>Ga0184626_10000530_pt1 | contig 12044 bp, 12 predicted proteins | sample PLM3_60_b1_FD_133142 | JGI IMG/M metagenome (GOLD analysis project Ga0184626, IMG submission 133142) | Groundwater sediment microbial communities from an aquifer in East River, Colorado, USA - PLM3_60_b1 | ecosystem: Environmental > Terrestrial > Soil > Riparian zone | place: USA: East River... | reverse complement strand
CCTTCGATAAGAAGATTTCCTTCGGTCACGCTGATAGTGATACTCTCTTTCTCTTTGAGAATCCCTTCAATCTCATCAATTCCCTGCTGAATTACCTGTTGCGTGCGCGGATGGGTCTCCGAGTACATCAGCAAAGTTCTGCTGCCAAGATCCAGATATTTGACCAAGTCAGTTCTCGATTTTGCAGACATACCAAAGCAGCAAACCACAGCTGCGTGCCTATCGATTCTAATTCAGGATGAGAGACATGAAAAGCAAGAATGAACTCTTTAGCGCAAATTTAATCGGATTCATCATCCGGAACTGGGGGTTGTGTCGTGGGAGGGGAAGTCTTTGGTCCCTGATTGGGTTTCGGTGGATTTTTTCCCGGCTTTGGTGGCTTCTTGCCACCGGGCGGCTGCTGGGGCTGCTGCTGGGCGGCGAAGACAAAAATCCATTTGTTATAAGTGGTCTGGCCATTGAAGATTTTCATGCTCGGTTTCTTACTACGACTCGCCACACCAACCACAGGGCCAATAGTTTCAGTTTCCGGCTCTTCATCGGACTCGGCCGTCCCGTCTCGATTCTCATTCTCTTGTAGCGTACGTTCACCAAATCCGGAGTTACCTGTAGGAGCCTCAACCTTCTGTTTATCCGGAGTCTGACCTTTCTTTTGGCCGGGATCATTTATAGTTCCTGCTTCCCCTGTTTCCACTACCGAACTTGGGGTCAGAATCTTCCACTTTCCACTCTTTGTCATCGGATCCTTGTAGAGCCTCCGGATAAATTTTTGTTTCTCCAGTGTTTCAAGATCCGCAGGATATGTATGAAATCTCTGATGATATCGAGCAATTGCTTCTATATATTCCTTTCCTCGAAAAACGAGCTCTTCTTCATTTTCCCGCTGCTTCACACGCTGCCAGAGAGGAATGGACATTGCCATGAAAATAGACATCACCGCGATCAGGCAAAGAGCTCCCGCGAGCGTGTAACCTTTCTCATTTAATTTCATCTCTAAACCTAATTTAATATGGAGCCGAGACGGACGCTATGCAGCTCATAAGTCACGGTAAGCCGTCGTCTGATCGAGTTTTGAAATTCCGTCTGCTCCACTTTTTATATCCCAGATACCTGGCTGATCGTTCGGATCTGCGCTCTCTGTTGCCGTTTCAGGCACTTCGATCCATGTATCGTCCCGGCCCGTAATCGGATCTAATGGCATCTTCCGCAAATACCCTTCGTCCACGAGTTGCTGCAAGGAAATAGGGTACTTTCCTTTGTCGGCTTTGTACTGGTCAATTACTTCCCGCATCCGGAAAAGATTCTCCCGTAACACCGCTTCTCTGGCTTTTTCCTGCGCATTTCTGTATTGCGGCAAAGCGATCGATACCAGAAGACCGATGATGGCCAGCACAATCAACAGCTCAATCAGCGTATACCCATTTTCCATTTTTTGGTATTTCATAAATCACCACTCGTTGTAATAAGTGACTCCATCCAGCGAAAGGATCTTCGCTTTGCAGTAGACATCCCATACGTTCTCTCCTCCCCAGGCTGTGGAGTCCGGTTCATCCTGGTTCGAACGAAGCCCCCACTCATAGCTGTTGGTGATTGGATCTTTGGGAATGCGGCGAAGGAAACGCAGCTTCTTACCGCTGACGTCTCCAATGATAGTCTCTCCTTCCACCAGGGCTTCCAACGTTGGAGGCCAGCCTTCCGTGCCAAACTTTACCTGGATTTTTGGCACTGCTCCGGGAGTCGTAGGCATCGCCGCTTCATGATAGGCGTCAATGGCGTCGCGAATGATCCTGAGTTCACGTCGCAATTCCAGCTCCCTTTGCCGTTGTACAGAAAAACGAGCCACAGGCAACACGATCGCTGAGAGGATCAATAGAATCGCGATCACAATCAACAGCTCAACAAAAGTGGTTCCTCTCTGATTGATTCTGACTCTCATATCCCGCGCCGTATTTTGACTAGTTTTAGCAACCACAGATGAACACCGATAAACACAGATCACACTGCAGCCTCCTTCCCCTCGGTGTTCATCTGTGTTCATCTGTGGTTCCTTCATAAGAACTAGTTATTGAACTGTTATCGTAAAGGGCAAGAATGTGACCGGAATTACCTTGGCCTCCGGTGTCCGGATTACCGCCGAGTTCAGATTCAAGGTCGTTTGTCCGGGTTTCAAGCTGTGCAGAATCATAGTGGCAACAATCCCGGATGCTTCCCCACCGGGACCACGGTTTGCGTTGATATTGACTGTTCCGCGACCATTGTCGAAACTCTTCGCAAAGGCGCCCGCTGCAACAAAAGTTCCGGGAGTGATGTCTCTAACTTCCAGCGCGGACGGATCAAAATTAAGAAACAAAAACAGACTTCCCGCATTCACCGCGTTTTCCAGTCTCACATGAACAATCAGATCCGTATCTATTTGCGGGCTCAGATTCGGCGAAACAAAGCTGATCACAGCACTTGCCTGCTCCCTTGTTCCTGCCGGCTCCTGAACCCGCGGCACCACTGATGGAACTGTGGGCTCGGGCGCCTCGGTGCTCTTTTCAGTAGGAGCAACCGGTTGCACTAGGTCTTCCGGTGGTGGCTGATCATTTTCCCTGGTAACCGGAGGAACCGCGAGGTCAGGCTTTACCTCTTTTGGAGGTTCGACTTCTTTCAGGTCAGGAGTCGGCTCTACGGGTTCTGCTTGCTCTTTGAGAATGTCTTCAGCTGCTTTCTCTTTTCTTGCATCTTCGCGTTCAAAAACGCTAATGGGCGGCGCCGTTTTGAGGCGGACATCATCTTCAGTGCCGATCCAGATTGGGCTCAGGTCCTCTTCGGTAATGTTGGGTGTCCGGAGAATGTGAGGCGTGATGGTAAATACAATGTCCTTCTCCTGAACAGACTTATCATTTGATGCGAAAATATCGCGAATGATGGGAATCTTTACGATGCCGGGAATCCCACGCAGCGATTTGCGTTCATCGCGTCGAATCAGACCTGCAAGAAGATTGGTTTCACCGTCTTTGAGACGAATCACGGTGTTGACCGTTCGATTTCCGATGGTTGGAGGAGTAGCACCCACACCTGGAGCAGTAATCGATGTTAGCTCGAAACGCATAGTGAGTGAGATTTCACGATTGTGATGGACGCGGGGTGTCACGTCTATGTTGATCCCGACATCCTGTTGCTGAAACGTAGTTGTCGGCGCAAACGTCTGGACGCCGCTCGTAGGGACCTGGGTCTGGATGACGGTGACAGGGATCGGCACGCGATCGCCAAGCCGTACTGTAACCTGTTGACCCTCCGAAGCGCGAATTTGCGGCTTTGCCAGCAACTTGGTCAGTTGATCTGTGGCAAGTGCTTGGTAAACAAGCGACGGCACCGTAAAACGCCATGCCGCAGAATCGATGGCCTTCAGTTGATTTCCGAAAAACACGCCCGCCGTTGCATTTTCTCCCGTTGAATTCAGGAGCAACTCCTGGGTAACTACATAGTTGGACAGATCCACTCCATATTTGAGAGCCTGATCGCGATTGACTTCGAGGATTTCGATATCCATTAAGATTTCGGAACGCGATTTATCGTTTGCCTCAATAATCTTTTGGGCGATTGCAATTTTGTCAGGCGTATCCCGAAGAGTGATTGCGTTCAACTGTGGATTGGTCGCAATCCGCTGGATCTGCATGACGCTGCGGATCAGGTTCAACACGTCATTCAGTTCCGCGTTGCTCAAGTAGAATGTCTGGATTACCTGTTCATCATACTGTCGTCGTTTCTGCGGATTATCCGGGACAATGAGAATCGTGCTTTGATCCAGTGGTTTGTAATATAGCCGGTTGGCCGTCAGGATCTGATCCAGTGCATTGCGGAATGTGATGTTGTCCAGCGACACGGTAAATTCCTGGTCGCGAAAATCACTGTCATACACGATATTGATCCCGGCCAGAGCGCCGAGCGAATCGAGAATGTGTTTGAGACTGTCATCGTGGAAACGGAGTGATTGGATCGACGTCTCCGCTTCCGGTCCCAGAACCTTGTAAAGCTGCATTTTCTTTTTGGCTTCTTCTTTTGCCTTTTCAATCGCAGTCAGTTTCTCTTTGTTCAACTCCTTTTCGTAACTGATTCGCGCCCTGTCCAATTCGTTATGGATGTACTGGTTTGTGGGATCGAAATCGAGAGCAATCTGATATTCGATGATGGCCTGTTCAAAGTTATTGGTTTCGGCAAGTCGTTTTGCTTTTTGAAAATGAAATTGGGATGCTGCCAGTCGAGCGCGTTCAAATCCCGCGCGATACTGCGGGTTGTCCGGCTTCTCATTCAGAGCGATCACATATTGTCCAACCGCACGATCCCATTCCCCGCGACGTGCGGCATCTTCAGCTCGCCGGTACGCTTTCTGAGCCGCACAACCTGCCAGCTGGAGAAACAAGAAGACCAGCACCATCAGGTGTTGAATAGAGAGCGGACCTATGGCCCACCGTTTCGCGCTTTCACCGTTTTTCGTGCTTGAATTCATCAGCTTTTGCCACTCCCTTGAAATGGAATCGATCTGCTTTGATCGATGTTCAAGTATCCCAGTTCAACACTCTCATCACTGATTTTTAAGATCCGGTATTTGTTCGCAATAATATCGTTTACGCGTCCCATAAAAACTTCTTTTCCATCCGTAAGAAATGCTACCTGTCCTTTCTGTTCTGCAAGATAACCAATATACCGGAGTGAAATTTCCGGAGGCGGAGGAGGGCCGCAATCGGTTGGACAATTCTGGCTATTTTCTCCTTCTTCACACGTTTGATTCCCGCAAACTGCCGGCGGAGGATCGTTTTCGGCTGCCTCGGTATCTTCATCAGGTCGTTGCGCCACAACAGGAGGCGGCGGCTCATGAAAACCAAAGATGTTACGTTTCTCTTCTGTGAATTCGGGTCTTGGCTCGCCCAATTTGGGAACCATGGAGATGAGATCTTCGCTAGATGCCGGTGCGATTGCAGCTTTGTCCTTCCGGGAAGGTGTCTGCGTTTTCGGATGAGTAGACGGCCCGCTTTGAAGCCACAACATGATCGGGATAAGAACGAGAATTCCGGCCAAAATGAGAATCTTGCTGCCATCAAACTTCTTCCAGATACCCGGTTCACGCATTTCAGATTTCATCTTCTACGAGATACGTGGAAAGCTGAAAGTTGAGCGTCAGAATGTCCTGTTGTTGTGAGGATAATTCCAACCGGTCCAGTATTAGAAAATGTGGAGATCGTTCGATCTTGTTGATAAATAGCCGTATGTTCCTGTAAGTTCCTTCGACAGGAACTGCAACTTGAAACTGCTGAAGGTGTAATTCCGGATAATCAACGTAGCGATATGAAATCCCCTGCCGTTGGATATTCAGTTCCCGAGCGATGGATTCAAATTCCAGACGAATGTCCATCACCCCTCCTTTTTTCGGAAGCAGGATATCGTGATACATCGTCTGCAAATCCTTTTCTCCCTGTTGCAACCTGACAAGACGCTGTTGCAGACTCTGAATTTCCTGCTTTTTTTTGATCCCATCTGCGCGCAATCTCGAATACTCAGATTGCAGCTTTGCGATCCTGGATTTATCGGGAACAATCACAAACATAAAAAGAAGAACGTTCACAAGAATAAAGATCAGGGCCCACCGGACAAAGTGAATTTGCTTCATGCGGATGCTGAGGTTTTCGATTGTCATTCCAGCACCTCTTCCTGCAGGGATTTCTCCTGTGCTGCCGGTTGTTCTACGACCGACGAAGGAGTAGGGCGTGCGATTGTGCTTCTTTTCTGCAACGTGGGTTTGATGCCGCCCGGAAAATAATCCATGGAGATAATGGCTCCCAGATGCCCATCCTCCTGATCCTGTTCACTTCGAAAGACGACATTTGAAAAGTTAGGTGAACTCTGGAAAGCAGTGATCAGTTCCACAATATCGTCCAGAGTTTTGGCGGAGACTTCCAATTTAATTCCAATCGCCTCATCTTGAATCGAAGGAGAGACAGAGATCATCCGAATATTCTCTGGCAGCAACCTTTCAAACTCATCCAGGAGTTCAGTCCACGAAAATACTCTACGTTTGATTGCTTGATTGAAGAATTCGGTTTCGCTGACAAACGCGGGCGTTTTGATCGTATTGATCCTTTTTTGCAAATCGTTTGATTGACGTTGCAATTCCGCAGTTTGAGCTCTCTGCTGCCCGATCTTTTCTTTCAAGCTGTCATTTTCCCCTTTCCACTGCACCAGCGATACTCCGTTCCATACGGCAAACGAAGCGGTGATTACCACAAGAACAACACATCCGATAAAGTACAGTGTGTAATTGACGAGAGGGGCGGACGCGAGATTGTTTTTGATTATCATTGGTATTCAACCTTTCTGCTGGCGATCAAACCAATCAATGGTGTAAAGCTTCCTGCCCATTTTTGATTTGGGGAATCGACAATGAGACTCCCCGAGGAGCCGGCAGATAAAACGGAAGATTTCAGCAGTAGTGTTTCTTCCACTTTACCGGCAAGAAGATCCGAATCTTCAACGGCATAGATAAAAGCCCGTGCCAATCCTTTTCCACGCAGCTTATCCACATAAAAAAGAGTCGTGGGATAAATCTCCGACAGCGCTTCATCCCGGGGAGCCGTTTGACCCTCGAGCGCGCGGCTGCGGTAAAAAGCCAGCTTGTCATTCTGAGTGATCGCAATCGATACATAGTCGCGATTCAAATTCACATAGAGGAGGTCCTGCTCCTGGGCGCCTGAGCTTTTCAATTGCGCGTGGTTCAGGTTCATCAAGTTGAAAGTGGAAAAATCTACCAGTCCGCATTCGACTTCAATCACAGAGTTCACAAATTGCTCATATTGATGCAGTACCGGATGATGAATGACGGTGACCCACAAAGACCTTGCTGAATAGTCCGGAATTCCGGATGGCGTAAAATAACTCAGTTGCGATTCCTCGATCCGGAATGGAACATTTCTCTTCAACTTAAACCGGATCAGGTCAGAGCACTCCTGGCGATTGGAGGGAGGTTGATCCAGCGTAACTTGAAATGCAAGCGCGCTGCGGTCTTGGATCAAGAGACAGATCCTGGAGTCTTTCCAGCGGTTCCTGGCCCACAGTCGCCGGAGCGCATCGGAAACAGGTTCAAGGGAAACGATATTCGGCTTAAAAGGGTTCACTTCCAGTGCACCGGCGGGCAGCACTTCGGCATCCAGATGCTGGACTTTCATATTTCCGTTTTCGGATGAGACTACAGCCAGCCGGATACAATCCGAGTTGAACTCAATCCCGATATTGGGATAATGCGGCTCAACCAGCCAGTGCTTAAGTCTGTCGGTAAGATTCGTTTTGGCCATATTCCATGACGGCGAGCGCGGAGGCCGCCCCCCTAATTTTTCCTATTCGATAAACGTTACCTTATTGATTTCACGCAGCGTGGTTTCCCCTGCAAACACTTTCGCCAACGCGGATTCCCGCAAGAATGTCATCCCTTCTTCCCGGGCTGCCCGCTTGATTTCCGCCGTGGATTTGATTTCCAGCAGCACCTCGCGCATGCGGTCATTGAGTTCCAGCAGCTCGGCAATCGCGGTTCTTCCTTTATACCCCGTACCCGCGCACTCCATGCAGCCGGCGCCTTCATAGAACATGTGATTCAAATACTTGACCGGATCCAAGCCCGACTCCTCCAAAAGATCCTTCCCCGCGCGAAAGGGATGCTTGCAACTATCGCAAATCAAGCGAACGAGCCTCTGCGCAAGAACGCAGTTTAAGGCCGAAACAAAGTGATACGGTTCAATTCCCATATTCAAAAAACGCCCCAGAACGTCTACTACATTATTCGCATGAACGGTGGTAAATACCAGATGTCCGGTAAGCGCGGACTGGATCGCAATCTGCGCCGTCTCCGGATCGCGAATTTCCCCTACCATGATTTTGTCGGGATCGTGACGCAGGATCGAGCGAAGTCCTCGTGCAAACGTCAGCCCTTTCTTTTCATGGACCGGAACCTGGGTGACTCCCGGCAGCTGATATTCTACAGGATCTTCGATCGTAATAATCTTATGTTCCACGCTCCGGATCTCGGAAAGAGCCGCATACAACGTTGTCGTCTTTCCGCTCCCTGTCGGACCCGTAACCAAAACCATTCCGTACGGCTCAGAAATGTATTTATGCAATTTGCGAAGGATCACATCGGAAAATCCCAGAACGTTCAATTTCAGGTCTGAAAAATTCTCGTTGATCGACTCTTTGTCCAGAATACGGATTACCGCGTCCTCTCCATGGACGCTGGGCATGATGGAAACACGAAAATCGATCGCCTTATGCTTGATGCGAATCTTGAACCGGCCATCCTGCGGCACCCGTTTTTCAGCGATATCCAGCTCCGACATGACCTTGATACGCGAAACGATGGAACTGTGATACCGCTTGTCGATCGGATCCATGGCATATTGCAATACCCCATCGATTCTGTATTTCACAATCACTTCCGTGTCCTTTGTCTCGATATGGATGTCGCTGGCGCGGCGCTGGATCGCATTAAACACAATGCTATCCACCAACTTGATCATGGGGCTGGAGTCGGTAGTCAGTTTGTCGATAGTAATCGTTTCATCCGAATCCTCATCATCGGACAGAATTTGAATGCGGAAAGTTTCAGTGGCTTCCTCCAACACTCGCTGACTGCTTTCCGATTTTTTCAAAATGTCCTGGATGGCGGACTGTGTTCCCACGAGCATTTTGATCCTGACACTGAGATGCAGTTCCAGCTCATCGGCAATCAAGATATTACTCGGATCCGAAACAACGATGTACAAAGTCCCGTTCTCTTTCTTGAAAGGAACAAAGTTATAGCGAAACATCAAGTCGACAGGAATCGCCCGGAACAGGGAATGATCGATTTGAAAATCTTTCAGCTCAATGAATTCAAGTCTGTATCGCTGCGCCAGATCGCGCGCCAGTTGTTCTTCCTGCTTCAAAGAAAGTTTTCGCTCCGATCCCTCCAACACGAGGGTGCGTTCGGCGCCGCCTTTTCCATTCTCAGAAGTATCTGCCATCTTCTTCTCCTACTGAATCGTCTGATATATCGAAAACAGGGGGTAATACATAGCTAGCAAAATCGCAGCAATGATCAATCCCATGATGATCAACATCACCGGCTCAAGAATCGCAAGAACGCCGGTCAAAGTCGTGTCGATTTCCTCATCATAAAAATCTGAAATATTCTTGAGCATCTCTTCCAAAGCTCCCGTTTCCTCACCCACCTTTACCATTTCCACGGCCATGTGAGTCATCAGACCTGTCTTCTGGAGCGAACTCCACAATGGCTCTCCTTCTTTGACTCCCTGGCTGACCTGTCCGAGCTTCTGCGAGATGAGCCGGTTACCGATAGCTGTCGCCGCCACATCGATCGCGTTGACAAGCGGAATCCCTCCGCTCAACAGGGTATGGAGTGTGCGAGTTAGCTGAGAGATCGAAAATTTAGTCCAGAGACTCCCAAGAAATGGAAGTCTCAATTTGAACTGATCCGCTTTCAGTCTGGCAGCCTCCGAAGAAACGACCGATGCGCGAACTACAAGAATCAAGAAAACGATTCCCAGAATGATCCATAACACATTCGCGCGGAAGAATTCAGCCGCACTTACCAGAAGTTGAGTAATAAACGGCAAAGATTTGACAACACCCTGGTAAAATTCCGAAAATTTCGGGATCACATATCCCACCAGAATTCCGATTACGCCAATGGACAACCCCAGAAGTAGAAGGGGATACACAAGACTCGTTACAACCTTGGTGCGGATGGCAAGAATGATCTTGGTATAGCTCATGTACCGGCGAATGACTTCCTCCACCGTGCCGCTTTTTTCTCCAGCCAGAATACTGGCCGTGTAAACGCGCGGGAAAACGTCCGGATAGGAAGCAAATGCTTCTGATAGAGATATTCCCGATTTCACCTGCGCGTAAACATTCCGGAGCACCACACTGAAATCAGGATTATCGATCCGCTCCATCAATAATTCCAAACATTGAAGCAATGGAAGGCCCGCATGAATCAAAGCGGCAAGTTCCTGATTAAATACAAGGAACTCCTTCTCTTTAACATTTCGGCGGCGAAAAGATACTAACGCCCTGAAAGTATCTTCGACTCCAATTCTCCGTTTGATTCCGAAAACATAGAAACCCTGCTCCTCCATCTGATCGCGAAGCGCCGTTTCAGACTCAGCGGTATATACCTTTTGCAGGATTTCGCCGTTTAGCGTTCCGAACTTGCAAACATATTCAGCCATAAAAAAATCAAATTCTAAATATCAAAAATCAAATAAACATAAATCCATAAGCAAAAAACCGATTGGGGTATTATCCACATACTTTGAACCCCGCACTTTACTTTCTATCATTACAAATCCCTCTAGTGTTCTTTTCTTATTTCTTATGTTTATTTGATATTTGATTTTTGATTTTTGATACTTGATATTCTTTGATTTTCCCCAGGAGAATGACCAGCAACGCCTGGTCACTATCTTCGAACCGGCTCGCACCCAAAACCAGGGTCTCCGAATTGCGCAGATTCACCGTAACGGAAATCAGCGTCGTAAACAAGTCCTTTTTCTTCCCCTGGATTCTCTTTCTCAGTTCCAGGTCTTTCAAACGTATGATCCCGTTTCCTTCCTGGATCACGTCGGGAAAGAACCTGAGCTGATAATCCTTTGCCAGAAGCAAAACCGAGTTTTGCCCTTCCTGTGTTTCAATGACACCGCCATCCATTAAAGTGTACTGATTAAACCTCAAGACTTCCCCCAGCCTGGCCATGTTGCGGATTTCTTCCGATACGCCAGGCTCAGTACTATTCTTTGTAGCGCGGACGAGTTTTACCGTAATTTCTACCGAGGGTGGTGGCGTATCAAAAGCTGCGATTACCATTTCTATCTGGCGAAGGCTCTTTTCCGTATCTTGAACAATGATGGTGCGAAGCCCGGGCTGGAGCGTAACAGCTCCTTTTTCTCCCAGAAGTCCATTCACCACAGAAGCCACTTCATCTACTTTTTTAAACTTGACTACAAACGCCCTGGTCAGGATTTCTTCCTGCGCCATCACCGGAGCGGCAATTGTGGCCCCCAGAATTAGCATGGCAAGCCATTTCATAGTTCCATGTCCGGATCAAACATCATCACAATTTTTTCATCCCCGCTGGTCTGCAAGATATAGCAGGTGACGCCGGGACTCTTCACATCTTCGATCAATGGATAGGCTCTCGCCGCATTTGCTTTGATTGTTGGCGCCGCCTTCTGCGATTCCTCCAACGGGATTTCGCGCAGACTTTTTCCGTACAATACCAGAATCACCGCGCACGCCGCGACTGCCGCCCAGCGTGCAAAAACCAACCTCAAATTCTGAAGAGACGAACGTCCCTGCCTGCCTATTTTTGTATGCAGGGAATCCCAGAATCCGATCCAGAAGTCATCCGGAAGCTCCATTTCTTCTAACTGAAATAGCAACTGATCGGGATACTCACGAAGGATTCGCTGTTTGCAAGACGAACAGAATTCTACATGGCGTCGATAGAGATTTTTTTGCTGCGAAGAACTTTCGTCCCAGCAAGTTGGAAGCTGACTACACTCCATACTCAGGAAAGAGTTCCTTTACCCTTTTGCGGAAGGCCTCTTTTGCCTGGGACAGAAGATTGCGAACTGTGGATTGCGAGCACTTAAGCAAATCGGCAATCTCCGGCGTCTCCATTTCCTGGACTTCCCGCAGGACCAGCACAATTCGCTGGCGTTCGGAAAGCAAAGGAGCGACGCGGAGAAACAGCTTGCGGATGTCGAGATTCCGGTCCAGCGGTGAGAAGTCCGCTGCAATTTCGGGGAGTGGCTCGGCTGATTTTCGGGCACGCAGAAAATCGATGGCGCTGTTCGCGGCAATTCTGGTAACCCATCCCGAAAACGATCTGTCGAAATCATATTCCTTTAGCGACGTCCATACCTTCAAGAAGCTCTGCTGAGCGATGTCGCGCGCATCTTCAGAATCGAGGACCAGATGATATGCAGTCCAGAATATACGGTCGCGATATTTCT
>Ga0184626_10000529_pt1 | contig 12049 bp, 8 predicted proteins | sample PLM3_60_b1_FD_133142 | JGI IMG/M metagenome (GOLD analysis project Ga0184626, IMG submission 133142) | Groundwater sediment microbial communities from an aquifer in East River, Colorado, USA - PLM3_60_b1 | ecosystem: Environmental > Terrestrial > Soil > Riparian zone | place: USA: East River... | reverse complement strand
GACTTTGAAACTCTACACCCAGGCTGCGGCCCATGCCCAAACGCAGGGAATCATCATCGCGGATACGAAGTTTGAATTCGGTGTGTTTGATGGGAATATCATCCTTTGTGATGAGGCGCTCACCCCGGATTCTTCCAGGTTCTGGCCCAAAGACGACTATGAAGCGGGAAGACCGCAAAGAAGCCTCGATAAACAATACGTGCGGGATTATCTTGAAAGAATCCGCTGGAACAAACAGCCACCACCGCCGGAACTGCCCGACGATGTAGTCCAGGAAACCTCCCGAAAATACCGCGAAATCTACGCCCGTCTGACCGGAAACGAGCTCCTTTGAATTGGAGGGACAGGCCTCCGTGCCCGCCCGATTGGGCACCATCCATTTACCGGTGGGCAGGGACGCCTGCCGCTCCAAAGAACATGGTTGCAAACCATTCGTAGTTCATGCTATTATTAGCACTCGATGCTGGTGAGTGCTAATAGCCTCCCTGCAGAGTTTCGTTCGGGAACAACCCGGCCAGACTAGATCAAACTGAAATCAAAAATCAACGGGCATTCGTATCCGCGAAGGTCCGAAATTTTATTGTGGAGGAACAATTATGGCAGCAACAATTCGACCATTGCATGATCGAATTCTCGCAAAACGGATTGAAGAGCAGGAACAGATCCGGGGTGGAATCATCATTCCGGATACTGCAAAAGAAAAACCGCTGGAAGCGGAAGTGATCGCAGTAGGAAACGGAAAGATCCTGGAAGACGGGAAAACAATTCCTTTAGATGTGAAACCTGGTGACCGGGTCTTGATTGGTAAGTATTCCGGTACTGAGGTAAAACTCGATAATACTGAATACATCATTTTGCGCGAAGATGAAGTTCTTGGCGTGATCAAACACTGAGGCGAAGGAGGAATCAATGCCGAAACAAATTCAATATAGTGAAGAAGCACGCCAATCAATCCTTCGTGGCGTGAATAAATTGGCCGATGCAGTAAAAGTTACTCTCGGTCCGAAGGGTCGCAACGTCATTCTGGACAAAAAATTTGGTTCGCCCACGATCACCAAAGACGGCGTGACTGTTGCAAAGGAAATTGAGTTGAAAGATCCGTGGGAAAATATGGGCGCACAGATGGTTCGCGAAGTCGCCAGCAAGACCAGTGATATTGCCGGTGACGGCACCACTACTGCGACCGTTCTCGCACAGGCGATTTACCGTGAAGGGTGCAAGAATGTAGCAGCAGGCGCAAATCCGATGGATCTCAAGCGCGGAATCGAAAAAGCGGTTGCAGAAGTCATTGAGCACATCAAGAAGATGAGCGTGCCCGTAAAAGGAAAGGAGATTGCCCAGGTGGGTACTGTTTCCGCGAACAACGATGAAACCATCGGAAACATCATTGCGCAAGCAATGGAGAAGGTCGGGAAAGATGGAGTTATCACCGTGGAAGAGGCGAAGTCGATGGACACCTCGTTGGAAGTTGTGGAAGGAATGCAGTTTGACCGCGGTTATCTTTCTCCTTACTTTGTCACCGATGCCGAAAGGATGGAAGTTGTTTTGGAAAATGCGTTGATTCTTCTTTATGAAAAGAAGATCAGCGGAATGAAGGATCTGCTCCCGGTTCTGGAACAGGTAGCCAAGATGGGCAAACCGTTTCTGATTATTGCCGAAGAAGTGGAAGGTGAAGCGCTGGCAACTCTGGTTGTCAACAAACTGCGCGGAACGCTTCATGCGGCTGCAGTCAAAGCCCCCGGATTCGGCGATCGCAGAAAAGCGATGCTGGAAGATATCGCGATCCTGACGGGCGGGAAGGTCATTTCTGAAGATCTGGGAATCAAGCTGGAAAGCGTGAAGATGGAAGATCTCGGACAGGCCAAGAAGATCGTGATAGACAAGGACAACACGACGATTGTTGAGGGTCACGGAAAGCGCCCCGACATTGAAGGACGTGTCAAACAGCTCCGGAAACAGGTGGAAGACACCACGTCCGATTATGATCGCGAAAAACTCCAGGAAAGATTGGCCAAGCTCGTCGGCGGCGTTGCAGTGATCAAAGTTGGCGCAGCCACTGAAACAGAAATGAAAGAGAAGAAAGCCCGCGTGGAGGATGCGATGCATGCCACCAAAGCTGCCGTGGAAGAAGGAATTGTGCCTGGCGGCGGTGTGACCTATTTGCGTGCAATCGCAGCTCTGGATCAGTTAAAGATGGACGGCGATCAGCAAATCGGCGTAAATCTCATCCGTCGCGCGCTGGAAGAACCGGTTCGTCAGATTGCGGCCAATGCTGGAGCAGAGGGTTCCGTAATCGTAGAAAAACTGAAAAAAGAGAAAGGGACAACCGGCTTTAATGCCGCAAATGAAACAGTGGAAGACATGATGGAAGCGGGAATCATCGATCCGGCAAAGGTATGCCGTATCGCTCTGATCAATGCATCCAGTATCGCCTCGTTGATGCTGACAACCGAAGCCCTGATTTGTGAAATTCAGGACGACGATGAAAAGCAGCCTGCGATGCCCGGTCCCGGCGCCGGCATGGGCGGAATGTACTAAATCTTAAGAGCAATTCAAGGGCAGGCCTTGTGCCTGCCCTTTTTTTTGGGGAGTTGAACCGCCAAGACCGCCAAGAGCGCCAAGGATTGCCACAGAGGCCACAGAGGTCACAGAGAAGTAAGATCAGGCAGCGCCGGACGCCGAAGGCGTCCGCTCTGAAAGAGAATGCGAAAAACAAAGCAGATCAAAAATATTCGTTAATTAAGTCACCTGATTTAGCTTTGTTTTTCGCATTCTCTTTCAGAGCGCCCAATGGGCCGGCCGCTGCCCTTGGCGTTCTTGGCGGTTTTCCGTGCTTTACGTGTATTCCGTGCTTAACCTTCCTTCTCACCCAAATAGCAGATAGCGGCGCCCAGTGTATATTCTTCATACCGACAATTTTGAAAGCCGGCTTCGCGCATCCATTGCAGAAATGCTTCACGTTTCGGAAAGTTGATCACTGAATTGACAAAATAGTGATAGGAACTCGGATCGCCTGCGACACGGCTTCCAAGAACCGGCATAATCTTTTTGAAATACAACAGGTACAAAGACTCCAGGAGTTTGTTTCTGGGAACTCCGAAGTCCAGAATTCCAAGCATTCCTCCAGGAGCGAGAACGCGGTGAAGTTCCCTGAGCGCCAGCGGAACATCGGGGATGTTTCGAATGCTATAAACGATTACAGCGGCATCAAACGTGCCTGAAACGAAAGGAATCTTCTGCGCATCCCCTTCCACAAGTCTTGTAGGCGGCTGCTTTTGAGCCGCAATAGAAAGCATCGCGCGGGTGAAGTCCAATCCTGCAAGAATCCGCTGTCCTAGAAGCGGAATCAAAGCGCCTGAACCGCAACAGACATCCACAATTTTCTGTCGGTCTGCAAAAAGCCGCACAAATCGTTTGCGCCAGACCGAATCCAGTCCGAACGAAATGATGCGGTTGGTACGGTCATATTTCTTCGCAATCCGGGTAAACAGCAACTGAATGCTGGATGAATCTTTTGGCGAATAAGGAATTTCCAACATCGGATAAACAGATTATCATTGATTCGCGAAGAGCGTATGGAATCCTATTCATTACTCAAAGATCTTGTGATTCTGCTTGCGGTGGCCGTTCCCGTGAGTTTTTTATTTCACCGCTTGAAACTTCCATCCATTATCGGCTTTCTGATCACAGGAATGATTGCGGGGCCGCATGGTGCGCAGCTGATATCGCGGCTGGAAGCGGTCCATGGGATGGCCGGTATTGGAGTCGTGCTGCTTTTGTTCACAATCGGACTCGAGTTTTCGCTGGGGCAGCTTTTCTCCAGCGGGTTCCGGATGTTTTTTATCGCGACGGCGCAGATTACGCTGACCGTGGGTATCACTGCGGTCGCTTCGAACTGGGCTGGAATTCCGCTGCACCAGGGAATCTTTCTCGGGTTCTTATTCGCTCTGAGCAGCACGGCGATTGTTCTCAAGCTGCTGGCAGAACGTGGGGAAATCGATACACCACAGGGAAAACTTTCGGTTGGAATTCTTCTCTATCAGGATCTGTGCGTGATCCCGATGATGTTGATGATTCCTGTTCTATCGGGAGGCGAACCTGATCCTATTCAGGTTTTTAAGCAACTTGCCACAGCAGCGGCGGCCGTAGCGGGACTCTTTCTGGCTGCACGTTATCTCGTTCCACCGCTATTGAAACTGGTTGTTCGAAGCCGCGATCTCTTTCTGATCACAGCTCTCTTTTTGTGCCTGGGAACGGCTTATGCAAGCTCCTATCTTGGACTTTCTCTTGCTTTTGGAGCATTCATTGCAGGATTGGTGATATCAGAATCCGCATACAGCCACCAGATTCTTTCGGATATCGTGCCTTTCCGCGATACGTTTAACGCTATCTTTTTTATTTCGATCGGCATGTTGTTAGATTTTACACCGCTGATACGGAGCTGGAATCTGAATCTCGTGCTGGCGATGGCGGTCCTCCTTGGAAAGAGTTTAATCCTGATCACGATCCTGTTGATGACAAAGCATACTGTCCGCATCTCAGCGATTGCTGCCTTTAGTCTTTCACAGGTCGGCGAATTTTCCTTTCTTCTCGCCGAGCAGAGCCGGCCGCTACAATTGCTGCCGGATCATTTGTACCAGCTCTTTCTCAGCTCTTCGGTACTGACAATGCTGGTGACGCCTTTGATTATCCTACTGTCCCCTCAGATCGCCTTAAGAATTCAACACTTCTTCAGGATCGAGGAAAGAGGTGGTGACGCCCCGCGAACAGAGCTCGTGGATCACTTGATCATCGTTGGATTTGGATTAAACGGGAAAAATCTTTCACGCGTGGTTCGCGATGCCGGCATTCCGTTTCTCGTGATAGAGCTAAGCGATCAGCTGGTCCAGGAAGCGATGAAGCAGGAGATGCCCGTGGTATTTGGAGATGCGACACGCAAAGAGGTGCTCAGTACTGCTGGTGCGAAACGCGCACGGATGGCAGTAGTCGCCATCAGCGATGTTTCCGCAACCCGGCGGTGCGTCGCAGTTTTTCGCGATCTGAACCCGTCCGGCGTAATTCTGGTGCGTACAAGATATGTGGCGGAGGTGGATACACTGATGGCACTCGGCGCCAATCTGGTGATTCCGGAAGAATTCGAGACTTCGATTGAAATTTTTGCGCGGGTACTGGAACAGTACGGTATCCCCGATCATCTGATCAATCAACAGATTCAGATCGTACGATCCGATAGTTATGGAATGCTCAGAGGTCTTTCACTCACGCACGAAAGACTGATGAAGATGTCCGAGCTATTTTTAAAGAGTACGATTCAGCAAGTGGTCGTAACGTCAGACTCTCCCGCAAAAGGCAAAACCGTGCGCGAACTGAGCCTGCGCAAGGAGACCGGAGCTACAATACTTGCAGTGCTTCGAAAAGAGCAAGCCATTACAAATCCGGATCCCGATTTTCTAGTCGAGGAAAATGATGTGCTGGTATTGTGGGGAGCCCATCAGCAACTGGCAGAAGCAACGACTCGACTGACTCAGAGAAGTGGAACCGAGTAAACGGCGTTTTGAGAAGCGACGGCTGCGTTTCCCTGCCCATCCAGAGCAAGCCCCACCATAATGGGACCGGAAATCAATGTGGTCATCTCGCCGGATGGAGTAATCCGCACGACCGAGCTGTCTCCTGCTTTCGCTTCACACACGTAAATGTTGCCTTCCTGATCGACTGTCAGACCTTGCGGCCGTCCAAACCCGCCGTACAACGGAATCAGCTTTCCATATCGATCCAGCATGTGGATGTGGTTGTAACTGGAAAGGCCGGGACTGGAAACGAGAAGATTGCCATCCTTATCAAACGCGAGATGGATCGCGACCATACTCTCCGGTACTTCCGCGAAAACAACGAAACTGCCATCCGGGCTTATTTTCAGGATCCGTCCGTTTCTATCTCCCACAAACAAAAAACCGTCCGGATCAAGGGCAAGGCCAGTGGGGACTCCGAGATCCCGCGCAAACACGGTTACGTCCGCCTTTGGTGTCGCGCGATATACCTTTCCCTCAAAACGACTGGAAATGTAGAGGTTCCCTTCCGAGTCCAGCGCCAGAGAAGTTGCGTTGGGGACATTGGTCAGAAACGGCTCTGCTTTTCCTGTGCGTGAAATACGATATACGGAAACAGGCGGTGTCTCATCCCGTTTGCCGCTGAAAGTGACATAAAGATTCCCCTGCTTATCGAAGACGGGACTATCCACCGGATTGACTTCCGCCGATAACTTTTGGCCGATTAGATAATGGAATCCTCTGCTCTTCTTTCCGTTTGATGCAACAAGCACTGAATCGGAAGTCGCATTTTCAGGAATCTGAGCAATGATTCGCGAGTTTGAGATCAAAAACAACCTTGCTTCAAGATCGCCAAAGAAAACATGGGAATCGAACGATTCCTCATTACAGAATCCACTCCCTTCGATGGTGATCTTACCGCCTTCAATCCCGGCAGCCGGTTTGATCTGCTTGATTTTCGGAGAAAAGCTACGCATTAGAAGCCTCTACCAGCAGGAAGCGTTTCCTCGTTTCGGCAAGGAAAGGGAAAAACCGGGCCCTCAAGCTTGAAACTTCGGAACAGGCCGTTTCAGCATCGTGAGCCAGGAACGATTCGATTGGGTCAGAGAAATCAAACCCGTATAAATGAACCCGAAGAAGAAGAGCATCAAAAACGGAATGCTAAAAAATATTCGATTGTAAATCGCATAATAGATCGTCAGGCCGAAATACAACGCAAACGCCAGTTCGATCATGGCCAGGGCACTCTTGCCGACCCGGTATTTTTTGTGGCGCCAGTGATCGGAATTCTTTTCAATGCAATACTTCGGTGTCCGCTTGAAATCTGTCTGATAGCCGAACAAGGCTTCCAGCACTGCTTTGGAGTTATTGACAGATAACCCGATTCCGAGTGACATCAGCATCGGGATGTACTTTACGCGCGAAAGCCAGTCGCCGTATATCTCCTTTTGAGAAAAAACATAGAAAGAAAATACAGAAATCGTCCCGATCAGGAAGATCGGCAAATCCAGAATCATGATATTCTGCCATCCCTGTTCGTACCGGATTACCAGCGAAGGCAAAGTGAACAAGGAAAGAATCAACATCAACAGATAAGAAATATTGCTGGAAAGATGAAAAAACGCCTCTACCTTGATATGCCATGGCAACTTGCTTCTAAATACCTGCGGCAGGATCTTTCTCGCGGTCTGGATCGATCCTTTTGCCCACCGGTGCTGCTGTGATTTGAAAGAGTTGATTTCCACAGGGACTTCTGCCGGAGAAACCACATCCGGCACAAAAATGAATTTCCATCCGCGAAGCTGAGCACGGTAGGAAAGATCCAGATCTTCTGTCAGCGTATCGTGCTGCCATCCGCCCGAAGACGCAATCGCTTCCCGTCTCCAGACACCCGCTGTTCCATTGAAGTTAAAAAACCGTCCGGAGCGGTTTCGTGCGGTATGTTCCACAACAAAATGGCCGTCCAGCATGATCGACTGAATCTTGGTGAGAAGGGAATACTCGCTATTGATATGACCCCAGCGAACCTGGACCATTCCAATCTCCGGATCGCTAAAATAGTGGACCGTCTTCAACAAGATTTCAGGTGAGGGGATAAAATCCGCATCAAAGATTGCAATAAATTCCCCTATCGCTTTTTTCAACCCTTCTGCCAAAGCTCCGGCCTTGAATCCTATCCTGTTTTGCCGGTGTAAGTAATGAACGTTGATCCCTTTGTTCTGGTAGCGTTCTACCAGCGCTTTGGCGATGTTTTGAGTCTCATCCGTCGAATCATCGAGGACCTGAACTTCGAATTTGTCGGCCGGATAATCAATGTGACAGACCGCATCGATCAATCGTTCCACAACATACATTTCGTTGTAGATGGGGAGCTGTACAGTGATGTTGGGAAGCTCCACAAAGGGGGCCTTTAATTCCGGACTGCGGCTGCGGTATTTTCGGAACAAATGCACCATGACATAGCGATGGATGCCGTAAATTGATAGAAGAATCAGAACTGCGAAATAGATGACAACTATGACTAATTCAATGATTTTTTGGTCCATGACACTCTCTTTTCATTAACTCCCGAATGGACTCCACTTAAAATCAACCATGATGGCCTGAGTTCTACTGAATTCTTTCTCTCTCCTGACCTCTCAGAAGAATAAAAGAATACCGAACATTCAAACGCAAGCTGATATCACCGGAGCTGTAAAACTGCCTAAAAACAGCATTGCAGCTGGAAAGACTCGAAAATACGGCTAGAAAAACTCTTCGTCCTGCTAATCAAACGGCCCCCCGCAACGTCTTAACTTACTGAAAATCAAGACATTACAGCCAAAAACCGTTTGATATTATAGTATACTCCCAGCCAATGTCAACTCCGTCTGCATCTATAATAGTGAGCGGATGCAAGTAATAGGTCGGCGGAAATGGGTTAATCTTCTGTTACTGCCAGAACTGAAAAAAGCTGGTTGGTGATGACCAGCGCATCGGGCGACCATGCAAGCTTGAAGGGTAATTCGCCTGGCGGAAGGTCGATTGCGGAAACCTTCCCGCTGGATGGATTTACCCTGTAGACCTTGTCCGCAACCACAAGACATGCTGTGCCATTCGAGTAGATGCGGTTCACGCGCTTCCCGATATCCACCTTGCGAAGCAGGGCCCCATCTTCTGGTCGCACGATAATCAAACTTGATTCCGATCCAAAAATCAGCTCGTTGTTGATCACGATTATGTTTGTAGGATCCGCCGTCTGGAATCGCCAGAGAAACTTTCCGGATGGAGCATCAAAAGCATACACAAACCGGTTATCTGTAGAGACAAAAACGCGGTTTTTGTGAAGCAGCGCATTTTCTGTGATGCGTTCTCGAGCCGCAAATTCCCAGTGAAGTTTTCCATCCGCAGAAAGACAAAGGAACTTGCCTCCCCAACCCCCGATAAAGATTTGCGAGCCACTCCAGATCGGAGCTGCATTATATTTTCGATTTCCCGCGAAGGACCAGCGGACTGTTCCATCCTCAACAGAAAGAGCGTAGATCGTGCCTTTGTCTGAGGGAACAAGTAGCTGATCATTGATCACCACCAGTGGCGCTTCCACTCCTTCCCCGGAAAACTGCTTTCGCCAGAGTTGCTTACCGCTCTTTTTATCCAGCGCAAAAACATCCGCTTGTTGAGTGGCCGTAAACAGCATGCGATCCGAAACAGCAGGAGTGGCGACGATGCTGCCAGCAAGTTTTTGGGACCAGATCCGGTTGCCGCTGCCCGACTCACCCGCTATGACTTCACCTGCCGCCGAAACCACGTACACGGTCCGCCCATCGATCAACGGATCAGCATAGCACCGGCTTTGTAATTTCCAGCGCCATACCGGCCGGGCAGATTGATTGCATGCAATCAGCGCCAGAAGCAGCATCGCCGTAATTCTTCTCATGGAACCGCCGGGTCTATCGCACGAAGTAGATGGGAAGCGCGCTTACAGGAAGGATCTTCGCGGAGCTTTCGGCGCAGCTCATCCACTGCTTTGGTCCGATCGATTCTACCGGCACGCATCAGACTTTCCTGATAAAATCTACCTTCCGGAAAAACGCTTGTGTATTCCAGTGCATTCAGCTCCTGATTGAGCCCGTTCCGCTTTACAAGCACCATCCCGTTATCATCCCAGTAAACGAGCGCCCATGCCGCGCGCGGGAAGTGCGTTGAAGAAAATGGAGCATACGTCACTGTTGTCTTCTGATTTTGATCGATGACTGTGAGACGTTCAAGATCATCCACGTAGTTTAGCAAGGCGTACTCGATATGATATTCGGACAGTAACTTTTTCCAGGATCTATTATCCGCGCGTGAAGCGATCAGTTCTTCAAGAAGAGGGAGGTACACTTCATTTCTGCCATCGATAAAGATTTTGCGTTCCGGATACAGGTGCCAGATCAGGTACCCGCCAAATCCATAACTATTGATCATATTTCCTTTCAAATTCTTCTCTCTGGTAAAGCGAACGATCCGGTCGGGAAAATAAGATGCTTCCCCGATTCCAAACTCATATGGAGAGTTGAATACCAGATAGAACAGAAACACTACATTCGCCGGGATTATGACCAGCAAGTATCTGGAAAGCTTTTCCGATAGTGTCTGTAGATATGGAGCGATCAAAAGCGGCATACATACACAAAACAGGCCGACATTTCTGACATACTTCAGCGAGATATACCCGAGAAACGCTGCCAACAAGAAATTGGGGAAGTGCAGCCGCCGGAAACTGATTGCCGTTAATGCAAACGTTAGCAACAGACATATGTAAAAGAACGGCAGTTGGATCAGAGACGGCTGCTGCCATTCCTGATTGTGCAGAAGCCCCGAATCGATAATGGCAGTTAGTTCAAACGGTACCGCCAACACACGGTATCCATATGGATTGATTCCGGTAATCAGGATTGATACAGCAAAAAGAAGAAGAAGTGGAGTTAATTGTCTGTTCTGAACACCGTAATGGGAAGGATAGCCGGTCTTCTTCAGTGTCGATTCGAACCACACACCTGCGAGGAAGGCGGCTTGCAAAAGCAGACCAAGGATCACCGCAGCATGAAGGTTTGACCAGATCAGAAACAAGAATGGTACCGGCCAGAGCTTCCTTACATTTTCAGTACGGAGGTAGTCATCGATCCAGAGATACGTTGCAATGAAAAACAGAATGGAAAAGAGTTCCGGTCGTTCAATAAAACGGGTTCGCCCGCCTGCAATACAAAGCAGAAGGATGGCAAGTGCAACCTGATGAGAGGCTTGATTCCGGAGAAGAAAACGCGCTAGCAGCAGATAAATTCCGACCACGAGAAAACATTTAACGAAAATGATCCCTGCAGGGCCAGAAGCCTTGAAAATGAGATACTGGATCACCTGGAACAACCATTCGTGATCGATATATTCGCGCCCCGCGGCAGTAAAACTGTAGATCTCAGTATGCTGGAAGGCCTTTTGCTGCAGGATGATCTGACCCGTTTTCAGGTGCCACCAGAAATCGAGATCAGCAATCTTGAAAAAGGACGTGAAGAAAGCGGTAGCGCCTACAGCGGCGTAAAGAAGATTACTTCGGTAGCCGGAGTGCGTAGACATACGAGCCGCGGTTTCCCACATAGTAGATGTTGTTACGAAACACACCGGGGGACCAGAAACTCTCTTCCGCTTTGAATTCCCATAGAATTTTCAAATCCGGTGAAACGCCATAAAGCTTCTTGAGTCCGCTCACAATGATGAGACCATCTCCCACGGCAGGTTTAGCAGTAGACATTGATCTGAAATTCACAGTTCCAACCACCTCTCCATTGAGCTTCCGTTTCGTAAGGCCCGTCTCAGCCGTCCATAGGTATCCCGCGGAAACGACCGCAAAATCCAAGTAGGCAACGTTGTGATGAGTAAGAACCTGTCCCGTAGCGGCATTCAGACTATACAAATTGGTGTGGGTAGCAAAATAAACAGTGTCTTTGTATAGCTCTGGCGATCCATAGTTGTACAACCCGGAGGAGGTTTTCCAGACAACCTGCCCGCTGGCCCGGTCAAAACCGTAAACATTTGTGTCCCAGGACGTGGTGATGATCAGATTGTTGTAAAATGCGCATTCTCCCCAAAAGTAAAGCTTGGTCTTGTAATCCCAGAGTTTTTCTCCGTTCTTACTAATTTTATAGAAATGACCGTCCTGCCCACCGAAGTAGACTCCATCGGAATCGCTGCACGCGTTGTAATGAATGAGACCGCCTCCCTGGAATCGCCAACGGATGGAACCGCTGGACGCATCGAGACAAAAGAAGTAACCGGAGGAGTTTCCTACATAGATCAGCCCGGAATTAATCAGGGGTTTGGAAAGGATTCGGTCTCCGAGATCGGTTTTCCAAACAACCATTCCGGTATCAAGATCCAGCGCGTACAGAAAATGATCGTTGCTGCCGATGATCAAGTGATTTCCTGCGATCGATGGCGAGCCGTAGACCTGGGCGCCTGTTTTGAATTTCCAGACAATTTTCGGCGAG
>Ga0184626_10000528_pt1 | contig 12054 bp, 8 predicted proteins | sample PLM3_60_b1_FD_133142 | JGI IMG/M metagenome (GOLD analysis project Ga0184626, IMG submission 133142) | Groundwater sediment microbial communities from an aquifer in East River, Colorado, USA - PLM3_60_b1 | ecosystem: Environmental > Terrestrial > Soil > Riparian zone | place: USA: East River... | reverse complement strand
CTATCGCCCATGACAGCGCCGAGCGCCATGTGCAGGGAACCGCGACCTATATCGACGACATGCCTGAACCCGCGGGCACGGTTCATCTGGCGCCGGGCTATGCCGATGGGACCCGCGGCCGCATCGTGAAGCTCGATCTCGATGCGGTGCGCGCCGCCGAGGGTGTTATCGCCGTCCTCACCGCCGCCGATATCCCGGGCATCAACGATTGCAGCCCGGCGAAAGGCGACGATCCCGTGCTCGCGCCGGGCCGCATCGATTTCCATGGCCAGGTCGTCTTCGCCGTGGTCGCGGCGACCCGCGATCGGGCCCGCCGCGCGGCCCGCCTCGCCGTCATCGAGGTGGAATCGGAGTCGCCTGCCATTACGGTGGAGGATGCCGTCGCGGCCGAAATGGATCTGCTGCCGTCCTATCAGTTCCTGCGCGGCGACATCGCTGCCGCCCTGGCGGAATCGCCGCGGCGTTTCGGCGAATCCTTCCGCATCGGCGGCCAGGAGCATTTCTACCTGGAAGGCCAGGTGGCACTGGCCGTACCGCAGGAAGGCGGCGAGATGCTGGTCTATTCCTCGACCCAGCACCCGTCGGAAGTGCAGCATTGCGTCGCCAAGATGCTGGCCATACCCAACGCCGCCGTGGTTTGCGAATGCCGGCGCATGGGCGGCGGGTTCGGCGGCAAGGAATCCCAGGCGGCGCAATGGGCGGCGCTGGCGGCGCTGGCGGCCCGTGTCACCGGCCGGGCGGCGAAGATGCGTCTGGACCGCGATGACGACATGATCATGACCGGCAAGCGCCACGACTTCCGCGTCGACTATAACGCCGGATTCGAAACCGACGGTACGTTGCGTGTTGCCGACGTGAACTTCCTCTCCCGCTGCGGCATCTCGGCCGACCTCTCCCTCGGCGTGAACGACCGCACCATGTTCCATGCCGACAACACCTATTTCTATCCGTCAGTGCGGATTCATTCGCGGCGGTTGAAAACCAACACGGTGTCCAACACCGCCTTCCGCGGCTTCGGCGGTCCCCAGGGCATGCTGTTCGCTGAACGGATGATGGATGCGGTCGCCATCAAGCTGGGGCTCGATCCGCTGGATGTGCGCAAGCGCAATTTCTACGCCGACGGCCGTGACCTCACGCCTTTTGGTCAGCGGGTCGAAGACAACATCATCCGAGAGCTGGTGGATGAATTGGAACTGAGCAGCGAGTATCGCCGCCGCCGCTACGAGGTCCGGGCCTTCAATCAGCAGAGCCGCTTCCTCAAGAAAGGGCTGTCGCTGACGCCAGTAAAGTTCGGCATCTCCTTTACGCTGACCCATCTGAATCAGGCGGGCGCGCTGGTGCATGTCTATACCGACGGCTCCATCCATCTGAACCATGGCGGCACGGAGATGGGGCAGGGACTCTATGTGAAGGTGGCCCAGGTCGTTGCCGATGTCTTCGGCCTCGGGCTCGACCGGGTGAAGATCACCGCGACCACCACGGCCAAGGTGCCGAATACGTCGCCGACCGCCGCGTCGTCGGGATCCGATCTCAACGGAATGGCGGCGAAGAATGCGGCCGAATCCATCCGCGGACGACTGGTCGAGTTTGCCGCCGCGTCCTTCGACACGCCGAAGGAACAAATCCGGTTCGAAGGCGGCCAAGTTTTCATCGGCAACAAATCCCTGTCCTTTGCCGAGCTGGCAAAGCGCGCCTATCTGGCGCGAGTCTCTCTATCCTCCACCGGCTACTACGCCACGCCCCGAATCCATTGGGACCGGGAGAAGGTAAAGGGCCGGCCCTTCCTCTATTTCGCCTATGGGGGGGCTTGCGCCGAGGTGACCATCGATACCCTGACCGGAGAGATGCGCGTGGATCGCGTCGATATCTTGCATGATGTCGGCCGCTCGCTAAATCCGGCCGTCGACATCGGTCAGATCGAGGGCGCCTTCGTTCAGGGCGTGGGCTGGCTGACGACGGAGGAACTCGTCTTCGATGAAAAGGGGCGGCTGCAGACACATGCGCCCTCGACATATAAGATACCCACGGCCTCCGATGTGCCTGCGGATTTTCGTGTCGCGCTCTTCAAGTCACCCGGCAATCGCGAGGACACGGTGTTCCGTTCCAAGGCCGTGGGCGAGCCGCCGCTGATGCTGGGCATCGCGGTGTTCTCCGCCATCACCGATGCCGTCGCCAGTTTGAAGCCGGGCACGGTGCCGCCCTTGGATGCGCCGGCCACACCGGAAGCGATCATGCGCGCGGTCAATGCGCTGAAAGGGCAGGGATAGGGATGCGCGTCTGGCCGGTCATTGCCGAAGCTTTGGCGACGCGGAAGCGCTGCGTCATGGTGACGATAGCTGCCGTCGACGGCTCGGCGCCGCGGGAGGCCGGGGCGCGGATGATTGTGCTTCCCGGCGGCGGATTCCACGGCACGATCGGCGGCGGCACGCTGGAATGGCGGGCGCTGGCCGAGGCGCAAAGGGCCCTGGAGTCGGACGCAATCGAAGCGCGCTGGATCCGGCAGTCGCTGGGTCCGGAGCTCGGCCAATGCTGCGGCGGCAGGGTCACGCTGCTGCTGGAAGCGTTCGACGCTTCGTCGATGACCCAGGCGCAGGCGTTCGCCACGCTGGAAGCGGCCGAGGGATTTGTCAGCCGCGGCCGCATTGCCGATGGGCGGATGCGCCGCGAACTACAGGCCAATGATCGCGCGGAGGCCGGACCTGCCGTCAGCCTTTCGTCCGATGGCAGTATCGCCGAGCGCTTCGGTGAAATCTGCCGCTCCGTTCTGCTGTTCGGCGCCGGCCATGTGGGCCGCGCGCTGGTGCTGGCCTTGGCCCCGTTGCCGCTGCAAGTCACCTGGATCGATTCACGATCAGACGCCGTTCCCGGCCGGCTGCCGGGGAACGTACGTGCCGTCGTCTCCTCTGCGCCCTTGGCCGAACTGGCGGCGGCGCCCGCCGGCAGCTTTGTCTTGATAATGACCCACAGCCACGGGCTCGATCTGGAGATCACCCACGGCGCGCTGGCCGATGGGCGCTTTCCCTATGTCGGCCTGATCGGCAGCGCCACCAAGCGGTCGCGGTTCGCCAAGCGCCTGCGGGAAGCCGGCTTGGCGGAAGACCGTATCGCCACTTTGGTCTGCCCGATCGGCATCGCCGGGATCGGCGGCAAGGCGCCACCGGTGATTGCCGCGGCCACGGCGGCCGAATTGCTGCTGCGCGATGAATCGTTGCGCGCGGCGGCCCTGCCTGCTGGAATCCTCCACCGGACGGGATGACGGCAGGCAGGGGCACGCAGATTTCCATGAATCAGGGATCGGAACGGCCGGATGCCGCCGCGGGACAAGCGCCGCCAGGCACCGCTTACCTGCTGGAGGCCCTGGGCATCTGCAAGGATTTCGGCAGCTTGCGCGCCAACGATCAGATCGACCTGCGGATCGCGTCCGGCGAGATTCACGCGCTTCTGGGCGAAAACGGCGCCGGCAAATCGACGCTGGTGAAGATCATCTACGGCGCACTGCAGCCCGGGGCGGGCGAGCTGCGCTGGCAGGGCCGCCCGGTCACGATTACCAACCCCGCGGCCGCGCGGCGGCTCGGCATCGGCATGGTGTTCCAGCATTTCTCCCTGTTCGAAGCGCTGACGGTGGCGGAGAACATCGCGCTGGCGCTGCCGGGCAGCCTGGATTTTGGCGACCTCTCCGCGAAGATTGGCCGGGTTTCCGCCGAGTACGGCCTGCCGCTGGAACCGTCTGTCACGGTCGCCGATCTTTCCGTCGGCGAGCGGCAGCGGATCGAGATCGTCCGCTGCCTGCTGCAGGAGCCGCGCCTGCTGATCATGGATGAGCCGACGGCTGTGCTGACGCCGCAAGAGGCCGATCAGCTTTTCCTGACGCTGCAGCGTCTGGCGCGGGAAGGTTGCGCCGTTCTCTATATCAGCCACCGGCTGGAAGAAGTGAAGCATCTCTGCCACAACGTCACGATCCTGCGCCACGGCAAGGTGGTGGCCCGTGTCGATCCGCAGAACGAAACCGCTGGAAGCCTGGCGCGCCTGATGGTCGGCGCCGACATCCATACGGTGAAACCCACCGGCGACATGCTGGCCGGCTTGCCGCGCCTGCGGCTGGAGGGTCTGAATCAATCCGCCGAGGGGCCTTTTGCCGTGGCGCTGCAGAATCAGAATCTGGATGTGCGCGGCGGCGAAGTGGTCTGCATTGCCGGTATCGCCGGTAACGGCCAATCGGAATTGTTCGAGGCCATCTCCGGCGAGCGGCGCAATGCCAATCCTCAGGCGGTGCAGATCGACGGCGTCCCATGCGGCCATCTCGGCGTGACCGAGCGGCGCAAGCGCGGCGCCGCCTTCGTGCCGGAAGAGCGCCTGGGCCACGGCGCCGTGCCGGGGCTTCCCTTGTCCGAAAACGTCATCCTCACGCGCCACGCCGCAGCCGACGGCTTGGTGCGCAAGGGCTTCGTCGACCGCGTCAAGGCGCTGTCCATTGGCGATCGCGTCGCGGCGGATTTCGATGTGCGCCGCGGCCGTCCCGATCCGGAAGCCCGTTCGCTCTCCGGCGGCAATCTGCAGAAGTTTGTTGTGGGGCGAGAACTCGACCGGAAGCCCACTCTATTGGTGGTGAACCAGCCGACCTGGGGGGTGGATGCCGGCGCTTCCGCGACCATCCGCCAGGCACTGATCGATCTCGCCCGCTCCGGCTCGGCGGTGCTGGTGATCAGCCAGGACCTGGACGAGATCTTCGAGATCGCCGACCGCATCGCCGTGATCTCCCGCGGCCATCTGTCCGAAGCGCGGCCGGTGGCAGAGATGACATTGGAGAAGATCGGCCTGTTGATGGGCGGCGCCGGAGAAGCGCGCGGATCCGTCTCCACGCCGGCGCGGGAGGCTGCCCATGCGGCTGGTGCTTGAGAGGCGCGCCGAACATTCCCGCCTGATGATGGTGATGTCGCCGGTGCTGGCCATTGCACTGACGCTTGTTGCCGGCGGCATCATCTTCGCGATCCGCGGCCTCGATCCGCTTGAGGCGCTCTATGTGTACTTCATCGAGCCAGTCACGACGATCTGGTCGGTCGAGCAACTCTTGGTCAAGGCGGCGCCGCTGGTGCTCATCGGCATCGGCCTCGCCGTCTGCTATCTGGCCAATGTCTGGAACATTGGCGCCGAAGGCCAGCTCACGGCCGGCGCCATCCTCGGCGGCATCATCCCCGTTCTGTTCCCGGCCTGGCAATCGCCGCTGGTGCTGGCTTGCATGCTTCTGCTGGGGATCATCGGCGGCATGATCTATGGCGCCATTCCGGCCCTGCTCAAGGTCCGCTTCGGCGCCAACGAAATCCTCACCAGCCTGATGCTCGTCTATGTCGCGCAATTGCTGCTGGACTGGCTGGTGCGCGGCCCCTGGCGCGATCCCAAGGGATTCAATTTTCCGAAATCGGTGACCTTCGACGGCTGGCAGCTGCTGCCGACGATCGGCTACACGGTCCATATCGGTATCATCTTCGCCGTCATCGCCGTGCTGGCGATGGCCGTCGTCATGGGCCGCATGCTCAAGGGTTTTGAGATCCGAGTGCTCGGCAACGCCCCGCGAGCCGGGCGCTTCGCCGGCTTTTCCCGCGACCGCATGGTGTTCTTCTGCTTTCTGCTGTCGGGCGGCCTTGCGGGCCTGGCCGGCATCTGCGAGGTGATGAGCACGGTCGGCCAGCTGCAGCCGACGATCTCGCCAGGTTACGGCTTCACCGCCATCATCATCGCCTTTCTCGGCCGCCTCAATCCCGTGGGCGTGCTGCTGGCGGGCCTGCTGCTCGCCATCAGCTATCTCGGCGGCGAGGCAGCACAGGTGACGCTGGGCGTTTCCGACAAGATCGCCAAGGTGTTCCAGGGCATTCTGCTGTTCTTTGTCCTGGCCTGCGACACGCTGATTCTTTACCGCATTCGATTCCAGCCCCCCCTCGCAGCGCATCCGGTTTCGGCGGAGTAGACGGCATGCTGGAGCTGCAGGCGATCATCCTGACCATCATCACGGCATCGACGCCGTTTCTCCTGGCCGCCATCGGCGAACTCGTGGCCGAACGTTCGGGCGTGCTCAATCTGGGCGTCGAAGGCATGATGGTCGTAGGGGCGGTTTGCGGCTTCGCGGCCGCTTACTCGACGGGGTCGACCTTTCTGGGCGTTCTTGCCGCCATCGCGGCCGGCACGTTGCTATCGGCCCTGTTTGGATTTCTGACGCTGACGCTGGTCGCCAATCAGGTGGCGACGGGACTGGCGCTGACGCTTCTGGGGCTGGGACTCTCCGGGATCGTCGGCGAGTCGTTCGTCGGTTTGCCGGGTGTCAAACTCGCGGCGATTTACATTCCCGTTCTCACCGACATTCCCTTCATCGGCCGCATCCTCTTCGGCCAGGATCCGCTGGTCTATCTTTCCTTCATCCTGACGGGCGTCGTCGCCTATTTGCTGTTCAAGACGCGCATCGGCCTGATCATCCGCGCGGTCGGCAGCAGCCACCAGTCGGCACATGCCCTCGGCTATCGAGTCATTGCCGTGCGCTATAGTTGCGTGTTGTTCGGAGGCGCATGTTCCGGCCTGGCGGGCGGCTTTCTTTCCCTCGCCTATACGCCGCAATGGATCGAAAACATGACCGGGGGCCGCGGCTGGATCGCGCTGGCCCTGGTGGTCTTCTCCTCCTGGCTGCCCTGGCGGGCGGCAATCGGCGCCTATCTTTTCGGCACCGTCTGGATACTTAATCTTTATGTGCAGCCGCTCGGATTGCCGATTCCACCTCAGCTTTTGACCTCACTGCCTTATCTCGTCACCATCCTGGCCTTGGTTATCATCTCCGCCAATCGTATGCTGACGCGTCTCAATACCCCGGCCTGCCTGGGTCAGCCTTTCGTGCCTGACCGCTAGCCGGAAACCGCCGGCCGCCCGTAACAGCCCGGGCGGCTCGGCAATGCAAGATCGGCTGTGGAAGTTTTTCTAAAGCAGGGAAGGAGCGTTCCATGAGGAGATTTTTGGGTCTGGCCGCGGCCCTCGCGCTGGCGCTGTCGGCCGGCGGGGCCATCGCCCAGGAGAAGATCAAGGCCGGCTGGATCTATGTCGGCCCGATCGGCGACCACGGTTGGTCCTATCAGCACAATCAAGGTCGGCTCCGCGTCGAGCAGGAGCTGGGCGACAAGGTGGAGACGATCTTCATCGAGAACGTCGCCGAAGGTCCCGACGCCGAGCGCGCGATCGAGCGGCTGGCGCGCGAGGGCGCCAAGATAATCTTCACCACCTCGTTCGGCTTCATGGAAGCGACGGCGAAGGTGGCCAAGAAGTTTCCCGATGTGAAGTTCGAACACGCCACTGGCATTTTGACCGCCGAGAATATGGCCGTCTACAATGCCCGCTTCTATGAAGGGCGCTATGTCATCGGCCAGATCGCGGCCAAGATGTCGAAGAGCGGCGTTGCCGGCTACATCGTCTCATTCCCGATTCCGGAGGTCGTGTCCGGCATCAACGCCTTCATGCTGGGCGCGCAGTCGGTCAATCCGGACTTCAAGGTCAAGGTCGTCTGGGTGAATTCCTGGTACGATCCCGGCAAGGAGGCCGACGCCGCCAAGGTCCTGTTCGGCCAGGGCGCCGATATCATCGTTCAGCATACGGATTCGACAGCGCCGCTGCAGATCGCCGAAGAGCAGGGCAAGGTCGGCTTCGGTCAGGCCTCCGACATGATCAAGTTCGCGCCGAAGGCGCAGCTCACCGCCATCGTCGATGATTGGTCCGGCTACTATGTGTCGCGCGTCAAGGCCGTGCTCGACGGCAGCTGGACCACCGCGATCGTCTGGGGCGGCATTGATTCGGGCATGGTCAACATCGCCCCCTTCACTAACATGCCTGACGATGTGGTGAAGATGGCGACGGAAACGACGGAGAAGATCAAGACCCATCAGCTCAGTCCATTCACGGGACCGATCACCAAGCAGGACGGCACTGTCGTCGGCGAGGCAGGCAAATCGCTGCCGGACGAGGACATCCTCAGCATGAATTGGTACGTGAAGGGAATCGACGACCAGCTGCCGCAGTAACGACGTTCCATCGCCGGCGGGATGCGCCAGTCCGCGTCTCGCCGGCTTACTTTGTCCGGGGCGAAGGTGCCGTAGCGGCCGCCCTCAGTAATGGACCGGTCATGAGCGCCTTCATTCTCGATTGGTTCAATCTCGCGATCCGCTGGGCGCATCTGGTGGCCGGCATCGGCTGGATCGGCACCTCGTTCTATTTCATCGCTCTCGACCTCAGCCTGAAGAAACGGGCGCGGATGAACGAGGGCGTCTATGGCACCGCCTGGGAGGTGCATGGCGGCGGCTTCTATCATGTGGAGAAGTACCTGTCGGCGCCGAAATCTCTGCCCGACGATCTCCTCTGGTACAAATGGGAAGCCTATCTGACCTGGTTTACCGGCTTCCTGCTGCTCATTGTCCAGTATTACTGGAACGCCAGCATCTATCTGATCGATCCGACGGTCGCGGATCTGACGCCGATGCTGGCGGTGGTGATTTCCATCATCAGCCTGATCGTCGGCTGGTTCATCTATGACGCGCTCTGCCGGTCGAACTTCGGCCAGAATCCGACAACGCTGGCCATTGCCGTTTTCGCGCTGATCGTCATCTCCAGCTTCGCCTATCAGCATGTGTTTTCCGGCCGCGGCGCGCTCATCCATATCGGCGCCTTCATCGGCACGTTGATGGCGGTCAATGTGTTCGGCTTGATCATTCCCAATCAGAAGCAGATCACTGCCGCCCTGGTGCGCGGCGAAGTGCCCGATCCGCGGCTGGGCGCTATCGGAAAGCAGCGCTCGGTGCATAACACCTATCTCACCTTGCCGGTGCTGCTGCTGATGGTCAGCGGACACTATCCCATGCTGACCGGCCATCCCCAGGCCTGGCTGCTGGTGGCGCTGATCCTGGTCGCAGGTGCTGCGATCCGTCATTTCCTGCTGCGGCACGAAGTCGGCGATCCCCTGTCGAAGATCGGCTGGACTTTGCCGGTGATTGCCGGGGCGATACTGTTGGCGGTGATCCTGACCGCGCCGCGCGAGGATGCCGCGGCGCCCGAGCTGCAGGTAAGCGACGAGCGCGTCATCGAGATCGCGCAGACCCACTGCGCGATGTGTCACTCGGTGCATCCGGCAGAAGACGCCTTTCTGCGGCCGCCGAAGGATGTGACGCTGGATACGCTGGCCGATCTTCGCCGCTTTGCCGCGTTGATCGAGCAGCAGGCGGTACACTCCAACGCCATGCCGCTCGGCAACCGCACCGGCATGACCGCGGCAGAGCGCCGCGAGCTCGGTGCATGGCTGTCGCGGCTCTAGAAGGATTCCGGCTGATGTCGAGGCTGCGGCCCATCGCCCTGGAAGAAGTCAATCATCTCGATCTCACGAGCTTCACCGCGCTGTTCGGCGATGTGGCCGAGCATTCGCCCTGGGTGGCCGAAGCCGCAGCCCATGGGCGGCCCTACGCCGATCGCGAAGCCATGGTCGCCGCCTTTGTCGATGCGGTCATGCGCGCGCCGCGGATGGATCAGCTCGAGCTGATCCGCGCCCATCCCAATTTGGCGGGCCGTGCTGCAATCGCCGGGAGTCTCACAGCAGATTCGAAACGCGAGCAGGTCGGCGCCGGCCTCGACAGCCTGACCCCGGCAGAATTTGCGCGCTTCTCCGATCTCAACGGCTTCTACAAGCAGCAGAATGGCTTTCCTTTCATCTTCGCCGTCAAGGGCGCAACCAAGGATCAGATCCTCGCCGCCTTCGAGGAACGGGTCAGGAATGACCACGCCACGGAGTTCGCCACCGCTTTGAGCCAGGTCTGCCGCATCTTCCGCTTTCGCATTGAAGATCGCGTGAAGTCATGAGCGTGCCTGGTGGCATTTCACCGCGCGTTCTGCGCGGCGCGGTTTTGAGTTTTCGCGACGATCCCCGCCGCACGGCATCGCAGGACGCGCATGATTTTCACGAGAAAGGCGCCGTTGCGCTGGACGAGCAGGGACGCATCGCTTGGTCCGGTGGGCTCGCTGATCTGCCGGCGGCCTATCGCAGATGGCAAGCCGATGACCACGGCGGCGCCCTGATCCTGCCGGGCTTCATCGACGCGCACATCCATTTTCCGCAGTTTCGCATGCTGGCGGCACCGGGCCGCGATCTTCTCGATTGGCTCAACCGCTTCACCTTTACGGAGGAAGCACGCTACGCCGATCCCGCTCATGCCGCCGCGGCCGCCGAGATCTTTCTCGATCGTCTCTTCGCTCACGGCACGACGACGGCAGCGGCCTATTCCTCGGTGCATGCGGTGTCGGCGGAGGCGCTGTTCGCGGCGGCAGACCGCCGTAACATGGCGCTCATCACCGGCAAGACCCTGATGGATCGCAATGCACCTGATGATGTTCGCGATGATGCAGAGGCAGGCACGCGGGACAGCGAATCTCTGATCAAGAAATGGCATAACTACGGCCGGCTGCGCTATGCCGTGACGCCGCGTTTCGCCGTGACGTCGACGGACGCGCAGCTCCGCGCGGCCGGTGAACTCTACCAAAGTCATCCCGGCGTCTATATGCAAACCCATCTCTCCGAAAGCGCCGGCGAGATCGAGATGGTGAAATCGCTATTCCCTTCGGCGCGGGATTACACCGATGTCTATGACCGCTGCGGCCTGCTCGGCCGGCGCAGCCTGTTCGGCCACGGCATCCACCTGTCGGAGCGGGAATGCGCGCGGCTCAGCGAGACCGGCTCGGTCGTCGTCCATTGCCCGACCTCGAACACCTTTCTCGGCTCCGGTCTGCTGGATATCGATCACATCACCGATCCGCGCCGGCCGGTCCGCTTCGCCGTCGCCAGCGATGTCGGCGGCGGGCTCAGCTATTCGATGCTGGCGACCCTGGGCGAGGCGCACAAAGTGGCCCAGCTCAAAGGCCGCCGGCTCTCCGCGCTCGACTCGTTCTATCTGGCGACGCTGGGCAACGCCCGGGCGCTGGAGCTCGATTCCGAAATCGGCAGCCTGGAGCCTGGACTCTGGGCGGATATCGTGGTGGTCGATCCCCGCGCGACGCCCGTACTCGCCGGACGCCAGGATCTTTCCGAGTCCCTTGAGGATATGCTGTTTGCGCTGATGATGCTGGGCGACGATCGCGCGGTGGCAGCAACCTATGTGGCCGGCCGTTGCGTCTACCGGCGCGAACCGGGAATGGAAGGTCACTGATGGCCGAAAGCTACCCGCGCGATCTGGGGGGCTATGGGAGGAAGACACCCGATCCCCGCTGGCCAGGCGGCGCCCATATCGCCGTGCAATTCGTCGTCAACTACGAAGAAGGCGGCGAGAACAATATCCTTCATGGCGACGCTGCGTCGGAAGCGTTTCTGTCGGAAATCGTCGGCGCCCAGCCCTGGCCCGGCCAGCGCCATTTGAACATGGAATCGATCTATGAGTATGGCGCCCGCGCCGGCTTCTGGCGGCTGCATCGCCTGTTTACCGAGCGGAAGGTCCCGATCACGGTCTATGGCGTCGCCACCGCCCTGATGCGCTCACCGGAGCAGGTGGCGGTGATGAAGGAAGCCGATTGGGAGATAGCCAGCCATGGCCTGAAATGGATCGAGTACAAGGATTTCACCGAAGAGGCGGAGCGGCAGCATCTGCGCGACGCCATCCGCATCCACACGGAAGTAACAGGCACGCGGCCGCTCGGCTGGTACACCGGCCGCTGCTCGCTCAACACCCGCAAGCTGGTGATGGAGGAGGGCGGCTTCCTCTACGACTCCGACTCCTATGCCGACGATCTGCCCTACTGGGTCACCGGACCCAAGGGGCCTCATCTGGTGATTCCGTACACGTTGGACAGCAACGACATGCGCTTCGCCACGCCCCAGGGGTTTAACTCCGGCGATCAGTTCTACAGCTATCTGAAAGACTCATTCGATGTGCTGTATGCGGAGGGAAAGACGGGGGCGCCGAAGATGATGTCCGTCGGCCTGCATTGCCGCCTCGTGGGGCGGCCGGGGCGTGCCGACGGACATCATCTTCGGCGCCCCCGTCTTTCCCTCCGCAT
>Ga0184626_10000527_pt1 | contig 12069 bp, 8 predicted proteins | sample PLM3_60_b1_FD_133142 | JGI IMG/M metagenome (GOLD analysis project Ga0184626, IMG submission 133142) | Groundwater sediment microbial communities from an aquifer in East River, Colorado, USA - PLM3_60_b1 | ecosystem: Environmental > Terrestrial > Soil > Riparian zone | place: USA: East River... | reverse complement strand
TGCTTTGTGTGACTCATCTGCCGCAGGTTGCCGCGTTTGGAGATCATCATTTCCAGGTTCTGAAGCGAGTAAAACAGGATCGTACTATAACCATAGTAGAAGAACTCACGGATCCGCAACGCGTTCGCGAGCTGGCCCGGATGCTTTCCGGAAGCGAAATCACCGAGACAGCGCTCCAGCATGCCCGCGAGCTGCGCCAGCAGGTCGAGACTACGGCTCGATGAAGCTGGTTCTGCAGCGGGTCAGTGAAGCCATGGTTATGGTCGATGGAAAGCAAACAGGCTCCATCGGACGCGGACTCGTCGTTTTTCTATGCATTGAAAAAGGAGATGACCGCGCTCTTGCGGATCACTATGCAAGTAAGACGGTGGAGCTGCGCATTTTTGGTGATTGGGCGGGGAAAATGAATCTTTCCATCAAAGAGGCCGGCGGAGAAATCTTGCTTGTTTCTCAATTTACGCTCGCCGCAGATGCGGAGAAAGGGAGGCGTCCCAGCTTTGATCGTGCGGCACCGCCGGAAATGGCAAATGAGCTGTACGAGTATTTTGCAGCCAGGCTTGTTGCCGAAGGCGTTCGTACATCTACCGGAGTGTTTGCGGCAGATATGAAAGTGTGTCTTGTGAACGATGGTCCCGTGACGATCTTGCTTGGCGGTACATGACAGGGAACGCAGGCAAAATGCCTGCGGTGAGTTATGCCAGCCGGGAGGCTGGCGCTCATCTATCGCAACCCGAGATGAGCGCCGGCTTTCAGCCGGCATAAATGTCCGCTGGCATTTTGCCGGCCTTGCAGGCTGGAAGCCTGCGCTCCAGAAATTTAGAATTGTATCGTTGCATATGAAAATTGTCGTCGCGTTCTTTCTCATTTCTGCAATCTCACTTTTCGTCTTCGCTGCCGAAGTAAGTGAAATATCACTGCACCAATCGATTCTTGAAAGCTATGATGCCGGCAAATACACCGAGGCATCGCAACGACTAACAGAAATGCAAACAAGATTTCCGGAGCGGTACGTTTCGTTGCCCTATCGTCTTCTTCATGCAAAATCGTTTCTGTTCGCCGGAGAAACCGGTTCTGCTGCCCGGTTTTATGAAGAGGTGATGACGGACCGGAAGCTCGAGCGGTTTGCAATTCTCCCGCTGGCGCGGATTTCCGCAACACGAGGCAAGCCGGAACAGGCGATTCTGTTATCTCAGCAATATCTACAAAATCCTAAATCTCCCGAGTACAGGCAAACCGCTGCTGAAGTCTTACAGTATTGTGAAGATCAGAGGAAGCCGGAACTACTGTTGACCACCGCGGCGATTGTCCAGCAAAATTCTTCCACAAAAAGACTGGGACAACTTTACACTGCGCGCGCGTACAGGCTTCAGAAGAAAGAGCAGCTTTCCCGAAGTCTCTTGCTGAGTCTGATCCGGAAAACGCCTCCCGATGATGTCACCAGTGAAGCGCTTCTGGATCTGGATCAGATCGATGGGAGCCGGTTGACCGAAGAAGAATTAATGGAACGTGGAGAGATCGCATTCAAGGTATGGAACTTTGAGCTTGCCAGCAAATATCTGCAGCCTGTAGCTACCCGCACCATCGATTCTTTGTATTCCTACGCCCGCATTCTCTACTTCTCGGGCGATCACTTAGGCTCAAAGAGGGCGTTTCAATCGATCATTAAATTGTTTCCGAAAGACCGCATGATCCGCTATTGCATCTATCAGTATGCCAATGTGTGTTTGCATGACCGCGATTATGAAAAGGCGATCGATTTGTACTCGCAGCTCAGAACGACCGGAGATACCGGGATGCAAGAAATCGCGTTATACCGGATCGTCCAGGCCTTGCGAGCGCAATCAAAGTTCGACGAAGCGATTCGCGTGATTTCTCCCCATTGTGTTGCTAAAGACTCTCTTCGCCGCAATCGCGCGTTATACCTGCGCGGCAGGATCCATTTTCAAACAGGGAAATATGGCGAAGCATTGTCTGATTTCGATCGTGTGCTTCAATCCAAATCATTCGTAGATCGTAAAGAGGCCCTGCTGTGGAAAGGGATCACTCTAGAAAGAATGGTCCGCCCCAAAGATGCGCGTGCGGTATTTGAATCGCTTGCCACCGGTTACGATTACTATTCGATTCATGCGCTGCAGAAATTGTCAGATCCGGATGGCCGGTTGAGAAGGCGTTCTGCTTCGTCTGTTTCGTATTCTCTTAGCCATGTTCCGGGAATTTCCCAGGAGGGCCGTGTACGCTCGCGACTGGAATCCGCAGATCTGCTTCCGGCTCTACTTTACCTGCATCTTTACGAAGAGGCAGCACAGCTGCTCCCTGCCGTTTCTTCGGAATCGTGGAAACTGCTGGGTGTTGATCCCAGGAGCCGGCCGCAGCGATATCTCGCATTGGCCCATCTTTATCTTCTGGGCAAGAATTATTCACAGGCTACGTATTATTCCGAGATCTTCCTGAACAATCTTCCAAAGAGCACATCGTTGGATTCGCTTTCACCGGAGGTAGCGGCAGTTCTTTTTCCGCTGCCATACCGGAATGAAATCGCAAAGTTTTCGGCCGAGCGCAACGTCGATCCTTTGCTGGTCCTTTCGATTATGAGACAGGAAAGCAAGTTCAAGCGATTTGCGCGTTCGCAAACCTTTGCCCGCGGTTTGATGCAATTGATTCCTGTAACCGCATACCGGCTAGCCTCCTCGCTTGGAATAGAGAATTTTACGCCGGATCAGTTGTATACACCGGAGATGAATATCAATCTGGGAACCAAGTACATTCGGGATATGAAAGATGAGTTCGGCGATGCTGTCGAAGTTCTTGCCGCCGGATACAATGGCGGTGAATCCAACTTGCGCCGCTGGCTTGCGTGTAGTTCAACCGGTGAAGAGATTGATCTTTTCTCCAACATCGACATGAAGGAAACAAAGAAGTACGTCATGATCGTAAAGACAAACTACGAGCTGTACCGGCGTCTTTATGGAGAAATTCGCTAGCGCTATAAACCACAGAGGCACGGAGGCACAGAGATGGCGAAAAGCGTTTTGTTTTTCGGATCGATGTCTGCATAGTAGCCTCTGTGCCTCCGTGGTTAACCTTTGGAACGATCAACACGAGAGACATTAGGCAAGCAAGCCGCAACGGGTTATTTGAACTGATAGGTCATCGAGACCGGGATCCAGACTTTTACAGGAACGCCTTCTTTTGTGGCGGGTTCAAAGATCCAGTCCCGGACTGCGGCTAGTGAAACTTCGTCCAGAATTGGATGTGCAGGCTTCACTAATTTTACATCTACAACCCTTCCCGTCTCAGAAACAAGGATACTCATCTGAACCGTACCCTGCACTCGTCTTTCGCGCGCAGAGTTTGGATATTTCGGGTATGTCTTTTTGATTGATTTGGGCGGGGTAACGTCTGGTCCAAGCGAAACCAAAGAGCCGGGCACGACTTCAGTTTTCTTGATGACCGGCGGTTGTACAGGCGGCGGCGGTTTGGGGATCTCAACAAGTTGTCCGCTAAACGTAACCGATTTATCCTGAACCACTCGAACCGTTCCTGTGAAATCCTGATATCCGTCCTTTTTAAGCGTAATGTTGTATTTTCCGGCTTTCGTATTTGGAAGCTTTTTAGGAGTAACACCAAGAACGCGACTCCCGATGACAATGAATGCCTCGGGTGGAACCGATTCTACAACCAACGTTCCTGCCAGAGGAGCTGTCTTTTCCAAAGTGACAGGAATATTCGCTGCAGAGTTTGCGGCGGAAACCTCTATTTCTTGTTCCACATCTTTGAATCCATCCATTCGCAATTTGAGAGCGTATTTCCCAAAAGGCAGATCTGGTAGATCCAGGGGTGTGATTCCTTTTTCTTCACCCTGCAGGAATACCTTGGCTCCCGCCGGAGTGGATGTGATGCTTAATGTGCCGGTGCGGGTCGAAGCAGCAGGCAACCGATTGGACGGTTTAGCTGGAGTTGAAGTACCGGAAGAAGTAGTCGTTGTAGGTGTAGTCGTTGGCGTCTTGACATCGGGTTCCTTCTTCTCAGGCCAGAAAAAGAAAAGTGCGCCCGCAAGGGCAACGAGCATCGCCACAGCCAAGGCTCCGATCAGATACCGTTTCAAATTTGGAGGTCCAACGACTTTTGATTTTGGAATTTGTGCCCTTTGTACTTCTGCCGGCGTTGCCATTGGAGGGGATGTCATCATGACAGTTGGCGCCGATTGCGCGGTTGCAGGAGGCGGCAGTGGCGCGGAAGCCCGCAATGGAGCCTGCGGTAACTCAAAGGGAGTAGAGATAATTGTCGCAGGCGACGGATTCGGCTGTGGTGGCGCCGTTGGTATCGCAGGTCTCGGAGTAATCACGGTCGCAGCAGCGGGAGCCGGCTCAGGTTGCGGGGGCGGCAAATCGGGCATTGATGTAATCACCGTGGCGGCTGCGGGAATTGGCTCAGCTGGCGGTGGTGATAAATTCGGCATCGATGTGATCACGGTAGCAGCAGCGGGAGCTGGCTCAGGTTGCGGGGGTGGGAAATCGGGCATCGACGTGATCACGGTAGCGGCCGCGGGGATTGTCTGAGCCGGAACCGATGGCAAATCCGGCATCGATGTGATCACCGTGGCTGCGGCGGGAAGCGACTCGACTGGCGCCGGGGGTACCGTAGGCACCGATGTGATCACTGTCGCCGCTACAGGAGGCGGTTCCGAAATCTCTTCAGCAGGCTTGGAAATGATTGTTTGCGCCGCCAATGGTTCGGGGATCACCGTTGGGGCGGCCGGCTCGGGAACAAGTTGGGGAACCATGGTTGCTGCTGCCTGCGGTAAAGGCACGGCCACAGTTGGTGGTGCTTCGTCTATTTCCTCAGGCGCAGGAAACTGCGTCAATGTTGTAACTGTGGAACTAAGCCCGGACATTTCCCGGAATGGTTCCTCCGGAATTTCCGGGTTGACCGTAAGCACAGTCTTCGCCATCTCAGGCGGCGTTACCGGTTCCTCTATTTCTTCCCATGGTGGCTGCATGGATGGAGCTTGAGTTAACAGCTCAGATTGAGATTGCTCGACAGATTCTGCAGCGGGTTGTTCCTGAAATGGCTCCGAACTGACAGCTTCATCCATCAACTCAGGCATCGGAGCTTCCATTTTTTCCGGAAGTTCCAGCAGCTGTGTGGGCGCGGACGTTGGAGTGCGGTTCAGAAGTTCGTCAGGAATCATCCGTGGATTCGTATCGTAAATATCCCCAGGCGGTTCGGGAACTGGATCCGCGATCTCCGGCATGGTCATCATTGCAGTTGGGGCTGCTCCCGGTGGAAGGGTAGGGGCATTCTCGGGGGGAATCGTCTGTTCTGCTTCAGGCGGAATTGTCCGGTCTGCCCCGGGCCTGATTGTTTCTGCCGCTCGGGGACTGAAGATCAGCGTCTCCGGCAAACTGCTTTCTTCCGGCGCATGCGCCGGAGGTGCACTCTTTGAAGGAGCAAAAGTCACTGGCGCTGTTGTCTCAACGCCGGGAGGTTCCATCGGTGGAAGAGTTTCGAAGGCATCAGATTTGTTCTGGCCTGCTTGATCTTCGAATAATTTAGAAGGATCGATCATGAGTGTCGGTGGCGAAATCGCCTCGTTGACAAACTCTTTTTCGAACCTGCCCGTATTCTCGCCCATAGCGCCGGGCACCCCATACGGATAGTAGGTCTGCTCGGAAGGTGGAAGCATTTCCTGAAGAGCATCGTACATCTCTCTCGCGCTGCGGAATCGGTGATCGGGCGATTTCGCAAGCGCAGTGTCAAAAAAAGCCTTCCAGTCATCCTTTCTGATTCCCGACTTCCGCAACTCGACCGGGATCCTTGGATGGTCCCGTGCAATGGTCATGATCACGTTCGCGGCGGTAGTCCCACGAAACGGAAGCTCCCCGGAAAGCAAATGATGAAAGATGACACCCAGTGAAAATAGATCACTTGAAGCCGAGACCTTTTCTCCCAGCGCTTGTTCGGGCGAAATATAATATGGAATGCTTAACAGCTTCTTTGTTTGAGCAGCAGCAATCTCATCCAGTCCCGCAATGCCAAAATCCGTGATCTTTACCTGCAATTCCGGCGTCAACAGAATGTTTTTTGTTTTCAAATCCTGGTGAATGATGTTCTTTTTATGCGCAAAATCCAGCGCATCGCAGACTTGTATTAAAACATTGAGCAGTTCGGATCTTTTGAACTGATGATTCTTTTGAAGAAGGGAATCCAGGTCCTGTCCTTCTACATATTCCATCGTGATGTAGGGGATCTTTTTCTCTTCGCTCAAATCGTAGATGATACAAATATTGGGATGGTTCAGAGAGGTGGACGTCCGGACAACGCGGTAGATTTTTTCAAATACTTCGGCAAATGTTGTGGTTTCTTCAAGCGCATACAGCTTGATAACCTTGATTGCCACGGTCCTGCGTATAACCGGATCCAGCGCTTTGTAGACCGCTCCGATCGGCCCTTCGCCGATCTTTTCAAGGATTTCAAACCTTCCAATCGTGTTCTTTTTCTCGGGCATGGAGACAAACGTACCGCATTTTGGATTGTACCACAGTTAAGTGTCGTCAATGAAGTGATTTAGGGTCAGAGAAATCCAACGAATTGCAGCGCGGAATGGGGTGTCTTATTATTGGGATGCCAGCGGAGGTGGAATGCAACCGGGGAAAGCAACGCCTGAAGGAACAGAACGTTACAAGCGACGATTTAAGGGGAATATTCCTCCAAGTCATTTTTCCGAAATACAGGGACTTTCCGTTTCCAGCATTGGCCTGGGGACCTATCTGGGGGAAGCAGACGAACAAATGGACAGGGGATACGAAGAGTCTACCCTGGCGGTCTTGGAACGTGGATGCAACGTTGTGGATACCGCAATCAACTATCGTTTTCAACGAAGCGAACGAAATATAGGCGCTGCGTTGGAACGAGCTTGCGAGTCTGGAAAAATCAAACGCGATGAAGTGGTCATCTCCACAAAAGGCGGTTTCGTTAGCTTTGATGGAGAATATCCTGCGAATCCTTCGCGATACTTTCATGATGAATTTGTAAAGCCTGGAATTTGCAGCGCGGAAGACTTGGTTGCCGAATGTCACTGCATGACGCCCGCATATTTGGAGAATCAACTGGGACGTAGTCTGCAGAATTTGAAGCTTGATTGCATCGATATTTACTTGATTCACAATCCGGAAACTCAACTGTCGGAAATCTCACGCCAGGATTTTCTTCGCCGGATGCTGGCTGCATTCCGAATGCTGGAGAAAAAAGTAGCGGAGGGAAAAATCCATATGTATGGAACCGCAACCTGGAATGGATATCGCGAGCCTCAAAATTCACGATCGTATCTCTCGTTAGAAGAATTGATCGGATTGGCCCGCGATGCCGGTGGAGACGATCATCATTTTCGCGCTTTGCAGCTTCCTTATAATCTGGCAATGCCGGAAGCTTTTATTGTGAAAAATCAGAAATTCGGATCAGAATCTGTTTCCTCCCTGGAAGCAGCTGACCGACATCGCATGCTGGTTCTTTGCAGTGCTTCTATATTGCAAGGGCAGCTTTCACGAAACTTGCCCGATTTTGTAATGAAGTTCTTCAAAGGCCTTAAGTCGGATGCGCACCGGGCCCTTCAATTTGTTCGTTCCACTTCGGGCGTTTCTTCAGCCCTGGTTGGAATGAGCAAGGTGAGCCATGTGGAAGAGAATATGAAGCTGGCTTCTTACCCGCGTTTGCCATGGGAGGAAATGAAGGAACTGTTTTCCAATGGCTGAAATATGTCTCTCAAAGAGGTCATTTATCATAGTGAACGGTGCAAGATTCTGCTCGAGAGACGTTTCGGCATGGTTTTTGTATAATATAAGGCAGCAGGAGGACTCTAATGAGAAAGAGTTCAACATATTGGGTAGTTTTGACCGTGATTCTGATGAGTCAGGTCAGCTACGCTGGAGATGTTGTTTATACCCTCTGGGAAGATGATGGGGGACATTTCTGGGTGAGAATTCAAAACGATACTGATCGTCCGATCCGCGTGGAGAGCATTCTCATTGTTTTTTATAACGACAGAGGAAAGCCTCTGGATCAGCGGAACATTCCGTGCAACGGTAACTGCAAGTTGTCTCCGCACGATACTCGCGACTTCGGTCCATACGATCCCCCTGCGGGTACCGAATCAGCACGGGTCCGCAATGTGAAATACGCGGTAGAGTAGGATTTCTCGCAAAGACGCAAAGACGCCAAGGGGAAATTCAGCACAAAGACACGAAGAACACATGAAGTGTCGAAACGCCCCAAGGGACCGTTATGGCTGTTGCAGCCGCCGGCCGGATGGCGGCTCTGAAAAAGAATGCGTAAAAGCAAAACGCAACTGGTCTATCGAAATATCAGGTGCCATGGATTTTGTTTTTACGCATTCTTTTTCAGAGCGGACGCCTGCGGCGTCCGGCGGCTGCTTCTGTTCTGCTCTGTGAACTCTGTGTCCTCTGTGGTAAAAATCCTTACTCCGCGTTGAAATCCTTGGCGTCTTTGCGCCTTTGCGAGAAAAAATCCTAGAGTTTGCGGACCTTGATGCCGGCTTCTTTTAACAACGCGAGAGCAGTATCGCCAAGCGGATAATCATGATTGTAGACAACTTCCATGATTCCGGAATTGATGATCATCTTGGTGCAAAGTAAGCAAGGGGAAAGGGTGCTGTAAAGCGTGGCTCCCTTCAGTGAAGTGCCGTGATATGCTGCCTGAGTGATTGCGTTTTCTTCACCATGTGAACAGAGGCATTCATCAAGCGCCGTCCCGCTGAGCGCTAGTGAATTGCACCGCGGACAACCTCCTTCATTGCAGTTTGTAGTTCCGCGTGGCGTGCCGTTATAACCCGTGGAAACAATCCTCCGGTCCTTCACAATCAGAGCTGCGACTTTCCGTTTGACGCAATTGCTCCGGCTCGCTACAACCTGCGCAATCGACATGAAGTATACGTCCCAGCCGGGACGGCCAAATTTTTTCAAAACCTCGCTGACGATTACGGAAACAGAGTTGTGCAGATCCTTCAGGGAACCGTCGTTCTCGATTGTAAAGTCCGCAAGCTCCTGACACTCTTCAATGCTCTGTTTATGTGAAGACAGATTCCTGCTTTCCGCTCGTTCCTTTTCATCAAACTCTTCCCGTGTAGACGGATCATTTTCTCTTTTGCGGTTTCTAATTCTTTCGAAGCGGACCGGTGCAGGCGCCTCGATGTTTAGAAGAACAAAATTCCCGGTCCCTCGCAGCGCATGAATCTCTGCCGGGTTGCGGATAGAATCCACAATGTAGTTCCGGTTCGGATCAATCTTCTTCAAGATCCGTTGCGCAAGAACATCCGGGCCAAACCGTTCGCGCAACTCATTTCCAGTACGAATCAAGTTATCACGGGTAATCGGAATTCCCTGAGATTCCAGCTCTTCGCGAATCGCATCGGATAGCGAGTAATAATAGAAGCTTTTATCTTTTAGAAAAGCTGCGACTTCTCCTTTGCCGGAAGCATTTTTTCCCGTTAATCCGATAATCATTTAAACCGCAAAGCGGCGGGCCTCCGTGCCCGCCGGATTCATCCTTCATCCTTCTGACTTCATCCTTTGGATTACAGTTCGATCTGTAATCCTTCGCCGGCGGCCACCGAGTCTTTGAAGATGCTTTGCGCCCGTTTTTCCATTTGATCGATTGTTGCATCGTCGTATTGCGGATCGTAGTGATACAACGCTAATTTCCGGACGCCTGCCTGACAGGCGGCTTCTGCCGCCATATCGACCGTGCTGTGACCGTATCCCTGAACGAGATGTTCTCCGTGGATATAATCGGGATGCATATACTGTGAATCGTGAATCAGAAGGTCCGCGCCTTTTGAAAACTGAATGAGTCTCTGATCTCCCCCTACATATCCTTCCGTATCGGTAGCATACACAAGACTTTTTCCGCCTGATTCAATCCTGTAAACGAACACGCCACCGTTTGGATGGGCAAGACTATGCAGAAAGCGAATCCGCACCTGATCGGGGCCGGGTGTGTGATTATCACGATAGAAGTTCAAGATTTTCGGCGCACTGTTTCCATTTTCGTACACGATCATTTCAGATTCATGAAGACTCTTGATGTTTCTTACCGACGAAAGATCCTCCAACTCCACAGGAAAGAAAGGACTCACCATCGATTTCCGCAGTCCTTCCTCCAATTCTTCTTCTAACAATCTGGGGCCGTAAAGAAAGCAGGTGCTTGTGGGAACGTAAGCAGGCTTGAAGAAAGCAAAGCCTTGCGTGTGATCGTGATGTGTATGGCTGAAAAGGATCGTAAAGACAATCGGAGTACGGCTTGCAGTATCTGCTCCGCTGGCATTATGGGTCTTCATCAAGTCTTTTCCGAGACCCACAATTCCTGTTCCTGCATCCAGAATAATGAGGTGATTTCCCGCGTGTACTTCCACGCACGATGTGTTTCCACCATAGCGTACGGTGCCGGATCCCGGCACAGGATAGCTACCGCGAACTCCACGAAACCGGACAAAAAACTGGGGTTTAGCGTTTGCCATGTGGAACCACAACAGGAACCCAGACGAGCCTGAACGGTTCTTGTTGGTAACTCATCTTAGCAAATCTCAAGAGGCTCTGCAACGACGAACAACTGAATCAACCCGTCGCTGCCGCTTCCCCTTTTAGCGAATCAATCGATACTCCCGAGATATAGGAAATATAGGCGGGGACAAGGGGCAATACGCAGGGAGAAATAAAAGATAGAAATCCGGCTGCCAGGGCGGTGACGATGTTCGCTTGACTGCCCAGACTCGCTTCAAACCCGGCACCAAAGGCGTTGGCCAACCAGCCGCTCAAGCGTGTAAATTGATTGGTTGCCACCATGACGCCGATCAGGATCAACAATCCTCCACTGATCATCTCAATCATCTTGTAATGTTGTTTGATGATCTTGAATACGCGCAGAGCATAATTGAATGTGATTCCGGTGAGGAGAAAAGGAATTCCAAGTCCCGCAGAATAAACGATGAGCAGGAAGATTCCGTCTTGCACGGTATTCTGGTTTGCAGCCAGAAGAAGAATCGAGCTCAGGATCGGGCCGATACAGGGCGTCCATCCAAACGCAAATGCGCTTCCAATTAGAAATGAGCTGATCATTCCCATCGGTTTTCCTTCTACCTGAAACCGCTTTTCATAATCCAGGAATCCGATCCGGAAAACATGAGCAAGATGCAGGCCCAGAATGATAATCAGGATTCCGCCGATCACATTGATGGCTGTTTTGTAAAGCAACAAATATCGGCCGATCCAGCTTGCTGTTGCTCCGAGCATCGCGAAGACGACTGTGAATCCGGCAACAAACAGAAGAGTGTTGAGAATTACTTTCCGCATAAAATTACAACCGGCCGAGAAAAGTTAGAATACAGCGAACACCAAAGCCGCTTGCGTTGCGCGGATAGACGCTCCATTCGCGTTCTTGCCAGGATGGCCCTGCAATATCCATGTGCGCCCAGCTTTTGTGAGTTACAAATTCAGAAAGAAATAATCCGCCCATGATGGAGCCTGCCTCCGGAATTCCACTGGAATTCTTGATATCCGCGATGTCACTGTTCAGCATTTCCCTGTATTTCTTGATCATCGGGAGCGGCCACATGATCTCACCCGACGCTTCGCCAGCCTCGGAAAGTCTTCGGAGCAGCTCGCGATCATTTCCCATGACAGCCGCCGCAAGACGTCCCAGTGCGACAACTTGAGCCCCCGTGAGCGTGGCGATGTCGATAATACAATCCGGCGATAACCCATCTGCAAACGTCAATCCATCCGCGAGCGCGAGTCTTCCTTCCGCATCTGTGTTTGTGATTTCAATGGTCTTTCCATTCATGGCGCGCACCACATCACCGGGACGGTTTGCTCCGCCATCCGGCATGTTCTCGGTAACCATCAGAAGACCACTGACCCGGACAGGCAAGTTCAGTTCCTTTGCAGCGCGGACACACGCAAGCACCGTGGCGGCGCCCGCCATATCGGACTTCATGTGCTGCATTCCCTGTTCGGTCTTCAGCGACAGACCACCGGAGTCAAACGTAATTCCTTTTCC
>Ga0184626_10000526_pt1 | contig 12072 bp, 9 predicted proteins | sample PLM3_60_b1_FD_133142 | JGI IMG/M metagenome (GOLD analysis project Ga0184626, IMG submission 133142) | Groundwater sediment microbial communities from an aquifer in East River, Colorado, USA - PLM3_60_b1 | ecosystem: Environmental > Terrestrial > Soil > Riparian zone | place: USA: East River... | reverse complement strand
GGCCTACTACTCTCTTCGTAGGCTTTCCCAACCGAAGGACGAGCGCTCGTTCCCTTTGAGCAACGGTCCGCAAACTGCTCAGAAACAAGAATGCACCAAGAGCTGCTGAAATCCAATACATAATCACTCGATGAATATCTGCTTCTTGATCATAGGCGAGTCATCAATAACTTGAAAGCGCGTCTTCTCCCTATAAATATCGCCGGGGAATACCCCCGTTGCCTCCTTGGGCCATAACCGTTTGGCAGCCTGATCGGGCCAAATGACCTTTTTGTGGTTACCGAAGATTGATGATAAAATCTCCAAAGGTATAGGGAGTGCTTGGGGAGGGTTATGCAGAGGGGAGGGGTATATCCGCTTCAGTTTTTAGTCAGATTTTTTGCCTCACAGTTTGCGAAAACTCCAAGGAATGATGGCAGGTGGATAACTTTACTATTTCTGGCAACCTATTTCTCGGCAATTCTAGTCTCCACCTTATTCATGAAATACGACCTGTTCTGGGCGAAATATCTTCGAGTCTGCACTTCCAAGCCTAGTTTCCTGGATATGCACCATCTCACTTCAGGGCTGGAATGTACTGAATTGGGTTACGATGTTTTGATTCAGAACCCGTGCGAACCAAACAAACTTCCGATGACATATCCCCGCATCTGGTTGCATCTTTCAAAGCTGGGAATGAATCAAAACCATAGCGGCGTGCTGGCCGTCACAACCATTGTCTTGTTCTTCCTTTTCGTCTTCCGCTTCATCGGGCGCCTCAATACAACAGAGGGATTATTTTACGGAATTGTTCTTTGCTCGCCTCCGATCATGCTTGCTGTGGAAACCGGCAACATCGATCTGATCGTATTTCTTGTGCTGGGATTTACTCTTCTGGTATCTCAACTCCAACATCGTTTTCGCGCAATCTCTTATCTGCTGATTCTATTCGCAGGGGTCCTGAAGTATTTCCCTATTGCGGCAATCATCAGCACATTAAAAGAAACTAAGAGGCGAGCCTTGTTGATTTTCACGCTCTGCATTGCGTCCTTTTCAATTTACATCGCTTTCACAGCAGACGAATTCATTCTCATCCATCATCAGGTGCAAAGATCGACTTACCTCTCCTATGGAGGTGAGATCCTATTCAAGATTTTTGAGGATATCACTGCCCTGTCAGGATTTTCGTTACCGCATTTTCTCTGGAGAGGAGCGTATTTTGCCTCCCTGATATCTGTATTCTTATTCGTTGAGTTCTACGTCAGAAGATTTCAGGGCCATGCCATTCGCTCAGATTTTATCGATAGCTTCCGGTACGGGGCCGCGATCTATATTGTAGCTTTTGTTTTTTGGGACAACTGGGACTATCGGCTTATTTTCCTGTTGTTCGCACTCCCGCAAATCCTCGATTGGTCAAAGCATCAGAACGCACTCGGCGGCCTTTCCCTGGCCGTAATCCTCTTACTCCCCGTTGCTCTCTGGTTAAGCAGCAGATGGCCTGCCGATATGAACTTCCGGTCGGTGAATCACTTCTTCTTCGATGAATTCATCAACTGGTTTTTGTTTTTCTACATGGCGTATGCGCTCCTGCTTACTCTGCCTGCGTGGTTGAAATCTGCGATACGGATGAATCAGAAGCAATTGCCGGTTTTGATGGTATTTGATACAGGAGAAAATCCTTGCTTTGTTCAACAACCGGCAAGTTCAGCTTCCAATTTACAAAAGTCATCACATTCGTGACTCCGTATCGCCGCCGGATCTCCATCCAATGTGATACGTTTTGGGTTTCCCAGAATTCGCGGTTTGTGTTCCCTCGAATCGTTGCCATGCGTTCTGATTCTACTGGAGGATTCCAGTAATCTACGCCGTACACCTCTTTCAAAATGGCGGCGATAGCCGGAGCAGCTTCAAGAGTATACGGTACGATATCCAACTGACCCCCATCCAGCAACACGGGCCTTCTCGTTCTCAGTTGCACCAAATGTAGATCAGCCGCAGTTAGCAAAATCCCATCATTCAGCGATGTCTTCAGGAAAAATTCTCGGTTGCTGATATCGGAAAGTTTAAAGTTTCGATACTCATTCGGTTCGGGACGAAATAGATCAGGGAACAGGGCCACTTTCGATATGATAAAAAGCAGGACTACCGAAGTCCCGTAAAGATCCATGCGGAGAGCCCACGCGTTTTTATTCTTCAGCTGGAAAGAAGAAAGCGTTGGAACGGCCAGCAGGCAAATCCACATGAATAAGAACAGCGTTGACGAGAAATTCTCAGTAATCAGTAACGCCGGCATCAGGGTGAAGAACAAAAACGCACCAACAGCCTTATTCTCAGTGACACCAATCAATCCGAGAATCAATGGAAAGAAAAGAATCACGTTTAACTCGAGGATTCGCGCGGGCATTAAAATGATCAATTTCGACGGAAGTATCTCGAGCGGGAGCCAGGAAAAAACGGCACAAACCAGACCGACACCGGCAGTAAGCGCGAGACATCCGAGGAGTCTCCTGGTCCGGTCAGACAACCGCTTAGCCTTCACAAGCCAAAGAACACTGATCGACAGTACCGCCAGATTGATTTGAACGCCGGTTCGTTTCCAGGGTACGGGGATTCGGTGGCTATCCCAGTTTTGAACAAATGAATACAGATAGGAAGAGGAATCTGCAGTTGTTTGAAGCGCCGAAGAATCATAAGTGAATCGCCAGTGCAATACCAGGCTCAACAAAGTAATCGCTACACCCAACCCAAAGTATTTCCAGTTGGCTTTCAGTTGATTCCTCAACCCTCGATCCCAAAACAATGCACCCAAAACGATTCCCCAGCACAACAATCCCACGGCAAGATGGACGGCTGGAGCGATTCCCAACACCAATGATCCGATTCGATTTTTCCCGGACGCGATGAACGTGATCACTAGAATTACGAAAAAAGCGGAAATAACTCCCTGACTGTTTGATGTTCCCATCATCCAGACCGGATATACAGCAAAATGCTGTGTCGAATTTGCGAAGAGCATAACAAAGGGGCAAGCCAGCGCAAAAAGGAATCTTCCACAAAAAACCCATACGAACAAAGAAACTGTCACAAAAGACAGAAGCCCGATGAACCCTGACAGAATAAAACAGACCGTTTTTTCAGTAATTCCAAATAACAACAAAATGGCAGGAACCTGATGAAGCAGCGTCCATGCTTTAGAATGATACAAATAGAATGGATTCTCCTGCGGATATTCAACCAGTCCCGCGATCACCTGAGAACTTTCCACAGCGAGCTGCCATGTACCATTCACCAGGCCTCCCAGCAGAAAGCCGGCGGCTCCGCTCAAGAGCAACAGGAGAATACCCATTTCTCTTTCCCTGGATTCGGTCATTTGAATTGCAGAAAAGAGGGTGGTGCAGAAGAAATAATTCTGGGATCACTCCAGGCTGCCCAATCGTACCTGTTATCGTCAAAAGGTCCGGGGTGAACTGATAAAACCAGTTGTACCTCTTTTCCTCCATATTTTGATAGATCCACTGTTTCATCATGCCATCTCCTATCGGACGGGATACTTTTGGGATCTATGTATTTGTGGAATATAACCTCTGTATCAGCCTGATCCTGAACGTGAATTTCGAACAACACACCGTCTCCCTTTTGTGGATTCCAGACCGCCGGGCTCAGGCAGATACCGAAGCTCAAGACAGTCCGTGAAGGAATCTTAAATTCATACGTTATCTCAGACGGAGGGTGTTGAAAAATAACCGGTCTTAGATCGTTATGAATCATGAAGATTTCCTTGCGAATGAAATCCTCAGAAGGCGCACGTTTCAGCGCCGAATTAAACTGTGTCAAGAGATAGTGCTCGATATGAAATGTGGATGCTTTCTGCACGAAAGGACCCGCAGTTAGAAAGATAGCTGGAAGACCCAGCATAAAAAGTTTCGCCGGGGAGGGCCGGAGTGGCTTCGTTTCGAAGACAGCATCAAAATTCTTTTCACGATAGAACGCTGCAAGCCAAAGAACAAAGATGCCCAAACAGAGCTGACTGTTCAGCATCGTCAGATACATACCGATTTTCGTCAAGTAAATGAAGTGGATATCATAGAGGACCATGTTTGTGAAAGAAGCAATTGTTAGCAACGCATAAAAAATTCTCAAACGCGAAATATTTACAACCAGAATCGAAACAAAAACCAGGGCATAAAACAAATGATAGGCGTGCATGTGTGTTGACAAGACAAACAATCCAAAAGCGGTAGATGCGAAGAGAAAATAATCCGTGTCAGGATTACTGGACAGCCTATCCTTCCAAAGTGTGATCGCTAGAAACGCTGTGTAAAAAGCGATTCCAACTGCCTTGTATGAAATAGGACCTGCGATCCTTGTATTAGAATTGACCCAGGGCAATCCCCCACTTACGATCCACCAGAGGTTATGCGCATTCGCGCTAATCCAGGGCATTGCGTCGATTTGGAAAAATAAATCTCCAACTATGGCTGAAAAACGACCGATTACCAGAAATGGAAGAAGAATTACCCATGCGGTAGCTACCGAAACAAGCAGGCACGGCAGCAATCGCTTCCAGCCAAACCTCCAGCCGGTGACGAACAAGAGAACCGCAGCAAATGGATATGCAACCGGCTTTGTAAAGGCAGCAAGGGTGACAAAGAACCATGATAGTTCCGGCTTGCTTTCAGAAAGCCACAGGACAGAAAGGAGCAAGGAAGCGGCACACAGTGAATCTGATTGCCCCCAATAGCAGCTGATGTAAAGAATGGCCGGGTTAAACGCGTACGCTGAAGCTGAAAGAACCGCCTTCTCTTCACCCTTTTTTCGGCGAACCATCCTGTAGATCAAGAAGGAAATGAGGAGATTTCCCGCAATGATGGGGATCTTAACCCAGAATCTGACGAGTCGATCATTTTCCAGGAAGGATTGAGAAGTGAGACTTTCCAGCAAAACGCCCTGGGCATAAAGCAGATAGGGATACAGCGGAGGGTAGTCAATCCGGTAGTATGCCTCCGTATCCTGCTCGGATGCGATCGGTTTATCCCAGTATGCTGATGCCAACCCTTCTTTTGTCAAAGCTCGCATCCACTGGCTGTAAATATGCGCGTCGCCCACACTGGGAAGAAACGCAATCGATATCTGAAAAAGTGCTGAGACGAGAAGGACAATTAAAAAGGGTTTAGGCTTTTCCAAGATTATAATCATTATACCCGTTGCATCCCGGATTCTTTGGATCCTTACGGGGGCCAGTTGAATGGAAAAATTTGAATTTGAGAAGCTTTATCTTTTGGAGGACTCGCACTGGTGGTACGGAGGACTTCGCGAGCTGATTCTTTCGTCTTTAGAAAAAAACCACAGCGCTACACTCAAGATACTGGATGCGGGATGCGGCACAGGAGGTATGTTAAGGAGCCTTCAGCATCTGGGAACATCGTACGGTATGGACATCTCTGCAGATGCGCTCGCAATGAGCAGAGCCAGGGGCTTGTGCCGAATAGTACAAGGCTCAATTGTCAACATTCCTTTCCCCGATAAAACATTCGATTGGATCATTTCTTCAGATGTCTTATATCACGCCAGAGTGGACGATGAAAACAAAGCTCTATGCGAATTCCACAGGGTTTTGAAGGTTTCTGGAAAACTGATTCTAAATTTGCCTGCCTTTGAATTCTTGCGAAGCACTCACGACCGGGCGATCCACACCAGAAAACGGTACAAGAGGAATGAAACGGATCTAATGCTCAAACTCGCAGGCTTCTGTCCGGAGAAGATTACTTACCGTAACTTCTTTCTATTTCCATTTGTTATTTCCCGGAGAATCATGACGAAGAATTCAAGATCCTCTAATCCGCGTTCAGATTTGTGGAAGACTCCGGAGCCGGTGAACAGAATGCTACTTGAGATGTTGAGGCTGGAAAACCGGATACTGAAATGGATCAATCTTCCTTACGGAAGTTCTGTTTTTTGCATCGCCCGAAAGATCTAAGCCCGCAGCTCCGCTGATAAACATGACGACTCCGACAGGTGAGTGCTTAAATGGATTAAGCATGGAAGAAATTTGAAATTTGCTTGCAAATGACAGGAATGTTTTCGTTTTTCATGAAGGGATGAATCGGAAGCGAGAGAACCTCCTCACAACACATTTCTGAGACTGGATAGCTTCCCTTGCCGAGACCTAAATCCCTGTAAGCTCCTTGTAAATGGACGGGCCGCGGGTAGTGAATGAGGGTTTCGATGCCTTTCTGAGATAGGAATCTCATTAGTTCGTCTCTTCTTTTTATGCGGATTACGTACTGATGAAAGACATGCCGGCCATAAGGAGCTTCAGCGGGACAAATCAATGAATCACCCGGGAGCTCTTTATGGTAAATTGAGGCGAGTTCTCTCCTTCTCTTGTTCCACTGGTCCAGATATTTGAGTTTAACTCTCAAGATTGCAGCCTGAATCTCATCGAGTCTGCTGTTGAGGCCTTTTATTCCCTGATGATGCGCCGTGGCTTGTGCCAGATTCCGGATCGACTTTAGCCTTTCGTAGTGCGTTGCATCGTTTGTAACGATCATCCCCGCATCTCCATAGGCGCCCAGATTTTTTGTGGGATAAAAGCTAAAGCATCCAAGCTGTCCAAAGGATCCTGCCTTCTTTCCTTTGTATTCTGCACCATGAGCCTGACAGGCATCCTCAATTACGGGCAAGCCATGCCGTCCGGCTATTTCTAAAATGGGATCCATGTTGGCAACCTGCCCGTACAAGTGAACGGGCACGATTGCTTTGGTTCGTAAAGAAATGGCGTGTTCCAGCCTGTCTGGATCTATCGTGAAGTATGTGCCGATATCAACAAAGATCGGTCTAGCTCGTGCCGCCGATATTGCCAGGACCGTTGGAAGGGCGGTGAAGGGCACGGTGATTACCTCATCATCCGGTTGAACGCCGATCGACAATAACGCTAGCTGTAAGGCGCTTGTTCCCGAACCCACACCTACACCAAACTTTGCTCCGCAGTAAGATGCAAACTCCGCTTCAAAAGCTTCGACGTTTTCTCCAAGAACGAATTGACCGCTATTCATTACAGCATTCAACGCGGCTTGTACCTCAACGTGAATGGATTGGTATTCTCTCGTCAGGTCGATGAAGCGGATCATGACCGGTGGCTTTTGATGATGATAAGCTCCCACCAGAGCCTGGTAAAGTGAACCACGATGTGAAAAATACGTTGGAAATTGAAAAACTGTGATTTTCCGTAGGCCCGAAAATAATGATGAACGGGCACTTCCATTGCACGGAATCCGGCATCTTGAAATTTTTTGATCATTTCTACACAGATGACACCGTCCTGCGACTTCAGCCTTACCCGGTCAAACATTGCACGACGCATCAAACGAAAATCGCAATCCACATCTCTCAAACGCAAGTTGAAGCTAATTTTTGCAACCCAATGGTAAATCCTACCTATGATTCTTCTGTGGAGAGGATCACTTCGTGAAATCCTATAACCATTTACCCACTCTACATCTTCCCTTAGATTGGGTAGCAGGAGAGCCAGTTCCCGAACATCGTATTGTGCATCACCGTCCGTATAGAAAATTAAATCTTTTGAACAGCTCGAAATCCCTGTAATTAATGCGGCGCCATATCCCCTGTTTTCATTGTGCTTGACGACCTTGACGCAGGGTTGATTTCTTTCAAGCTCCTTTAGAATCTCTGCGGTATAGTCTGAACTCCCGTCGTTCACCACAATGACTTCATAATCGTCCGTAAGATTTCTCAAGGTCGCGAGAGCCATCAAGACCATGCTGCCTATGGTTCCTCCATCGTTACAGGCAGGAAAGAAAACCGAAATACTCGGCCTTCGAGGAGCAGCTTCGCGATGGGAATTATGACCAGTAATATTTTTTGTTCTCCAAATAATATTGAACTGTTTTCACGAGACCTTCCCTGAGAGAAGTTGTGGGGCGCCAACCAAAGTAGCTTTTTATTTTGCTGAAGTCGCCCCAATAGTCACCGATTTCTAATTGCTTCTTATCTTCAGGATAGGGTACGAGATCGTAAGAGCCTTTCCCGGTAATTTCAAGCAACAACTTCGTTGCGTCGAGGATCGAAATCGGTTCGTAGCCTCCCAGATTGAAAACTTCACCATTCGATTTCTCGCTGCTTGCAACCATCAACAATGCCTGTATTACATCATCGATGTAATTAAAATCCCGTTTTTGAAGCCCGTTACCATAAACAGGAATTGTTTCGCCATCGATCGCAAGACGGATAAACCAATTGAGGAAACTTTGTTCCCCACTTTTCATGGTGTGGCGCGGGCCATACGTGTTCGTGAGTCGAAGCGAAGTAGCGCGAATTCCATAAATCTCGTTATAGAGAAGATGGTACATTTCACCAGCTGTTTTATTAACGCCATTTACATCGACAGGGCGAAGAGGGCAATTTTCTGATACCGGAATCTTACCCGGACGACCATATTGCCCGCGCGTGCCCGCATAAACAATTTTTGCGGCAGGGTTATTTCTTTTGCATGCTTCCAGAATTGATAGCTGCGCTCTACAATTAATCTCCAAATCGGCAAATGGATCGGTCATGCTAAGTATGTGACTGACCTGACCGGCCAAATTAAAGATGTATTCCTGGCCCTGTACGAGGAAGTTCATACTGTTGATGTCGCGAACATCCGCAATATTGATATTTACACGATCAGCAAAATCGCGTACATTCTCGATGCTTCCACCATATTGAGGAATCAGCGAGTCCACAACAGTAACAATCGAACCTAAGTTGACCAGTTGGAGCGCCAGATTGCTTCCGATGAACCCGAGCCCTCCTGTGATCAATATCCGTCTATTTTCGAAAACCCCCCTCAATCCCTGCATACCAATGAACCCATTATACCAGTGCCCTCTAGCTCATGTTGACTTTCCCGAAATCAATTTATACTCAGTGATATTATCGTAGCAATCTTTTGTGGAGGAGATATGTACCGGTGGGCCATCCTGTGCGCAATTTCCGTTTTACTTTTCAGCTGTTCACCAAAGAAGGAAGCGCCTGTGCAAAATAATCAACGAAACAATCAATATGACGTGATCATCCGCAACGGAACCATCTACGATGGAAGCGGGGGCGCGCCATTTCAGGGAGATGTTGCCGTTCGAGGTGACATGATTGCCGCTGTGGGCAATCTATCCGGAGCGAGCGGTACAATCGAAGTGGACGCATCTGCGATGGCCGTAGCGCCGGGATTTATTAACATGTTGAGCTGGGCCACGGATTCCCTGATCGCCGATGGACATTCGGAAAGCGACATCCGTCAGGGAGTAACGCTGGAAATATTCGGCGAAGGATGGTCTATGGGGCCGCTCAATGAACAGATGAAAGTGGAATCCGTGAAGCAGCAATCCGACATCAAATACCCGATCACCTGGACGACGCTTCACGAATATCTCGAATTCCTGGAAAAGAAAGGGATCTCTACAAACATCGCTTCGTTTGTCGGCGCCACCACCGTTCGCATTCATGAAATCGGCTATGATGACAGACCTCCCACACCTGCCGAGCTCGAACGCATGTGCGAATTGGTGCGCAAGGAAATGAAAGACGGCGCGCTCGGAGTCGGCTCTTCCTTGATTTATGCTCCGGCATTTTATGCAAAAACAGACGAGCTGATTGCGCTTTCAAAAGTCGCCGGCGAATTCGGCGGAATGTATATCTCACATATGCGAAGCGAAGGAAACCACTTGTTGGAAGCGGTGGACGAATTGATCCGCATCGCGCGCGAAGCAAACATACCCGCTGAAATCTATCACCTCAAGGCAGCCGGAGAAGCAAACTGGTCCAAGATGGATCAATTGATTGCGAAAGTGGAAGCGGCGCAGAAAGAAGGATTGCGAATCACCGCGGATATGTATCTGTATCCTGCCGGCGCAACGGGTCTGGATGCATCGATGCCTCCTTGGGTACAGGAAGGGGGATTGGAAGAATGGATCAAACGTCTAAAAGATCCTGCGATCCGTGAAAAAGTAAAACAGGAAATGTCTTCGCCCGCTGACAACTGGGAAAATCTTTACAATCTTGCCGGATCGCCTGAACGGATCATTTTAGTGGCATTCAAAAACGAGAAACTAAAACCGCTGACCGGAAAATCGCTTGCCTCAGTCGCGCAAATGCGCGGCAAATCCCCGCAGGAGACTGCGATGGATCTGGTGATCGAAGATGATACTCGCGTGGGCACAGTCTACTTTTTAATGTCCGAAGACAACATCAAGAAACAAGCGGGACTTCCGTGGGTAAGTTTTGGTTCGGACGAAGCGTCACAGAAGCCGGAAGGTGTCTTCTTGCTCTCCAATCCCCATCCGCGCGCCTATGGAAATGTTGCCCGATTACTTGGCAAGTATGTGCGGGAAGAAAAAGCGGCAACGCTTCAGGACGCGATCCGCAGGCTTACATCTTTTCCCGCATCGAATTTGAAAATCAAACACCGCGGATCGTTGAAAGAGGACTACTTTGCCGATGTCGTGGTCTTTGATCCTTCAGCCATCAGCGACCACGCGACTTTCGAGAAGCCGCATCAATTCGCTACCGGCATGGTTCACGTGTTTGTGAACGGCAAACAAGTGCTGAAAAACGGCAATCATACTGGCGCCACGCCCGGCCGTGCACTGCGGAGATCGGAATAACCACAAAGGCACGAAGGCACAAAGCAGCACGAACTAAAGAATTCATTCTTTAACCTTTGTGTCTTCGTGCCTTTGTGGTTATTTCTGTCCGACCACTACCGCGTACCAGGCATGTTCCGAACGGCCCTGTTTTACGCGTCGCAGCACACCGTTACCCAACCGTGTCTTGCGATCGGTGCCTTCCCATAGAACATGAATGTTACGAAATCCGGCTTCATCAAATAACTCCTGCAACTCCGGTAAAGTCCATAATCGCCAATCATAAACAAACGCATCCTGTATACGCGACCCATCGCGAAACAGGAAGTGAATCTTGCAAACTATGTTGTGTGTGACCGGATCAAACTTCTTCACTTCCCACGCATATTTAAAATTCCCTACCCTCCAAGTTTCACGATCCTCTATCGGGATATCGATTCCACCATGGACATCCAACATCATGACTCCATCGTGCACCAGAGATCTGCGCGCATTCTTCAGATACTGGAGCATTTCCGCTCTGGTCTTGAATACAAAATAGCTGAAGTTGAGCGCGGTAATCAGATCTACTTTCGGAGAGCGAACTTCCCGCACATCTTTGTTCAACAGCAGGATCCGGTTGCGTTGCTGTTCCAGGAGTTGAGTCAATCTGGCACTCCGCCACGTCAACGGTTCCAGATCGAGATCAATTCCAATTCCTTTGTTCAACCGGTGGAGTTTGACAAACTCGCAAAGGATGTTGGCCGTGCCGCAAAAATCTTCGCGAAGATTGCGAAGAGGACGTCCCGTCATCGCACGAAACCGGCGCGACAGAAAGCGCGCATCCGATTCGGCGGTCTGCACGCTCTTCTCATACAAATCAAACTTGTCTGCCGTCCGGGCCGTTGGCGGCCTGTTTTGCCCCTTCACGATAACAGCGTACCACACACGCCACCGACGAGAAATCCGGGACTTGACTAAAATTCTGATCAGTTTAGAATTGATCGAACCACTTGGAGGGAGGGATGGACAGCGAAGAGACAATTCAGGAAGTTGTCGTCATTCCCGTAGATGAGCACGATCGAGTTGTGCTTTTTTCTGAAATCAAAATCGAGAAAGTAGATTTACACTTTCGTTCGATTCGCGATTCACAGGGTATCGCCTACCATCTGTCCCCCGGAGAGTACCGGATCAAAGTTTTACTCCCAAGCTTGCAAATGAAGATTGCAACCATGGAAGTCAAACAGGACATTCACTTCTACAAGATTAAAATCGAATATGATACCCGTTTTCAGAACCGTCCGTCTCCCGAACCGGTTCCGCCTGCTGAGCCCATTCGCCCATCTGTGAAACCGGCCCAATCGGAACCGATCGAATTGAACAGCCCCGAACCCGAAGCACAGGGAACAGCGAGTCGCGAAACGCGATTTGATTCTTCGTTCCCTGTTTCCTATCGGACTGACGGCGGAAAGTG
>Ga0184626_10000525_pt1 | contig 12101 bp, 9 predicted proteins | sample PLM3_60_b1_FD_133142 | JGI IMG/M metagenome (GOLD analysis project Ga0184626, IMG submission 133142) | Groundwater sediment microbial communities from an aquifer in East River, Colorado, USA - PLM3_60_b1 | ecosystem: Environmental > Terrestrial > Soil > Riparian zone | place: USA: East River... | reverse complement strand
GCCCGGCTGGCGCCGTTCGGCGCGGCGGTCATGCTGTTGGCGGTGCTGGCCGCGCTCGCGGCGCCACTCCTCGCGCCCTACGACCCGCTCGCGCAGAACCTTGGTAACGCCCTGGCCCGGCCGGGCCGGGTCCACCTCCTGGGCACGGACAACGTGGGCCGCGACGTGCTCTCGCGAGTGATCTGGGGCACGCGTGTTTCCCTGGTGGCCGGCCTCGTCTCGGTCGCGCTCGCGCTGGTCGCGGGCAGCCTGCTCGGCATCCTGGCCGGTTACTGCGGCGGGCGCGTCGACGGATTGGTGATGCGTCTGATGGACGCGGTGCTCTCGTTTCCACCGCTGGTCCTGGCCCTGGCGCTCGGCGCCGTGCTCGGCGCGGGTCTCGGCGGCGTGCTCATCGCGCTCGGGGTCGTGTACACCCCCACGTTCGCCCGCCTCATGCGGGCCAGGTGCTCAGCGTCACGGCGCGCGACTACGTGGACGCAGCCCGGGCGCTCGGCGCGCCCGCCTGGCGCGTCGCGTGGCGGCACGTGGTGCCGAACGCCATGAATCCGATCATCGTCCAGGCGTCGTTGAGCGTCGCGTTCGCCATCCTCGCGGAGGCATCGCTGTCCTTCCTGGGGCTCGGCATCCAGCCGCCGCAGGCTTCCTGGGGCAGCATGATCAACGCCGGGCGCGGCTACCTTCAGCAGGCTCCGTGGATCGTCTTCGGGCCAGGCGCCGCCCTGTTCGTCACAGTGGTGGGATTGAACTTCGTCGGTGATGCCGTCCGCGACGCCCTCGACCCGCGGATGCGCGGATGAGCGAAGCCGAGGCTGACTGAGGACCGAGCGCTACCGCACGAGGTCGGCCGTACCGGCGTCGAGGCGTCGCGTCAAGGCGAGCAGTGAAGTCAAGCTCGGCGCCGCCGCCTGGCCGTCGTGGCAACGCCAAGCGAGCCGTGTCTTCGCGTATCCGACGCGCGGCAGGACCTCGTGCGCCGTGAGGGCGAGGCCCCAGATCATCGTGCCCACCGCCACGATATGAGCAAGGCCGATCCGGCTTTTCCACGAGACTCGGGCGCCCCACGCGCCGGCCACCACGACGGTCCCAGCTGCGGTCAGATAGAGGAGCAGCCACCAACCGCAGGCGCGCGCGTACGGCCACTGGGGCAACGCGATCCCGAGGAGGACGCCCAGGGCCACGCACGCCCAGACGGCTCCCGGTCGCATCGGCCCGCCGATCGGCCGCATTCGTGACAGCGGTCGCGCGCCCACGGTAGACGCGCGCTCCGACACGAATGGTCGATCGAAGGGCCGCAGCTTCGTATCGAAGGGCCGCAGCTTCTTGATGAGCGAATCGACGACGGCGGCCTCCTGGTTGCTGGCAGGAACCTTCCCTAGTCTGGCCAACTCTGCACCTCCGACGCGCATATCGACGTCGACGCTCTTCGGCCGTTGTGGCGCCAAGCCTCCTTACGCAAAGCCGCTGCCAACCAAGATGTACGAAATCTCGCGGCTTTCACCGCGCGGCAGATTGGGCCGACTCTGCCACTGTGGCACGCGTGTCGCGGAACCCGTCGGGGGAGCTTCTGATTATCGAGCGAGGAGAGCGAACAGTCGCGCGGGCGTGACCGGCACTTCGCGGATGGTCACGCCGAGGTCCGCGACCGCGTCCTCCACGGCGTTTGCGATCGCGGCAGCACCTGGGATGGCGCCGCTCTCGCCCACGCCCTTGACGCCGAGCGGATTGATCGTCGAAGGATGCGCGTCGAGCGCAACCGCGAGCGCGGGAAGCTGGTCGGCCTTCGGGATCGCGTAGTCCATCAGGCTGCCGGTCAGGAGCTGGCCGGCGCCGTCGTACACCACTTCTTCCATGAGCCCGGCGCCGATGCCCTGGGCGGCGCCGCCCTGGAGCTGGCCCTCGACGATCGTGGGATTGATCGCGCGTCCCGGATCGTGAACGATCGCGTACGCGAGCAGGCGGATCTCGCACGTCTCCACGTCCACCTCGACCGCGGCGGCGTGGGTGCCGAATGCCCAGGTGACGGTGTCCGGATAGAAGTAGGTGCACGCGTGGAGCCCGGGCTCGCCGGTCGCCTTGAGCGCCTTCGATTTCACCGCGGCGTGAGCGACGCGACCCAGGCTCACGGTCCGGTCTGGCATCCCGACGACGTGCACGCGGCTCTGCTCGATGCGCACGTCCTCGGGCGCGCACTCGAGTAGCTCGGCGGCGACGCGCGCGGCTCGCTCGCGGACCTCGCGCGCCGTCTGCGCGACGGCGGGCCCCGAGTTGGCGGCGACGCGGCTGCCGCCTGTGCCCATGCCGAACGGGAAGAGGGCCGTATCGCCCGCCGCGACGTGGACGTCGTCCCAGGCGGCGCCGAGCTCGGCGGCAGCGATCTGCGCGAGCGTCGTCGCGTGGCCCTGCCCCTGGGCCGTCACGCCGATGTAAACGTAGACCTTGCCGCTCGGGTCCACCCGCACGGTCGCGCCCTCGTAGGGGCCGAGCCCCGTGCCCTGCGCGTAGCACGCGAGGCCGACGCCGATTCGGCGCGCGCCGCCGGCCCGCGACTTCTGGCGTCGTCGCCACTCCTCGTAGGGAAGGAGCGCGAGCGCGCGCTCGAAGGCCGCGGGGAAATCGCCCGGGTCGTAGGTGATCGGCACGCCGTCCTTGTAGGTCAGCCCCGGGCGGTAGGGCATCTCGGCGGGCCGCACGAAGTTGCGTCGGCGGATCTCGGCCGGGTCGAGGCCGAGCCGGCGCGCGCCGATGTCCATGAGGCGCTCCATGACGAACACCGCCTCGGGACGCCCGGCGGCGCGGTACGCCGCGTTCAGCGCCTTGGTGGTGACCACGCTCGTACCGGCGTTTCGGTAGTGCGGCACCCGGTACGGCCCCGGCAAGTGGTTGACCGTGTTCGCGGTGAGCCCGTCGCCCTGCAAGGGGTAGGCGCCGACGTCAGCGAGGAACGTGGCGTCGACGGCGACGATGGTCCCATCGCGGGAGAACCCGATGCGGGCGTCGTGCGTCTGCTCACGGTCGTGGCCCATGCTCGCGAGATTCTCTCGACGGCTCTCCACCCACTTGACGGGTCGTCCGAGCCGGTACGCCGCGGCCGCGACCAGGATCTCTTCGGGATAGATCGGACCCTTCGGCCCGAAGCCGCCACCGACGTCGGGTACCACGACCCGCACGCCCTCGACCGGCAGCCCGAGCGCCGCGGCGACCACATCGCGCAGCGTGTACGGGCTTTGGGTGGAGGACGACACCACGAGCGCGCCGGAGGCGCGGTCGCGATACGCGAACGCACCGCGCGTCTCGATCGGCACGGCGCTAAGACGCGAGTGCCGCAGCCGCTCCCGGACGATGAGGTGCGCCCCCGCCAGCGCGCGCTCGGCGTCGCCGACGGCACCGCGCGCCACCAGCGCCGCGTTGTCTGTCCAGCCCTCGTGCAGGCGCGTCGCCGACGCCAGGGCTGCCTCGGCCGTCGGGAGCGCTGGCAGCCGCTCGTACTCGACGGTCACCGCGTCGAGCGCGTCGGCGAGCCGGTAGGGGTTCTCCGCCACGACGACGGCGACGGGCTCGCCGACGTAACGGACGACCTCCCGCGCGAGCACCGGCTGGGCCCAGGGGCGCCCCTTGTGGGCGCCGCCGTACGCGGTCGGGACGTGCGGCGTGATCTCGCCGAGATCCGAGGCGCTCCAGGCCAGGACCACGCCGGGGAAGTGGCACGCCGCTTCCGTCGCGACCTTCGTGAGTCGCGCGTGAGCCTCGGCGCTCCGCACAACGCCAAGATGCAGTAGCCCTTCGCGCGTGAGGTCGTCGAGGAACCGCCCGCCGCCCGTCAGCAGGCGCTGGTCCTCCTTGCGTCGCGGCGAGGCCCCGATCATGACGCTCCGGAATCTACCACGCTTGTCGAAGATCCACTTCGGTAGACTCTCGGTGATGCGTGCGGGCGACGATCGATGGACGGCCTGGCTTCAGATGGCGGTGCTCGTGCCGGCCAACTTGATCGGCGCCCTCGTGTCGTTCACATACTTCGCCTTCGTTGACCCGCTGGCGCCCCCGCAAACGTATGCGCTCGCGGGCGCCGTCCGATTCTTCGTCGTCGGCTTCGCCCTCTTGGCCGGGATCGTCTCTATCTGGTCCAATCGCTGGTCGCGGGTCCTCAACCCCGTCGACGGTCGCTGGCCGACCTCGATGGAAGCCCGGCGGCGCGCGCTGCTGCTCCCGTACGCGCTCGCCGGCATCGTCTTCTGCGCCTGGGCGCTCGCCGGCCTGCTCTTCGGGGTGATCCGGCCGCTCATGATCGACATGTTCACGGTAGAGCGCGCGATCCGGTTCATCTTCGGCAACACGTTCATCGCGGGCACGGCGACGACGGCCCTCACGTTCCTCTTGGCCGAGCACCTCTGGCGCAAGGAGCTGCCGAAGTACTTTCCCGAGGGTGACCTGAGCGCCGTCCCGGGGGCGTTCCGGCTGCGCGTGCGGACACGACTCCTGGTGATCCTCCTCCTGGTGGGCGTGCTGCCGCTCTCGGTCCTTGGCGTGATGTCCTATCGGCGCGCCGAGTCGTTGCCCGGCATGGATCCGGCCGCCGCCGCCCAGGTCATGGGGAGCTTGCTCGTCGCGATCGTTTTCATCGCGATCGTGGGCAGTCTGGCGGCGGTCGGACTGGCGCTGTTCGTGGCCGCCAGCGTGGCGACGCCGCTCCGGGAAGTCCAGGGCGCGATGCGCGAGGTCGAGCTCGGCAACCTCGACGCCCGCTGCCCGGTCGTGACCAACGACGAGATCGGCGCAGCGGCGGAGGGCTTCAATCGCATGGTCGGCGGGCTCAAGGAGCGCGAGTTCCTGAAAGAGACGTTCGGCAAGTACGTGAGCCGCGAAGTTCGCGACGAGATCCTGGCCGGGCGCGTCTCCCTCGAGGGCCAGGCCCGGGAGGTGACGATCCTCTTCGCGGATCTGCGCGACTTCACGCCGTGGGTGGAGGCGACGAGCCCTCGCGAGGTCGTGCGTGACCTCAACGAGTACTTCACGGAAATGGATCGCGCCATCCGGGAGCACCGCGGGCTCGTGCTGCAGTTCATCGGCGACGAGATCGAGGCGGCGTTCGGTGCGCCCGTCGCGTATGCGGCGCACGCGGAGATGGCGGTGCGGGCCGCCCTCGATATGCGTCGTCGCCTGGCGGCGTGGAACGCGGAGCGCGAGCGCGCGGGCAAGGCGCCGCTCCGCCACGGCATCGGAATCCACACGGGCTCGGTGCTCGCCGGGAATATCGGGAGCTCGGAGCGGCAGTCGTACGCGCTCGTCGGCGATCCGGTCAACCTGGCGTCGAGAATTCAGAGCCTCAACAAGGAATTCGGCTCCGACATCCTAGTCAGCGGCGACACGCGCCGGCGGCTCGACGGCCGCTTCGAGCTGGTCCCGCTTCCCGCGGTGCGGGTCAAGGGAAAGTCCGTCGAGGTCGAAGTCTACCGCCTCACTTGATCCTTGGCGTCGCCGGACCCGCGCGGTCGGGGGGCGGGGCGTGCGCAGCGGTCGACCGGACCACGCGGCACGCTTCCGCTGCTCCGGGGCGGCTGGGCTCCATCCGGGTGCGCCGCGTCCGTCGCCACGTTGCGGGAACGGGTCCTTGTCGACCCCTACCGCACGCCCCGCCCCCCGACCGCACGGGCCCGGCGGAGCCGGTTCCTACGCGCTCCGGAGCTCTGGTGTGAGTGCGGACGCGCAGCGCTAGCCGGGTGGTGGGGAGCATTGGGAGGGGTCGACGCGATCCGTTCCCTCCAAGTGGCGACGGACCTATTCGCGTGTGATGGAGCCCAGCCGCTCAGGGGTAGCGCACGCGTGCCGCGTGGTCGCGGGACCCCTTCCCCAGTGCCGGCCCCCGGCCCTCGGCTAGCGCTGCTGCAGGCGGTCGACGAAGGTATTGAGGCGGGTTGCGTCGTGGCTCAAGAGATCGAGGAACCAGAACGCCGCGCCCTCGGGATCGACGCGGACGACGAGCGACAAGACGTCGATCGGCGGACCCCCGTCCGGCGGCGCGAACTCGAGCTTCACTGCCTGGCCCGGCCTGAGGCGCCGGCTCACGCGCACTTTCATGCCCGTGGACGAGAGCTCGATGCATGTTCCGTCCAGCGTTGCCTTGGAGGCGGTGATGCGCACGCCCAGCTTGACCGTGGCGCGCGGCACGGGTCGGCGCTCCACCGGGCGCTGACCGGGCTGCTGCCGGGCCATGGCGAAGGGCTTGAGGTATGCGAGGACCTGGCCCAGCCGCTCGAGCGTGACGGGCTTCCGGATGAAGTCCAGGGCGCCGAGCTGGAGACACGCGCGCGCTTCCACCTCGGTCGCGATGCCCGAGACGACGACCACGGGCACCTCGGAGTCGTGGACGCTCGGGAGACTGAGGAACTCGACCCCGCTCATCCCCGGGAGCCTGATGTCGAGCAGGATCGTGTCCGGTCGCGCGCTCACCAGCGCCTCGAGCGCAGCTTCCGCGCTTCCGACGACGGTGGGCTGATACCCGAGCTCGCCGATGAAGTCCCGGAAGATCTCGGCCAGCCGCTCGTCGTCTTCGACGATCAGGACCCGCATAACGCTCGCCTTCCGATCGGGCCCCAGAAGACCGGCTCGGGAGTCAGGTGGACGCCGAAGCGTTTCTCGACGGCGGCCTGCAGCCGACGGGCGAAGGCGACGACGTCCTGTGCCCGCGCGCCGTCATGGGCGACGACCGCGAGGGTGTGGCGCGTCGAGAGACCGATCGGCCCGTCGGTCACGCCCCGCGCGAACCCGGCGTGCTCGATGAGCCATGCGGCGGAGAGCTTCACGCGGCCCTCGGCCAGGGGCCAGCGCGGCATCGCCGGATCGCCGGCGCGTGCCTCGACCGCGGCGAGCTCGGCCGCGGGAATGATGGGATTCGTGAAGAACGAGCCGCAGCTCCGGCGGTTCTCGTCGCGGAGATCGAGCACCATGGACTTGGACCGGCGAATGGCGATCACGCTGGCGCGCACCTCTGCGAGCGTCGGTGTCGCGATGCCGCGCGCGGCCAGGTTCTTCTCCACGTCCACGTACCTGACGGTCGCGGGGCCATTGGGCCGCAGCCGGTAGCCCACCGACAGCACGACGTACCGGTCGGGCTCGCCGCTCCGGAAGAGGCTATCGCGGTAGGTGAAGCGGCACTCGCGATTCCCGAAGGCAACGATGCGCCCGGTGGACGTGTCGAGGGCGCGCACGACGCCCACGGTGTCGCTCACCTCCTGGCCGTAGGCGCCGACGTTCTGCATCGGCGTGGCGCCGACCAGGCCCGGGATCCCGCTCAGGCACTCGAGCCCCGCCCAGCCGCGCTCGACGCTCCGTCGCACGAGCTCGTCCCAGGGCTCGCCGGCCGCGGCCGTCAGCTCGACCGCGCCGTCCGCCTCGCGCGTGTCGACGCCGCGCAGCGCGATCTTCACCACGAGACCGTCGACGCCCTCGTCGGCGACGACGATGTTCGAGCCGCCGCCGAGCACGTGGATCGGCACGCGTCGAGCCCGGGCCCACTCGAAGGCCGCGAGCACGGCGGACTCGTCGTGCGCCTCCACGAAGTAGCGCGCCGGCCCACCGACACCCATTGTGCAGTGGTCCGCCAGGCGGACGTGCTCGAGCGGCGTCATACCTTGAGCATAGCGCGTCACCTGCCGAGTTCCATCCTCACATGGAACGGCCCCTTGACTGGCTCGCGCGGATGCAGCACGATCCCTCTACCGCGAGGGAGGACGCGATGGCCTACTCGAGAGACTCGAAATCATCCGCCGTGCGCGCCCAGCTCGACCACCCCGTGATCGACGGTGACGGGCACTGGCTCGAGCCCGTGCCGATCTTCCTCGACTACCTCCGGCAGCTCGCGGGTCCGTCGGTCGCCGAGCGGTTCGTGAAGAAGGCCACCGAGCACATCGACCGCGGCTGGTACGACATGACGCCCGCCGAGCGGCTCGACCGGCGGCCCACGCGCCCGACGTGGTGGGGAGAGCCGGCCAACACACTGGACCGCGCGACGGCGATGATCCCGAGGCTGTTCTACGAGCGGCTCGACGACTTCGGGATCGACTTCGCGCTCCTCTACACCACGCTCGGCCTCTTCCACATCGGCAATCCGGACGAGGAGCTGCGCCGGGCCATCGCGCGCGCCGTGAATCGTATGAACGCGGAGATGTTCAGGCCGTACGCTCACCGCATCGCGCCGGCGGCGGTGGTGCCGATGCATACGCCCGAGGAGGCGATCGAGGAAGCCACGTACGCGGTGCGCGAACTCGGCCTGAAGGTCATCATGATCGCCAACCACGTGCGGCGCCCGGTCCCGGCGTTCGCCCGCCAGGCCGCCGACCCGGGGCAGGTGCGCCACTTCGTCGACTCGCTCGCGTACGAGAGCCCCTACGACTACGACCCGTTCTGGGCCCGCTGCGTCGAGCTGAAGGTGGCGGTGACCGCGCACTCCGGCAGCATGGGCTGGATGGGCCGCGAGTCGGTCAACAGCTTCACGTTCAACCACATCGGCCACTTCGCCGCCGCGAGCCAGGCGTTCGCCAAGGCGCTGATCCTGGGGGGTGTCGTCCAGCGGTTCCCGTCGCTCCCCTTCGCGATGCTCGAGGGCGGGGTGGGCTGGGCCTGCAACCTCGTCACCGATCTCATCGGGCACTGGGAAAAGCGCAGCGGCCGCCCGATGGAAGCCCACGTCCGGCCCACGAACCTCGACCGGCAGATGCTGAAGGACCTCTTCACCCGCTGGGGCGGCCGCGCCTACGAAGACAAGATGGACGAGCTGATGGGCTGCCTCAGCCTGGTGCCTCCGTTCAAGACCCTCGAGGAGATGACGGAACGCGAGTACCGCGAGCAGATCGACGACTTCGCGGCGGCCCACGTCGGCTCGGCCGACGAGCTGCGCCGGCAGTTCACCGAGCACTTCTACTTCGGCTGTGAGGCCGACGACCCGACGACGGCCTGGGCGTTCGATCGGCGCGGCCATCACCGCCTGCACGCGATCTTCAGCTCCGACGTCGGCCACTTCGACGTGACGGACATGACCGAGGTCCTGGAAGAGGCGCACGAGCTGGTGGAGCACGGCCTGATCACCGGGGAAGACTTCCGGGAGTTCGTCTTCACGAACGTCGCGCGTCTGCACACGGCCCTCAACCCCGACTTCTTCAAGGGCACCGTCGTGGAAGACGCGGTCGCGAAGGAGCTCGCGCGCTGATCGACGCGGTCCGGCGCTGGATCGACGAGGCCGCGTGCGTGGTGGCGCTCACGGGCGCCGGCATCTCGACCGACTCGGGCATCCCGGACTTCCGGGGGCCGCAGGGCGTCTGGACGAAGAACCCGCAGGCCGAGAAGATGTCGACGCTGCAGAACTATGTCGCCGACCCCGAGGTGAGGAAGCGCGCGTGGCAGAGCCGGCTCCACTCGCCGGCCTGGCAGGCGGAGCCGAACGACGGCCACCGCGCCTTCGTCACCCTCGAGCGCCGGGGCAAGCTCGACACGCTGATCACCCAGAACATCGACGGGCTCCATCTGAAGGCGGGGTCGTCACCAGCCCGCGTGATCGAGATTCACGGCACGATGCACGAGGTGGTGTGCCTCGCCTGTGGCGAGCGGGCAGCCATGGAGCGCGCGCTGGCGCGCATCCGCGCCGGCGAGGAAGACCCGCCGTGCCGGAGCTGCGGTGGCATTCTCAAGTCGGCGACGATCTCGTTCGGCCAGGGACTCGTGGACGATGACCTGAAGCGCGCCCAGCAGGCGGCCGCGAGCTGTGACCTCATGCTCGCGGTAGGCACGAAGCTGTCGGTGTACCCGATCGCCGGGGTCGTGCCGGTCGCCAAGCGGGCCGGCGCGCGCGTCGTCATCCTCAACGCGGAGCCGACGGAGATGGACGAGCTGGGCGACGCCGTCCTGCGCGGGTCGATCTCGAGCCTCTTGCCATGCCTGGTGGAGAGCGCTGCGTGCCGGTGACGCGGTTCGAGGTGAGGCTCCGGCGTCCGCTGGCGGGCGGTGCGCCGTTCGGCGACGTCGGCCCATACGAGGAACTGAAGGGGAGCCTCCACTTCGCGATCGACCCCAAGCACGCGGCGAACGAGCGCATCACCGACGTGGCGCTCGCGCCGCGCGACCACGCGGGGCGCGTCGAGTTCGAGTCGGACGTGTCCATCCTGGTGCCGGTGGACCGCGCCCGGGGCAGCGGGCGCGTGATGCTCGACGTGGTCAACCGGGGGAACACCGTCGCGGTCCCCAACTTCAACCGCGCGACGCGCCCGGCGTTCGTCCCCGGTTCGAATCCGGATCCGCCCGTCGACCCGGGCGACGGGTTTCTCATGTGGCGCGGCTTCGTGGTGATCTCGTGCGGCTGGCAGTGCGATCTCCCGGAGGTGCCGGGGCTCCTGGGCCTGCGCGGGCCCGAGGCGCTGGACGCGCGAGGCCACCGCCTCACGGGCCGCGTCTACACGCAGCTCCAGACGCCCGAGCCCGCCACGCACCTGCTCCTCTCCGACCGAGGCCACCGCGCGTACCCCGCCGCCGATCTCGACGAGCGCGATGCGGTCTTGCTGGTCCGCGACCAGCCCGACGGCGAGCCGACGACGATCCCGCGCGGCCGGTGGCGCTTCGCCCGGGTCGCCGGTGGCAACGTCGTGCCCGACGCTCGATCGGGCGTCGTTCCCGATCCCCGGTACATCTGGGTCGACGGCGGGTTCGAGAAGGGGCGACTCTACCAGGTGACCTACACCGCGGTCGGCGCGCCAGTGCTCGGGCTCGGCATCGCCGCGCTCCGTGACTCGGTCGCCTGGCTCAAGCACGGCACGCCGCGCGAGGGGAATCCGGCGCTGGCTATCCGTTACGCGTACGCCTACGGTCGATCGCAGACCGGGCGGCTGCTCCGGACGCTGGTCTACAACGACCTCAACCTCGACGAGCAGGGGCGGGAAGCGCTCGACGGAATCATCGCGAACGTCGCCGGCGGGCTTCGCGGTGAGTTCAACCAGCGGTTCGGGCAGAACTCCAAGGATCGGCCGCACATGATGGACTACGTTCACCCGTCGACCGACGAGGAGCTGCAGCGCCGGCTCGCCGCGCGCGGGAGCAAGCTGAAGGTGTTCTACACGAACAGCTCAGCCGAGTACCACCGCGGCGACGCCTCGCTCGCCCACACGGATCCCGCCGGCACGCGCGACGTCCCGTCCGGTCCGTCGGCGCGCGTCTACCACTTCGCCGGCACAGAGCACGGGCTCGGCGTCTGGCCGCCGACGGCCCAGAAGGTGACCGCCGCCGATCCGGCGGAGCCTCCGGAGCACTCGCAGAATCTTCGCAACACGATCGACTACGCGCCGCTGTTGCGCGCGTGTCTCGTGAATCTGGACCGTTGGGTCACCGAGGGAATCGTGCCCCCGCCGAGCCGGCATCCGCGCCTCGCCGATGGCAGCGCGGTGCCCTTCGAGGCCCTCCACGCGGTCTTCGACCGTATCCCCGGCGCCAACTATCCGCGCCATCACGCGCGGCCCTGTCGCCTCGACTTCTCCACGCTGCCGCCGCGCCCCGGTCCCGCGTACGGCTCGCTCGTCTCCGCGGTCGACGCCGACGGCAACGAGACCGGCGGTATCGCGCTGCCGGAGATCGCCGTACCGCTCGGCACCCATACGGGATGGACGCTCAGGCATCGCACCATCGGGGGCGACACCCAGCGCCTGGTCTTCGCGGGCGCGACGATTCCGTTTCCGCGCACCCGCCGCGAGCGCGAGTCGTCGGGCGACCCGCGGGCGTCGATCGAAGAGCGCTACCGATCGCGCGAGGATTATCTCGAGCGCATCCGCGGCGCCGCCGTCGCGCTCGCGTCTGAGCGCTATCTCCTCGACGAGGACATCGCGCTTACGGTCGCGCTCGCGGCGCGCGCGTGGGATCACTGGACCGCCTGAGCCACCGGGCAAGAGGACACGAGCATGGCGATCACGCGAAAGAACATCCAGCCGGAGGCGCTCGCCGCCCCCAGCCGCAGCGGCCACACGCTCTATTCCCACGTCGTGTCGGTCGAAGGTCGTCGCCTCATCTTCGTCGCCGGCCAGCTGGCGCGGGACCGGGCCGGCAACGTCGTGGGCAAGGGTGACATGCGG
>Ga0184626_10000524_pt1 | contig 12106 bp, 9 predicted proteins | sample PLM3_60_b1_FD_133142 | JGI IMG/M metagenome (GOLD analysis project Ga0184626, IMG submission 133142) | Groundwater sediment microbial communities from an aquifer in East River, Colorado, USA - PLM3_60_b1 | ecosystem: Environmental > Terrestrial > Soil > Riparian zone | place: USA: East River... | reverse complement strand
GGGAAACGGAAAACCTACACGGCCGCGACTCTGCTCGCGGTCGCGGTCCTCGCCGTGGCCGGCTGGTTGGCGCTGCCGGTGCTTGTGGAGCGCCGTGTCGTTGAGGAACTGCGGGCGGCGGGCATCGAGGTCGCCAGCCTGAACGTCACCGCGGTCGGGCCGCACGAGGCGCGGATTACAGATGTACGGCTCGGCTTGGACGGCGGATTCTCGGCCGGGGAGGTGATCGCCGCCTACGACCTCGCACTGATCCTGGGGGCGCCGATCAAGCGCGTCGTGCTGCGCGATGTGCGCGTGCAGGGCCGGCTGGATTCCAATGGCCTCTTGTTCGGGCGCCTAGGCCCCAGAGCCGAAAGGGGCGGCCCGCTCTTGCCGGCATCGTTCGTGGAGGCGATGCCGCCGGTGGAGATCGAGAGCGGCCGCATCGATCTGGCGACGCCGATCGGCCCGGTGGTACTGCCCATCCATGGCCTGCTGACGCCCAAGGCGGACGGTAGCGTGGAGGCGGCGCTCGATGTGAAGGTCGAGTCGGCGTGGGGCGCCATCGATGGCGCGCTTGCCCTCGTCGCGCAGCAGCGCCGCATCGATGCCGATCTGACGATCGACACCGGCTTGATCACCAGTGGGGCAGACATACCGATCGCCTTCCATGGCAGTGCCAAACTGGGTTGGGAGCAAGGGGGACACCCGCAGATCTCAGCCGCGCTCGAGTTGCGGGCAGCGAACATTGCGGCGGCCGACTTTCCAGCGGCCAGGCTCACCATCGATATGACGGACGCGCGCTGGCGCGGGCAGACAACGGTAGCGGAGGGCGATGGCGTTTCCAATCTGGACGCAACACTCGTCGTTGGCGATCCCTACGGCGAACCGCGCCTGAACGCCACCGGCAAGGTGAATGCGACCTCCAGCGCATGGATCTGGCCGGTCCTGGGCCTGCCGCGGCCGCAGGAGGGCTCCGCTCAGATCGAGTTTCGACTGGAGGGGCCGCTGCCGGACGGCGCCTTGGTGAAACAGCCCATAAGGACGGCCTCGGAGGTTATCGGCGTGCTCGCCGACGGCAATGTCAGCGGCGGGGCGAAGATCACCGTCAGCGAACTCGTCTTTCCGGGCGCCATCCACATCGAATCGGCGACCGGGCAAGCCGACATCAACGCCACCGATGGGGCCGTGTCGATCGCGGAGCATTCCGGCCTGCAGGTGGCCGCAACGGTCGCGCCTGACTTCCTCGGGCGTCTGGGTCTGCCTCCCGAGATCGAGGCGCCGCTAATGGGACGCTCGACCGGCAGTCTCGCGTTGCCACAGCCTCTCCGCCTCGTGGCGGGCGAAGGAACCACCCATGCTATCGGCACGTTGCAGTTCAAGCTGGGGTCAGCGGCGGGCGCAACACTCGATGTTCGGGGCAACGGCACTGCGGTGTTGGCAGACGATCTTACAGTCAACAGGTTCGCGGTCGACGACGGCATGGCGGTGCTCGACGGGCTGGTGCTTCCTGCCGGAGCGGGGCGCGTCGAGATCAAAGGCGGGATTGCCGGCACGCCGGAACAGTTCGAGGGTCGACTGAAGCTGGCAGGACACCTCTCGGACCTGCGGATCGGCGGCTATCAGGCTGACTTCATCGATCTCGACGTCGATCCTTCGATCAACTGGGCGGATGGCCGTCTTGCCCTGCATCTCCTGAAGAACGGAACGGCGACGGCGCGACAGGTGGCGGGTGGAGTGCTGGCTGGCAAGCTGGCGGAGGTGACCTTTCCGCTCCTCGTCGGCGAGGCGCCGCTGCTCGCGATCGATCTGAACGATCCGGCCACGCCGAACGTTGCCTTCGATCTACGGCTCGGGGCGATCAAGGCGACGGCGCCACTGCTCATTGGCGGCCCGAAGCCGCTGCGCGTCGCGCTGGCGGTGCCGGAGTTGCAATGGGTCGGGACCTGGAGCGCGGCTGATGGACATACCGGCGCGCTCCATCTGTCCGACGGGTCGCTGTCGCTCCCGAGTCTCAACATTGCTGCCACTGGCGTGCGGGCCGAGGTCGCGATTGATGCGAACAAGGCCTCCGCCGATCTTGCCGTAGCCAGAATTACAAATCTGGCAAAGCCGCCGCTGCACGTGCCGCTCAGCTTCACGGGCAAGGCGGAGGCAAGCGACGGCGGGCTAACCTTCACCGGCGTGCTGAGGGACCGGAGCAAGCGGCTCAGCTCCACGATCAGGATCGAACACACATTCGCCTCCGATATCGGACAGGCGACGCTGAAGATGGCGCCCGTCACGTTCGATGCCGACGGGCTGCAGCCGCAGGATCTCGTCCCGGCAATTGGGTCGCAGGTCAAAGAGGTGACGGGCAAGTCCGCCCTCGCCGGCACGATCCGCTGGAGCCGGGGCAAACTGGTATCAGATCTGGAGCTGCTTCTGAAGGATCTCTCGTTCAAGTCGCCGCAGGCGGACATCCTCAAGCTCAATGGCGTGGTAAAGATCGACAGCCTCGTGCCATTCACGACGAAGCCGGGTCAGCAGCTGGCTGCGGGCATGGTAGATGTCGGCCTGCCACTCAGCGATCTCATCGCGGAGTTCCATATCGAGAAGGGCTATCGGCTCGTCATCGAGTCGGCGCGTCTGGCGCTCACGGGCGGCGAGGTTAGCCTGCCGACGGTCGAATTCGATCTGGCGGACCCACGCGCCGAACTGACGCTGATGGTGAAGGACGTCGATCTCGCCAAGCTATTGCAGCTGGCGCAAGTCGAGGGGCTGGCCGGCACCGGAAACCTTGCAGGCCGGATTCCGGTCAGCATCGCCGGCCATAGCGTCACTATTCACGACGCGGCCCTTGCGGCCACCGGTCCGGGGACGCTGCGCTATGTCCCGACGCAGTCGGCAGCCGCCCTCCTCGGCGGCGGCGAAAGCGTGGACCTGGCTTTGCGGGCGCTCAGCAACTTCGAATACAAGGATCTCACGCTGACCCTGAGCCGCGAGGCCGGCGGCGATACCGTCGCGCTCTTGCACGTCATTGGCGAGAACCCCGAGTTCTATGGCGGCCATCCCGTAGAACTGAATCTCAACATTTCCGGCAAACTCGATCAGATCCTGGACCGTGGTCTGGCGGGCTACCGAATTCCCGAGACGATCCGTAAGAGGCTGGGCGATTTCGAGGAATAGGGTTAAGGTCCCGCTCCAGGAAGACCTAACAAGCTGTTCAGGCCTGGTTCATCGGGCGTGCGCTATGTGGTGGAGGACGATTGTGATCTCGTCGAAATTCGCACAGAGCAGAAAGAGCGATATCGTGGTACCCGTGACTTGGTTCGGCAAACTGCATTTGGCGACAGCCGTCGCGATGACTGCAGCGGCGCTCGCCGCCTGTACGCCGACCGTGAAGGTGGAGGCGCCGGACAAGCCGATCGTCATCAACCTCAACATCAAGATCGAACAGGAGGTCCGCGTGAAGATCGACCGGGAAGTCGAGGACCTGCTGAAGAAGAACCCGGACATTTTCTGAGGGATCGCCGTATCATGAAACATCGTTTGCAGATTCCGTGGAAGACGCTGATCGCCGCTGGCGGCCTGGCGGCCGCGATACTCTGGGGCACGGCCGTCGATGGCTTGGCGGCTCCGCTCGACGATGCAAAGGCCGCCGGACTCATCGGCGAGCGGCCCGACGGATACGTCGCCGCCGTGGCGGCGAATCCCTCGCCGGATGTTGCGGTGATCGTGCGGCAGATCAACACCAAACGCCGCGCCGCCTATGTGGAGATCGCCGCACAGGAGAACGTGTCGGTCGAACAGGTGGGTGCGCTGGCGGCGGAAAAAATCAAGAGCCAAGCGCCCGACGGCGAGTATTTCCTATCGCCCGACGGGAACTGGATAGTGAAGTGACTGTTGTCGAGTGGAGTCAGCAATCACCCAGTTAGCGAGCTACAGAGCTTCGACCGGATTCAAAACTGCAAAACGCGCGACGATCTTCAGGAGGATGTAGACCTGGAGGGTGGTGCGGGTTGAGTTCAGATTCTCCAAGGGATAGTGCGATTCAATTCTAAGCACTTTGGCGAAAGCCAGCCTTTACCGTGAGCCGGACGTCGCAGAGGGTCTAACCCTGCGACGGAAAGTACGGCCAAGCGTTGCTCTTCAAGGAACCTTTGAGCCAGGGGAACGTTGCATTCGTGAGGCTGGTGAACTGCGTCGTGCGTCTTTCATCGGAATGACGATGAGAACATGGCCAATCCAAGAGCGGAATGCGGAGGTCGATTTGACAAGCACAAATGGCGGAGCAACCGGTGAGCGCCAGGTACGCGCCCTGATCGATAATCTGGCGGATGCAATCCGCGCCAAAGACGTCGACGCGCTTATGACCCACTATGCGCCGGACGTCTTGGCGTTCGATCTGCTGCCCCCGCTGCAATACAGGGGAGCGGATGCGATCAGAAACAGGGTATCGGCGTGGTTTTCTTCATTCCAAGGCTCAATCGGCTTCGAGATGCGCAACCTGAGTGTAGTGTCGGGCGATGACGTCGCCTTCTGCCACAGCCTAAACGGGGTCAGGGGCACCAATAAAGGCGGGGCAAAAATCGATATGTGGTGGCGCGCGACCAACTGCTTCCGCAAGATCGATGGCAAGTGGGTCGTCGCACATGGGCATAGCTCGGAACCCTTCGAGATGGAAAGCGGCAAAGCCTTGCTTGATCTTAAACCGCAATCCTAGCCCGGCGCCGCGGGAATAATCGGGTCCCCCCGTCGTTCATGTTGGGTATTGCTGGGTGTGCCGGCGGACTGCGTCACTGCAGCACGCCGAGAGTTGGTCGCGCGTCCCTATTCGATTCGATCTACCATGGAGGGGTGTCATGAAAAGCCCATACTGGACCATCGCCGTCGGCGTATGTGCATTTGGACTGATCGCTTGCGAAGGCAAGAAGGAGATGGCCATGGATCCAGCTCAGGCCGTGGCCCAGCGCCAGGACCTGATGAAGGACAATGGCGCGCACGCGAAGGCGATCAATGAATTCGTCGAGAGCGGCAAGGGCACGGCCGCTGACGTCAAGACGCATGCCGAGGCATTGCAGGCCAACGCCAAGCGGATTCCGACGCTGTTTCCCGCCGGAACAAGCGCCGATGACATGCCGAACAGGAGCTACGCGAAGGCGGACATCTGGGCCAGATGGCCCGATTTTGAGAAAGCGGCCTACGAGCTGGAGGAGCAGTCCGAGGAGCTGGCGGAGGTCGCCGAGGCCGGCGACTCAGCGGCGATCAAGGCGCAGTTCGCCTCGCTTGGCAAGAACGCATGCGGCGCCTGTCACCAGGCCTTTCGCCTAAAGAAGGAATAGCGGGATCACGGCAGACCGCGGTCATCGAAGGGCACCGAATCTACCCACAAAAGTGCGCGTAACGGAAATTTATCCTGTCGAGACTGACTCTGACCCTAAAACCCGTGATCAAAGTCACAGCGCCCGCCATCGGGAAAGCCGATGTCTTCCTGATGGCTTAACGTTCGGATGGAGACATTGAGAGAACGCTCCGTCCCTCGTCGTTTCGCACTCAGTGGATTGTTGATGCCCCCGGTTGCCGGCGTGGCGGCCAGCGAGCGGGAATAGCACCGCTCGCGCCTGCCGTATCGCCACGGGCGATTGACGGCCGCTATCGATCCGTGAAACCCGCATTCAACCTCTCAGCAGGGAAATCAAAGACATGAAGACGTTCGGTACTGCCATTGGAATGGCATTTGCATTTGCCTTGATGCTCATTCCGCCGCGGGCGGCACAGGCCGCCACAATTTCGACCGGCGCGGCCTGTTCGCTGGTAGACGCCATCGACAGCGCGAACACCAACGCCGCCGTTGGCGGCTGTACCGCCGGCACAGCGGGTCTCGACACCATTGTCGTGACCCAGGACGTCCAACTGTCGATCGCCAACAATGTGTCGGGCGTCAACAACGGCTCAAACGGCCTTCCCATCATCATCGAGGATCTGGTCATCACCGGCACCGGGCAGAGCATCACGCGCAGCACCGCGGCGGGAACCCCGGAGTTCCGGTTTCTGGAGATCGGAACCAATGCCGTTGCTGCTTCCGTCACCATTTCCGGCCTCCATATGAGCAATGGAAGGGTCACCAGCACGATCGGCGCGGCGGGCGGATGCATCTATCTTCGCAACGGCTCTCTCACCATGGCCGACAGCACGCTGGAGCAATGCGCTGCAGAAGGGATTGACGGCGCCGCCGCCACAGCGAGCAGCGGCAAAGGCGGCGCGATCTTTGCGCTTGCCGGCACATTGGAGATCGCGAACAGCGCGTTCAACCTCAACTCGGCGCGCGGGGGCGACACAACCTTCAACGGGGCCCGCGGCGGCACGGCCGCGGGCGGCGCCATCCATGCGAGCGGCATCACGTCGCTGGTCCTGGAGAACATCACGATGAGCAGCAACTCCGCCATCGCCGGCGTTGGCGGCGCGGGCATCAGCCTGGGCGGCGCGGCCGAGGGCGGATGCGTCTATCTTTTCAACGGCTCTCTCGCCGTGGCCGACAGCACGCTGGAGGAGTGCATTGCGCAGGGGAGTGACAACGCTTCCGGCACAGCGGCCGGCGGCAGAGGCGGCGCCATCTATGCAAACACGGGAACATTGGCGATCGCGAACAGCGCGTTCAACTTCAACTCGGCGCGCGGCGGCGCCACAAGCCTCGATGGGACCATCGGCAGCGTGGCCGAGGGCGGCGCCATCTATGCGAGCGACATCACGCATTTCGTCCTGGAGAACACCACGATGTTCAGCAACTTCGCCATCGGCGGCGCGGGCGTCAGCTCGGGCGGCGTGGCGAAGGGCGGCGGGGTCATGTTCCTCGAAAGCGACGGGACGATGACCGGAACCGCCTTTATCGCCAACGCGTCCGGCGGCGGCGCCGCATCCGCGCCCGACGGCACCAGCGGTTCCAGCCTCGGCGGCGCCATCGCCGTCCAGGCCGCCGAGCTTACCATCACGGACACCGATCTGACCGCCAATGTCGTCAACGGCCCGGAAAATCCGCAGGGACGCGGCGGCAATGTCCTTGGCGGCGCCATCTATTCGTTGGGCGGCACGCTGGACATTGTGGAGTCCAACCTTTCCGACAACGAGGCGAACGGCGGTACTGGAATTTCCTCGACCTCCGACGGGCGTGCGCACGGCGGCGGCCTCTATCTCGACGATACCACTGCCACGATCGACGATTGCAGCATCGAGTCCAACGCCATCGCGGGATACAATATAAAAGGCGGCGGAATCGCGGTTGTCGACGAAAGCGCCGCGGCGAGCCCGGTTCTGATCGCCCATTCGACGATTGAATTCAACACTGCGATCAGCAGTGCGAGTGCGTCCGGGCCAGCCAATGGCGGCGGAATTTATCAGGAGCGGGATACGCTGACCCTCCGCAATGCCACCCTGTCCGCCAACATCGCCGACGCAGGCGGCGGCCTGTTTCAGGACAGCGGCACAACCATCGTGACGCTGAGCACATTCTCAGCCAACACGGCGAACACCAACGGCGGCGCGATCGCGGTGGATAGCCCTAACCTCCTCGGCCACACAATGGACCTGAAAAACGTAACCATCAGCGGTAACTTTGCCGGCTCCACTGCGGGCGGGCTCTACATCACCGGCTCGCCGCTCGCCCCCGACGTGACGACCGTCAATCTCCACAACACCGTCGTGACCAACAACACCAATGGCGGCGTCCATCTGGCGGAGGATCACACGCAGCCTGTGCTGGTATCCGGCAACAGCATCATCGGGGCGCAGGCCAGCGGCGCGGACTGCAGCGCGGCCGGCGCCGTGGTCCTCACCAGCGATGGCGGGAATTTCGAAAGCGGCACAAGCTGCGCTTTTACCACAGCCTCCGACCAGCAGTCCGTGGCGGACCTGGGCCTTGATGCTCTCGGCAGCTACGGCGGCGAGACTCTGACTCACGATCTGCTGTTCGATTCACCCGCCATCGACTCTGGCAAGAGGCAGATCTGCAACCGCCAGGCCAACAAGAAAGATCAGCGTGGCTTCGCGCGCTTCTATGATGGGAATGGGGATCGCGGCTTCGAGTGCGACAGCGGCGCGGTGGAGTATCAGGGCCTGCTCGCCAACCCCGGCTTCGAAGAGCCCTTGGATGCAGCCAGCGATTGGTCGCTGACGGCCTCCGGCGGCGGCGATGTCCGAACGCGGCTGGCGGCGGCGCCAAGCGGCAAGTTCGCCTTCGTGTTCCAGGCCAACGCGGCGCTGGAAACCCTCAGCCAGACGCGTCCGATTTCGGGCGGCGCGGGCGAAACCTACAGGCTGACCATGCTGGGGGAAGGTTCGGGTCTGACGGTCGGGGAAGAGATGACCATCACCCTTGAATCGAAGGCTGGCGGCGCAACCGTGGATACTCGGACCTGTAGGTTTGCGTTCCCGTCTGCCGCCTTCTCTGCCCCACCCCCCGCCTGTGTGCTGAACACAACAGGTGTGTACGACGCCCTCAATGTGGTCGTCGGTTGGGATGGCGCGACCACGGGCTCGCTGTCGCTTGATGCGATGTCGCTGACGCTCAGATAGTGGACGTCTGGATTACAGCCGGAATTTTTACTTAATGAAAGCGCCCCGAACACCGGGGCGCTTCCAAAATCCAGCCGAGCAGAACCTTAGGCGGCGACTTGGGTCGGTTTGACCTCCAGCGCCATGCGGGAGCTCGTGATCGGGATCGCCCGAGACTTCATCGCCTCCGGGATCTCGCGCGCAAGATCGACATGCAGGAGCCCGTTCTCCAGGCTAGCGCCTTTGACCTCCACATAGTCGGCGAGCTGGAAGCTGCGCTCGAAGTTCCGTGCGGCGATGCCCCGGTAGTACAAGCCGTCGGCCCTCTCCTCGTCGCCCGTCGGCTTCTGGCCGCGGATCGTCATCGTGCCTTCCTTCGCTTCGATCGAGAGATCGGCGTCGGTGAAGCCGGCAACCGCGACCGAGATGCGATAGGCGCTCTCGCCCGTTCGCCCGATATTATAGGGTGGATAGCTGGGCGCCGAGTCTTGCACGCCGCCAAGCTGGTCGAGCGTGGAGAACAGCCGGTCGAAGCCGACCGTTGAACGGTAGAAGGGAGCAAAATCAAATGTACGCATAGCATGACCTCCTAAATTTGAGCGACATGCGAAGGGTCCGCCCCACCGGGGCCGGATCTTCCGTATCACGCAGCCTCATGGCCTGCGCATTCAGTATTTAAGCAGTTCTCTTGGCCGAACAAGAGCAAAATAAAAGTATTATTCCTTGATATTATTCGATAATTTCTTGATTCGTTGCGATAGAGACTACAGGAGTACGCCTGATTATTGATTCGTTGCCAATATTCTCGAAAATGAGAATGCAACAGCGAGAATGGCAATTGTGGCGTGGGGCTCATCGCATTGGCTGAACGCCTCCAACAGATGACATCGGAAGGGCGCATGCCGAATTAGCTCGACTTGCTGTCGATAAGAGCGCATATGCGCGAATAATCTCGAATCGCATTGTGAAAAATTGCGCCGCCTGTCACGGGCATGCTGCGCCAGAAGGAGCGGCCATGTCCAGCTACCGATGCTTTTTCCTCGACGCAACCAATCATGTTGCGGCAAATCAATTCATCGAATGCGAGACAGACGAACTGGTGCAAGCGCGCTCCGATGAATTACTCGCTGACACTGAGTATCCAGTCATGGAGGTCTGGGATGGTGCGCGGTTCGTGTACCAGGCGATGCAACATAGCGGGCGCCGTGTCTTGAACTGACCACTGCAAAGGGTGTCCAGATCAATCCGCGCTTGTTGAGCTCGAAGATCGGTCGGCCCTCGCACAAAACTGGAGACATAGTCATGACGAAACATGCAAAGCACCCGCATCCAGCAAAAGGGGCGCTACCGACGAACGGCTGGGCGCCGAGCTACAGTTTCTTGTTGGAAGCCAACCAGCTGGCCTTTGCACGCTGGCTCAATGGGGTGAATGCACTTTCGCAGGAAATCGCGCAGTTCACACAAAACCGTCTCCAGGAAGACATGGCAGCGTGGTCGACTCTCGCCAGCTGCAATAGTCCCGAGGACGCCTTCCAATGCCAGCAGCGCTTCGCCCAAGAGGCGACAGCGGGATATGCCGCGGAGATCGCCAAACTCTCGCAGATGATGGTGAGCCTTGCGCGCGAGGGATTGGAGTCGCACCAACGCAACGCGGACGCGGTCCCCAAGTCGAAGGAGTGACAGTTCACGCGGGCCGCCGGCGGTCTGCCGATGCAGCAGCGTGAGCAATATTGAACAGCGCGCCGCCGTTCGATCGCCTACAAGTACAGTCCCACCAATAGACTTTGCTGCCGATGACGGCGGCCGGTTTCGCCTCGCGGCGCGACGAGGATACAGGCACGGCGGATGGCTTCACCGAAATCGCGCGCAGCATCGACGGCAAAATCCGGCTCGTTGAAACCCATTCGCCGTTCGAAACGCGGAGCCCGGCGCTTGCGAGTGTCCAAGCCACAGAGAGCGCCTGGTGACCTTGGCCCGCCGGCAGCGACAGACAACGCATTGCCAGCAAGCACCCTTTTCCGACCCGGAGCGGAGAATCGAAGCCTGCGCTCGTCCCGCAAGCGCGTGGCGGCCTGGGTCTTTGGGCTGCTGGGCGCCGTTGTTCTGATCTTCGCCAGCGCCGTTGTCCTGCTCGTTTCGGTCGATCTTCGGCCTTGGATCGAGGAATACGGAAGCGATTCGCTCGACCGGCGCATGACCATCGGCACCCTGCAGATCGGATGGGGCAATCCGCTATCCGTGGAGCTGCGGGACTTCCGTGTCGCCAATGCATCCTGGGGCAGTTCGCCGGAGATGGTCCGGATAGAAAGCCTCTCGGCGGTGATCGATCCCTGGTCCCTCTTCGGCGGCGCCATGCGATTCGAGAAACTGGAAGTCGTGAAGCCGGTGATCGTTCTCGAGCGCAATGCCGACGGCACCGGCAACTGGAAAACCGGGAAGTCCGAATCGTCATCGGCCGCCCGTTCCGCGAGCCGTTCGCAGTTTCCGACACTGATCGATCTGGCCCTCCGCGGCGGCAATGTCAGCTATCGAACCACCGGCGGCAATTGGCTGCGCGTGCAGCTGGACGACCTCAAGATCCGCTCCGACGGCGCCGACCGGCCGGTGACCATCGCGCTGGACGGCGCCTACAACGATCTGCAGGCCAAGCTGACGGCCGACGCGCAGTCCTTCGACGCCATGCGGGACGCATCCCGCCCCTACGGCATTGCCTTCTCGATCGCGAATGCGTCCACTTCAGTCGAATTCAAGGGCACCCTCGAGGATCCCCTGGATTTCGATGGCGTGCAGGGGTCGCTTGAGATCGACGCGCAGAAGGTGGACGGTCTGCTGCGGATCTTCGGCGCCGAGAGCGGTATCGATCCACCGGCTCGGTTTGCGGGCGACCTGCAACGGCAAGGCGACCATTGGCAGCTATCGGAGGCCAAGGGAAAACTCGGCAGCAGCGCTTTCAGCGGGGGGCTGGTATTGGAGGAGGCCGTCCGAGGTCAACCGGATGACGTCAGCTTCGACCTCGCTTTTCCCGAGCTCGACCTGGACCCGCTGCTGAAGGGTGCGGACGGCGCCAAAAGCGTGAAAATCGCCGATTGGCGTGCGCTTTCGCTGCATGTCGAAGAGAAGCGCGGCACAAACATCGCCTGGCGCATCGCCGCCACGCTGCTGAAATACGGCAAGATGCGCGTCGCCGATGTCGATATCCGGGGCCGTCTCGCCTCCGGTGCGATCGATCTCGAGCAGCTGAAGTTCGCCTTCGCCGGCGGTGCGGTCGACGCCTCGGGTTCGGTCGAGAACCTGGCCGGCGGCGGCCATGTGGTGATGCGGGCAACGCTCTCCGGGGTCGACGCCGCCAAGCTTTCGGGATTGGCCGGCGCCGAGGCGGGACAGATTGCCGGCAGGCTCGATGGCGGCCTTACCCTCGATATGACCGGCGACACCGTGAAGTTTGCGCTAAAGGCGAGTCGCGGTCACGTCGTGCTCGCGGTGACTGAGGCGGACATCGCACGCGACCTGGTCGAAAGGGTCTCGACCGATCTGCGCACCCTGTTTCGCACGCGTGAAGGCATGGTGCAGGTGACCTGCCTGCTCGGAGTCGTCGATC
>Ga0184626_10000523_pt1 | contig 12110 bp, 11 predicted proteins | sample PLM3_60_b1_FD_133142 | JGI IMG/M metagenome (GOLD analysis project Ga0184626, IMG submission 133142) | Groundwater sediment microbial communities from an aquifer in East River, Colorado, USA - PLM3_60_b1 | ecosystem: Environmental > Terrestrial > Soil > Riparian zone | place: USA: East River... | reverse complement strand
AGGGATTTATTTTTATCATCAAGCACCTGGACCTGTTTTCATTGCTCTTGACTTTTTTTCATTTTGGTATATCATATACCAAAATGAAAGGTTTAAATCAAATAATTTATGCCCGACACGATAGACGGGAACAGTCATGAACATCAGCGATAGCGTTTTTCCTCCCGTAATTATGGAACGAACCTCATTGAAAGATCAAGCCGCGGAAGCGTTGCGTGAGATGATTGTCACCGCAAAAATCGCCTCTGGTTCCAAAGTGACTGAAAGGGATGTGGCTGAGTGGCTCCATATTAGTCGAATGCCAGCGCGGGACGCGTTGATGATACTTGAGCGCCAGGGATTGATTGTGACCAAACCGGGCGGGCGTTATGTGATTGAACTTGACGAACAGGATATTCGCCATCTCTATAAACTTCGTACCACACTCGAAAAACTGGCGGTTGAGTTGGCGATTGGCAATGCCTCGCAGGTGAACCAGAAAGCGCTCGAGTCCAAGTTAGCCGAAATGCGGAATGCTATTGCAGTGGGAGATATTCCAACTTATATCTCAAGCGACCTTGAAATGCACAAATTGATCTGGCAGCAGGCGGGCAATCCTTACCTGCTCAATATGCTCAACTCGATGATTGGTCCCATTTTTATGTTTATCGCCTCCCAGGCTCGCATAATTGAAGACTGGCAGGAATCGCTGAGTTTGCATGAGCAGTTGGTGGAAATGATAGCAGTTAAAGATATTCCGGCAGCTGTGCAAAGTATTGAGGCGCATGTGCGCCATTCGCTGGACCTATCTTTATCAGCTTTTCAGAAATAATCATCTTGGCTGCATCCACGCAGGAAAGGAGTGACCCGTCAATAGAATTAGCGCAAGTTTTTGCAAGCGATTAAGTCTTTCAGCACTTTCCAAAGGAGAAGAACAATGTCTAACAAACTTTCACGACGCGATTTTCTTAAGCTGAGCGTGATGGCCTCCGGCGCTGCGGCACTGGCCGCTTGTGCGCCAAATGCAGTGACCAGTACTTCTGCCCCCGGCGCAGTGGGAGCGAAGAAGCTGGTCTTCAGCAGCTATACCTGGGGCGGCTATGAAGATGCCATTAACAAGGTGATTGACTCCTGGCTTGCGACTCAGCCGGCCGGATCGGTGGAAGTCGAGCGCCAGTATGCCGATCAATCTGCCTATTGGGAAAAGGTGCAAACCCAGGTTGCTGCCGGCACGCCGCCCGATTGTGGCATGGCAGACTTTGGCCGCCTTCTCTCCTATGCCAAGAATGGAACTTTGCCCAATATCACTGACATGGTCAAGAATGCTTCTGATTTGTCACTGGATAAAATGATGCCCGGCGCGTTGGCGCAATATCGTTGGAAAGAGGGCGATTTCGATACTGGCGCACCCGATGGTGATTACTATGGTTTGCCTGCGGATGCTCAGGCACAGGTCTTTGCTTACAACAAGAAAATGTTCGATGCGGCCGGTGTTGCCTACCCCACCGACGATTGGACCTGGGATGACTTGCGGGAAGCCGCCATCAAGCTCACCGACCCTGCCAAAGAGCAATATGGCTTCTTCATGGATACCAATGAGGGACCGTTGCAGAGACAGTACTGGCTTAAATCTGCAGGCGCATCTCTGTTCTCGCCCGATTATAAGAAGTCGGCGATCAGCTCACCGGCGACCACCGAAGCCTTCACCTGGTTGTGGAATCTCATATGGAAAGACAAAGCAGCCATGGGGCCGATTCAAAACATGGCCAACACGCCTTTCATGGATCGGAAAGTGGCAATGACCGTTGCAGGAATCTGGTGGGCCACCGAATTCAATAAGGGCCTGGAGGCGGGCGAATGGGATGCGGCGTTGCTCCCCAAACACCCGAAGACTGGCAAGCGCACGATGACTCTTGAATCCGACGGTTTTTGGGTTTTCAAGGGCGCCAAAGAGCCCGAATTGGCCTTTGAGTTGGTCAAATATTTTGCAAGCCCTCCGGCTCAACAGATGTTCATGGATGCAGGTTATGTGATTCCGAGCGATATTCCGGATATCGCCAACCCCTGGTATGCGCAAAAACCGGACGGCCTCGTCAAGGTATTGGAAAATCTCAATACTGATTCGGCCAAGAACGGCTATACAAATTTCGAATCGGCGACCATAAATAGTGTGGTTGCACCCATCATCCTGACGGCGTTTGCTGATGGCAGTGATATCGCCCAGGCATTGAAGGATGCCGACGCTGCCATGAACGGCGAGCTGGCAACGGCCTGGGAGTTGTTCGCCCAGTAACAGTCTGGCCGGTAGCAGCAGATATTTGCGGGGAGGGGTCCCCAGGCATTCCGGGACCCCTCCCCGTTCTTGGAAAGGATCTTACAATGAGTGCCGTAATGAATACGGTGAAGCCTCCGCGTAAGCGTTCGCATCGGGGTGATGAGCTCACTGCCTGGGTGTTTGTGTTTCCTGTCGTTGCAGGCATCCTGTTGTTCAATGTATATCCGATCGTGTTCTCGCTGTATATCAGCTTCACCCGGTGGAATCTGATCACTCCGCCGACCTGGGTCGGCCTCGGCAATTACGTCCACTTATTCACTGCCGATCCCACTTTCTTCCTTACTTTAAGAAATACCTTAATCTATGCGTTTTGCACCGTTTTCATCGGGATATTTCTTGCGCTGTCTTTGGCCCTGTTGCTGAACATGAAAATTGCCGGGCAAAGTCTTTTCCGGGCGATCATATTTGTCCCCGTCATTGTTCCGACCGCCGCGGCGGCTTTGACCTGGGCCTGGCTCTACGACGCCTCTTCCGCCGGTATTATTAACGCCGGTCTGAAATTTTTCGGGGTAGCGCCCATCCCCTGGCTGACCAACACCCACGTTGCGCTTTGGGCGGTAATTATCGAGGCCCTTTGGGCCCAGTTGGGGTTCAATTCGGTCATCTTTTTAGCCGGGTTACAGAATATTCCGGAGGAATATTACGAGGCGGCAGAACTGGATGGAGCCAATGCCTGGCAAAAATTCGTCCATATCACCCTGCCGGGCATTTCACCGGTTACCTTCTTTATTCTGGTGACCAGTCTTATCGCCGCCATTCAAGTCTTTGACATCCCTTGGGTCATGACGACGGGCGGTCCGGCCAACGCTACGCAAATGATCGTGATCTACTTATACCTCAACGCTTTCCGTCTACAGCGGATGGGGATCGCCACCGCCATGGGTTACATAGTTTTTATGACTATTTTGGTCGTAACCTTTATCAATTTCCGACTGCAAAAGCACTGGGTGTTTTATGAGGAGACAACATGAATAATGATTTTGCGCGACTCCGCAAGTGGGTGATGAAAGTCCTGAAATATGTGCTGCTCACCACAGTAGCCCTGGTGGTCATTTTCCCGATTCTCTGGGCGATTTCTTCGGCGTTCAAAACACCCCAGGCACAATATCAATGGCCGCCCCAACTGATTCCAAATCCCATTGATTTTTCAAATCTTCCCAAGTTGTTTGCAATAATAAGAATGGATCGCTATTTGGCGAACTCCAGCTTCATTTCCTTGACCTCAATGGTGGGAATGTGCATTTCCTCCTCCATGGCCGCGTACGCCTTCGCGCGGCTGCGTTTTCGCGGGCGGGATTTCCTGTTTGGCATTTTGTTGGCTACGCTGATGATCCCCTACGCGATTACGATGATCCCAACTTTTTTTATCTTTTCCAAGCTGAAATTAGTGGATACCTTCGCGCCCCTGATCGTACCCAACTGGTTTGGCAGCGCCTTTACGGTTTTTCTACTGCGGCAGGCATATCTGGCTATCCCGCAAGAGTTGGTGGATGCCGCCAAGCTGGACGGGGCCTCCCACTTTCATATCTTTCTGCGTATTTTTGTGCCTCTGACTATTCCCACAATGGTGACTGTGGCCTTGCTTCAATTCCTGTTTTCCTGGAATGACCTGTTAGGGCCGATAATTTATCTCAATAACCCCGATTTGTATACCGTTCAACGGGGTTTATCCATGCTGATGGGACGCGCCGGTACAATGATTGATCGCCGCGGTATCATCATGGCTGGCGCCCTGCTCGGCATGGTTCCCATGCTGGCCTTGTATATCTTTGGTCAACGTTATTTTATTAATGGTCTGACGCGCTCGGGTATCAAGGGCTAGGTATGCAAAACGTTCATACTCACGCTTGGGATTCATCCTTGCACTTTCAGCCTGAAACCATCCGCGAGGCTGATCTCTCGCGCGGATACCCCCTCGACCTGACGGTGCGGCTCGAAGCTTTTCTAGTGGATATGTCTGCCTTTGAAAAGGTGATTGTCTTTGGCTTGAAGGGCCGCCGCACTGGCTACTGGGTTCCCGATACTTACGTGGCTGATTTTGTAGCACGCGCACCGGAAAAGCTTATCGGTTTTGCTTGTTGTGATCCCACCCAACCGGAATATTTCGAAGAATTGAAATATGCTATCGAGCACCTGAAATTACGCGGCCTTAAAATGGGCCCGATTTATGCAGGTTTCGATCCACGCGATTCGATTTGTGATCCGGTCTATCACTATTGCCAGGCGAATGGCTTGCCGATTTTGTTTCATGCCGGCACGACCTTCAACCACAACGCGCCTCTCAACTATGGCCGTCCCTGGTTGTTCGATGATGTTGCCATCAAATATCCTGATTTACACATGATCCTTGCGCATGTTGGCCATCCATTTTCCGAGGAATGCCTGGTGGTCATCCGCAAACATCCTCATGTTTACGCAGATATATCCGCGCTTTATTACCGCCCGTGGCAATTCTACAACACGATGATCGCGGCGCAAGAGTACAAGGTTACCCACAAACTACTGTTTGGCAGCGATTATCCCTTTGCCAAAGGGCCAGATTCCATCCAGGGATTGCGCAATGTCAACCATATTATCGGCGATAGCGCCCTGCCTCGTGTTTCAAAGCAAGTGATTGAAGACATCTTAGGGTGTAACGCGCTCAAATTATTGGGAGTGAATTTATGAAAGTAGTCTCTTTGAAGACAATTGGAAAAGTCGAACTGATTGACATCCCTGTGCCCGCGATTAAAGATGATCAACTACTGATCAAAACGGGCGCAGCCACCATTTGCACCTCAGATCTAAACGATATTCGTTCCAACCCTTTCGGTATCGCGTTGCCGGTGGTAATCGGGCATGAGGGGGCAGGAATGGTAGCCAAGGTCGGCAAAACGGTCCGGGGATTCCAGGTTGGTGACCGGGTGACCACACATCCGGTACATCCATGCGGAACCTGCCAGGCCTGTCGTGACGGAATGAAACACCTGTGCCTGAATATGGATCACTTTGGCATCAATCTGCAGGGCACTATGGCAGAATATTACGTAGTACGCCAGGATCGCGCCCGCCACATTCCTGAAACGGTGGATTTTCCCCTGGCTTCGCTGGCTGAACCAGTGAGTGTCTGCCTGGAAGCGCTGGCACAGGCCAAATTGAGTCCCGGCAATTCGCTGCTAATTATCGGGGATGGCCCCTTTGGGGTGTTGCTGGCCCGGCTGGCTGAGGCCCTCAACCTTTCCAAGGTCGTTATCGTCGGGCGTCACGATTTCCGCATGTCATTTGCCGGTTTGGCGCTCAAGATGAACAGCAAGAAGATGACCGATCCCATTCAGGAACTGAAAGATGTGGTTGGCGGTGCAGGTTATGATGCGGCCATCCTCGCTGTAGGCACGGCTCAAGCCTTTACGGAATGTTTCAAATGTTTGAAACCCAAGGGACGCTTGGTGGTATTTTCCGCCATTCCCGGTGAGACGCCCGTGGATTTGTTTTCCCTGCACATCAAAGAGTTGGAAATTTTAGGAGCTTGCAACGATCAAGACCGGCTTGACGAAGCTGTTTGCATGCTCTCCAACCCGGCCTTGGGCATTTCCGAATTGATCACCCACAGGCTGCCATTCGCAGAATATCAGCAGGCTCTACACTTGGCCGAAACCGGGCGCGACACCGCCATGAAAGTTTCGCTTGTTTTTTAACACTCATGAAAATTACCGACGTTGAAGCCATCGTGCTCGATACAGGCAAGGATTATCCGGATCCGTCTGTAGCGGTGGAAACCCACGGTGTGCGCTTTGTCTCGCTGCTCAAAATCAGTACGGATGGAGGCGTTACCGGTTGGTCAGATGTCGAAACCCAGCCACACGTGGGCAAGGCCATCGTCGATGCGCCGTCTGGCGGCCAGATCGGTTTCGAGTCGCTGCGCATTGCGCTGATGGGCGAAGATCCGTTGGAACACGAACGTCTATGGCAAAAAATGTATCGTTACCTTGGGTATTACGGGCGGCAGGGCGTTGGGATGCACATGCTTTCCGGCGCCGATATCGCCCTGTGGGATATTGCCGGCAAAGCATGTGGACAGCCAGTCTGCAAACTACTCGGTGCAAAATACCGCAACAAAGTAAAGGCTTATGCTTCCACCCTTTTTCGCCCTACACCGGATGACATGAAGCGTGCTGTGGCCGGCTATCTCGAACAAGGATTCAAAGCAATCAAGTTTGGCTGGGGTGCATTCGGGCATGACCTGGCTTTGGATGTTCGTCTGGTAAATGCCGCCCGTGCCGAAGCGGGATCGAGTATTGACCTGATGGTGGATGGTGGGTGGTATGGAATGGGATATGACAATCCATATCGACCCCGCGCTGTAAAAGACTGGATTCGTTTGGTGGATGGGCTTGAAGCTGCGGATATTTTCTGGCTGGAGGATTTTCTGCATCCTGAAAACTTCAGCGGTTATGCGGACGTTTCACAATCGACCCGTAAACTGCGCATTGCAGCCGGCGAGCAGTATTCTGGCTTTATGGAATTCGAGCGGTTGGCTATGGAAGGTCGCGTCCATACACTTCAGCCGGATCTCTCGCGTTGCGGAGGGTTGACGGTTGGCCGCCAGATTGCTGAGATGACTCAACGGCGCGGGATCGATTGTGTCCCGCACGCTTGGTTGACTGATTTACTCAAAGCTGCTTCTTTGCATCTGAACGCCTACTTGATGAATTCCTTATATCTTGAATTTAACGTTTCATCTGCATCTCTATTGAACAATCTCTGTAAAGAGAAAATCAATATGGTAGATGGTTATATCGCAGTACCGGAAGGACCCGGCTTGGGTATGGAAGTGGATGAGGTTGCAGTGGCCAAGTTTCGGGTAGCGTGATGCGTGTGCTGGATGAAGTTTTAGGATTTGCTCTCGATGGCAAGTTGGAAAAGCTTTGCCTGGCTGGATTTCCCAATCTGTTAAATGAATGGGAGCAGAATATTGACCTAGGTGGTAAGTCCTTTCGTCGAGTCTTTGCTTGTTTTGCCGGGCAGGAATGCCCGGGTGTCGCGGTCCCGATTCTTCAACCGCTGGAATCAATAATTTGGAATTAACTTACAAGGAGAATTTATGTTTGAGACTGATGCTGAAATCTTCGAATTTGTAAAACAACATCTATATGTGTCTGTGGTCTGCGACACACTGGACTTGCTCGGTTACCGCAATCAAGCCATGCACCAGCGCATCCGCCCCCTGCTGCCCGATATGCGCAACTGTGGTTTTATCGGACGCGCCCGCACTGCCCGCTGGATGGAGACGGACTACATTGTCGAAGCCGACCCCTACGGACTCGAACTGGACCTGATGGATTCGCTCAAACTCGGGGATGCGGTCATCCATTCAACCGATCACGGCGGGACGAACGCCCCCTGGGGTGAGTTGATGTCCACAATTGCCAAACTCCATGGTGCTGTGGGAACGGTCTGTGACAGCCAGGTGCGCGACTGCGTGCGTATCATCGATATGGGCTTCCCGGTCTACTATGCCGGCATTCGCCCACTCGATAGCAAAGGCCGTGCCCGGATCATGGACTATGATGTTCCGGTCGCGTGTGGCGAAGTATTGGTCCATCCGGGAGAGTTAGTCTTTGCGGACTTCGACGGCGTTGTTGTGATCCCTAAGATCGTGGAAAATGATGTACTGCGGCTGGCTCACGAAAAAGCCGGGAAAGAAAACTCTTCACGACAAGAATTATTGACAGGCAAAACCTTGAAAGAAGTTTACGCCACTTACGGCGTTCTGTAGGGAAAATGTCATGACCATCGATTACACAAAACTTCCCCGCACCATCGTTAATGTGGACACACAGGTTGTGACCGGGCGCTTCGAAGCCTGGAGGAACACCATCGGGCATGGCGCGGTCAACAGCCTCCCACTGCCCGAAAAAGTGATCCAGGGCACCAGCAAACTCAGACCGCGCCTTATGCGCGTCTTTTTGCAGGAATATTTTAACATCTATCCAAACCATGGGATTTTCAATTGGGATAAGCTGGATGCTTACATGGATTCGTTTGCCAGGACAGGTACAAAGCTACTGGCGACGATTAACTTTAAGCCGCTCGTGCTTTTCCCGGAGATCAACCAGGATATCTGGCGTCCGAACAATGTAGAAGAATATCAAAAACTCATTTACCAACTGGTGCGGCGCTATTCGGTGGAAAGACCGATCGTGACCCATTGGGAACATGCCAACGAAGGGGATATCGGTTGGTGGGGCGGCTGCCCGTTCCGGTTCGGCTCAATCGAAGAGTCATTTGAGTTCTACCAGATGCTTATCAAACCCATCCTGGAAGCTTTCCCGCAGGCCAAGGTGGGCGGACCCTGCCCGGCCTCGGCCAAAGAAGTGCCCGGGTTTGTCGAGCTGTGCGCCCGGCATGACACCCAGCTTGATTTTGTGACCTATCATGGGTATACCAGTGATCTTGAATCCTATCGCAGTGTGTCAAAAGAACTATCCGCTGTGCTGGATAAGTTCCCTGGCCAACGCCCCGAATTGATGATGGATGAATGGAACCAGGTCTTCCCGCCACTCTTTTCAGGCGGAGAAGCGGGCGATCTGCCACTTTATGCACCCGAGGCTTATGACTTTTTATCTGTGGAAGAAATGGCCATGCAGGGGCGCCGGGCTGCGACCGCTGCGAAGATCATGCTGACGATGTTGGAGACGCCTCTGGACTGGTCGTTCTACTTCCTGCTCTGGGATAATTGCATGTTCAATGAAGAGTTCAGCACGTTCTACACGCCCAATTGGGCGCAGGCGGTTATGTACCAGCACTGGAATGAAAAGCCGCACCGCTTTGGGCTGTTCAGCGAAAGCGGAAAACTTCGACCGCAGTATTTTGTCTATCTGATGTTCTCCCGCATGGGCGAGGAAAAACTTCAATGCGCCAGTCCGCTCCCGGACCTGACGATTTTCGCTGCGCGGGAAGGCGGCCGGGTTTCCACCATGATCGTCAACTACGATCCCGCCGAGTCCCAGGATCGTATCGTCAAGGTGCATTTCTCACACTTGAAACCCGGTCCTCGACGGCTCAAGGCTTATCGTATTGATGATGCCCAGCGTTGGTCGGATGAAACGCTGGAACTTCTCCCGGTGGATGAGCGCCTCGTAGATGTGCTGCCCGATTTCGAATACCAGTTCTACAGCCCCGCCGATAGCGTGTTGCTGGTGACACTGGAGGAATAACATGCTCTCAATTCAAAATGAAATCGTCGCAATTACGTGTGACGAAAACGGTAGCTCCCTTGCGCTGACTGACAAAAAACGCGGCACGCGCTGGGTGCTCGATCCCCAAAGCCTGGGCTATGGCAAGGTGACAATCGGCACCGGCCGGGGTGATCCGGAAACCAATCCGGAGGTGATGGTCCCCGCCAGCGCCCGTTCCGGGAATCCGGCTGAATTGATTATTTCTTATCGGGCGGGCGAAGCGGCCCTTGAGATTAGATATTCCCTGAGAGATGAATATGCAGAAGCGCGCATGCTGGTGCCGGCCTCCGATGAAATCGGTTTCGCCTGCTTGCCAGGCTCGTTCCTGCCGGAAGCTGAACGCCTGAAGTTGCTGCTGCCGATCATGCAGGGCATGTTGTGGGACGGGCGCGGGCCGGAGCTGAACGCCATGCGTGCCGATGGTGGTCATGTCGGTTTTTCGATGGCGTTTGCGGGTTTCCTGGCCGAACGCGGCGGGCTGCTCATGACGGCCGAGAGCAAGGATGATTGCCGCTGGTGGTTTGGCAAGGATAAAAACGGCCGCACGTGGGCCACAAATGTGCAGCTCGCTTCGCTGGGTTCGATGAGCTACGAGCGGCTGGTGCGTCTGTATATGACCGACCCCGATATCGTGGCAATTGCCAAGCAATACCGCCGCAAGGTGATCGAACAGGGCCGCTTCATCACCTGGGAGGAGAAAATAACCGAGCGTCCGGCGCTGGAACGCATTTTCGGTGCGCTGATGTGCTATATCGGCTACTGCAAGGACGATGTCGATTACGTGGCGAGCTGCAAAAAGCTCAAGGCCTATGGTTTCGAGACCGCGCTGCTTTACCCCGGACGCTTCAATATGTATTACCCGGATATTCACATGGGGGGCGTACCGGCCATCGACCTGAGCCGCGAAACCATCGAAGCCATCAAAGCCATTGGCTACGACATGGCACCCTGGTCCTGGCTTAACGAAGCCCTGCCCGTCAGCCCCGAGGAAATCGTGCAGATGCACCGCCGCGACTCCGCCGGGCAGATCATGCCCAACTGGAAAATCGATGACCAGCAATGGTACTGGACATGTCACTCCTACGTCCAGGATTGGCAGGAAAGAGCGCTCAAAACAGGCATTCCCGATATGACCTGGGATCACTTCGATGTGCTTTCCTGCGTGGCCGGGATGGAGTGTTACGCCCTCGACCACCCGCGCCATTTGGGGCGGCCCGCCACGCGCGGCGAAGATCGCCAATGGGTGCGGAACGCTTTCCTTGTGGATCAGCGCGCCGGCTTGATGGTCAGTTCCGAGAATTTCAACGACGCTTATTCGCGGGAATATGACATTGGCTCGGTCAAAGCCTTCCCGCAGTATGGACCCTGGCCGTTCTGGCCTGTACCGCTCACCATGCTGGTGTATCACGACAGCCTGATCCACTCCTGGTGGGAACTGAATAGTTACAACAACCCGTGGCGCGGGCGTACCACCTGGCCGGGTGGTTTCTATGAATACGGCGGTGGCCGTCAGCGCCTGATGGCGGCCTTGGACGCGCTGATGGGCTGTCCACCAGATGTCTTTGCCTTCGGTGCACAGTACGGTTACACCGGCAAGGGCACCGACACCTTCCTGTATAAGTATCGCTTCGAAGACCCCGAAGTCCAGATTGCCCTGAAAGAAGCCTTGCCAGTCTCCAAGCTGCACAAGCAGATCGGCAAGCAGGAGATGGTGCACTTCAAGATCCTTTCGGAGGATGGTTATGTTCAGGAGAGCGCCTTCGCGGATGGCACACATGTCACAGCCAACTTCTCTCTGGACTTCATCGGCAGCGAAAAGGGCATCGACCACAAGATCGTGCCGGGCGCCGGCGTCCTGCAGCCAGAAGGTTGGCGGATTGATCGATGATCTTCTCGCAAAAAATCGCGGATGACCTTACTCTGCGTTCCCTGCGCGATGATGTTGATAAGGAACGTTTTGCGGACTTCAGCACGGTCTACAACAATCCGGATGAAGGTGCCACCTGCGCATGCCTGGCGCATTACCATCCCGAGATGACCAATGATGATTTTTGGATCGTTGAGTCCGATACCACCCATAAGATTGTTTCCACCACCTGCTTGATCCCCTGGACCTTACGATTCGCCGGACTGGATCTCCGCGCCGCCCAACTTGAAATGGTGCTCACCCATCCGGAATATCGTGGTCGTGGCCTGGTGCGAATGCAGGTAAAGCATTTTGAACAGGTGGTTAAGGAACGTGACTTTGATCTGAGTTTCATCTGGGGCATTCCCTTTTATTACCGTCAATATGGCTATGCTTATACTATCGAGGGCGCAACGCTTGAATCGTTGCCCATCTGGAAAATTCCTGCCACCTCTTTGGGAGTGGATCCGTCTATCCGCCTACGCCCGGCAGTTGCGGATGATATTCCCAGCCTGACAGCATTATTTAATTCCATGAGTGCCGGCTTGGATTTCTCCACCCAACGCAGTTCCGCTTATTGGGGGTATCTGCTGGAAAATGCACACCATCCCATTGAAATGCTTGAGAGTTCCGAGACACGCGAGGTCATTGGATATGCCGTCATTTCGCGTCT
>Ga0184626_10000522_pt1 | contig 12112 bp, 15 predicted proteins | sample PLM3_60_b1_FD_133142 | JGI IMG/M metagenome (GOLD analysis project Ga0184626, IMG submission 133142) | Groundwater sediment microbial communities from an aquifer in East River, Colorado, USA - PLM3_60_b1 | ecosystem: Environmental > Terrestrial > Soil > Riparian zone | place: USA: East River... | reverse complement strand
GCTCATACGCTGCATGATGCGCCCGAAGGCAAGATCAGAGGCGTAGCATACGGCGTTGCGGGGCTGCGAAATTCAGGCCATGGCATCTTCGGCGGCTACCCGGGCGCTCCGAGCATTATGCTGCTTATGGAGAAGACCAGAGTCCAAGAAGTCATGGGAAAGAATCAATCTCCGGTCGATATTTCAGAGCTCGGTGGCAACTCCAAGCTACTTCCTTATTGTAACTTCGAGGTAGCTCAAGGCGATGTTCTTTATATGAGAGTGGCGAGCGGTGGCGGCTATGGCGATCCCTTAGAACGCGAGCCGGAGCTGGTTCGGCAGGACTTCAAGAACGGTTTGATCTCGACGGAGTCGGCGCGCAATATCTACGGCGCTGTCATCGATGAAGCCGACGGCAAGGTTGATCTTGCGGCAACTCGGGAGCTCCGGAAAACCCTCAGCGAAGGCGAGCTCAAGAAACCAGAATGAGCTATCCCTTTCGTGAGAACATGGAGGTCATCACGGATTCCGGCGCCGAGTGGATTCGTTGTGGCCAATGCTCCCGGATGCTTTGCAAACTCGGAGACAGCTGGAAGAAGCGTTGCACGCGACGGACCTTTCCACCAACGCACGCCGGTCCTCTCCTGAGCCAACTGATAGGTCACTATTTGCTTGAGAAACTTTACTGCCCCTCGTGCGGCGCGCTGCTGGACTCCGAACTGGTGGAAACAAGTTTTCATGGTTGAGAAATGCATGAGGTCCCGAACTTTGGCGATAGAGGTAGCTATGTCTGCAAGATTCTTGCGGCGATTTAAATTTCTGGTCGGTGTAGTGTTTACTTTTGTGGTTGCGTCCACGGTTTATGGACAAGAATTCTATAAAGGAAAGACTCTCGTTTTTATTGTCGGCACCGCCCCGGGTGGAGGGTTCGACACGTATACTCGGATAACCGCGCGTCATATTGGAAAACATATTCCCGGAAATCCCAGCACCATCGTTCAGAACATGCCCGGCGCGGGAAATTTGATAGCGGCCAATTATGTGTACAACAAGGCTGAACCCGACGGATTGACCGTTGGCCATTTCTCGGGGTCGATGATTTTCAAACATATACTCGGAGACCAGGGCGTGATGTTTGATGGCAAGAAATTCGGTTGGCTGGGCACGCCGGCGCCGGAGCGGCACACATGTGTTGTCACGGAGAAAACTGGAATAAAAAACCTGGAGGAATGGTCCGCCTTCAAGCGACCGGTCAAGCTCGGGAGCCTTGGTCCCGGGAACGCTACCTCCGCTTTACCGCAGTTGCTGAGAGCCGTTCTCGGTCTTCCGATCAACGTGGTTGAGGGTTTCAAGGGAACTTCGGATATTCGTCTTGCCGCCGAGGCGGGAGAGATCGACGGCGCATGCTGGGGTTGGGATTCAATTAAAGTGACCTGGGCGAAGGCGGTTGAGTCGGGATTTGTGCGCCCCATTATTCAGACAACGCTCGAACCTTTTGCGGACCTGCCGAATGTTCCGGTGGCTGTCCAACAGGCGAAAACCAAGGAAGGGCAGGACTTGCTGCGGTTTGGGTTTCAGGCTTATGGCCCGTCGGCGATCGCATACTCCGCGCCTCCAGGAGTCCCAAAGGACCGGATGCTCCTTCTGCAGAACGCCTTTATGGCCACCATGAAGGACCCCGACCTCTTAACCGAGACGAAGAAGGCCGGCTTAATAGTGAACCCCATTGATGGTCCGACCATCTCTAAGATCGTTGCCGATCTTTACACAGTGGAGCCGCGGCTGGTTTCCAGATTTCGTGAAATTACCGAGGTGACTCCGGCACAAAAATAACCCGCGCGCGGTCAATTCAACTCGAGCACCGGTCGGCGCTTGTGCCAATCGGTTGCCTGCTCGTAGGCGTGGGCCACGGCGAAGATAAGGTCCTCTTGAAACGGGCCGGCGGCAATCTGCATTCCGATGGGCGTAGCCGCGCTGGAAAAACCACAGCACACATTCAGGGAAGGCAACCCTGTTACATTAAATGGAATGGCACAGAAGCTATCGGCGCCACTGCGCGCATCCTGCCGCCTGACCTTCTTCCCGTCGATGTTCAACCAGCCGCTGTTGCATTCCTCGATGGTCGGCGCTGGAAAGCCGACTGTAGGAATGGCGAATAACTGAACGCGTTCCAGTAGCGCACGAAACTCATCGCAGATGATTCGCCGCACCCTCTGAGCCATGACATAAGTCGAAGCCGGCACCAAAAGCGCAGCAAGATACGCGTAGAGCGTTTGCGGGCTATAGTCGCGCGCTCGGGTACGCAGGTTATGATCGTGAGCCGAGGCATTTTCTACGCGACTCGTGCAGACCTTCACCGCCGGGATCAGATCCATGTGTGGAATTGTGACTTCTTCCGTCTCCAGGCCGAGTTTCTTGAGCACAGCGAGTGCGTCGTAAAAAGCCTGTTTGACTTCGGTAGCCATCACCTCTTCGAAGTAGCCTCTCAGGATTCCAACTTTTAATCCTTTCACGTTTTTGCCGAGGCTCTCGGTGTACTTCGCGACAGGCTGGCGGGCGCTTAAAGGATCTTTCGGATCGTGACCGGCCACGGCCGATAAGATGATCGCTGTGTCCGCCACCGTCTTGGCGAGAATCCCGGTATGGTTGCACGAATAGGCGCCGGTTCCCGGGACAGTGCCGTACTGGCTGATCCTGCCGTAGGTGGGTTTTAGTCCGGCAATGCCGCACATAGATGCCGGGTTTCGTACCGATTGGGCGCTATCGGTACCGATCGAGCCGAGGCAGAGGCTGGCGGCTACTGCGGCACCCGAGCCACCGCTTGACCCTCCGGCGATTCGGTTGAGGTCCCACGGATTTCGTGTCGTGCCGTAAAATGGGTTGATCGTGGTTCCACCGAGGGCCCATTCGTGCAGATTGGTTTTGCCCAGAATAATGGCTCCTGCTTCCTTCAGCTTGTTGACGACGGTAGCGTCGAAGTCAGGAACCCAATTTTCGAGCACCTTCGATCCTGCAGTGGTCCTAACCCCGTGGGTCGCAATGTTGTCTTTAATGGAGAATGGAATACCGTGGAGCGCGCCGCGATAGTAACCTTGCGCAATCTCATCTTCTACTCGCTGTGCCTGGGCCAGCGCGTTTTCCGCCGTAATCGTGACGTAAGCGTTGAGCACCGGATTGAGCCGCTCGATGCGGGCTAAGAAAAGGCGCGTCAATTCGACAGGTGAAATTTTTTGCCTTTGGACATCCGGAGCTACACCGGCAATCGTGAGGTTCTCGAGATCCGGCATCTTCATGACCGCTCCGACGGATCGATCTTGAGCGCTGGAACAACGCCCTCGACGTCGACTTCATACAGCTTTTGAAAAAGCCGCTGGCCGGCCTCGACCTGCTTGGTGATAATCTCGATCTCTTCTTCGGTCAAGTTCAATGCGTATTCAACATTAATTCTTTGAACTGCGTCTTTCATATGCAGACTTTTCTACAATCGTCTATCCAGAGTTGTCAATTGGAAAGAGGACTTTTCACATTCGACCGGTTGTGGTGTCTTAATAGGCGTATGGCGCGACATAAACTACACGTACCGTGGTTTGTAGCTCTTTAGCGGGAATCCAGGCAAATTCCGGACTGGACCCAAATTAAAACATTCGGGGGTGACAACCTGGGGAAACTCATCCGAGGGCATGATACTCCGCAGTTGGCTGCGAGGTTGTTCATTCGATGTTTTTACACTAACTTTTTGGAGGGTATTGAACATGATACAGACAACGTTTCCCAAATCGGTCCGCTTTGCCGTCGGTGAATGCTCGCTGGGATCTATTCTTGTCGCCGTCACCGAGCGGGGCGTCTGCGCGATCCTGATCGGCGATGATCCAGCCCCCTTGGTGCGCGAGCTTCACGGCCGCTTTCCAAAGGCGCAGCCGATCGGCGAGGATCGAGACTTCGAGCACTTGGTAGCCAGGGTCGCCGGTTTTGTCGAGGCGCCGTGGCTGGGTCTCGATCTGCCGCTCGACGTGCGGGGGACACTTTTCCAGCAGCGGGTCTGGCAAGCGCTGCGCGAAATTCCGGCCGGTTCGACGGCGAGCTATGGTGAGATCGCCGAACGCATTGGCGCACCGAAACAAACGTACGCCGTTGGGCAAGCTTGCGCATCGAACGTGATCGCCGTCGCCATTCCTTGCCATCGGGCCGTTCGCAAGAACGGTGCGCTCGCCGGCTATCGATGGGGAGTGGCGCGCAAGCGCGCGCTTCTCGAACGGGAGGCACGGGCATGAACGCAACGGCAAAAACCGTAACGCCCATCGCTTCGTCGAAAAGTGCTGCGGCGCGGGGGAGGACGTTCGATTGGGAGCGCGTGTCGCAGGATCTCGACGCGCAAGGCAGCGCCGTGATCGAGGGGCTTCTTTCTCCGGACGAATGCCAGGCATTGGCCGGACTGTACCCGAAAGACGATATCTTCCGCAGCCGTGTCGTGATGGAGCGGCATGGTTTCGGGCGTGGCGAGTACAAGTATTTTAGCTATCCGCTGCCTGATCTTATTGCAGGTCTTCGGACAGCTATCTACCCGCATCTAGTCCCGATCGCGAATCGCTGGAACAACGCCATGGGTATTGATGTCCGCTATCCGGAGAAGCACGCGGACTTCATTGAGCGCTGCCATCAGGCCGGTCAGGTCAGGCCGACACCGCTTCTGCTCCAGTATGGGGCCGACGATTACAACTGCCTGCACCAGGACCTCTATGGCGAGCATGTGTTCCCGCTCCAGCTCACGATTCTATTGTCTAAACCCGACAAAGACTTTACCGGCGGCGAATTCGTGATGACGGAGCAGCGGCCGCGTATGCAGTCGCGGCCGATCGTTGTGCCGCTTCGCCAGGGTGATGGCGTTGTGTTCGCGGTTCATAATCGTCCCGTGCAGGGCACTCGCGGCGCGTATCGCGTGAATCTCCGGCACGGCGTCAGCCGTATTCGGTCGGGACATCGTCATACGGTAGGCATCATTTTCCACGACGCGAAGTGAGAATGATCGAATGACCTTGAATCTGTTCGATAGCATGGCCGACGTCGAACTCCGGCAGGAGCGACTCGGGCCGGGCGCAACGGTGCTACGCCAATTCGCTGTGCCGGAAGAAACGGCGCTCTTGTCGGCACTGGACGATGTCATCGCCGGAGCGCCGTTCCGCCATATGATCACGCCGGGCGGTTTTCGCATGTCGGTTGAGATGACCAACTGCGGTTCGCTCGGCTGGGTGACGGATCGAACCGGTTATCGGTACGATCCAATCGATCCGCTGAGCGGCCTGCCGTGGCCGCAAATACCGGATGTTTTTTTAAGGCTTGCGACGGGCTCGGCGGCGCAGGCCGGATTTAGCGACTTCGTGCCCAATGCCTGTCTGATCAATCGTTATGTGCCCGGCGCAAAAATGTCGCTGCATCAGGACAAAAACGAGCAAGATCTTGACCAGCCCGTCGTCTCGGTATCGCTCGGAATCCCAGCCGTCTTCTTGTTTGGCGGCTTGAACAGAGCCGACAAAGCAATCCGCGTCAAACTGACGCACGGCGACGTGGTTGTCTGGGGCGGACCCGCCAGACTGCGCTATCACGGGATATTGCCGCTCAAGGAAGGCCATCACCCTATAGTGGGCGACCATCGCATCAACCTGACGTTCCGCAAAGCGGCTTGACTGAAACGCACTCCAGGAGAAACGATGAGTATCGGCATAAGGTAAAAAAATAGGGGCAGGCTGGATTTTGGGCATTCAAAAATGGGAAGATCACCTGTCTCTGTAATTTCATTCTTCCCATGGAGGAAAATATGCTCACCCGATCGATCTACGCATTTATTGTCGCCGCGCTCGCAGTATTCGCCACTCCACCGCCAAGCCTCGCGGCGGAATCTCCTTGCCCTTCTATCCTCGATCACAAATTCGCGAATCTGATGGATGAGCCGGTCTCGCTCTGCCAGTTCCAAGGGAAAGTGCTGCTGGTGGTCAACACAGCGAGCGAATGCGGCTACACGCCTCAGTACGAGGGCTTGGAAAAGCTATACCGCCGCTATCGCGAGAAAGGGTTCGTGGTCCTCGGGTTTCCCGCAAACGATTTCGGCGGTCAAGAGCCGGGGTCGAACAAGCAGATCGCGCAGTTCTGCCAGTTGAACTACGGCGTGACGTTCCAGATGTTCGCGAAGACGTCCGTCGTCGGCGCGAACGCAAACCCGCTCTTTCATGAGCTCGCCGCGAGGACCGGAAAGCCGCCGCGCTGGAACTTTCACAAGTACCTTCTCGACAAGGCCGGGCAGCCGGTAGCCGTGTTCGAAAGCGCCGTCGAACCCGAGGATAAGCGGGTTACTGCGCAGATTGAGAAACTGCTCGCGGCGCGCCAATAGAGCGGTCGTTCAAATCGTTCAAGACGTTCAAGCAGTTGCGGTGCAAATCCGTTTGGTTTGTCTTCGATAAGGCCTCTATCGTTTCATAGGACTCACCCTACCGCCGATCTACAGTACCTCATTGATTTTGGCACCGATTGAGAGAAAATTAGTCATGTTTAGAGCGCGATCGGATTGGTGGAAAATGCGAAATCGATTATCCGCTCTGACTCGCTACCCCCACGCTGACCCGAAATAAGAGGCAACAGTTATGGATCGCAACCCACAAGCCGGCTTAGGGACTGCGGCTGAACACGCGCGCAACACGGTGGACGCCGTCTACGGATCCGACTCACGCCATGTCCTCGCCACGTTAATCCGCCTCCTTGGCGACTTCGATATCGCCGAGGAGGCGCTGCACGACGCTTTCAGGGCAGCTTTGGAGCAATGGCCGCGCGATGGCGTGCCCGCCAATCCGCGCGCCTGGCTCGTATCGACCGGGCGTTTCAAGGCCATCGACGCAATTCGCCGGCACACCCGATTCGAGCCGTTGCCGGACGATATCGACAGGCGACTCGTGGCTGACAGCGACGATCCCGAGGCGTGGAACGACGAAAGCATTGAAGACGACCGGCTGCGCCTCATCTTCACCTGCTGCCATCCAGCCCTGTCGCCTGACGCCCAAGTGGCGATGACCTTGCGAGAAGTCTGCGGCCTCACAACCGAGGAGGTCGCGCGGGCTTTTCTCTCATCGCCGCCCACAGTGGCGCAGCGCATCGTGCGCGCCAAGGCAAAGATTCGCAATGCGCGCATTCCCTATGAAGTACCCACGGCGACCGATCTGCCGGACCGGCTCGATACCGTGCTTCGGGTCGTCTACCTCGTGTTCAACGAGGGATACTCCGCGTCGTCCGGTGCGGCAGTCACCCGGCACGATCTTTCAAGCGAAGCGATTAGCCTCGGTCGGCTGCTTGTGGAGTTGCTGCCGGAGCCGGAAGCCCTGGGACTGCTCGCGCTGATGCTGCTCCATGACTCGCGCCGCGCTGCGCGCACATCGCCGTCGGGCGACCTCGTGCTCTTGGAACATCAAGATCGCTCGCTCTGGAACCGCGATTACATTAAAGAGGGCTCGGCGCTGGTGGAACGGGCGCTGGCGGCACGCCAGGTCGGCCCATACACCATCCAAGCGGGGATCGCAGCCGTGCACGCTAATGCACCCAACACCGCCGCCACGGATTGGGCTCAGATCGTCGCGCTGTACGAACTGCTGGGGCAGGCGGAGCCATCGCCTGTGGTCGAGCTGAACCGCGCGGTGGCGGTGGCAATGCGCGACGGTCCGTCTGCCGGGCTTGCGCTGATCGACGCCCTCCTGGGACGCGGCGATCTCTCGGACTACCATCTCGCCCATGCGGCGCGGGCGGATCTCTGCCGGCGCCTGGGGCGAACAGCGGAAGCTCGAGCCTCCTACGAACGAGCGCTGAGCCTCACGGAGCAGGAGCCGGAACGGCGGTTTCTGGAGCGGCGGCTGGCTGAACTGCCGGACTGAGACTGCGAACGCAGTTTTTTAGAGCCCCGTTGTCGATTTGGCGCCCGGCCGAACGACTACAGGGTGTAGACAGTTTGAAAGGGCGGGCGTTCAGCGGCGATTGTTCGGATGCTCGGCACCAAATCTGTAACCGGAAGGAGCTATAACCATGCGATTCATGATGCTGGTCAAGGCCAACAAGGACTCCGAGTCGGGGCTTCTGCCCGACGGGAAGATCCTGTCGGAGATGGGCAAGTACAACGAGGAGCTGATGAAGGCCGGCGCGCTGCTCGCTGCCGACGGGCTCCAGGCGAGCTCCAAGGGCGCGCGCGTCCGGTATTCCAACGGTAAGTTCAAGGTCATTGACGGGCCCTTCGCCGAGACGAAGGAACTGATCGCCGGCTTTTGGCTGATCCAGGCGAAATCGAGGGAGGAAGCCATCGAATGGGCCAAGCGCGTCCCCTTCCAGGAAGGCGAGGTCGAGGTTCGCCCGCTGTTCGAACTGCCGGACTTCCCGGTCGACCCCGCCGAGAAGCCCGACGGATGGCGGGAGAAAGAGGAGCAGTTCCGCGCGGCCCCGCCCGCCCGGAAGCCTGGAACGATCCGGTACATGGGCATCCTCAAGGCCGACAAGGACACGGAGGCGGGCGTCCTCCCGGACGAAAAGTTCCTGTCCGCCATGGGGGCGTTCTTTGAGGAAGGGGTGAAGGCCGGGGTGATCCTTTCGGGCGAAGGGCTCCAGCCCAGCTCGAAGGGGGCGCGGGTCCGGTACTCCGGAAGCAAGCGCACGGTGATCGACGGGCCCTTCGCGGAAACGAAGGAGCTGATCGCCGGCTACGCGATCCTCCAGTTCACGTCGAAGGCCGAGGCGATCGAGTGGACCAAGCGATTCGTGCAGGTTGACGCCCCGGGGCGCCTTGGCGCGGAGAGCGAGTGCGAGATCCGCCCGTTCTTCGAGCTGGAGGACTTTCCCGTCGACCCCGCCGAGAAGCGCTACGGCGGCGGACGCTAGGAGACACGAAAATGCGATTCATGATTTTAATTAAGGCCAGCAAGGATTCGGAGGCAGGGGTAATGCCAAGCGAGCAGCTGCTGACCGAAATGGGCAAGTTCAACGAAGAGCTGGTGAAAGCCGGCGTAATGCTCGCGGGCGAGGGCCTCCACCCGAGCTCCAAGGGCGCGCGTGTCAGGTTTTCTGAAGGCAAGCGGACCGTGATCGACGGGCCCTTCGCCGAGACGAAGGAGCTGATCGCCGGTTTTTGGATGTGGCAGTGCAAGTCGAAGGAGGAGGCGATCGAGTGGGTCAAGCGCTGCCCCAATCCCCATAACGAGGAGACTGAGGTTGAAATTCGCCAGGTGTTCGAGGCCGCGGACTTCGGTACCGAATTTACGCCTGAGCTGAGAGAGCAAGAGGCGCGTTTACGCGCACAATCCGATCAGCCAGCGAAGGCCGCCAAGCGCGGAAACTGAAATCGCGAATATATGTATACGTCGGGGATGAAGACCGTTCAGCTCGACCTTGAAGCGAAGAAGATTATTGCGCGCACAAAGACGAGGCCGTTGCAGTTGCACCGGTTATGACGGGCGGATCGGAACGAACGCAGTCTAAATAGTATGAACTGTAAATAAATTGGCTTTCAGGACTTAGACGGACACATTTGGGAAGTGATCTATATGGAGCCAACTGCGATAGGCAAGAAATAGGAGCGTTTAGTCTACCGTGGGTTCAAAATGCTGGTCGATGTATAGCCCCGTGTTTCTAGGCGCCGCGCATCAATCGAAAGGAGAGTAGATCATGGAATACATGCTCATGTGCTGCTTCGACGAGAAGGTGTGGGCAAAGTTGCCGGACGCCGAGAAAGACAGGATTATGCAAGAGTATGGAGCACTGATTCAGAGCCTCGCCAAGAGCAACCAGTTTCGTGGCGGAGGGCAGCTAGGCCCGACTTCATCGGCTACGACCGTGCGGATGAAGAACGGCAAAGCGGTCCTCACCGATGGGCCATTCGCGGAGACGAAAGAGCAGATCGGCGGCTACCATCTGGTCGAATGCAAAGACCTGGACGAGGCGCTCTCAATCGCGACGCGCATTCCGACGCTCCCTGTGGGAGGCGCGATCGAGGTGCGCCCCCTTGAGCCGTCACCCGAGAGCGAGACCCGCTTAGCGAATGATTGACTGCAACACCGCTTGGCTTAGTGGAGGGCTGTGGCAGACCGCGACAAGAATCCGATGGAGATCGCATTTGCACAACCCCAAATCACGGTGCCGGGTTTCATCCTTGCCGCTAGTGGCGATGGGATCTTTTTTAGGCAGGGTTCGGAAATGCACTTGTATATCACATTGCGCGAAACTGTAGAGTGGAAGGAGTTGCAACGCGCCGATACCCGCGGCGGGAACGCGGGGATCGCAAACGCTCAACCCATTCCTACGCATGAATCGCGGTGCAGCAAGGTGAGGGAAAATAACCCATAGCGATTGAATGGAGACCTTATGCAGAGAATCACCCCATTCTTGTGGTTCGATGGTAAAGCCGAAGAGGCGATGAACTTTTATGTTTCCATTTTTAAAAACTCAAAGATCGTGAGCGTTTCTCGATACGGCGAAGCAGGGCCGGGACCCAAGGGGACGGTCATGACCGCAGCATTCCAACTCGATGGACAAGAATTTGTCGCACTCAACGGTGGCCCGCAATTCATCTTCTCCCCGGCCATATCGTTCGTCGTGAACTGTGGGACGCAAGAAGAAGTAGATGAATTGTGGGAGAAGCTTTCCGAAGGTGGACAAAAAAACAGATGCGGTTGGCTTGATGACAAATATGGCCTGTCATGGCAAGTCATTCCCTCTGTTTTAGGCGAGATGTTGCAAGACAAAGATGCTGAGAAATCGGCAAGAGTCATGAAGGCAATGCTGCAGATGGATAAGATTGACATAGAAACGTTGAGGCATGCTTACCGAGCTTCCCGGACATAAACGCTGGACCTTAGTGTCATCGCGAGCACCGACCGGGCTCTCGTCCACCGGCTCTGGCGTTTTACAGAACTGGAAAAAGGACGATTCCGCGATGCAGATGCGGGGTTCGAAGCGCCACCAGCTTCCGGAGAATTCTGGGCTGAAAACAGATCGTGCAGGAGCACGACTCCGTACCTTTCGATCCGGCAACCCGTCAAGCCGTATTCACGCTTGAACTGTAGCCCAATCCAGAGGAACTCAATTGACCAAAGCGAGAACGCATCCCTACCGCCTGTTGCGAAGCACGACCGCAATCTTCTTGGGGTTTTTCGTGGTCGTAGTTCTTTCGCTTGGCACCGACCAAGTCCTGCATTCGCTCGACGTGTATCCGCCTTGGGGTCAGCCGATGCACAACCCAGGCCTGAATTTTCTAGCGCTGACCTATCGATCCGTCTACGCCATCGTTGGAAGCTACATCGCCGCAAGGTTCGCCCCGCGCAACGCCATGCGTCACGCTTTGGTTTTGGGGCTTGTAGGTTTCGGACTGAGCCTCGCCGGCGCGATCGCCACTATCCCGATGGATCTGGGACCGGCTTGGTTCCCGATCGCGCTGGTGGTCAGTGCCCTGCCCTGTGCGTGGCTTGGCGGACTTCTATATGCAACAAGGACGCCGAACGATGATGGTAAGCGCATGCTCTGGTCGGACTTAACGTCATGATCGCCTTATAGAAGTGCGGTTGCGTGACAAGTACCACGCGGGCATGAGGACGTCAGAATAGCTAAGTTCAGATGACGCTTGTCAATCCATAAAGTGATTCGTTACTCATACTTAAAGCCACCAAAGGAGGGTACTTATGAAAACGAAAGTTAGACCCATCCCGAAAGGATACCACGCGGTCACGCCGTATCTGAGTGTAAAGGGGGCGGCCAGCGCCATCGCGTTCTACAAAAAGGCTTTTGGAGCCAAGGAGATCATGCGCATGCCGGCGCCGGGCGGAACCATCGGCCATGCCGAAATTCAGATTGGCGATTCCCGTATCATGCTTGCCGATGAGTATCCGGATATGAACTTTCGCGGTCCGAAGTCGGTTGGGGCCACTTCGGTGCATATTAATCTCTACGTGCAAGATGTGGACAGCGTCGTAAAAAAGGCAGTCGCCGCGGGTGCGCAAGTGCTGCGTCCAGTGACGGACCAGTTTTACGGCGACCGGAGTGGCTCTCTGGAAGACCCCTTTGGCCATGTCTGGCATGTGGCAACCCACAAAGAAGATATCCCAATGAAGGAGTTGAAAAAGCG
>Ga0184626_10000521_pt1 | contig 12144 bp, 12 predicted proteins | sample PLM3_60_b1_FD_133142 | JGI IMG/M metagenome (GOLD analysis project Ga0184626, IMG submission 133142) | Groundwater sediment microbial communities from an aquifer in East River, Colorado, USA - PLM3_60_b1 | ecosystem: Environmental > Terrestrial > Soil > Riparian zone | place: USA: East River... | reverse complement strand
CTACCGGCGCTTTCGCCGCAACAGCTATGCGCCGATGGCGCCATCCTGGGGCGTCAACAATCGCTCGGTGTCGCTGCGGGTGCCCGCGGGCACGGCGGAGACGCGCCATATCGAGCATCGCGTGGCCGGCGCCGACGCCAATCCCTATCTCGTGGCGGCGGCGGTGCTGGCCGGCGCCCATCATGGCATCCGCAACAAGATGGATCCGGGACCGGCGGTGCAGGGAAACGGTTATGAGCAGATCAAAGAAACCGTGCCGGTCAACTGGTACGCCGCCATGGACCGCACCGAGAACTCCGCGCTCCTGAAGGATTATCTCGGCACGCGGTTCATGGAGATCTACTGCGCCATCAAGCGCGCGGAGCAGGACCGTTTCTTCTCCCAGGTCACCGAGCTCGACTATGACTGGTATCTGCGCACGGCGTAACTAGGACCGGCGGTCGAACGCCGCGCGAATGCGCGCGTCCACCGACCATGCACCGGGACCGCGCAGCAGCAGATAGAGCAAGGGGCCGGCCCAAAGCAGATGATCCGGATAGCTTGCCGGATATACGAAGACCTGGATCACCAGGGTCATGCCAAGCATCGCCGCCGCGGCCAGGCGTGCGCCAAATCCAAGAACCAGCATGATCGGACCAATCAATTCAAGGCTTGCCGCCAAGACGGCAGCGACGCCCGGCAGCAAAAGCGGCACTGCGTATTCGTTCTCGAACAGCAGGATGGTCGTATCCCAGCTTGCGACCTTGGTCAGGAAAGAGCGGAAGAACATCAGCGACACACCCAGGCGTAGCCCAAGCTCAGGCACTGCCACGGGAATGTTCTCAAGCATCGCGATGACCGAGCGGCAGAGTGCGAGCGGGCCGGAGGAATGCGCTTGGATGGGTCCGGTCACTGGCTATCTCCGCCGAAGTCCCAAAATTGCTTTCCCCGCGAAAGCGGGGATCCAGGGTTGTCAGCGCAATTGTGCAGCAATTGTCGCGCGAGCGCCCTGCTTCTCCTAGGCCCCTGCTTTCGCGGGGGAAGTAAGTAGGGGAGAGAATTCATTGATGTTCGCTCAGCCTGTAGTTGGCAGAGAGAACGCTCCGAACACGCCAAGCGTCAGGTGCGTCCCGAGCGCGGCGGTGAGATTGAACGCCGGGTCGACAGCCGCCGCCACGGTGTAGGCCGCTTCCAGCGGTGCGCCGCGGTCGATTTCCGACAGCAGCGCAAATCCTGCCGCATCCAACGTCATCAGTTCCACGTCGCCGGCCGGCCGATAGACCAGCAGGTGGCAATCGCCGGCGATGTCCAATCCTTCAAGCGAACTGCCGGGCTGATGGGCGCGCCAGAGGCGGTCGACTCGATACTCCGCGTGAAGCAGACGGCCGCTGGAACGCAATTTGAAAGACACCGCCGCAAACTGCTCTTGTGGCACTTTCGACAGGCTCTGAGGTGTAAGGCCGGTATCGTCGGGCGCGTGATAGGCTTCGTTGATCGACCACTCCAGACGCGCCACATCCGGAAGATAGGGCAGCGACTGTGCGGGCGCGAGACCGGCAAGGAAATCGGCAAACTCGGCGCCGTATTCGGCGAGGCGCGGCACGCGCGGCGGATGTGCCTCGATGCAGCTCTTTGCCGCGAAGGTGAAGAATTGCTCGCCCACCAGCGCGCTGACGACCGGATAGGTTGCCTTCAACGCTTCCGTCAGGCTGATGATCGTGTTGTTGCGATAGACCTGCAGCCGCTTGTCGAACGGCAACCCGTCCTCGCGGATGACACCGGCCAGCGGGTCCACCTGTTCCGCGAGGATGCCCCGGGCGATCGTCTGCTGAAGCTCATGCAGCGGCAGCATCGGCTCGCTCCAGATTTTCCGCGGCGACCGCATTGGCTTTCACCGCTTCGGCGACGATCTCGGCCAAGGGCGGGATTCGGCAATCCCATTCGATCAGCGTCGGCACCGGACCCAGCAGCCGGATCGCGGCACCATAGAGCGCCCACACTTCGTCGCAGACGGCGGAGCCATGATCGTCGATACGCAGGATCTGGTCGCCGATCTGTTTGGCGGTATGGCCGGCCAGATGGATTTCCCGCACGGCGCCGCGGGGCATCGCCTGCAGATACTGCGCGGCATCGAAACCATGATTACCGGCGCTGACATAGATGTTGTTCACATCCAGCAGCAAACCGCAGCCGGTGCGCCGGGGAATCTCCGCGACGAATTCCCATTCGGGAATGGTCGAATGGGCGAACTGCAGATAGGTCGAAGGGTTCTCCACCAGCACCGGACGCTTCAGCGCGTCCTGCGTGCGCTGCACATTGTCGCAGAAAATCTGCAGCGCCTCCTCGGTGTAGGGCAGGGGTAGCAGGTCGTTCAGATAGACTCCGCCCGTCACGCTCCAGGAGATATGCTCGGAAACGAACAGCGGATCGATGCGATCGGTGAGTGCCACGACGCGGCGTAAATGGGCCTCGTCCAATCCCTCGGCACTGCCGAGAGACAGCCCGACGCCATGGAGGCTGACCGGATAGTGCCGCCGCGCGGTCTCCAAACAGGCAAGCGGCGCGCCGCCGCCCATATAGTTTTCGCTGTGGACTTCGAGGAAGCCAACCGCGGGGCGCTCATCGACGATGGCGCGGTGATGCTGAAAGCGCAGCCCGATCCCCGCCTTCGGCAACCCAGCCGGTGCGGGGGTCGGGTCCGTAGCTTTCATCGCAGGCCGCGACGCCTGCATGGCGCTATTCCGTCGCTATTCTCGTCTCACCGAGTTTACGCCTTCGGCTCGAGACTGCCGCCGACGATCTTGTCGCAGGTGCCGGCGGGCACATAGACCCAGGAATCACCGGCGGCGTCCGCTGTCGAAGTGCCCGCGCAGGAGTGCATTGAGGTCTGGCAATCGTTCTTGCCGGCCTTAACGACGCCGTAGCACTTCTCGTTATCATAGCTCGGCACCTCCGCCGGTCCGGCGTAGGCACTGTTGAGAGCGGTGAGCGTAACTGCTCCGGCCATGGCCGAAGCGATAAACCATGCGTTTTTCATGACGACCTTCTCCTTGTCGAGTTGCGATGCTTAGTGGTTACAGCCGATCCCAGCCCCAGGCGCGTCAATCACGAAGCTTTCGGCTCGAGGCTGGCGCCGACGATCTTCTCGCAGGTGCCCGCGGGGACATAGATCCAGGAATCTCCGGCTGCGTCCGCCGTCGATGTGCCGGCGCAGGAATGGGTCGCGGTCTGGCAATCGTTCTTGCCGGCCTTGGCGATGCCGTAGCACTTTTCGTTTTCGGCGGCCTGAGTGCTGCCGATGGAGGTCATGGAAACCACCGCGGCGAGTGCGGAGGCAACCAGGATCTTGTTGGTCATGATCGAGTACTCCTCCAGAGGGTTTGGTACAGGTATGGAATAAAACTGTGGGTGAGGATGTAGCATGAGGCTGCCCTTTCAAACAGGACCTCACGCGGGTTCTCACGGGGACGTGACGCCGCGCGATTGCGATGCTTTGGGAACGCCGGAATTATCTCGGTATTTCGATCACAGGCCGCGAAGCACCGGAGATATCGGAGTTCTCACGGTCCCGTGAACTTTGCGCCGTTGCCGCGGCCGCGCTAGAGTCGCGCCGCATGGAATCGATAGCCTGAACGAATGGGCAGCCAAAAACACGAGGTGAATCGTGGACAGCAAACCGACCGGACGCCGAATCTTCGATCTGCGGAATACCCGATTCCGGGAATACGATCTGGAAGGCCCGGTCCAGCCGAACATGAGCTGGCTGCCGATAAGCTATGACAAGGATACGGGACAGGGCTGCTATCCCATGCGCATGGAACCGGGTGCGGTGACCATCCCCCACGATCATCCCGGCTATGAGGAGTTTCTCATCCTCGACGGCGAATTGATCGACAGCGACGGCACGGTCTTCAAGACCGGCGATCTCGTCAGTTATGCTCCGGGCACCCATCACAACTCGCGTACGGAAACCGGCTGCCTTATCGCCGTATTCGAATGGCAGCCGCCCAAGGCGTGATCCCCAGAGACCGCTCGCGGCGAGCGCCGCAGGCGTAGCCCAGGCACGGCCTGCAGTGCGCCAATGTCTGCCAAAGGTCGCGGCCCGGCCTCGACCGGCGCCTGCCGGCCGCGATCAGAGCCCGCCCTGCGACAGTATTGCTCAGCAGCAGCTGGAGATTGCGGGCAGCTAGACATTGCTAAACCGCGCAAAGCCCGATATTCACCGGCGCTCGCCGCGAGCACAGGCTGGATGGCCCGGTCGGCTGGGGGAACTCGCTGTCATTTTCCGTCGTTCCCCGGCGGGTTCCGGGCAGCGCTGCATGCCATCCCTGGCTGCGCCGGCAAGGCTGCGAATGGAGTAAAATTCTCGAGTCCGCCATGAATCACCTGGATCAACTGGAAGCACAGAGCGTCTATATCTTCCGCGAGGCGTTCAACCGCATCGAAAAGCTGGCCATGCTCTGGTCCCTGGGCAAGGACAGCAATGTGATGGTCTGGCTGGCGAAGAAGGCCTTCTTCGGCCACATGCCGTTCCCGGTCATGCACATCGACACCGGCAAGAAGTTCAAGGAGATGTACGCCTTCCGCGATCGCTACGAGAAAGAGTGGGGGCTGACGCTGATCCGCGAGGAATGCCCGCCCATCGAGGCAGTCGATCCGAAACTGCCGCCGGCGGCCCGGTCTGCCGGGCGCAAGACCCTCGGCCTCAAAGCGGCGCTGGCGAAGCACGGCTTTACCGGCATCGTCGCCGGCATCCGCCGCGATGAAGAGGCTGTGCGGGCAAAGGAGCGGGTGTTCAGCCCGCGCAAGGACGGGAATCAATGGGACTTCCGCGACCAGCCAGCGGAGTTTTGGGACTTTTTTAATACCCACTTGCCGCCGGACTGGCATTTGCGGGTGCATCCGCTGCTCCATTGGACCGAACTGGATATCTGGCGCTACATCCGCCGCGAGGGCATTCCCATCGTCGATCTGTACTTCACCAAGAAAGGCAAGCGCTATCGTTCCCTCGGGGATGAAGACATTACCTCCCCGATCGACAGCAGCGCGTCATCGCTGGAGGAGATCATCGCCGAACTCGAAGTGACCAAGGCGCCGGAGCGCGCGGGCCGAGCCATGGACCGCGAAACCGAAGACGCCTTCGAGCGCTTGCGTAGCGACGGATACATGTGATGAACAAGACCGTCACCGCATTGGAGGCCCTGCGCGAACAGCTGCGCACCGTGATCTGCGGCCATGTGGACCACGGCAAATCCACCCTGGTCGGCCGCCTGATCTACGAAACTGGCACACTGCCCGACGGCAAGCTCGAGGCGATCAAGACCATGTGCGTGCGGCGCGGCATGCCGTTCGAGTGGGCCTTCCTGATGGATGCCTTCCAGGCGGAGCGCGACCAGGGCATCACCATCGATACCTCGCAGATCTGGCTGCGCACGCCGCGGCGCGACTACGTCATCATCGATGCGCCCGGCCACCGGGAGTTCATCAAGAACATGATCACCGGCGCGTCCTCGGCCGACGCCGCGCTGGTGCTGATCGACGGGTCCCACGGCGTGCAGCAGCAATCGCGTCTGCACGGCTTCCTGCTCAATCTGCTGGGCGTGCGGCAGATCGTCGTGCTCGTCAACAAGATGGATCTGATCGAATATTCGCAACGCAACTTCGAGGCGATCCGCGACGAGTATAGCCGCTATCTCCAGAGCATCGGCGCCACCGCGGATGCGGTGATCCCGATCTCGGCTCGCGACGGCGACAATCTCACCGGCCCATCCACCAGTATGGGTTGGTATCGTGGACCCTCGGTGATGGATGTGCTGTCCAGCTTCCGGCCGACCCGGCGCGCCACGGAACTGCCGCTTCGGTTCCCCATTCAGGATGTCTACAAGTTCGATGATCGGCGCATCCTGGCAGGCCGTATCGAATCCGGGCGTCTCAAGGTTGGGGACCGCTTGCTGTTCTCGCCCTCGAACAAGGTGTCGCGAGTGGCCTCGATCGAAACCTGGCATGTACCGGTGCCGCCAACCGTGGCCGAGGCCGGCCAGTCCATAGGCATCACGCTGGAGGATCAGCTGTTCGTCGAGCGGGGCGAGATGGCCAGTCATCCGGAGCATGCGCCGTTGGAGACGACGGTGTTTCGCGGCCGCTTGTTCTGGCTGGCGCATACGCCGCTGAAGACAGGCGATCGCTACCGGTTGCGGATCGCCACGCTCCGGACTCCGGTCTTCGTCGAGTCAATCGAGCGCATTTTCGATACGGAGGATCTGACCGCGCACGCGTCGGACGAGGTCGAGCGCCACGGCGTCGCCGACGTCATCCTGCGCAGCCGTGCCATGCTGGCGGTCGACGAGGCGAAATCGCTGGCGCGCACCGGCCGTTTCGTTCTGGCCGACGACACGCATATCGTCGGCGGCGGCCTGATTGACATGGAGGGCTATCCGAACCAGCGCGAGATCCGCGTCGTGCGTGCGGAGAATCTGCATACCGTCAAGCATCGCGTGACATCGGAACAGCGCGCAGCGCGCACCGGCCACAAGGGCGGCGTCCTGTGGTTCACCGGCCTCTCGGGTTCGGGCAAATCCACACTGGCCATGGCGGTGGAGCATCAGCTGTTCGTCAAGGGCTATAACGTCTTCGTGCTTGACGGCGACAATGTGCGTCAGGGATTGAACGCCAATCTTGGCTTCTCGCCCGACGATCGCGCGGAGAACATCCGCCGCGTCGGCGAAGTCGCAGCACTGTTCGCCGATGCCGGATTCATCACTATTACCGCATTTATTTCGCCCTATCGCGCCGACCGTGAGCGGGCGCGAGTTGCGGCCCGCGAGCACTTTCACGAGATTTATATCAAGGCCGATCTAAGCACCTGCGAGGGCCGCGATCCCAAGGGCCTCTACAAGAAGGCGCGTCGTGGCGAGCTGCCGGATTTCACCGGAATCTCTGCACCTTACGAAGCGCCAATCGCGCCAGAGTTGATCGTCGATACGCAAGCACAACCGATCGAGGATTCTGTCAGACAAATTATCGCCCATGTTGAATCGAGTTTTCGGCTCCGGTGACAATGCTGTGACAAGGCCCGATGTTCGCAGCATGTTCGCGTTGATGCCGGAAGGGTGGGAAAATCTGCTTGCCTGCCTGAAACCGCCCCACTAGGGTCTTGACGGAACGGCGTTCCTCGAATGAACGCTGCCAGAGAAATCATGCAATCCCCCGCTACGTGGGGAGGAAATTGTTAAGGGGCTAGGTCCAAGATGAGGGAAACGGTCGCGCGCCAGGCGGCCTGATGCCGGGAACGTTGCCGCGGCTATGCCGCGCATCGATCGAGAACGTGGGGGGACAAGATGCAGAAGGTTGTTGGGGCGATCCGACAGCAGCTTGTGACAAAGATCGATCGTTATTTCGTGCAGCGCGAGATCCTGATCCGCGCCGAAGATCGTGTAAGATATCTAACACTGACGAAGCGACATCAAATGGCCGCGGCTGGATTGGCAGCGGCCTTATTCATTTGGATCGTGGCATCCACCTTGGGCAGCGGGATTGGCGCGTGGCTGGCCGGCGAGCGCGCCGCCGACGCGGAACGGCTGACCGCCGAACTGATTGAAGTGGAAACACAGGTCTTGGACTTGCAGCAGCGGTTTGCGTCGGTGTCCAGCGATCTCACGACGAACCAGCAATTCATGCTCGATCTGGTCCGCGCTTCGCGCGGCGAGGAATTGCCGTCGCTCGGCGCGTCGACGCAGTCGGCGCCTGGCGTGGCGCCGGAAGAGCCGACCGCCGCCACCGTCATCGCCGCGATCAATGCCGATCTCGATCGCATCGCCATGAATAATTTCGTGCTGTCCAAGGAAGTGACGCAGACGCAGCTGAAAGCCTCGGCGTCGGCGGAAGTTCAGGCCCGCATCAAACTGGCGCGCGACCGGTATCGCGTGGAGCTCCACCGCACGCGGCAACAATTGGCTCACACCGAGGAAACGGGCCGCCAATTGAAGACGCAGGTGTCCGATCTGCAACTGCGCATCGGCTCGTTGTTGACGACGCAGGCAGCGAAGACTGCGGACAATGCGATGTTGCAGGGTCAGATCTCCCGGCTTAGCGAATCTTTGGACAAGACTCAGGCGGACAATGCGCAATTGCAGGCATTCCTGACGGGGATGCAGAGAACCACCACCGTGGCCGCGCAGGATCGCATCGCGCTGCGGGCAGTGCGCGATGAATTGCTCTCCAAGGTGCGCGCGCTCGAAAGCCGCCTCAATGCCGTCAGTTCCACCCAGAACACCATGGTGGAGAAGCTGGCGGAGCGGACGCGGGTCGGCGTGGACGAAATCGAGAAGACGGTGGCCATGACCGGCTTGCAGGTCGAGGCGTTGCTAGATGTCGCCGGCGTTAAGCTTTCGGGCGAGGGCGGCCCGTTCATCACGCCGCGAAGCTATGCGCGCAGCGCCGAGGATCACCTCGTCCTGGCCTCCATCGAGCATCTGGGCGGCGAGGTGGAGCGGTGGGAGCGGCTGCAGCTCGTGCTCAGGAGCCTGCCGCTGACGGCGCCGCTGGACAACTACACGATCCGGAGCGGGTTTGGCGACCGCAAGGACCCGATTTCCGGCCGTACCGGGATGCATGAAGGCCTCGATCTCTCGAACGAGGTGGGCACACCGGTGCTAGCAACGGCGCCGGGTAAAGTGGTATATGCGGGGTGGATGGGGGACTATGGCCGACTGATCGAGATCGACCATGGTCTCGGGATCCGTACGCGTTATGCGCATCTGAAGAAGATCTCGGTCAAGGTGGGCGACACCGTCGACTACCGGGACGAGATCGGCTTGCTCGGAAGCTCAGGCCGCAGTACGGGACCGCATCTCCATTATGAAGTACGGGTCGATGATCGGCCCTACGATCCCATCAACTTCCTGGAGGCCGGAAAGTATGTTTTCAAGGGATAGCAAGTCCAACACACCAGTATCCTCGTCCGGAACGGGGATCACGGAGAACAGCATGTCTTCATCGACCGATTATCAGCGTACCGCCCAAGCGCGCAATGCGGCACCGTCCATCATCAGCCCCGATCTGAAGATCAAGGGCGACCTGCATTGCGCAGGCGACATTCAAGTCGATGGACATGTCGAGGGCGACATCAGCAGCCGCAGCATCACCATCGGGGAGGCCGCGCAAATTCATGGCGCGATCTCCGCGGAATCGATCCGTATCTGCGGTGCGGTCAACGGCCAGGTGAAGGGCACAACGGTGACGCTGGCCAAGACGGCCCGGGTGACCGGCGACGTGCTGCATCAGACGCTGTCGATCGAGCCCGGCGCCTTCTTCGAAGGCCAGTGCCGGCGCATGGACGCCAGCCAGTCCGGCGCGAACGTCGCGTCGATCATGAAGGACAAGACGACGACGGCCAGTACGCCGTCGAGCCCAAGCCAGCCGACGGCGGCCCGCGCCTAATTACTGGCTTTTCCGGTCCAGCCGCGCCGCCGGACGAGGCGGCGCGGCAATGTTTTCGTATGTCTTATCGAAAGAACAGCGCGGCTAAGCGGATGCGCTGCCGATCGCCCGGGCAAACATGCCGGGATCCACATTGCCGCCGGAGATGATGATAACGGCGGTCTTGCCCTTGAGATCGATCTTGCCGGATAGCACCGCCGCCAATGCCACGGCGCCGCCGGGCTCGGTGACCAGCTTCAACAGCCGAAACGCATAGTCCATCGCCGCCAGCACCTCGTCGTCGGTGACCGCCAGGCCGCCGGCCAGCAGTCGGTCGTTGAGCGGAAAGGTGATCTCGCCCGGCATCGGCGCCAACAATGCGTCGCAGATACTCTTGGCATCAGGCAGATTCTTCTGCCGGCTATGCAGCTTGAGGGAACGGGCGGTATCGTCGAACCCGGCCGGCTCCACCGAATGGATCTTGGTCTTGCAGGACAGTTCGGCCATCGCCAGCGCGATGCCGGAGATAAGGCCGCCGCCGCCGCAGGGCGACAGCAGGAGGTCGGCGGCGGTGCCGAGTTGGGCCAGTTGGCCGAACACCTCGCGGCCGATGGTGCCCTGGCCGGCGATAATGTCGGGATCATCGAACGGGCGGACGATGGCAGCCTGGCGTTCCCGGGCGATGCCGGCGGTGATCGCTTCGCGGTCTTCGCGATTGCGGTCATAGAGCACGACCTCGGCGCCGTAGCCGCGGGTATTGCCGATCTTGATCGCCGGCGCATCGGCGGGCATGACGATGGTGGCGCCGATGCCCGCGGCGTGGGCCGCGGCGGCGACGCCCTGCGCATGGTTGCCGGAGGAAAAGGCGACAACATGCCGGGGCGGCTGCACTTCCGCCATCAGCGCGGCGATCTTGTTGGCGGCGCCGCGGAACTTGAAGGATCCCGTGCGCTGCAGGCTCTCCGGCTTGATGAACAGGCGGCCCCCGGTCCGCGCATTCAGATCCCTGGATTCGATCAGCGGCGTCTCGATCGCCTGGCCCTTGATCCGCCGTGCGGCGGTTTCGACATCGGTGAATGTGGGTATGCGCGTCGCGAGGCTCGCGGCGGCCGGTGCGGCAACCATCCTGCTATTCCTGTTCTTGTTGCGCGATAATTATGCCGTCTAGCTGCGAGCGATCAACGGCTGAAGCTCGGCCAGATTCTTGATCTCGACTTCGGCGGCGGCGGGCAGCCGTTCCCGGGGTTCGTCGCCGCGATTGATCCAGACAGCGCGGAAACCATAATGGGCCGCGCCAACCGCGTCCCAGCCATTGCTGCTGACGAAACAGACGCGGGCCGGCGCCATGCCGAGCCGGTCGACGGCCAATTGATAGACCCTGGGGTGCGGCTTATAGACGCTGACGGCGCCCACTGAGAGCACCGCATCCACCAGCCGGTCCAGATGGGCGGCGGCGATCGCATCCATCAGCATGCCCTGGGTGCCGTTCGACAGGATGATGATCTTCAGGCCCAGATGCTTCATCCAAGCCAGGGTCGAGGTCGCATCCGGATAGGCTTCCAGCGTGCGATAGGAGGTCATGAGTTTTTCGGCCAGCGGGTTTTCGTCGTGGCCGTGCTTTTCCAGTGCATAGAGCAGGGCGTCGCGGGTCACATGCCAGAAATCGGCATAGTCGCCCATCAAGCTGCGCAGCCAGGTGTATTCGAGCTGCTTGCGCCGCCAGGTCGCCGCGACCTCCGGCCACTGATCGCCCAGCGCCGCGGCATGGCGCTTGGCGGCCGCGTTGACGTCGAACAAAGTACCATACGCGTCGAACACGCAGGCATCGATGGGGGCAAGTTTGACTGACATGATGAGCGTCTCTCTTGCTGCGATGGGCGGCGCGCCGGCGGGGCTTAGCGCTTCAGATCCTGCTCCAGGGTCATGGCGATCTGGGTATCGCCGAGGCGGTGACGGTAGACCTGCGTGTTTTCCAGAACCCGCTGGACATAGTTGCGGGTCTCGGACAGCGGAATAAGTTCGACCCAGTCGATGACATCGACGCCCTTCCGACGGGGATCGCGGAACCGCGCCGTCCATTCCGAAACCCGGCTCGGCCCGGCGTTGTAGGCGGCGATGGACAGCACATAGGATCCGCCATGCTTGTTCAGCAGCTCCGACAGATAGGCGCGGCCCAATGAGATGTTGAAGCTGCTATCGCTGGTCAGCTTGTCCTTGGTGTATGTGACACCCAGCTTCTTCGCCACGGACTTGGCCGTGGCGGGCATCAGTTGCATCAGCCCCAGCGCGCCGGCCGAACTCATCGCTTCGGGATCAAAGGCGCTCTCCTGGCGGATGACGCCGAGCACGAGGGCCGTTTCCGGGGCACCCGGATTGGCGATATTTTTCACCGGGAACAGATAGTCGACCAGTTCCGTGCCCTTCTGGCGCGCCACTTTCGCTGCCGCCAGAGTCACGTCGGGCCGGCCCAGAGAAGCCGCCAGTTCGACGCCCAGCCGCTGCTCGCCGGGCGTGCGGCCCATCTCGATCAGAGCGGTCAGGAACGGCTTTGTCTCATCGGCGCATCCGATCTGGCCGAGCAACTGCACCACCCGGACCATATCTCGCTTGGCGAAGACCGCCTTCTCGGGCGCGGTCGCCTGCGGTGCCGCCGGCATCGGCACGGGCACATTGGCGCCCAGCGTGCTCGCCGCCAGCTGCCCGTAATAGGTCGTTGGATAGGCCGCGGCCTGTCGATACCAGCGGGTG
>Ga0184626_10000519_pt1 | contig 12150 bp, 8 predicted proteins | sample PLM3_60_b1_FD_133142 | JGI IMG/M metagenome (GOLD analysis project Ga0184626, IMG submission 133142) | Groundwater sediment microbial communities from an aquifer in East River, Colorado, USA - PLM3_60_b1 | ecosystem: Environmental > Terrestrial > Soil > Riparian zone | place: USA: East River... | reverse complement strand
CGCTATAGGTCAGCGCACCAGATGCATCGAGCACAAGATGGCCTCTGGGATCCGCAAGCAATACAGTTCCAGCAACGGGACGATCTCCTTCCGAAGCCATCCGGACTTTTAACGGAGTCTGTTCAGATAACCAATCTGCCAGACCGGGCGCAAATTCCGCATCGATGTGCTGAACGACCACAATCCCGGTCGGGAATGTTTGAGGCAAAGCCGCGAGAATATTTGCGACAATCAAAGGACCTCCCGTAGAAGCGCCAATCGCTACAAACGGAGTTACCATACGGCCGGACACGGAAGAGGCCGCAGCAAACTTGCCTCGTACAGAGGGATGCTTTCCTATCAGTTTTGCTATGGTCGAAATCTTTTTGAGAAGCGCTTCGGCGCCTTCTGCCATTCCCGCCGTTCCCAAAACCGGCGTATTGACCGCATCCAGCGCGCCGTGACCCAGAGTATCGAATACTTTAGAAGCATTTCCGCTAACGGTAGCAGTTACAACGAGGATCGCACAGGGGGATTCGAGCATAATCCTGCGAGTCGCTTCGACTCCGTCCATTACCGGCATCAGCAGATCCATCAGGATCAGATCCGGAGTGTCCAAGGCGCATTTCTGGACCGCTTCCTCTCCGTTGTAAGCAATCCAGGCGATCTGATATTCGGAGACACTGGAGACTGTTCGCCGGAGCGCCTCCACAGCCATTCTCATATCGTTGACGATCGCTATCCGCATCTCACACCTACGCGACGCCACGATGACGCGACGACGCAATGACGCACATCATGGTTCGCCGATCAAGCCGGCGACAGCTCCGGCCAGAGTATCTTCGTGAATACTACCTTTTGTAATGTAAAGATTTGCTCCCGCCTCTATCCCTTTCTTCCGGTCTTCTTCGCGGTCTTTGTAGGAAACAACAATGACAGGTAACTCCCTCAATCTGGCATCTTCCCGGATTCGCAGCACAAGTTCGACGCCGTTCATTCGTGGCATATCCATATCTGTCAGCACAAGGTCGTAGTTGCGCGCGCGTACTGCATTCCAACCATCCATTCCATTGACCGCCGTATCCACTGCATAACCGCGACTTTCCAACAGACGCCGTTCTGCTTCACGGACCGCACCGGAATCGTCCACGATCAGAATTCTCTTTCGCCTTGTCTTAGCCGGCACGAGACTTTCAGCCGCGGCAGCAATTGCGCGCGCGCGTCCTCTGCGCAACCGGTTGTCGATGGAGCGCACAAAATCCTGCACATCCACGATGAGCGCGACAGTGCCGTCTTCCAGAATCGTTGCAGCCTGTATATCCTGCAATTTTCCCAGTCGCTGATCGAGCGGGCGAACGACCAGATCCTTTTGACCTAAAAAACGGTCGATCCGGAGAGCATACCGGTTGAGTTGATCGCTGATCACGATGACTGGCGCATCACCCGGTCCTGGGTTGCTCCCCTGCAATTCAAGAACTTCGTGTGCCAGGATCATTTCGATTTCCTCGCCGTCTTGCAGGAAGAATTTCTTGCCATCCTGAACCCGGATCTCCTTATGCTGAACCATGCGCGTGAGGTCTACGCGCGAAAGTGGAAATGCATAAGGTTCTCCGGCAATTTCTACCAGCAAAGCACGCATCACAGAAAGTGTAAGAGGTAAATCCAGATGAAATGTCATGCCTTTTCCGGGCTGCGCGACAATTCTGACGGTTCCGCCTACTTCAGCGACCATGTTATAGACGACATCCAGACCCACACCGCGTCCGGAGATTTCTGTCACGCGATCCGAAGTCGAGAAGCCCGGCAAAAACAAGAACTCCAACAATTCCTGTTGCGTTAGTTTTTCTGCAATCTCAGAAGAGACAAGTCCCTTATCCATGAGCTTTTGACGCAGCTGATCAAACCGGACACCGCGTCCGTCATCCGAAACGGTAACCTGTAGCATCCCCGCGCGGTGATGTGCCTGTAAGGCAAGCAAGGCTTCCGGAGTTTTTCCCGCGGCTTCGCGTTCTTCCGGAGACTCGATCCCATGATCCAATGCGTTTCGAAGCAAATGGTTCAAAGGAGCTTCCAGTTTTTCCAGAATGTCGCGATCCACTCTTGTGGATTTTCCGGTAACCTCAAGCCGGACTTTCTTTTTGAGGGCTCTCGCAAGGTCTCGCACCATGCGCGGAAACGCTGTGACCCCTTCTCCAAATGGACGCATCCGGCTTGCGAGTGCTTCACGGTACAGCCGGCCGCTCAAAGTGGACGATCGGCGCGATAGAGTCTCCATCTCCGATAAGCGGTCAGACACACTTTGCCGCAGCTGGTCCATTTTCTGACGCATCTCCGTCAAATGCTGCTGTGCCGTGTGATTCTTTGCCATGGATTCTAATGAATTCGTAAGACGTTCCAGGCTTGCGGCAAGGCCGGTTTCTGCGCTTTTTAGTTGACGGAGGGACAGTAGATAGGGTTCCAGAGAGCCCGCGGCGATCATCGCTTCTCCGGCAAGCGCCATCAAACGGTTGAGATTTCCCGCGTCGACGCGGACAGTCTGTCCCAAAAGCGTGGCGTGGCGGTCTTCCGTGACCGGCGGTAGAATTTCTTCCGGTAAGGCACTGGATGGCAAAGCCGCAGCCTTCTCCAAAATGGGATCGGCAGATGGTCCACCCGAAGAAATGGCCGCGATAGAGGAGACGCATTCCCCGATTTCGGGAGCGTGCGCCCTCTGCCACTCCTGAAGATCCGCTTCATTGACACTGGCCAATCGTCCGAGCAAATCCACACACGAGAGCAAAACATCCATGTGATCGGGCCGGAGCGCCACTTTTCCGGATTGTGCTGCAACAAAACAATCCTCCAGCGCATGTGCAACCTGGACACCCGCATCGAATTGTACGATCCGCGCTGCGCCTTTGATCGAATGTGCCGCCCGCATCAGAGATTCCAGAAGTGTCTTTGAGGAAGGATCCCGTTCGAGGCCGAGCAAACTCGTGTTCAACACAGCCACATGGGTCTCAACTTCGGCGCGGAAGAGATCCATCATCGAAAAATTGCTCAGGTCATCCGCGCTCATCGAGACTCCTGTCCAGAAGGGCAAAAAAAGCGTTTTCATCCAGACACTGCACTGTCTTTCCTTCCATCTGAAAAATGCCTTTTACCGGTTCCATTCCCGGGATGGCCTGAACATCCCGTTTTCTCACGCGATAGACCGAGTGGACTTCGTCTACAGGAAAAGCCCAGCACTGTTTTTCCTTTTCCACCAGAACGATTCGCGGATACCCGGTACTTTTCGAATTCTCTAAAGGCGTTTCAATCCCGAGTAATTTCCGAACAGAGATGCAGAGATGAATCTCCCCCCGTATGTTCACAAGCCCGAGAAGAACTGTTCCGCTGCGTCGCGGGAGCGTGCGTGTTTTCCTGGGCTCTGTGATTTCCGCGCAAAAGCCGGCTGGAAGAGCAAACCAGTCGCTTCCCAGACGAAACACAACCATTGGTAGATCACCTGGCGGTTCCTGTTCCCACGCCAGCTCCTCTTTCAGCTCCTTGCGATACTCTTCGGATAAATTGCGATCCAGGAAATCACGGGCGGTTTCTTCATAAACGGGACAGTTCCTGCAATGCGCGTAAATCGAAATTTCCCGGCATGAACAATCGCCGTAAACTCCGATGTGGTTCCAGCAATCCGGAATCCCTTGAGCCGCCAGTGGATTCTTCATGACTTTTCCCGCTTTTTATGGGCAAAAGCTCTAAACGGTGGTATCGACTCAAACGACGATGAAAATAGAGCGCCCGCTTCCGCGTGTCCCGCAAAAATGATTCCATCCGGCTTCAAGCATTCATCCAAAATGCGGATTGCCTTCTTCCGCGCGTCCTTTGAAAAATAGATCAGCAGATTCCGGCAAAAAATGATGTCATACATACGAAATGCACTTCGTGACTCCAGCAAATTTCCGTACGCAAATTTTACAGCATTCCGGACCAGAGGCTTCAATCGATAACCGTCAGCAGACGTTTCAAAATAGCGATCACGAAAGAGAAGATCGCTGCCACGAAAAGAATTCTTGCCATACAGACCGGACGCCGCCCTGAGAAGCGTTCGCCGGCTAATATCCATTGCGTCGATCCGAAATCGATCCGGAGATAGTCCTGCATCCAGGAGAGTCATCGCGATCGAGTAAGGCTCTTCGCCGGAAGCGCAGGGTACACTCATGATACGGATCGGTCCGCGGTGCGCGGACCATTCTCTAGCGTAGCGTTTCAAATAATGATACGGCTCCCGGTCACGAAAAAACCACGTCTCCGGAACAATCACTTCTTCAACAAATGCATCCCACTCATCCTCGGAACTTTGAAGAAGACTCCGGTATCGCGAAATGTCGTGCAAACCGAGTCGTATCATTCTTTGCCTGACAGCATTTTCAAGCACACGCAATCCTACCGAAGCCGGATCCATCCCGATCCTGTTTTGAAGTAGAATTCCAATCGCCTTTTGTTGCTCCTGTTCCATGGCTCTAAGGGAGCGCGGGCGTCGCGCCCGCCAAACAAACCACTTGCACTTTCGTCGCCAGCGGGCAGGATGCCCGCGCTCCATCTGGCGCTCGATTCGATTCTGTCACAGCTTTGCTCAAGCTTTGCGCCTTTGCGAGAAATCCTATTTCAACTCACTGTAAAGCGGGAAACTTCCTCCTGTAGATTTTGCGCCGCCTGATTCAGTTGTTCCGCAACCCGATTCAACTCCCGGACAGATTCTGTTGTCTGCTGCGCGGCTTCGCTCAGGTGGGTCATCGCCTCTACGATTTGTTCGGCACTGATGGACTGCGACTGTACCCCTTCGTTCACCGATTCAAAACGCGGCGTAACGGCTTGCACCTGTTCGATGATCTGGGTAAATTGCCGGCTCACACCCCGCACCTTCTCCGCACTGCCCCGAATTTCCTTTGCAAATTTCTCCGCGCTCAACACTCCTGCCGACACAGAGGATTGCATCTCGCTTATGATCCGTTCAATGTCCTGCGCCGAAAGGGCGGATTGATCTGCAAGCCGCCGGATTTCCGAGGCAACTACCGAGAACCCGCGTCCCAGCTCACCCGCTTTTTCTGCTTCAATGGCTGCGTTTAAAGATAACAGATTGGTTTGATCCGCCACGCGCGCTATCACCGTAATCACGGCGCCGATATTCCCGGCTTTCTCCTTTAGCAACGATAGCTTGGAAGAGATCGTGCCCGCGGCTTCGACCAGATCCCCCATCGCGGTCTCCATCTCTGAGACGGCGGTCTCACCCGACCTCGCCAGCAAAGCTGTTTGCTCCGCAGAGCGCGCAATTTCCTGCACCGTTTCCACAAGAACATGGGATCTTGAAGATATCTCCCTGGAAGTTGCCACCACCTCATGCGTGGCTGCCGCCTGCTCTGTGACTGTAACTTCTAATTGCTTAGAAGATCCGGCAATCTGCGTAGAAGAAGCGGTCACGTCCGCAGACGCACCCTTGACCCCACGAACCAGCTGCACAAGACTCGCTGTCATTTTGTAAAAACCGGAAGCCAGGATGCTCACTTCGTCTTTCGATTCGGCAATAGAAGTTCCCGATTGCCGGGTTCTCAGGTCTCCCGCGGATACCTGTTTCGCAATTCGTGTGAGGCCAACAATCGGGTAAGAAATCGAACGTGCAACGATCCCTGCAATCAACACAACCAGAAACAGGACCGAAGCGCCGCTAAGCAGCACCGCATTTCGTTGTTGGGTGATCCGTGCAAAGGCCTCAGCTGTATCCAGTTTTACAACCAGTCCCCAGCGAAAGGATGGCAGATATCTCCAGACTGCCATCACCTGTTTGCCTCTGTAATCCACAGTCAAGCCGAATCCTTTGGAGCCATGCACTGCCCGCTGCATCCCCAACGAGCTGGTTCCTCCCAGTGGGATTCTTCGTTTGAATGCCGCGGAAGGATCGTGCCGGAGTGGCGTGACAAATAGAATCTCACTCCCCTGAATTCCTCCCACAACAGTTTCACCCGTTTCCCCGAGTCCCGCGTAGTCGCTTACGATTCGCGTCACCTGACTGGTGTTGAGGGCCAGCACGACGGATCCCAGAACAACGCCTTCCTGAAGCACAGGCGCAGCTACAAATGCGACCGGCGAGGAAGATCCGGATCCTGTTTGAAAATCGGAAATCTCAGTTTCCATCAGCGTTTCAGCACGATCAAACACACCGGCTAAAACGTGATCTTTCAGAGCAGCGCCATGCAGATTCACACCCGTCCTTCCCCTGGCAGAAAACACGACCTCGGCAGCGGGAGAAATCAAAATCACATCGTCATAATCAAGCTGTTCTATATAGAGTCGCAGAAACGGACCGAACTTTTGCTCTAACGCGGCATATTTAGCAGAACGTGGACCGGAACTTCGGATCGCATTTCCGAATGCGGGAAGAGCCGCGCGCACATCTTGAGTGCGAGAAAGCGCAGTCACATCGCGGCTTCGCTCGGCTGCGTAAGCTTCAAGCGCTTGCGCTTTGCCGTTTGCGAAAGTGACCAGATAGTCATGCAGTACCGATTCCAATGCTTTTCTGGATGTGGTGTATGTCAAATAAAGTGCGATGGCCAGCGGAACCAGAGCAATCAATAAGAACCAGATCAGAAGCCGCGCTCGAATCGTAAACTTGTACACTTTCATCGGGCGCTTTCGGCGGTCAGGGATGCCCGCCCCTCCAATCTGGATTTTTTCGCCGCTCTCCATATTCAGTTGCCCGGATTGGCCCATTTTTTTCCCCAGGATAAATAAAGATTGGCAAGAAACAAATCCCAGTTCTCCCGGGACCGGACCACAGGATACGGAACCGGACGAACGGGTTTTCCAGAACTCCATACGATGTCAAATTGACCGTCGCTGCGGATCCTACCGATCCGGACACTCTTCCAGGTGTGTTGGGTTTCTCCATCTATATATACAATTCCTTCGGGCGCATTCATGCTCTGATCTTTGATCGTCCGGCGGATGGCCTTCACATCATCCGTTCCCGCGTCTTCTACCGCCTGGGCCCAGAGATGCACCCCAAAATATGCAGCTTCCATCGGATCATCCGTAACACGATTTGCGCCATACTTTTTCCGGAAACTCTGAACAAAATGCGAGTTTTCCTGGCTCTGGATGCTTTGAAAATAATTCCAGGCCGCGAAATCACCTGCCATATCTGGAACGTTAAAACTGCGCAATTCATCTTCCGCAATACTGAACGAAACTACCGGGATTTTTTGCGGCGTAATGCCGGCTCTTCTCAATTCTTTGAAAAACGCTATGTTACTGTCACCGTTGATCGTATTAAGAATCACATTCGGTTTGGTCTGAAGAATCTTTTGCACAATTCCGGAGACATCCCGGCTTCCGAGCAGTAGATACTCTTCACCAGCGATCTCCCCATTCAAAACGGCAACCTGATCTTTGATGATCGCATTTGCTGTTCGTGGAAAAACATAATCCGAGCCTGCGAGAAAAAATCTCTTCCCCAGATGATCGAAACTCCACTTTACCGCGGGGATGATTTGCTGATTTGGTGCGGCGCCCGTATAGATTATGTTCGGAGATCTTTCCAGACCTTCGTATTGGACAGGATAAAAAAGAAGATGATCGAGTCGTTCCACCACCGGTTTGACTGTCTTCCGGCTGGCCGAAGTCCAGCAACCGAATAATGTGCATACCCGCTCTTCTACGATCAATCTTTCCGCCTCGATGGCGAAGGTAGGCCAGTCCGATGCGCCGTCTGCAACAATGGCTTGAACTTTCCTTCCCAGCAGCCCACCGTTCTCATTGATCTCGTCAATCGCAAGGAGCGTCGATTCCGCAACCGAACGTTCGCTGATAGCCATGGTCCCGGACATGGAATGAAGAATTCCTACCTGAATCGGTTTTCGCTTGTGTGGACGCAGAAGAAGGAAGGCCGTAAGAAGGATCAGAAGGAAGATGACGGCATGCTTTTTTTTCATCAGGGAACTTTGAACCGCGAGACTTCCGTTTGCAGAGTCCGTGCAGCCTCGTTCAGTTCTGCGGTAATCCGGTTCAGTTCATGAACGGACTGTGCCGTATGTTGTGCAGCCTCGCTCAGGTCGACCATCGATCCGGTGATCTGCTCCGCTCCGGCAGATTGTGACTCCATTCCCTCATTGACCGCGCGAAACGAAGGTGTCAGCTCCTGTACCTGCGCGATGATTTGCGACAGTTGTAGACTGATCTCCTGAACCGTCTTTTCTGCGCGCCGCACTTCCTCTGAGAATTGCTCCATGCTCAAAACACCCGTGGAAACCGCAGTCTGCATTTCCTTGACCATCCGTTCAATATCCAGAGTTGAAACGGCAGTTTGATCCGCAAGACGGCGAATTTCCCGCGCAACAACCGAAAATCCCAATCCGAATTCGCCGGCTTTTTCAGCTTCAATTGCAGCATTGAAGGAAAGCAGATTTGTCTGATCCGCCACTCTTGTAATCGTGTTGATGACACTATTGATCCTGCCCGTCTTTTCACTGACATCAGCAAAACGGGCAGAGATTAACGCGGCTGCTTCTACCAGTTTCTGAACTGTAGTTTCAATGCGGACCAGTCCGCCCTGTCCGGCCTCCGCAAGTAATCGCGTATCCTCCGCAACCCGGTGGACATTTTTTACTGTTTCTGCAAGCTCACGGGATATGGAAAAGATTTCCTTTGCCGTCACCGCAACCTGATTTGTGCTCGCCGCTTGCTGGGTGACTGTGGCTTCTAACTGTCTTGCAGCTGCAGCGATTTGAGTCGAAGAACTGGTAACGTGTATCCCGGAATACTTAACTCCCTGAATCAGGGTCAAAAGATTTGAAATCATCTGGGAGAAACTGCCTGCGAGAACGCCGATCTCATCTCTGGAATCAGAGTCAATCCTGGCGCCGAGATTTCCCTTCCCGATTTCAAGTGCAGTGCTCTTCAGTTTGGTAATCGGTTTCGAAAGCGAGCGGGCAAAGAAATAGACCATCACGAAACCAAATGCAAGGCTGGCTATCCCAACGATCCGGTTGAATAGATCAAAATCGGATCGTGCTTTCTCGGCAACTGCCACAGACGTATTCACCAACCGGTTGATGATGGGCTCAAAACCGTTCACAGCACGCTGCATTGTTTCGAAAAGTTCCGTTTCGGTAGTTGAAGGCGCCGACGCAACAGATGAAGTTGCCGGACCCTCATTTTTTTTCAACTCTCTTAGCTGTTCGAAAGTTTGTTCGTACGTTTCAGTAAGATTCCGGAGCACTTCTACGCTGGCACGCTCCTCTTGCGGAAGATCGGTCAACATTTCTTCGAGGTCTTTCTGGAGCTTGCTCATCGCGGAACGATGGCGTTCCAGATTGCGGCTATCGCCGGATTGAAAAAACTGAGGGGAAGATAAATCGGATAGCAGGAAATCCTTCTCAGCACGCAACGCCTGAAGCATGTGCACCTGGATGGAAAAAGCAATCCGGCGGATCTCCAGCGCCTGGTCGTGTTTCTTCCAGAAATGACTTCCCGAGGTCACTTCCACCAAAACGATTACCGCGATGGTCGAGAGACCCCCGGCAAGCATCTTGAACAACAGACTCCGATTCCTCAGCCAGCTCATTTCAAAGACCGTATTTTATACTTTACATCAATTCACCCGGATGCCAGAATAAGTTCGTGAATTTCGGATGACGCAGCTTGCGATTCCACTGAAAAACCAGATTTCTGAAATTGAAAGAGCTTACGAAATCGTGGAGCAATTATCTCAGAAACATGGATGGGATACACGTCTTCAGTTCGATCTGAACCTGGCTTTGGAAGAAGTTCTGGCGAACGTAATCTCGTACGGGTACGGGGATCAAGAAGAACATGAGATTTTGCTCCGGTTTTTCATCGGGCCGGAAGAATTGACGATGGAGGTCGAAGATGACGGCCACCCGTTTAATCCGCTCGATCGCCCCGCGCCTGATCTCGCAAAGCCTCTCGATGAGCGGCAGGTTGGTGGTCTTGGGATCTTTCTGATCCGCAAAATCATGGATCACGTGGAATATCGGAGAGAAAACGGAAAGAACATCCTCACGTTAAAGAAAAAATATTGATCATCAAACGCCTTTCTCTTGGGATCATTCTGATTCTTCTTGCTTCTGCGATTCTTCTGATCTCTGACTGGAAACGGCGAAAGGGCACAAGCAATTCAGCACACACGAATCCACGGATATCCACGGCAGCAGCGCAGCCGGCGCCAAAGAAATGGAACATCCATCTGATCGAATATACGAACGTATTAGATGTCGAAGAATCGGAACACGGGATCCGGGACGGTCTTCGGGAAGCCGGGTTGATCGAAGGAAAGGACTACATCTGGAAGGTCCGGAATGCTCAGGGAGACATTGCTGTGCTCAGCTCTTTGATCGATGCCGCGGTAACCGACGGAGCCGATCTGCTGATGACAATGTCCACACCCACATTGCAGATTGCAATCAAGCGCGGAGGAGGAAAGCCGGTTGTGTTTACACTTGTAGCCAGCGCTGTTGCGGCCGGCGCCGGGCGGACAAATGAAGATCATCTTCCGGGTGTAACCGGTGTTGTCACTACGAGCGCGTATGAAGAACTGATTTCGGTTTTGCGGGAAACCATGCCGGCAGCCCGGCGGCTAGGCACTTTGTTTGTGCCTGCGGAAACGAATTCGGTTTATAACATGGAACGGATCAGTGAGGCAGCAAGAAAAGCCGGTCTCGAAATCATTTCTGTCCCTGCCAACACGAGCGGAGAAGTTCCGGATGCTGCGCTTGCTCTGATGAGCCGTCACCCGGATGCGATTTGTCAGATCGCAGGCAATCTGACGGCATCTGCGTTTCCCAGCATCGTACAGGCGGCAAGAAAAGCAAAGCTCCCGATTTTTGGATTCCAGAGCAGTCAGGCCCACGGGGGCGCATGCGTCGTTGTGGCACGTGATTATTACGACGGCGGAAGAGAAGCAGCTCACATGGCGGCGCGCGTAATCCGAGGAGAGAATCCCGGTACAATGCCCTTTACACCACTAAAAACGACTCGACTCCTTGTAAACATGAAAGCAGCAGCTTCCTGTGGTCTGATCATCCCTGCTTCGATCCTTCAAAAAGCATCTCAGGTGATCCGCTAATATGGAAATTACCAGAAAGAGTTCCGGTGAACCGAAGTACCATTGAGTCCCAGGTGTACTTCATATTAAAGGCCCCAGTAACGGAAATCTCTCTGGGGTGTGTCATAGGATAAAAAAAGCAGCAACAGCAGGAATAAATACCATAGAAGCCGGCACCAAACGCGCACCCACGGAGAGGCGAGAAGTTTTCGCATTCTGTTAACCTCCGACCAGCCGTTGAAAATTCTTTACGATTTCGGAAAAAGAAGAACTGCGAGTAATTGTAAAACCGATCATCACGAAACCGAATGTGAGCGCTACGGAAATACCCGTTCCCACACCTTTCCATAATTTATTTTCAATTGCGGGAAGCAGAGGCCGCATTTTTCTCTGATACAGTCTCCAGACCAGTAAGCCGGTTCCGTGATAGAGGCCCCATAATAGATAACGCAATGAGAATTCATGCCAGAGTCCGATGGTAATCATCGCGGCGATTAGTGCCAGCGGAAGATTCCGAAAACTGGAGTAGGATGGCAGAAAAACGTACTGGCGACACCAGGAGGTGAGGCTCATATGCCAGGACTGCCAGAATTCACCGATATTCCGCTTCAAGAAAGGACGATCAAAATTTTCACAGATCTGATAGCCGAATAATAATCCGAGGCCGATTGCAATATCCGACAATCCTGCAAACGTAAAGTACAGATGAAATCCGTGGACGGCGGAGTCGCAAATGATTGTCAGCGACGATGACTTGAGTGAAAAGCTGCTCGCAAAAGCGAGACCTTGTGTAACCACCAACCAATTGGCGAGAACAATGACTTTTACATATCCATAGAGAATACGTTCCAGGCCGCGGGCAAACATTTTTTCGTCCCACCGAATCCTTTTTTCCGACTTTAAAAATTCATCGAACCGGTTGATGGGTCCGATCGTAATGGTCGGGAAAAAAAGCATGTAGTTGTAGAAATCGAGAAAGTGATGGGGCCGAAATGAATTCGCCTCTCGCTCCACTCGATAATTGATGAGCTTCAGTATGTAATATCCGAATCCCAGAAGAACAAGCCAGTGTGCCGTTT
>Ga0184626_10000518_pt1 | contig 12154 bp, 8 predicted proteins | sample PLM3_60_b1_FD_133142 | JGI IMG/M metagenome (GOLD analysis project Ga0184626, IMG submission 133142) | Groundwater sediment microbial communities from an aquifer in East River, Colorado, USA - PLM3_60_b1 | ecosystem: Environmental > Terrestrial > Soil > Riparian zone | place: USA: East River... | reverse complement strand
GTCAGTGGGCGACGAACAGTCTAGGTGGGCGGAATTCGTATACTTTCGAAATCAGTTTTCATGTCCAGGCTGCGGCAGCAAACGGTTCATGAGGCCTGAGCCACTCAAACATCCCCTGTGTAAGAAGTGCGAGACGCCGTTTGCTTTTAAGGCCAAGCAACTCGGTTCGTGACGAACCAGTTGGATGTGGTCGGCGGTTTCTCTGTCTCTCCGGGGGCGGTGGAAGGAACTTCCGAGAGCAGGGCCTTGGTGCTGCCCTACGCGCTCTTGCCGTTTTGACCCGGCTCCCGCGGCCGGCGTGCTTTGCCGGCCCGTGGGGTGCGATTATAATTACGGCCGAACCTCGAGGGAGGTCTACCAATGCTCGCCTTCTTCGGCCAGACCGACGTCGGTCTCCGCCGTCCTCTCAACGAGGACACCATTCACGCGCGCGACGGCCTGTTCCTGGTGTGCGACGGGATGGGAGGGCACAAGGCCGGGGAGGTCGCGTCGAAGCTCGCGACGGAGTCGATCGCCGGGTTCATCGAACGGTCTGGCGCGGACCCCGAGATGACCTGGCCTTACGGGTTCGACCCGCGGCTCTCGTTCGATGCCAACCGGCTCAACACTGCCATCAAGCTCGCGAACCGGCTAATCTTCCGCAAGGCGGCCACCGTGGAGGAGTACACGGGCATGGGCACCACGGTCGTGGCGGTGCTCGTCAACCCACGGCGCCCGTACATGACGTACGCCAACGTTGGGGACAGCCGGATCTATCTCGTCCGTGAATTCGACCTCGTGCAGCTCACCCGCGACGACTCGTGGGCCAACCTGGATTGGACCGTCTCCGCTGGCGAGACCCCGCCCGAGCTGTCGATGAAGAACATCCTCACCAAGGCGCTCGGCGCCCGCGAGGAGGTGGAATTCGCGGTGGTCGAGCAGGGCCTGCAGCCGGCTGATCTCGTGCTCCTGTGCTCGGACGGCCTCACGAACATGGTTCCCGATCCGCAGATCCGCGAGATCCTGCTCGCGCGGGCGAACGATCCCGAGACGGCCTGCCGCGAGCTGGTGTCCAGCGCCAACGCCGCGGGCGGCCGCGACAACGTCAGCGCCATCGTGCTGCACTACAGCCCCTGAGCCGCGCAGTCACCGGCGCCGCCTATGCCTGAGAAGATCGGCAAGTACCGAATCCTCGAGCTCATCGGGCGCGGGGGCATGGGCACGGTTCTCAAGGCGCACGACCCTGTCCTCGACCGCGTGGTCGCGCTCAAGGTCATCTCGAGCGACGTCGAGGTCACCGACGAGCTGCGCGCGCGCTTCTTCCGGGAGGCCCAGGCCTGTGCGCGGCTGAGCCACCCCAACATCATCACCGTCTACGACCTCGCCGAGGTAGACGGGCACCTGTTCATCGTGATGGAGTTCCTCGAGGGCGAGGAGCTCAAGCAAGTGATCGCCCAGCGCCGGCCCCTCCTCCTCGAGGACAAGCTCTTAATCATGGAGCAGGTGTGCGACGGGCTTCACTACGCCCACCAGCACGGGATCGTCCATCGCGACGTCAAGCCGAGCAACATCTTCGTCCTCCGCAATGGCCACGTGAAGATCCTCGATTTCGGCATCGCGCGCATCGCCGGCGCCGAGGCCGGTCTCACCCGCACCGGGCTCATCATGGGCACCCTCCGCTACATGGCCCCCGAGCAGGCGCGAGGGCACTCCGACCACCGGGCGGACATCTTCTCCGTGGGCACGGTCTTCTACGAATTCCTGGCCTATCGGCCGGCGTTCGCGGGCGCCGACCCCATGGAGATCCTCGAGCAGCTGCGGACCCAGGATCCGCCGTCGCTCGTCGACATCGACCCGAGCATGCCACCGGTTCTGGACGCCCTCATCGCGCGCGCGCTCCGCAAGGACCCCACCGAGCGCTTCCCGGAGCTCGGCCAGATGCGCCGGGAGCTGGAGACACTGCGGCGGCGCATGGGCGAGGACGCCGACCGCCTGCGCGACGGTCTCCGTACGAGGCTCCGGCAGGTGCGCGAGTTGGAGGCTCGGGCGGAGGAGATGGGCGGCGCCTTTGAGGACGACGCCATGCCGGTCGTGGAGGGTGCGGCCGGGCTTGCCCCTCTGCAGATGATCGAGCGTCAGGTTGCCCGCCGGGCGGAGCGTGTGCAGGGCCTGCTCGCGCGGGCCGCCGCGCTGGAGGCGGCGGCCGGCCGTGGCCTGGAGCTCCTGGCCTCCGGAGACCACCATGCTGCGGTCGAGGCGCTGGAGAGTGTCGTCCAGGAGCTGCCCCGCCACTCCGGCGCCGTGGAGGGCCTCCAGCGGGCGCGCCAGCGCCTCGACGAGGAGCGGCGTCGGCGCGAGCTGACGGCGCAGCTTCTCGCCCAGGCGCAGAGCTCGTACGAGCACGGTGGCTTCGCGGCATCTGTGGACGCCCTGCGACAGCTCGCCGAGTCGATTCCCTCGGCCGCGATGGTGCCGGAGGTGGAGGCGCTCCGACAGGCGGCGGAGACAGCGCTCGCCGCACAGGAGGCCGCGGCCCTTCGACGCGAAGCGCTCCGGCGAGAGCGTGAGCGAGCAGAACGAGTGCAGGCGCGTGTGGCCCAGGCTCGGCGCGTCGGTGAGGAGCTCGGGGCGGCCCAGGCCGCCGCCACCGCCTGGGCTGCCGCGGAGGGGAAGTTGGCCGATGCCGCAGCCGCCTTCGCCGACGAGGCATACCCGCGGGCCGTCGAGCACCTAGAAGCGGCCCTCAATTTCTACCGTCAGGCTGAAGTGGAGACCCGGGAGGTATCGCGCCGCCGAGCCCGAGACAACGCGAGCGCGGCCCGCGCGGCGGTCGTCGAGGCGCGGCGAGCAGCGGCCGCGAGCGGGGCCGACACCCAGGGCGGCGACACGTGGACGGTCGCCGCCGACAAGGAAGCGCGGGCAGGGGCGGCGTTCGAGCGAGAAGAGTTCGGGCTGGCGCTCGTCCTCTTCAGCGAGGCCGGCCGGGACTACGAGCGGGCCGCGGAGGCGGTACGCCAGGAGTTGCTACGGCGCCAGCGGGCCGAGGCCGACCAGGCAAGGGCGCGGGCGGCGCAGGCGCGAGGGACCGTCCGCGATGTCGACGGCGCGACTCATGCGCCAGCCCTGTGGGGCGCGGCGGAAGGCAAGCACGCCGAGGGGGAAACGGCGCTCGGCGCAGGCTCGCTGAGCGAGGCCGTCCAGAGCTTCGCCGAAGCGTTCGAACTGTATCGCCGGGCCGAGACCGAGAGCCGCGCCGCCCGGCAGGCGCGCGAGGAGCAGGATGCGATGCGCGAGCGCGAGCAGGTCGCGCGCGCGCGGGCGTCTGCCGAGGAGTCCGGGGCCGCCGCGTCGCCGGGGGCGTGGACCCGCGCGGCCTCCGCTGAGGCCCAGGGTGTCGAGGCGCTCTCGCGGGGCGACCATGCGTCGGCGCGCGCACGCTTCGTCGAGGCACAGCGCGCCTACGAGCAGGCTTCGCGCGACGCGCGGGAGGAGCGTAGCCGGCGCGAGCGAGAGCGCGCCGAACGGGCGCGTGGCGACGTGGAGCATGCCCGCGCGCGGGCGGTGTCGAGCGCCGCCGCGCGATATGCGGCGGGCTCGTGGAGCGCGGCGGAGTCGCGGCGGGCGCACGCGGGGACTGCGCTCGCCGCTGCGGGATTCGCGGCGGCGCACGAAAGGTTTACCGAGGCCCAAGCGCTGTACGGCCGCGCCGAATCCGAGGCGCGGGCCGCGGCCGCGGCGGAGGCGCGGGGGGCGGCGCCAGTCGCACCCGAGCGCCCGGCGCCCGAAGCGCCTGTCGGTCCGGTCGACGACATCACGTTGCTCACGGATCGCACCGATGACGGGACCCGCATGATCCCCCCTGCGGATGTCGCCCGCCCCGGAAGGAATCCCGCCGTCACTCCGGCCCTGCAGGTCCGGGCGGCGGCTCACCCCGACGAGGGCCGCGCGGAGCGGCGACGGCCATGGCAGCGGCGCCGGGTTGCGGTCGCCGCCGCGCTCGGCGTCGTCGTGATCATCGGAGCGGCCCTGCTCTTTGCGGGCAAGGGGCGCCAGCCAGGGGAGGATCCCCGTGTCCGCGCGCGGGCGACCGTTTCCGCCCTCGGCCGCGAGGTGGCGGTGGCGCGGGAAGCGGCGGCAACGGCGCAGGCGGAGCGGCGCGCCCCCGATGCCTTCCGGTCCGGAGTCGAGAGCGAGCGGCGCGGCGAGGCGGCGCTTGGCGCCAGTCAGCTTCCGGCGGCAACGGCGAGCTACCAGGAGGCGCTCGAGCGCTTTCGAGCCGCGACGAAGGACGCCGAGGCCGTCGGCGGTCGGGAAAGCGAGCGTGCCGGCGCGGTCGCCGCCCGGGAGCGAATGACCACCGCCCGGACGACCGCGGCCGCGGCGCGCGAGCAGGCGCTGAAGTCGGGCGCGCCATCGGGGGCCAGGGACGTCCTGGACGCGGCCACCGCCCGGTGGAACGAGGCGGAGGCGCAGGCGGCGTCGGGTAATCTCGTCGCGTCGATTCAGTCGTACAAGGACGCCTCCGAGCGCTTTACCGAGGCCGAGCGGCGCATGCGGGCGTCCGGAGATGTGCGGCTCCGGGCGGAGGCGGCTCGCGCTCGCCGTGACGTTGCGCTCAAGCTGGGCGCCGACATTCTCGCCAAGGATGCGTTTGACGGCGGATCGGCCAAGCTCGGAGAGGGCGACACGCTGGCGAGGGCGCAGAACTGGGCGGCCGCGGGGCAGGCGTACAGCGCCGCGACTAATCAATATGGTGAAGCGGAGCGTCGGGCCAAGGAGATCGGCGACGTCCGGGCCCAGGCCGAGACCACGAAGGGTCGACGCGAGCAGGCCCTGAAAGCGGGCGCAGAGGCACTGGCCAAGGAGGCGTTCGATGCCGCCGTCTCGCGGCACACCGAGGCCGATCGGCTCGCGCGTGGTGCGAGCGTGACGGCCGCGATCCCGGCCTACAAGGATGCGGCGAGCCGGTACGTCGAGGCCGAGCGTCGCGCGGCCGCGGCGGGGGGCTTGAAGGCTCAGGCGGAGGCCGCCCGGGACCGGATGCAGGGGGAGAAGCGTCGAGCCCGCGGGGAGGGGCCGGAGTTCGCGCAGGCCCTCGTGCACGAGCGGCAGGGGACGGAGGCGTATCAGCGCCTCGCCTTCGCGGGAGCCGTCGAGCAGTTTGCGAGAGCGGCCGACCTCTTCGCCAAGGCCGCCGCCCCCGCGCCCTCCCTGGACCCACGCGACGAGATCCGAGCCGTGCTGAATACCTACGTCCGGGCCTTCGAAACCAAGGACGGCAAGCTGCTCCAGGCGGTCCGGCCAGGCCTGAAACCCGAGGATCTCCGCCGCTACAACAACATCTGGGACATGGTCGCGTCGTTCCGGATCGTGCTGAAGGTCGAGCAGATCGACGTCCGCGGAGACACGGCCGAGGTCAAGGGCCGGCGCGAGGACGTCCTGATCATGAAGGACGGCCGACGGGAGGCGGGCGGGGGTGAGCGCGCGTTCACCTTCACGCTCAAACGCGGCCGGCCCGGCTGGACGATCGATGCCGTCAACTGACTCGTCGCGCCGCACCCTGCACGTAACGTTGACGCTCTTGCCAGGCGCCATGTATACTCGCGCCGCTTTTGGCAGTGCCGTCCAGCGCGTTGGAGATGTACGTGAGGCTCACCGAGGGTGTGGGCGCTGACGACGAGTCCGATGCCCCCCGCGGCCTCGAGACGAGCGGCGTTCAAGAAGGGGTACGCAACGTGAGCAGCCACCGACTTGGAGTCGTCGCAGTTCTTGCCGCCGCCATCCTGCTGCCGGTGTCGGCGGGCCACGCACAAGGTCCCGGAGCCAACTCCAATTTCGCGGCGCTGCCGGGACTGAGCCGTACCCAGCAAATCACTGCGGCCGCGATCCAACGGGTTTGCGAGCAATTGTCGCAGGTCACGCAGCAAACGTCGGCTCAGATGGACCTGAGCGCGCGATGCGGCGAGATGGTCACCAATAGCAACACGCTCCAGGGCTCCGGCCCGACCAGCCCGGGCCTCGGTCTCACCACCGAAGGTCTCGCGGCCGTCGTCTCCAGGATCGCGCCGGACGAGGTCGCGAGCCAGGGTACGGGCGCGGTCGAGCTGTCGTCCAAGCAGTTCCAGGCGCTCGCGGGGCGCCTCGCCTCGCTCCGCGCTGGCGCCCCTGGCCTCAGCCTGACCGGCCTCAAGCTCGACTTCGGCGGGAAGTCGCTCACGGCCGACCGGCTTCTCGGCCAGCCCGAGCAAGGGGGCGGGGCGAGCGCAGATCCCGTTGGCGGGGGCCGCTTCGGTCTCTTCGCGACGGCCAGCTACGCGTTCGGAGACAAGGACGGGACGACGCGCGAGGTGGGCTTCGACTACGACAGCTGGAGCGTGATCGCGGGCGTCGACTATCGGCTCACGCCGAATCTGATCATAGGGCTGGCCGGCAGCTACACGTCCAGCGATGCCGATCTCGACCACGTGCTCGGCAGCACCGAGACGAAGAGCTACGGCGTCACGCTGTACGCGACGTACTACGTGGGCGCCTTCTACGCCGATCTGTTCGGCGGCTACACCTACAACAAGTACGACACGATTCGGAAGATCGTCTATACCGGCGTCAACCGGGAAGCCCAGGGCGACACGCACGGGAATCAGTTCACGGTAGGCGCGGGGGGGGGCTACGTCTTCCAGTTCGGAGCGCTCAGCGCCACGCCCTACGGGCGTATCGAGTACCTGAACCTGGACATCGACGGCTACACAGAGCGGGGCGCTACCGGCCTCGACCTGACCGTCAAAGGGCAGAGCGTCGAATCACTCCAGACCGCCCTCGGCGCCACCGTCGCCTACGCGATCAGCCTTCCCTTCGGAGTGCTCCAGCCTCAGGTGCGGGCGGAGTGGCGGCACGAGTTCATGAACGACAGCCGTTCCGTCACGGCCAAGTTCACGAACGATCCATTCAACACCTTCTTCGCGATCCCCACCAATGCGCCTGACCGTGACTACGCCGGCGTGGGCGCGGGCCTCACGGCCCTCTTCAAGCACGGGGTGTCGGCCTTCGTCAACTACGAGACGGTCCTCGGGCTCAAGGACGTCTCCCATCACGAGTTCACGGGCGGGATTCGCGTCGAGTTCTGAGTTCCGGTGAGACCGGGGTGCCGCATTCCCCTCGCGTGGGCCTGGTTGTCATCAAGTTGTCCGTGGCAGGGTGGCAGTGGTGTAATCGGCTTGGAGAGGCTGCCACTGGCGCCGGCGCCAGACACCTCTGCGGCACCCGACCGCGACGCGAGGGGGGGGACTGTCATGAAGGAGAGCGAAGGCCGGTCATCCCGCGTGCAAGGCGGCGGGCGGCGGGGGACGCGCGTCGTGCCAGCGATGGCCCTGGCGGCTCTGACGCTCGGCCTCGCGGCGAGCGGGAGCGCGCCCGCGGGTGCCCAGGGAGAGCAGCCTCGACCGAAGTCGGAGGCCGGCGTGGCCGCGGCGAAGGCCGACGAGCTCCTCGTGGTGGATTGCTTGTTGCCTGGCCAGATCCGGCGCCTCGGCCGTCAGACGCAGTTCCTGACGGCTCGTCGCCCCCTCAAGACTTCGGCGCGGGACTGTCAGATCCGCGGCGGTGAATACGTCGAGATCGACCGCGCCAACTATGCCAGCGCTCTCAAGGTGTGGCTGGCGCTCGCCGCCGAGGGTGATCCCGCGGCCCAGACCTACGTGGGGGAGATTTACGAGAAGGGTCTGGGTGTCCCGCCGGACTACGCGGAGGCGGCGCAATGGTACCGCCGCGCCGCTGACGCCGGTTTCGCGCGTGCCGCCGTCAATCTCGGCAGCCTCTTCGAGCAGGGTCGCGGCGTGGCGAAGGACCCGAAGCAGGCGGTGCAGTGGTATCGGCGGGCGGCCGGCCTCAAGGAGGTCGCCTTCGAAGTCGAGCCCCCGACCAGTCGCCCTGCCGCCGCCCCTGCCCAGAGCAAGGCGTCACCGGGCAACTCGAGCACCGCACAGCCCCTCGAGGGCCCGCCTCCCGTGATCCACCTGCTGGAACCCGTGCTCGCCCCCGCTCGTGGCTCCACCCTGAGCACCGTGACGGTCCAGGCGTCTGCGGATCGGCTGCTCGTCCTGGGGCGGGTCGCCGCCCCCCGTGGCGTGAAGACGTTGACGGTCAACGGCCGCCCGGAGACCGTGGACAGCGAGAGTCTCTTCACGGCGCAGATCGCCCTCACGCGGTCGGAGGAGAAGATCGAGATCGTGGCGACCGACCACGAGGCTCGCGCGGCGCGGCTTGAGTTCATGGTGCTCCGCCAGGCTCCCGTGTCGGCGGCCGCCCCGGCCCGGCCCGCACCCGCGGGGCCGCGCCCGAACTTCGGCGCCTACCACGCCCTCGTGATCGGCAACGACGACTACCGGAGCGTTCCCCGGTTGGCCACCGCGGTCAACGACTCCCGGGAAGTGGCGCGTATCCTGCGCGATCAGTACGGCTTCAATGTCACGGCGCTCTCCAACGCCAGCCGCTACGATATCCTATCCGCGCTGAACGACCTGCGGCAACGCCTCACCGACAAGGACAACGTGCTGATCTACTACAGCGGGCGGGGCGTGCTCGAGGCGGGCGGCGAGCGGGGGCACTGGCTGCCCGTGGACGCCGAGGCCGCCAATCCGGCGAGCTGGATCTCGAATCTGGCCGTCTCCGACATCCTCAACACCATGAACGTTCGCCAGGCTCTCGTCGTCGCCGATTCCTGCTATTCGAGCCGATTCTCGCGGGCCTCGCTCGGGCAAGTGGAAACGGGCCTCGGCGGGCCGGAGCGGTCCCGGCTGCTCTACGCGATGGCCCAGAAGCGCTCGCGCATGGTGATGACGTCGGGCGCGCTTCAGCCGCTCGTCGAGCCTACGGGAGCGTCGCATTCCGTCTTCGCGCGCTCGTTCATCGAGGTCTTGCGCGCGAACGCGGACGTGCTGCCCGGTCAGGAGGTGTTCCGCCTGCTTCGCACGCGAACGGCCAGCGGCACGCCACGGCTGGACGCGGCCAGCCTGCCCGACTACGCACCGATCAGATACGCCGGCCACGAGGCGGGCGACTTCATCTTCGTGCGCGCCGTCGTGAACTAGATCGCGGGCTTCTCCCACGGGAGCGCGTAGCCGGTCAGTTCGGCCAGGACCTCGGGCCAGAGCGTTACCCAGCAGCACCGGTGATCGAATCTAGGGATGATGCGAAGGCTGCCCGGGGCGATAGGCCCCCGGGCCACGATCGCCGGCGGGACGACGTCGTCCGCTCCCCCCGCGTAGTGCCGCTGCGGAACCGAGGGCGGCGGCCCCTGGCGGCGGGCGGGATTCAGGGAGCCCTCCAGACGCTGGTATCCGTGCAGATCGGCCCAGGCGTCGATGTCCAGGTTCGCGGCGACGGTGACGATCGCGGCGGAAGCCGAAAAGCGCGGAGCAAGGAGCATGGCCAGGGTGCCGCCCCCGCTGTAGCCGATCCACACGACACGCTCGACGGCCCCCGCCTCCATGATGCGCCGTACGGCCGACGCCATGCTCGCCACGACCCGCTCGGAATATCGGTCCCGGGTCCAGAGTGCGGCGTAGCACGGTGGCCTCTCCGCCGTTCCGTGGTAGCACGGGCGCCCGACATACACGCTGGGCCGAGGATCGAGCCTCATCAGGTCGAGGACGAGAGTCCTGCGAGGTGTGGGATCGCTCGCGGGAGTCCCCCCGATCCACGGGCTCCCGTCACCATCGAGGTAGACGTGCAGGGTCGTCGCGGACACCGGGGCACGGGGCCAGAAGACGACGTGCTCGAAGCCCGCGCCCTCCACGATAGCCGCGCGCAGTCCCCGATCGTTCGCCCACGCCGAGAAGCGCTGTGCCGGCGAGGCGCAGGCAGCGACCGTCAGCCCGAGGAGCCCGAGGAGGGAGACGATCGTGAGACGTCGTGACACGCGACGATCCTACGCCGGCTAGACCGAACGCAATAGTTCGTAAAGAAGAGTCAACAGATGCTTGGCCCTGCCGCGCGCGACCATGACCCGCAACTGGCGGCTCTCTCGTGGCTGACCGAAGTGACCGGCACGAAGATCGGTCGATGGCCGATTGCCGAGGTGCCCGTCAAGATGAGCGAGAGCCCGGCCTACATCGGCGGCCGCCTCGAGGCGCTCCCTGCTATGGCGAGGACAACCACTACGTGTAGGGCGAGCTACTCGGGATGTCCTCCCAGGAGATCAAGGCCCTCGCCGACGAGGGCGTCATCTGAGTGTGTGCTTCGACAGGAACTCTTTGATACGAACCTTCGCTGCCGCCAGCGGCTCGCCTGCCTTCCACTCCCGGATGAACTCGCAGTTGGGGAGCAGCTTCGCCGTCTCCTCGGAGATCGGGAACGGATGCGCCTCGTCGTTGCCCGCCAGCACCAGGCACGGCGTCCGGCAGCCCGACACGAACGCGCGGTCCACGCTGTAGAGGAAGCCGGGACCGTACAGGTTCTGGTGGAACGCATCCAGCACCTGCTTGGTGGCCTCGGGGTGGCCCTTGAGGGTCTCGGCCCACGCGTCGAATCGGGCGGAGCGGCCGGGCGCCATGGCGCCCACGCGCCCGATGGGCTGCGCGAGCACGGCGCTCGCGATGCGCTGGGGCTGGGCCTTCAGCAGGCTCATGATGAAGGACCCACCGATGCACTGGCCGTACAGGTGGCACCGGTCGATCCGCAGGTGATCGAGCAGGGCGATGTGGTCGGCGGCGTAGGTGTGCCAGCCGTCCTGCGCGGTGATGGGAGCGCGGGACTGGCCGCCGGCATTGCGCTGATCCATCGCGATCACCCGGAAGGTTGCCGCGAACTCGGTGGTGGGGTTCACGGGAGCGGAGGGGCTGCTCCAGACCTTGATGACCGACTGCAGGCCCGCGGGCGCGAACGTGAGGATGGGAAATCCCTGGCCGAACTCCTCGTAGTAGATGGACGCACCGTGGTGTTCAAAGGTTGGCATTCTGGTGTCCTTTCGTGGTGGCGTTTACGCGAAAATCTCGGCGAGCGTCAGCGTGACGTCGGGAAACGCCTGCACGGCAACCGTTCCGGTCCCAGCGACGCGGCTGACGTCGCGATAGCCGCCGGCGTCGGGTGTGCGGTGGACCTCGACGCTTTCCGTAACACAGTCGACCACCCAGTACTCGGGAATCCCGGCCGCGGCGTAGAGCCTGAGCTTGGTCGATCGGTCGTAGGCCAGGGAGCTTTCGGCGACCTCGATCAGCAGGAGCGCGTCCTCCGCGTAGGCCTCGCGCTCCTTGTAGGGCACCGGGCGGCGCCGGATGATGGCGACGTCCGGCTCGGGCTCGGTGTCGTCGGCGAGAGCGATGGGACCCTGGACCGCCACGATGGCGCGGCCGGCCAGGCGCACGGCCAAGAGCTGGTTCAAATTGTTGACGAAGGCGTAGTGCCGTCGGCCGATGGGCGACATCTCGACGATCTCGCCCCGGATCAGCTCGACCCGGTCGGTCGGCTTGAGGATGCCCGCCTCGCCCATCCGGTGGTACTCCTCCCGGGTGAAGAGTCGTCGTGCCGCCGCCATCTCAACCGCCATCCGTGTCCTCCTCGCTCGTCCCCGGCTCGCCTCATCGACGAGTCTATAACTCATGCGGTCCCGCGCCGGAAAGTCCCTAGAAGGATACATCAGAGATCAGCGCCCTCGCCGTGGAGGGCGTGATCCTACTAGTAGGGTTCTTTGGGCCAACCGACTGCAATAGGCTCGGGACTCAATCATCTCTGTCTCTCCGGGCGGTGGGAGGAACTGTCTCTCCGGGGGGCGGTGGGAGGAACTTCCGAGAGCAGCCGCTATGTTGTGCCGCGCGAACAGGGCCTTTGTGCTGCCTACGCGCCGACGCCCTGGCCGAGCTGGGTGTCGAGCCCATCGAGATGCCAGCCACATCCGAGCGCGTCTGGCAGGCGATCCGCGGCGCGCGGCCACGCGACGCTACTTGGATCTGTAGGTGATCCGACCGCGGGTCAGGTCGTAGGGCGACAGCTCCATCGTGACCTTGTCGCCCGGCAGGATCCGAATGCGGTGCATCCGCATCTTGCCCGACACGTGGGCCAGGACCTTGTGGCCGTTGTCCATCACCACCCGGAACATCGCGTTGGGCAGCGGCTCGACCACCATGCCCTCCACCTCGACTGCGTCTTCCTTGCTCATGGCTTTTCGCCTTTCATCAGCGTGTTG
>Ga0184626_10000517_pt1 | contig 12164 bp, 10 predicted proteins | sample PLM3_60_b1_FD_133142 | JGI IMG/M metagenome (GOLD analysis project Ga0184626, IMG submission 133142) | Groundwater sediment microbial communities from an aquifer in East River, Colorado, USA - PLM3_60_b1 | ecosystem: Environmental > Terrestrial > Soil > Riparian zone | place: USA: East River... | reverse complement strand
GCGGAGGCCCGAGCCCCGAGTCCCGAGCCCCAAGCAGTCAGGCCGCGCCGCCAGAGTCCGAGGCGCCGGTCGCGACCGCGTTCCTGCAGCCAGTGGAGTCTCCACAGGCAGGCACCACGCGCACGGGGACCGGGACTCGGCCCACCCCCGCGCCCACTCCAACGCCGCCGCCCGCTCCAGCGCAACCTCGACCCCGGCCCCCGGCGCCCCCGGTTGTCCGGCCCACGCCCGACACGACACGCGCCGACACCACGAAAGCCCGGCCTGACACCGCGCCCCCGCCGCCGGACACGACCCAGGCTCGCCCGGACACGAGTGGCACAGCACACTAAGCCGTACGACAACGTCCTCGAGACGATCGGCTGGACCCCGCTGATTCGGGTCAACAAGGTCACGCGCGGCATCCGCACGCCGGTGTACGCAAAGGCCGAATTCTTCAATCCGGGCGGTTCGGTGAAGGACCGCATCGGCCTCGCCATGATCGAGGCGGCGGAGCGGGCGGGCAAGCTCAAGCCAGGCGGTCTGATTGTGGAAGCGACGTCGGGCAACACCGGCGTCGGATTGGCAATCGCCGCGGCCGTGAAAGGCTATCGCTGCATCTTCACGATGCCCGACAAGATGTCGCAGGAGAAAGCGCGACTGCTGCGCGCGCTGGGAGCCGAGGTCATCATCACCCCTACCGCTGTCCCGCCCGATCATCCTGACAACTACATCATGAAAGGCCGCGCGATCGCCGCGGCTCACGACAACGCCATCTTCGCCGACCAGCACTACAATCCCGTGAATCCTGACGTGCACTACCAGACGACGGGGCCGGAGATCTGGGAGCAGACCAGCGGTAAGGTGACGCACTTCGTGTGCGCGCCGGGCACGGGCGGCACGGTCAGCGGCGCCGGCAAGTACCTGAAGGAAAAGAACCCAAAGATCCGCGTGGTTGCGGGCGATCCGGCGGGCTCGATCTATACCGACTATGCGAGGACGCGCACGCAGGGCGACGGTCAGCCATACAAGGTGGAAGGGATCGGGGGCGACAAGATCCCCACCTCGCTCCATTGGGACGTGATCGACGAGTGGGTGGTCGTCAGCGACAAAGACGCCATGCAGATGGCGCGCCGCCTTTCAAAAGAGGAGGGATTGTTCGTGGGCGGATCGACGGGCGTGAATATCGTGGCCGCACTCGATGTCGCCCGCCGGCTCGACGATCCCAAAGCGCTCGTCGTGACGGTTCTGGCGGACACGGGCGAGCGCTATCTCAGCAAGGTCTACAACGAGGAGTGGCTGCGAGAGAACCAGCTCATCGACGATGAGCGGCCCACGGTGGGCCGGCTCGTCGCGGCAAAGAACAGCGACCAGCCGCCGCTGCTCCACGTCGCACCGGAAGCGTCGGTGCGCCAGGCCCTCAATCTCATGTCGACGTACAACGTTTCGCAGCTGCCGGTGCTGGAGGGTGGCGACGGCGTCGGCGCCGTCTCCGAGCAGGCGCTGATGGCGCGGGCCATCGGGCAGCCGAAGACCCTCGACAGTCCCGTGCGCGACGTGATGGATGCGCCGTTCCCCGTCGTTGACGGCGAGTCACCGATCGCGCTGCTCACCACGCTGCTGTCGCGCACGACGCCGGCGGCGCTGGTTCGCCGCAATGGCAAGGTCGTCGGCATCGTCACGCGCTACGATCTGTTGCACCAGCTGGCGGGCATTCGCTGATGCGGATCACGGTGCTCACGGGCGGCGCTACCGCGGAGCGCGCCGTCGCATTCGCGAGCGCTTCGCAAATCGTGGCGGCGCTGCGCGGTGGGGGGGGGGGCCGCAACCACGATGTGCGCGTGGTCGATCTCGCCGGGGGTCTGCTCGACGAGCGCGCCGAGCGCGAGCTGCTGGGAGGCGCTGTCGGCGTCGCTCCCCCGGCCGTGGACGCCCTCGCGGAGCGCGAGCGCCGAATGCTGTCGGAGGAGCTGGGCGAGCTTCAGGCCGTGCGCGAGGCGGAGGTGCTCTTTCTCGCCGTGCACGGCGGCGCCCTCGAAGGAGGTACCCTCCAGGCGGTCCTCGATGTGATCGGCGTTCCGTACACGGGCAGCGGTCCGCTCGCCAGCGCGCTGGCGATGGACAAGGATCTCTCCAAGCGGTTGTTCCGCGCCGCCGGGGTACCGGTGCCGGCGTGGTTCATGGCTCCCGTGGGTCCGGAAGACGTGACCACGGGGCTGGGTTGGCCGGTGATCGTCAAACCGTCCAAACAGGGCTCATCGGTCGGATTGACGCTGGTAAAGAAGGCCCAGGATCTGGGCAATGCGGTGAAGCTGGCGGCGCGCTATGACGATGAGGTGATGGCGGAGCAGTTCATTCCGGGGCGGGAGCTGACGGTGGGTGTGCTGGGGGACGTGCCGCTGCCCGTGGGGGAAATCGTCCCGAAGCACGAGCTATTCGACTACGAAACGAAGTACACGCCCGGCATGTCCGACGAAACGTTCCCGGCCAAGATCGATACCCTGCTCGCCCGACAATTGCAGGAGTACGCGTTGATGGCGCACCGCGCCTTGAAGCTCAGCGGCTACTCACGGATCGACTTCCGGGTAAGTCCCGAGGGGGACATCTTCTGCCTGGAAGCCAACTCCCTGCCGGGAATGACCCGCACCAGTCTGTTCCCTCAGGCCGCGCAGGCAGCGGGCATCCCTTTCCCGGAGCTGTGCGAGCGCATTGCGCGTCTCGCCCGGAACAACCGGACCGGAAAAGGGGGATAAAATGTGAGACCGACCTGGACACCTGAGGAAGAGATGGGACCGCAGCGGATGTACGGTTTGACCCCCTGGGTGCGACGGCTGCTCGTCGCCAACCTGCTCGTCTTCCTGATTCAGAAGACGCTGCTGGTGGACCCGAGCTTTCTCAGAGCCTTCGGGTTCGATCCGATGGACGCCTGGAAACAGCCGTGGACGTTTGTCACCTACATGTTCCTCCATGGGAACGTGCTGCACCTCCTGTTCAACATGCTCACACTCTTCGTGTTCGGGCCCTCCGTCGAGGACAAGATGGGTGGCCGCATCTTCTTCCTCTATTATCTGCTGTGCGGCCTTGGCGGGGCCGCATTGTCGTTCCTGCTGATGCAATGGGCGCCGGTGGGGATAATCCTCGGTGCCTCGGGGGCAATCCTGGGCGTGGCGGTCGCGTTCGCCTGGTACTGGCCCAACCATCCGGTGTTCGTATTCCCGCTGCCCGATCCGATCCCAGCCAAGTGGCTGGTCACGTTCCTCGTGGGGCTCGATCTGGCGCTTGCGTGGGCGGGTGCGCTGGCGCGCGCAGGTGTCGGTGATGGCGTCGCGCATCTCGCGCATCTGGGCGGTGTCGCGGCGGCGCTGCTCTATCTCAAGGGCCAGGATTGGCGGGCCACACATGGAGAGCGGCGCCAGCGGCACACGGCCGAATCGAGCGTCCTGGTGACGCACCCACCTCGGGCCAGCCGTGGTGGAAGCGTTCCCCCTTCGGCCAAGCATACGAAGCGGAGCGCGCCGGACACCCGCGCGAACGCCGAGGTCGATCGCGTACTCGACAAGATCAACGCCAGCGGCATCGACAGCCTCACGCCGGCGGAGCGCAAGTTCCTCACGGAAATCAGCCGCAGGAAGCGCACGCCTCCGAAGTCCTGAGTGCCGCTGCTGCCGGTGACCAGCCTAACCAGAAATGTCAAGTCGGAGTCCGTCGCGCTCGAGATTGAAATCCGCTGACTGCCTTCCCAGATTGGGTCGGCAACCAGCGCAATGCTCGTCAATCTCGTTCCTGAATTTCTCGCGACGCTATCCGCGCCTGATCCGTCCGCGGCATACCACGAGTATCTCGATCACCATCGCCCCGTGTTGAGCGCGTACTGGCAGAACTATGTGCTCGATCCGGAGTCTCCGCATGCCGAGCCGATCATCGACACCGCGCTGCGTGCCGATCGCACCGATCTCAAGCGCCTGCTCGAAGACGTGGACGTCGTCGCGATTGCGGAAGACGCGCTGCGCCGCGCCACCGAGCTGTTGGAAGCCGATTGTCCGGTCGACCTGTATTTGATGGTCGGAGTGGGGGCGGCGAATGCCGGTGAGCTGGTGATCGGCGGGCGGGGCATCGCGTTCGTGTGTCTCGAGCATTTTACCGGCCGCGCCAACGTGCAGACCTATGGGATGGGTCTCGCGCCGCAGTTGTTGCCGCTGTGGATCGCGCACGAAGTTGCGCATGTGCTGCGCTATACATCGCCGTCGAGCCGCGCGGCGATGCGACGCCTCGTCGCCGATCTGGGCGGCTATTACGACGGCTGGGAGCTGGGCTCGCGCGCGACATTGCGCGAGCTGGTGGTCAATGAAGGAACGGCGATCGCCGCGGCGCAAGCCGTCGCGCCCGGCTCCGAGCCGTGGGAGTACTTTGGCTACAACCGCCGGCAGTATCGCCGGCTCCGGGAGTTGGACGCGTTCCTGCGCCGCGCCTCCGCGAGCGACCTCGAGTCGTCGGGGCTCGGCCTGCGGCTCCGGTATCTGTCGGGCGGCATGAGCCCCGCGGCGCGGCTGCTCGCGGGCAAGGTGCTTCCCGAGCGCTCCGGCTACTACCTCGGCCTGCGCCTGGTCGAGAACTATTTCGCCGAGCACGGTGCCGCCTCCACGGTTCGAGCGGCGGTGGACGAGCTGCGCCTGGCGGACGATCGAGCCTCAGGCATCCAAACGGCGTGAGCCCGCGCGGCAAACAGCCTTCATCGCCACTTCCCGAGCGCCGTCATAACCGGCCCCTGCGGGAGACCTTGGACGAGCTGCTGAGCCACGCCCGGGAGATCGCCCGGCGCGCCAAGGCCATGAGTCCCGCCGAGCTGGATTACGCCCAGCAGCGGCTGGAATGGCTGGCCGATGAGGTGTGGCGGTTGGCAACGGGCGAGCCTACTCCCCCAGAGTAGATTTACCGGAGTATGGGGACCCGCGGCGAATTCAAAGTAGCCATTACCAAGGAAGACCTGGTCTTCGCGGCCGCGCATTTCATCACGTTCGCCGGTCATCGCTGTGAGACACTCCACGGACATAACTATCGCGCGGGGATTGTCATTGAGGGCGGGCTCGCGCGGGATAGCTGGTTCGTGGTCGATTTTGCAGCCGTCAAGAAGCTGATGCGCGGTCTCACGGGCGAGCTCGATCACAAGGTGCTGTTGCCGCGCGACAATCCCAAGCTCACGATCGCCGAGGACGATAGCAGCGTGCGCGTGGCGTTCGACGGCCAGCCGCGCTATGTCTTTCCGTCCCGCGACTGTGTGATTCTTCCGATCCCCAATACGACCGTCGAGATGCTCGCGCAGTATCTCGCCGGCCGGGTGCGCGCCGAGCTCGGCACACTCCACCTGAAGGCGATTGAAATCGAGGTGGAGGAAAACTTTGGCCAATCAGCGAGTTACCGTGAAACCCTCGACTAAGCTGACGCAGTCCGAAATCGATGAACGTCTGAAGCAGCTGCCCGGCTGGCGCCTGGAGAATGGCGCGATCGTCCGCGACTACCCGACGGACGGCTGGCCGACCACGCTGATGCTCGTCAACGCGATTGGCTTCTTCGCCGAAGCCGCCGACCATCATCCCGACCTCGCCGTGAGCTGGGGGAAGGTGCAGGTGAAGCTGTGGACCCATAGCGCCGGTGGCGTGACCGCGAGCGACATGGAGCTCGCGAAACTGATCGAGCAGACGGCGCTGTGGCGGCCCAAAGCGGGAGTTAGCGCGCTGCGCGGGACCACCAAGAAATTCGTTGGATCGTGACGATCGCCCAACTGCTCACACCCGCTCCCGACCCTTTCGGCACTTGCGTCCGCTTCAGCGGACTTCCCCACCTTCTATTTCTCGACAGCTCGGTCCACGGTACGCTGGGCCGCTACTCGTTTCTCACCGCTGATCCCGTAGCGGTCGCGCGCACGCCCGAAGCCGCGCGCGATCTACTGCGGCCGCATCGGTGCCCGCTCCTGCCCGGTGTGCCGCCGTTCCAGGGCGGGATTGCGGGCTATCTGGGCTACGACTGGGGTGCCGAGCTGGAGCGCGTGGCGCGGCCGTCCGCGGACCGGTTTACGCCGCAGATCCCCGATGTGGAGCTCGCGCTGTACGACTGGGTGATCGCGTGGGATCACCTCGACGAACAGGCGTGGCTGATCTCGACCGGGATCAAGGACGGCGGCCGCAGCCAGGGTGACGAGTGGGCTGCCGCTCGCGCGGCGTGGGTGCGCGATCGCCTCGCGGCTCCCGCGCCCGCGATCCGCGAACATCCCGTCCCGGCGTCCGGTCCGCCACAATCGAACTTCACCCGAGCCGAGTACGAGGGCGCGGTATCGCGCATTCGCGACTACATCGCCGCGGGGGACGTCTACCAGGTGAACCTGTCGCAGCGTTTCCATGCCCCGTTCCCGGGCTCTTCGCTGGCGTTGTATCGCCGGCTGCGCGCGCGCAATCCAGCGCCGTTCGGCGCCTACCTCGAGTTCGCGGGTGGGGCGGTCACGAGCATCTCTCCCGAGCGCTTTCTGCGTCTCGATGCCACCACGCGCGCGACCGAGGCGCGGCCCATCAAAGGCACGCGCCCGCGCGGCTCGACGCCTGGCGAGGATAGCGCGCTGGCCCGCGAGCTGCAGGAGAGCGAGAAGGACCGCGCCGAGAACGTCATGATCGTCGATTTGCTGCGCAACGACCTCGGGAAGGTGTGTCGGGCCGGTTCAGTGGCCGTCCCCAAGCTGTTTGCGCTGGAGTCGCATCCCACCGTCCACCATCTCGTCTCGACCGTAACCGGTGTCTTGGCTGACGACAGGGACGCGTTTGATCTCTTGCGCGCAGCGTTCCCCGGTGGCTCGGTGACCGGGGCGCCGAAAATCCGGGCGATGGAGATCATCGCCGAGCTGGAGCGCGCGCCGCGCGCGTTGTACTGCGGCGCCATCGGTTACGTCTCGACCACCGGCGCGATGGACTTCAACATCCCGATCCGGACCATCGTGCTGCAGGGCGGCGCGGCGACATTTCACGCGGGGGCGGGCATCGTCTGGGATTCCGAGCCCGCCGCGGAGTATCAGGAGACGCTCGCCAAGGCGCGCACGATGATCGACGCGCTCACTTCCCCACGCAGAACGCCGCGAACACGCGGTCGAGTACATCCTCGGGCGTAACGGCGCCGATCAGATCGTCGAGCGCGGCGACGGCCGCGCGCAAATGTGTCGCGGCAGCGGCGGCATCCACACCAGTGTCCCGCGCGCCCCAAAAGCCGTCCAGCTCCACGACCGCTCGCTCCAACGCCGCGCGATGCCGCGCCCGCGTCACCACTGGCTCGACATCGCCCACCGCGAGCAGGTGAGCGAAGGCGACTTGGGCGAGCTGCCGCCGCAAATCGGGAAGACCCTTCCCCGTCACGATCGAGACACCTTCGCCGGTGAGGTCCGCTTTCGTCCTCACGACAACGACAGGAGCTTTTGCCTGCGCGAGGAATTCCTCGCGCGCGGGATCATCGCGCTCCTCACAGAACAGGATCAGATCCGCGGCCGCAAGATATTTGCGGCTCACTTCGATGCCCAGCCGCTCGATGCGTTCCTCGCTGTCGCGCAGTCCCGCCGTATCCACGAGCCGGAACGGAAATCCCTCGATCACCGCGTGCGCTTCGATCGCGTCGCGGGTCGTTCCCGGGATCTCCGTGACGATGGCGCGCTCGGTGCCGAGCAGCGCATTGAAGAGCGATGACTTCCCGGCGTTGGGGCGGCCCGCGATCACGAGCAACGCGCCTTCGCGCAGCCGCTCCCCTTCGGGCGCGGTCTTCAACAGATCGCCGACACGATCACGCACGACGCACCACGCACGACGCACGGTCGTTTCACTCACCGGGCCTTCGTCCTCTTCTGGAAAGTCGATGTCGTACGCGATGAGCGCTTCGAGCTCGAGAATCTCGGCGCGCAGTGCGGCCAGCCGATCGGACAGGCCGCGCTCGAGCTGCTGCAGCGCGCGACGCCGCTGCGCGGGCGAGCCCGCGTCGATCAGGTCGGCCGTCGCTTCGGCCTGGAGCAAGTCCATCTTGCCGTTCAGCACGGCGCGGCGCGTGAACTCTCCAGGCGCGGCAGCGCGCGCTCCGGCGGCGGCGAGCGCCGCTAGTGCGGCGGCCGGCACCACCAACCCGCCGTGCGTCGAGATCTCGACGAGGTCGTCCCCCGTATAGGAGTGCGGTGCCGGGAAGCAGGCGGCGAGACAGTCGTCCACCGCCTCGCGCGAATCGGGATGCAGCAGTCGCGCGCGGAACACCGTACGCGGTGGATCGTGGTGGAAGGGATCGAGGCAGCGGGCCGCGACTGCGAAGGCATCGCGGCCCGAAAGACGAATTAGAGCGAGAGCCGAGCGGCCGGGAGGCGTCGCGAGTGCAGCAATGACGTCGGTAAGCAGTCTAGGTCTTGACGGGCGCCGGCACGCGGCCGGCCGCCACGGGTGCTTCGCGCAGACGCTTCTTCGCGATCAGGTATTGCTGCGGAATGCTGAATATGTTTTGCGCGGCGTAGTACAAGTTCAGGCCCGAAGCAAAGTTCAGGAACAAGACCGTCAGGAAGATCGGCATGAAGTACAGCATCATCTTCATCTGTGGGTTCGGCGGTACACCGATCTGGCCGACCTTCGACAGCGCAAACATCGACAGCCCCATGACCACGGGGATGATGTAGAACGGATCGGGGCGGGACAGATCGGGGAGCCAGACGAACGGCACGCCGCGGAACGCGATCGTATTCGCAAACACGAAGAACAGCGCCAGCAGCACCGGCATCGGCAGCAGCATTGGCAAGCATCCGCCGAAGGGATTGACCTTATGCTCTTTGTAGATGCGCAGCATTTCCCGCTGCAGCCGCTCAGGATCGTTCTTGTGGCGATCCTGCGTCTCCTTCAGCAGCGGCGCCACAGCCTGCATCCGGATCCCGGACACCATCGCCTTCTGGTTCAACGGCCACAGCAGGATGCGCACGACGATGCCGAACAGAATCAGGACCCAGCCGTACGCCAGGTTGAGACGCTCGTGCATCCACAGCAGCACGTTGAGGACGAATACCGAAACCGGCTGGATGATCGGCCGGAAGATGCCGCCGTAGGGGTTGGCGTCATCGAGGCCGTGTCCCAGCCGTGATAAGTGACGGTACTCGAGCGGTCCGGTGTAGACCTGGTAGCGGAACGCGCCGGCGGACTGCACCGGCATCGTGATCGTGACGGTGGCGCGCGTGGCCGCCTTACCGGTGCGCGGGCCGCCGACCGCGATCGCGCCGCCGAACCTGGGTTGTCCGTCTTCGAATGCCAGCGCCGCCGTGAAGAAGTATTTCGATTTGACGCCGATCCACTCGAACGGACCGTCGAACAGCATGCGCTCGCCCGGATCGAGCTTCGAGAAGTCGGTACGCTCCGCTTTCGACGCCTTCGTCACGACGGAGTAGTGACTGAAATCGTCCGACGAGTCCTTCTCCGCGGAACGCAAGCCGTCGGCCAAATCAATGAGCAGTACCGCGCCGCCGCTCCCCAATCCGGTCACAGTCCCCTGCACCTCGAAGCGATACTCGTCGGGTACGAAGCGGTACTCGAGCGTTACGCGCGATCCGCGGCGCTCGCCCGCGAAGCTCAGCACTCTCGGAGCTTGCCCCGCAGACACCGCGAGGCTCGGCGCGTCCGGCGACGGCGCAAGATTCCAGTCGGCGAGCGACACGGTGTCACCGCCCGGTAGCGCGAGACGATGCCGCAGAAACGCGCCACCGCTGGGCACGAGGTCGACCGGTCCGCTCGAGGTACCGCCAGCAAACGATTGGTACTGCAGCAGTTCTGCCGAAACGAGACGGCCACCGAGCGTGCTGAAGCCGAGCCGGTACAGAGGAGAGTTCACCCACACGACGCGGCCCGTGTCGGCGGTTGGGCGGATCGGCGGTTGGACGGATGGCTGTTCCGGCCGCACGGCAACCGGCGGCACGGAGTCGCGCACGGCAGCGCTATCCGCCGAACTGCCCAACGGCCGATCCGCCGGCTTCGGTGGCCAGATGAGCCTCGGCGCGATCCAGACGAGGATCATCAGGAAGACGGCGAGAATGACGCGCTGTCGTTCCACGGTCAGGTCCTACGGTACCGGATCATAGCCGCCCGCGTGGAACGGATGACATTTGAGAATCCGCCGGATCCCAAGCCAGGAGCCTTTCAGCGCGCCGTAGCGTTCGACGGCTTCGTAGGTGTAGCGCGAGCACGACGGCTCGAAGCGACACTGCGTGAACACCAGGTGCGACAGCGTCAACTGATATCCGCGAATGAGTGCCATGACGCCGCGTCGCGGTAGCCGGTGCAGGGTCACGTCAGCGTCTCCACCACGCCGGTCAATTCGGCGCGCAAGACTGCAAAGGAGGCGGTGTACGCCGAGCGCTTAGCGCGAATCACGAGATCGATCGCTGGAAGGTTTCGCAGCACTTCGCGCCGCAGGATCTCGCGCAGCCGCCGCCGCAGTCGATTGCGATGGGCGGCGGACGATTGATGACGCGGAACGATGAGTCCGAGACGCGTGTGACCCGACGCGTTGTGACGCCAGACCAAATCGAGATGCTCGGTGCGCCGGCGGCGACCCGCTTCCCAGCAGGATGTGAGCTCCGAGCCGCGCGTGATGCGCACGCGGCGCGGGTACCGCTCGCTCGTTTACCGGCTCCGGTGTTTGGATGGAATACGGACGGTGAGACGCTTGCGACCCTTCTTGCGCCGGCGAGACAGCGTGGCGCGGCCCCAAACGGTTTTCATCCGCGCGCGAAAACCATGCTTATTGATGCGCCGCCGATTGCGCGGCCGATATGTCGGACCCATGAATTCCTCGAGTAAGGCCGGGAAAGTTACCCGGCTCGGGACGCGACGGTCAAGGTTGACTTTTCCACATGCGGCCCGTACTTTCGGGCCGCCCTTGCTGGACGTCCTTCCTAAAATCAGAAAATCGTAATGGAGCAATCGGTAAACGAAGCTTGGAAGCGCCTCCTCGACGAAGCTCGACGCGAACTTCCCGAGGCGACGGTGCGAACGTGGCTCGAGCCATCGCAGCCCATCGCGCTCGATGAAGGCCGTCTGATACTGGGCGCGCCCGATCAATTCGCGGCAGAGTGGAACGAGTCGAAGCACGCAAGCCTCCTGGCTCGCGTTGCCGAGCGCGTGCTCGGCCGGCCGACCACGGTCGTGTTCCGCGTGCAGGAAGACCGGCAGCGGCGGCCGCAAATGGATTTCTTCGTCGCGCCGCGCGAGAGCTCGGGCGTGGCGACCGCGTCCGCGGTCGCGACCACGCCGCTCAACGACCGGTATACGTTCCAGACCTTCGTCATCGGTAAATCGAACGAGCTCGCCGCCGCCGCGGCACACGGCGTCGCGGAAGCGCCGGGCAAGACGTACAACCCGCTGTTCATCTACGGCGCGACGGGACTCGGCAAGACACACCTGATGCAGGCGATCGCGCACGCGGTCCTCGAGAAGAACCCCGAGACCCGGCTGCAGTACTTCGGCGCCGAGCAGTTCATCAACGACGTGATCGAATCGATTCACGCGCGCACGATGTCCGAGTTCCGCCGCCGCTATCGCAACGACGTGGACCTTCTCCTCGTGGACGACGTGCATTTCCTCGAAGGGAAGGAAATGACGCAGGAGGAGTTCTTCCACACCTTCAACGCGCTGTTCGAGGCGCACAAGCAGATCGTGCTGACGTCGGACCGGCAGCCGAAGGAGATCCCCGGGCTCGAAGACCGGCTGATCTCGCGGTTCGAATGGGGCATGGTCGCAGATATCGGCCATCCCGATCTCGAGCACCGCATCGCCATTCTCCGGAAGAAGGCGGAGCAGGATCATCTCGAGCTGACGATCCCGGACGACGTGCTGCGCTTCATCGCGGAGCACATCCGCTCGAGCGTGCGCGAGCTCGAGGGCTGCATCATCAAGCTGCTGCTCTTCGCGTCGCTCAAAAACCGCGAGGTGACGATCGAGCTGGCCCGCGAAGCGCTGTCGGACAAGATCCGCCAGGGCGAAGAGGGCTCAGGCTACGGCAGCGGCAGTGGTTCGGCGCCGAGCATCGACCGGGTGCAGGAAGTCGTGGCGCGGCGCTGGGGCGTGACGCCGGAGGGTCTGCGCTCCAAAGCCCGCACCAAGACGCTCACCGTTCCGCGCCAGGTGGCCATGTACTTGGCGCGC
>Ga0184626_10000516_pt1 | contig 12170 bp, 10 predicted proteins | sample PLM3_60_b1_FD_133142 | JGI IMG/M metagenome (GOLD analysis project Ga0184626, IMG submission 133142) | Groundwater sediment microbial communities from an aquifer in East River, Colorado, USA - PLM3_60_b1 | ecosystem: Environmental > Terrestrial > Soil > Riparian zone | place: USA: East River... | reverse complement strand
TGCGCGCAGGTGTCGACATCCGCGCCAGGATCCATGATGTCACGCTGCTCGCGCTCAAGAGCCGCCGCTTCGACCGCCACGGCATGCAGGAAGTAGTGCGCGCTGTCACCGATGGCATGGCGCTCGGCGCCGAGCAAAGTCGGTCTGACTTGCGCCAGGCGCTGTCGGAAGCCTTTCGCGGATTGGACCAGGCGCTGACCCGCTCGGCGGAAGCGGGAGGCGCTGCGTTGCGTCAGCTTGCGGTCACCGGCAAGGACCTGTCCGACACCGAGATCAAGCAAGCGCTCGCCACGATGAAGAAGCTCGAGGACGACTTTCTGGCGACGGCAGGTCACGCGGCCGAGGCTGCCAGCGAGAAGATTCGACCGGAGCTGCGGCGAATCCTCGATACCGCCCGCCAGACCGGCACCGAGACCGGCAAGATGACGGCGACCAGCATGACCGAGCTGACCCAGCGTTTTTCGATCGCTTCGCTCGATGTCGCTCTCGCCGGCATGGAAGTCGCCGCCGACGTCGGTACACGATTCGCACAACTTGCGGGTGGAATCCTGGGCGGCATCGCCGACGCGCTGGCTGAACCCCGCCCCGACAAAAAACCGCAGTAACGCCGGCGACATGCTGCAAGTCGCCTTCAGCACGATGCGGGACCTCCCGCGTCTGCACGAAATCACTTCGGTGTTGATCCGCCACGGCCTCGGCGACGTCGTCCGCCGCATCGGGGTTTCCGGAATGCTCGAGCGCGCCGGGCAGATGTTGCAATGGGGTGCTTCCGCCGAATCAATGAAGTTGGACCCACCTCAGCGCGTGCGGTTTGCGCTGCAACAGCTCGGCCCGACGTTCGTCAAGCTCGGGCAAGTGCTCGCAACCCGCGTGGACCTCTTCCCGCCGGACTGGATTGCGGAATTCGAGAAGCTGCACAGCGAAGTCCCGCCGGTGCCGTTCGACGAGTTGCTTCCGGAATTGACGCGCGCGCTCGGGCGATCGCCGTTCGACGTTTTTCTCGAACTGGAAACGCAAGCGCAGGGGTCCGCCTCGATCGCGCAAGTCCATCGTGCAAAGCTGACTGATGGCACGTTGGTTGTGCTGAAGATCCGCCGCCCTGGAATTCGCCCGAAGGTGGAAGCCGACTTGCGCCTGCTCGGACACCTGGCCGCGCTGATCGATTCCGAAATGCCGGAGGTCCGACGCTATCAGCCCGTCGAGATTGCCGCGCAATTCGCCCGCTCGCTCGAACGCGAGCTCGATTTCACGGTCGAGGCAAACAGCATCGAACGCTTCGCCACGCACTTTTCGAACGATCCGTTCATCGTCATTCCGAAGGTCTATCCGGAGTGGACGAGTGAGACGTTGCTGGTGCAGGAGCACATTTCCGGCATCCCGGGCACCGATCTCGCTGCGGTTGAAGCGGCCGGACTGGACAAGAAGGTGATCGCCGCACGCGGCGCGGAGGCCATCCTGCGCATGATTCTGGTCGACGGCTTTTTCCATGCCGACCCGCATCCCGGTAATGTTTTCTTCCTGCCGGGCAATCGCATCGTCATGATCGATTTCGGCATGGTTGGCCGCTTGGCGCCCCGGCGCCGGCGCGAGGTCGTGGATCTGCTGGCCGGCTTGGCGCAGATGGAAGAGCAGCCGATGCTCGACGTGCTCCTCGATTGGGCCGGCGACGCCTACGTGGACGACACACGGCTAGCCGCGGACGTGAACGATCTCGTGTTCGACTACGAAAGCGTTCCGCTGGCAAGCATCCGCATAGGCATCCTCGTGCGCCGCTTCGCCGCCATCGTCCGCGAGCACTCGATCGTGCTGCCGGCGGATCTGACGCTGATGTTCAAGGCGCTAATCACGATGGAAGGCCTGGGGCGACAGTACGACCCAGACTTTCACATCGTCGAGCATCTCACGCCGTTGCTGCGCCGCGTGCTGCTCGAACGCTATCGCCCGGACGAACTCGCGCGGCGCGGGCGCAGCGCGGCGTCGGAGTTCCTCAATGTCGTCGGCAGCGTTCCGCGCGACATTGCGCGCCTGGTGCGGGAGGCGCGCCGGGGCAAGACCCGGATCGATCTCGACCTGAAGCGGCTTGACGATTTCGGGCAGCAGCTCGACGAAACGCTGGACCGGGTGACCGTCGGCATCATGACCGCATCGCTGGTGATCGGCTCGTCGATCGTGATGACCGTCCCCGGCGGACCCACGATCCTGGGTATTCCGGTGCTGCGCGTGATTGGATTCGCGGGGTATACGCTTGCCTTTGTGAACAGCGTGTGGGTGATCTACGGCATCTGGCGGTCGACCAAGAAGTGATCGGTCGCCGCGCTCTCCCTCGTTTCGCAGATTCAGCAACTGGCGCTAACGCGGCACAAATCATTGAGGACTTTCGCGCATGAAGTTTCATTTGCAGGCACCCACGTCGAATGTCGTGACCGGCAGCGGCCCTGGCTGGGTGCGGGTCGGGCAGACCGAGTACCGCGGCAACGTGATCCTGTTGCCCGACGCGGTGATCGAGGGTTGGGCACCGAACGGATTCGCTGCGCTGACGGAGCCTGATTTCGCGTCGTTGCTCGCCCATGCGCCTGAGACGGTCCTCCTCGGCACTGGCGCGCGTCAGCAGTTCCCGCATCCGCGCCTGTTGCAGGCGTTGTCCGCCGCGCGCGTCGGCGTCGAGGTGATGGATACGCGCGCCGCATGCCGCACATTCAACATTCTGGTCGCCGAAGACCGCCGCGTCGCGGCCGCGCTGATCGTCGCCTGAGCCAAGCGATGGGGCTAAAGGTCTAAAGGCAACGAATCGCCAGTACGAACCGAAACGAGGATCCGTGGCGTTGAGCGTCGAGCATCGCTCGACGTTCCAACGCAATGGATGCTCGGACCATCGGAGACGCTGTTCCCCGCGATGAACCCTTGAGCGTCGAGCATCGATCGACGTTCCAACGCAATGGATGCTCGGACCACCGGACACGCTGTTGCCGCGAATACGGGCGATTACGCCCGCTCACCCAACTTAGAGGATTGCGGCCGTCCCCGCACGCCGCGCCTCGCCCCAGGCCACCACCACGGCCCAACCGAGCATGAGTAGCGACGTGCCCGTCTCGTAACCCAAACGGTCGGTGCGAACTTGGTTGGCCATCGCGATCAGCAAAACGGCGGCGAGCGCCGCGGCCGTCATCACGCGTGTGCGGCGAAAGCACAATCCGCCTGCCGCGAACAATTGGAAGATGCCGATCGCCCGCGTCCACTCCGCAGTGCCGATCGCTGCCAGATAGTGCTCATCGAGCGTCAAAGCCGGTTGCAGGTGCTGTATACCCGAGTTCGCAAAAACCACCGCCAACGCGATGGCCCCGATCGCCGGCCACGCCGCGCGCAGCCGCGGGACGAGGAGGGTCGCGAGCCGCGTTGCATTGCGCGTCAGCACTGGATGGTGGTCCGGCAATAGTTCGTGAGCTCGCGCACGATGCTGGTCGCGGCCACATTCGTGCGCGCGCGCCCTTCGCCGTACTCCAGCGCCAGCCGTACCCTATACTTGTCGAAGAATGCGTCGAACTGTTCGGCGCCTACCGTGCCGAGCGCGAACAGGGAATCCTGCGCCGCGTCGTATTCGAGGAGGATTGCCGCAAGCGGCTGCGGCGCGGGACCCGACACCACGCGCGCCCCTTCCGCCGGGTCGTACACGCTGTGGTCGGCGCAGCAATGGATGACATGCGCGCCCGACGTCGGCGAGCGATCGCGCTGGTAGCGGATGAACGATACCTCGCGCGTCGGATAGGCAAGCTTGTGCGCGCAGATCGCGGAGAACGCGACGATGTTGCGTTCGCGGCCCACGCCGCCGCGCCACGCGTATTCGGTGCCGTCCTGGCGCTTCAGGGCCGCGGGGGCGACGACCGGGCGCGACAGCTTGAGCAACAGGCACGGCGTCGCCGCGTACGGATAGTGAAAGACGTAATTCGTCTCAGGCATGAGTTGCGCTTGCTGGATCGGCCGGCCGTGAATGTCGACGAGACGGGTGCGCGCGTAGGCGCGCGGCGGTTCCTGCGCCCATGCGTTCGGCCATCCGCCAAGCGGCGCCACCGACGCCGCGCCACCCACCAGCGCACAACCGGAAAGGAACTGCCGCCGCTCCATCGGACCTCCTGATGCTGGCGCGTCGCGAGCCTTGATCGGCTCGCTGTCCGGCACATTTTACCGGCAAGGATAACGCCGGACGTGCGCAGTCGACCGCTACGCCCTCAACGGCCCCCGGTCATGAGCCCGCCGGGCCGCCCCAAGGGCGAATACCGGAGCGCGCAGCGCGAAGGCTTCCTTACGTTTCGAGCAGCACGCGGACGTGCTCGGCCGCGCTGCGCCCCAGCGCCGACAACGCATAGCCGCCTTCCAGCGTGGACACGATGCGCCGCTGCGCATGGCGTGCGGCGACCGCCACCAGCTCGCCCGTGACCCACGCGTAGTCGGCCTCGGTGAACTTGAGACCGGCCAGCGGATCTTCGCGATGCGCGTCGAAGCCGGCCGAAACGAGAATGAGCTGCGGTCGGTATGCCTCGAGTGCCGGCAACCAGCGGTCGACGACGGCCGCGCGGAAGGCTTCACTGCCGTCGCCGGCCGCGAGCGGAATGTTGACCATGTTCGCCGCCTGGTTCTCGACGCCGCAGTACGGATAAAGCGGATACTGGAACGTGGAGACCATCAGGACGCGCGGATCGCCCTGGAAGATGTCTTCGGTGCCGTTGCCGTGGTGCACGTCGAAGTCGACGATGGCGACCCGCTCCAGTCCGTGCGCGGCCAGCGCGTGCGCTGCGCCAACGGCGACGTTATTGAAGATGCAGAATCCCATGGCGCGTCGCCGTTCCGCATGATGGCCGGGTGGACGCACCGCGCAGAACGCGGTCGTGCATTCGCCACGCATCGCGAGGTCGACCCCATGCACGACGGCGCCCGCCGCGTGGCGGGCAGCGGTCAGCGAATGCGGATTGAGCGCGGTATCGGGATCGATGAAATGCAGCCCTGCTTCGGGACTTGCGGCGACGATCTCGTCGATATAGGCCGCGCCATGCACGCGCGCGATCTGCTCGTGCGTGGCGGCGGGCGCCGTATAGTGCTTGACGTAGGGATCGAGGCCGGAGGCGATCAAGCGGTCGCTGATCGCGGACAGGCGTTCCGGGCACTCGGGGTGGTAGGGTCCCATTTCGTGCAACAGGAACGACGGGTGCGTGATGAAGGCCGTGGGCATGGGCGGGCGAGCGGGCAACTATTGAGGATTACCTAATTGCGTGTGACAACTACTCCGTCATTCCCGCGAAGAGCCTGCCCTCGAGTGGGGTAGTCGGGGGCGGGAATCCAGCGTCTTTCGCTCGGCGTCACTGGGTCCTTGGCCTTCGCGCGGACGACGCCGGGTTGAATCGATGCCATGGCGCCACGGCTCTTTTCCGCCAAGCGGAGTGTACTCCGCGCCTGCCGGTCGTGACGAGGCCGACGGCGACAGGCTAGAGTCCAGGGTCAGGTTCTTGCCTGCTGCCGACAATCCCGCCAATATCCACCGGTTCCCATGACCCTTCGCTCCGCTTCGCAGGCCGGTACCCCTGCCGCCGCGCGCCTGAATCAGGTGCTGGCCCAGCTCGGCCGCATCGTGGTCGGCAAGGACGAGCCGCTGCGCTTGGCCCTCGCTTGTCTGCTCGCGCGCGGGCATCTGCTCATCGAAGACATCCCGGGCGTCGGCAAATCGACGCTCGCGCACGCGCTCGCGGCAACGCTGGGTCTCAATTACGCGCGGGTCCAGTTCACAAGCGACCTCCTGCCCGCGGACGTCCTCGGCCTGTCGATCTATGACGAGCGGTCACTGTCGTTCCGCTTCCACCCGGGACCGATCTTCAATTCCGTCGTGCTTGCCGACGAGATCAACCGCGCGCCGCCCAAGACGCAGAGCGCGCTGCTCGAGGCCATGGAGGAACGCCAGGTATCGCAGGACGGGCAGACGCGCCGGTTACCCGACCCCTTTTTCGTCATTGCTACGCAGAACCCGGTCGAGCAGATCGGTGCGTATCCGCTGCCGGAGTCGCAGCTCGACCGGTTCCTGATGGCGATCGAGCTCGGCTATCCGGATGCGGCCGCGGAACGCGACCTCTTGTCCGGCGGCGATCGCCGCGCTCGCATTCGCGAAATGACACCCCTGGCTGACCCTGCGACACTGGCCGACTGGCAGCGCGAGGCCGCCGATATCCACGTCGCACCGGCCTTGCTCGACTACGTGCAGGCGCTGCTCGCGGCATCGCGCGGCCACGCGGCCAACGGAACCAACGGCGATGCCGGTGCGCGGCGTGGCCTGAGCCCGCGCGCCGGACTCATGTTGCTTGCCGGTGCGCGGGCGTATGCAATGATCGCATCGCGCGCGATGGTGTTGCCGGAGGATGTGCAGGCGGTGTTTCCGTCGGTCGCGGGACATCGGCTGGCGGGCGGCACGCGCGCGGGCGCGGTGGTGGCGCAGACGCTGCTGCGCGCCGTGCCGCTGCCGTAGCGTTCCGAAAAAAGACGAGCATGGCCGCCTCGATGCCGACCGGGACGCCCGCCTCGGCGTGGTTTGCGCGCGTACGCCAGCGCGCCTTTCGCCAGGCACCGGGTGATCACCCGCCGGTGGTGCTGCGCCATTCGCGCATCTACATCCTGCCGACGCGCCGCGGCTGGGCAATGATCGCAACCCTGCTCTTGTTGTTGCTGACCTCGCTCAATTACGCGCTTGCGTTGGGCGTTGGCGTCACCTTTCTGCTCGCGGGACTCTTGGCCGCCGCGCAATTGCACACGTTCCGCAATCTCGCTGGAATTGAGATCACGCCGCTGGCGGCAGGCGAGACGTTCGCCGGCGGCCATGTCGCGTTCACACTGGCCTTGCACGCGGGTTCCGCGGCGCGCATCGGCATCACGGTCACCGGCGCCGATGCACGGGCAGGCGGCGACATTGCCGCAGGCTCTGCGATGACCGTGACGTTGGACGTCGAGGCGCCGAAACGCGGACGCGTGTCGCTGGGCCGCGTCACCCTGACCTCCGGATATCCGTTCGGCCTCTGGCGTGGCTGGGCGTACGTACATTTTCCGCTGGCCGGCATCGTCTATCCTGCCGCGGAAAGCGGCGCTCCACCGCTACCACGCGGAATCGGCGGCGCCGATCCGCAGGTGCAGGGCGCAAGCGACGACGCCGACCTCGCGGGATTGCGTGAGTTCCAGCGCGGCGATTCGCCGCAACGGATTGCCTGGAAGGCGGTCGCCCGCGGCGCGGGCTGGTTCACCAAGGAATTCGACGGAGCCGGCGGCGGCGGCCCCATGATGCTCGCGTGGGCGACCCTACCCGCGGCTTTGCCGGTAGAGGCACGATTGTCGCGATTGACGGCCTGGGTGCTCGCGGCGGAGCGCGCCGCCCGTCCGTTCGGACTCTCGCTTCCCGGAGTCCACCTTCCGCCACAGCAAGGGCGCGATCACCGGCGCGCGGCGCTGACCGCGCTTGCGCTGTTCCCCGCCGAATGAGCGCCGCCGGGCCGCCCCAAGGCGCGAGGACCCCCTTAGGGGGCAGCGCAGCGGTGACAGCCGCAAGCGTGGGGGTGGGCATGAGCGCGGCGGCCGCAGGCCAGGCGCGCAGCGCGCGTCGCCGCGCGATTGCCCGGACACCAACACGCGAAACTAGCCTTGGCGATGCGGTCCAAGGAGGTGGCGTTTGAGCGCTGCGAAACCCTGGTTCGGAGGAAAGCGGCGGCGCGCTGCAGCGTCATCCCGCGAAACGCTGTCTCCGCTGCAATTTCGCTGCCTGGGCGCGCTGCTGCTCGCCGCTCAACTGCCGCAGGCCGTGCACCTGCCGATCTGGGTGGCGTTTGCCGGCATCATGCTCGTCGGATTGCGTATCCTTCTGCTCCGTCGCGACCGCCAGCGTCCGCAGAATCCGCCGGGGCGGATCCCCTCGTGGACACTCGTCATTTTCGCCATTGCGGCGGCATTGGCCGTACGGGCATCGTTCGGGTACCTGGTCGGCCGCGACCCCTCGGTCGCGTTTCTGTACATCCTGGTCTCGATCAAGTACCTCGAGGCCCGCTCACCGCGCGACGGCACGCTGCTTGTGTGCCTTGCGTGCTTTTTGCTGGTGACGCCCTTCTTTTACAACCAGTCGCTGTTCGCCGCGATCGCCGCGCTGCCGGCCGTCTTGCTCGTTGGCGTGGCGCTCGACGTATTGACCGGCGATCCGCAAGCCGGATCGCGTTCGTTCACCTGGCGGAGCGCCACGCGGCGCAGCGCCGTGATGATGTTGCAGGGTCTGCCGGTGGCCGTGCTGCTGTTCTTCGTGTTTCCGCGCCTTGCCGCACCGCTGTGGGGACTGCCTTCGGACTATGGCGCGAAAAGCGGCCTGTCGGACTCGATGTCCCCGGGACAGATCAGCGAGCTTTCGCTGTCGGACAACGTGGCGTTTCGCGTGGACTTCGACGGTCCCGTGCCACCGCCCGCGCAGCGGTACTGGCGTGGCCCGGTGTTCTCGCAATTTGATGGCAGAACCTGGTCGCTCGGGCCGCATGCAACGCGCGGCGACTTCACGCCCTACAACGCGCCGGGCATCCGTTACACGGTCACGCTTGAACCCAACCATCGGCCGTGGCTGTTCGCGCTCGACTTGCCGGCGGCCTTGCCGACGCTCGAGGGCGGTTCGACTGCAGTCATCGGCGGTTCGCCGATGCTCACGCGTGACCAGCAACTATTGTTGCGCGCGCCGGTGACGCAGGCGCTGCGCTACGCGCAGCAGTCGGTGCTGCGGTCCGCGTACCCTTCCGCGCGCGATGAGGCGCGCTTCAACCTGGGCCTCGGCAAAGGCAATGCGCGCACGCTCGAATTCGCCCAGGAGCTGCGCGCGCAATATCCCGACGACTCAGGCTACATCCGCGCGGTGCTCACCAAGTTCAATCGCGAGAAATTCGTCTATACGCTGGCGCCGCCTTTCATGGAACATGATCCCGCCGACATGTTCCTGTTCGACTCGCGGCGCGGCTTCTGCGAACACTATGCCAGCGCATTCGTGCTGCTGCTGCGCGCCGCCGGCATTCCCGCGCGCGTGGTGACGGGGTACCAGGGTGGCATGATGAATCCCCGTGGCAACTACATGATCGTGCGGCAGTCGGATGCGCATGCATGGACCGAAGCGATGATCGACGGCCACTGGCAGCGCTTCGATCCGACCGCGGCGGTGGCGCCGTCGCGTATCGAGATCGGCCTGGGCGGTGCGCTGCCTTCGAGCGACATGGTGCCCCTCCTGGCGCGCCTCGACATGACGTGGCTCAAGAGCGCACAACTCGCCTGGGACGCGTTCAATCACGATTGGGCGCGCAACGTGGTCGGGTTCAATCGTGATCGCCAGCACTCGCTGTGGCGCGACTGGAGGCTCGACCAGTTTGCACCGTGGCAAATTGTCGTTCTCATTGCAGGGGTGGTGTTCGCCTGGGGCGCGATGGTCGTCGGCTGGCTGATGTGGAAAAGGCGCCATCAGGAGCGGGCGCTCGTGCTGTGGGACGATTTGAACCGACGGCTCGCCCGCGCCGGCCTGCCGAGGCATGCATACGAGGGTCCGCTTGCGTACGCGACCCGCGCGGCGCAACGCTGGCCGCAATTCGCGATCGCATTTGCGGCGATCGGCGAATCGTTCGCCACGCTTCGCTACGGCGCGCCCCCGATTGCCCGCGAACGCGATGCGCTGGTGGCGACCCTTGCGCGCGCCATCGAAGTGCTGCCGGCGCCGGCGGCGCTACGCTCCGCTTCGCCTTAGAAAAGTGCGTCGCGCGTATAGCCGCGGCGCTCGAGCTTGGCGCGCAGCTTGTCCAACGCTTCGCTCTGGATCTGGCGCACGCGCTCGCGCGTGACGCCGATCTCGGTGGCCAGGTCTTCGAGCGTCGTGACTTCACAACCGTTCAGCCCATAGCGGCGCTCGATGACCAGCCGCTGCCGCGCATTCAATTCGGCAAGCCATCCCGCCACTGACGCTTCGATGGCGCTGTCGTGCAGCAGGAGCTCGGGCGCGCGCGCCTCGTCGTCGGCGATGCCGTCGGCCACCGTCAAGCCGGAATCGCGATCGATCGGCGCGTCGAGCGACAGCATGTGTTCCTGGTGGCGAAGCAGGCGCTCGACATCGGCCACCGGCTTGCCCAGCAGGTGCGCAACATCGTCGAGCGACGGATCGTGGCCGCCGGCCGGCGCGTGCGTCTCGAGATGGCGCAACGCACGCAGCACGACATTGAGCTCCTTCACGACATGCGCCGGGAGACGAATCGTGCGCGACTGGTTCATGATCGCGCGCTCGATCGACTGGCGGATCCACCAGGTCGCGTACGTCGTGAACCGGAACCCACGCTCGGGATCGAATTTCTCGAGCGCATGAATGAGCCCCAGGTTGCCTTCCTCGATCAGGTCCGGTAACGCGACGCCACGGTGCGTGTAATGCCGCGCGATGCTGACGACGAGCCGCAGGTTGCGCTCGATCATCGTCTGCCGCGCCTCGAAATCGCCGGCGCGCATTTCGCGCGAGAGACGCAGCTCCTCGGCCGGCGTCAGCAATGCATGCTGGCCGACGTCGTTCAGGTAAAGCTGCGTGACGTCGGTGACGAGATCGCCGGAAAGTCCCGCGGCCGGCTCGTCGAGCGGCAGATCGGCCGAATAACGGTCGGGCTCGCTCGCCGGTTCTTCCGGCGTTGCATCCGCCCCCTTGGGAACGCGCGGTTCGTGAGCCATGCCGTGGCGCTGGAAGGCTACGCGTTGAGCGTCAAGCGGGCGGCAAGTAGCGCGCCGGATCCATCGGTTTGCCCAACCGGCGAATCTCGAAGTGCAGCTTGACGTCGGAGGTGTCCGTGTTGCCCATTTCCGCGATCTTCTGGCCTTTCGTGACCGATTGTCCTTCCTTGACGAGGATGTCGCGGTTGTGCGCGTAGGCGGACAGGTAGGTCTTGTTGTGCTTGATGATGATGAGCTTGCCGTAGCCGCGCAATCCCGTTCCCGCATAGACGACCGTGCCGCCGGCGCTCGCGACCACCGAGGCTCCCGCCGCGCCCGCGATGTCGATGCCCTTGAGATTGGCCGTCTCCGAGAAAGTGCCGATCACCTTGCCTTTCGCCGGCCACACCCACTCGAGCCGGTCGTCGTCGCCACCGTCGGCGGCACCGCTCCGTGACGGCTCAGGCTTCGCCTCGACCTTCCCCGGCGTGGTCGGCGCGGGCGCGGCCATCGCCACGGTGTCGACCGGCGCCGCCGCCGCGCGGACGACGTCGCGCAACGCCTGCTCGGAATACGGCTCCTTCAACGCCTTCGGCGACGATTTGTAATTGTCGGTGTTGCGCGCCCCCACGCTCGCACTGCTGGGGGCAGTCGCAAGCGTCCCGGGCCGCGTCTCCACCACGGCAGGCGTGCTCCTGAGTGGCGTCGTCGTCACGCCACCCGCGGTGGTGGTGGCGTCGCCGGGCGCGTTCAGCCGCAACGCCTGCCCGACGCGGATCAGGTTCACATTTTCGATGTTGTTCCACGCGGCGAGCTCGCGGTAGTCAAGGCCGGCATCGAGCGCGATTTGATAAAGCGTGTCGCCGCGCTTCACCATGTACATCGTCGGCCGCGGCTCCGATTCGGCCGGCGGCACGGCGGGCGTGACGGGCGCCGCCGCGGCCGGCGGCCCGAGCGCCGACGGTCCCGAGGTGCGATCTTCGACGGGCGCACGGGTGCGCGACGCGCAACTGGCGAGCACGGCGACGAGCGCCACCGCTGCGATGCAACGCATCGGGACACGCGAGCTTCCGACAACGGAACCGGATGGGGCGGGCATCGACGAATCGACAACGGATGGTGTTCGTTCGTTCACGCCAAGCCTGAAAGCAATGGCACAAATCTTACCGCATCGAGCGTTTGCTCCTTGAGGCCCCCCGCGGTCGCTTCGAGTACCGTCAACCGCTGCACGCCGCGCTCATCGCCGGCCTGCGCCAGCGGCAGCACCATGCGTCCGCCCGGCTTCAGGTAACGAAGCAGCGCCGTGGGCACATGCGTCGCGCCCGCGGTGACCACGATGGCGTCGACGGCGAGCACCTCGCCCAGGTCGTGGCTGCCATCGCCGTGCTTGAGGGCGACATTCTTCAGCTTGAGCGATTGCAGATGGCGGCGCGCCTTGGCGACCAGCGCGCCGATGC
>Ga0184626_10000515_pt1 | contig 12173 bp, 10 predicted proteins | sample PLM3_60_b1_FD_133142 | JGI IMG/M metagenome (GOLD analysis project Ga0184626, IMG submission 133142) | Groundwater sediment microbial communities from an aquifer in East River, Colorado, USA - PLM3_60_b1 | ecosystem: Environmental > Terrestrial > Soil > Riparian zone | place: USA: East River... | reverse complement strand
TGCTGAAGCCGCTGCAAGAAAAAGCCAAGAGCATGGGGCTTTGGATGCTCGATGTTCCGGCGGAGTACGGCGGCGCCGGTCTTGGACTGCTGCCGCGTTGCATCATTCATGAGGAGATCGCACGCGCTGCCTCCTTGCCCTTTCGAGGCTTGGAATTGTTTGGTCCGGAAGTAAGACCCGTATTGTTTCACTGCAATGAAGAGCAGAAGGAACGTTTTCTAAAGCCGGTGTTGCGCGGTGAGGTTCGCTTTTGCTTCGCGCAGACCGAACCCGACGCCGGGAGCGATCCAGCGGCTATGCGCACACGCGCGGTGCAAGATGGCGATGCATTCACTATCAACGGCACTAAACGCTTCATCACCGCGGCGGGGCGTTCCGACTATGTCCAGTTGATGGCCCTAACCGATCCGGAGAAACGTGCCCGCGGCGGCATCACCTGCTTTGCTGTCGATCTCAAGAGCCCCGGCGTCACCCTCGAACGACAGTGGCCAACGATGATGGGCGAAGCGCCCTGGCAGATTCTCTTCGAAAACGTCCGCGTCCCGGCGGCTGATGTCATCGGCAATGTCGGCGGCGGTTTTTCTCTGGCCCAGAAGTGGATTAGCGAGGGACGCATCCGAGGGCACGGCGCGCGTCCCGTGGGCATCGCCCAGCGCGCGCTGGATATGATGATCGAATACTCGAAAGTCCGTGTCACCTTCGGCCGACCTCTGGCGGACCGCCAGGCGATCCAGTTTATGATCGCGGACTCGGCAATGGAGCTGCATGCGACACGTCTAATGGTCTACGAATGCGCCTGGCGCCAAGATCACGGCGACGACGTGCGCAATCTTTCTTACATGGTCAAGATCATGGCCACCGAGATGGCGAGCCGCGTCATCGACCGAGCGATCCAAGTTCACGGCGGCTTGGGATTGATGAAAGAGTTGCCGCTCGAATGGTGGTATCGCCAGATTCGCAGCACGCGCATCACCGAAGGCGCCAACGAAGTACTGCGCTGGCGCCTAGCGCAAAATCTGATTCGAACTCACGCATGAACTCTTTCTTCGCAAGGAGCCGGGACGAGGTGGCCATGACGCGACCAAGGCATCCTATCACTCACTTTTTCGGGCTCACCCTCCTGTTTTTGAGCGTGATCTCCGGCCCGGCGACCGCCGGTCAAACCACGGGCCAGGTTAAAGTAAAATCGATCACTTTGGGTCTCGTCTCCGCAACATCTCAGAAAGAGATCGAAGCGCATTTTCAAAACTTCGTCCGTTACGTGGCCCGAAAACTCGGCTCCGGACGGGACACAGAAGGAAAGGTGGTTATCGTTCCGACGCCTTTGCAGATGGCAAAGCTCCTTGAAGAGAAGAAGATTGATTTCTATCTCGAGAGTCCCTATCCAACTTACCTCATCAACAAACAGGGGGCCGCGGTACTTCTACTTCGACGTTGGAAAAGCGGCATGGCTGAATACCGGGGCCTCATTTTTGGCAAGAAGGACAGCGAGACAAACCGACTCGAACAGCTGCGCGGCAAGGTGATAGCTTTTGAGGACCCCGGATCAACCTCGGGCTATTTTCTGCCAAAGGTCTTACTTCTAAAAAAGGGGTTTATGCTCTCGGAAAAACCCAGACCCGACGCGAAGGTTGGCCCGAAAGAGATTGGCTACATCTTCGCCTCCACCGATGTCAATGTCGTGAATTTAGTTCTTTCAAAGCGGGTTGTTGCCGGCGCCTTTAGCGATGACGATTATGGCGCGCTTGATGGAAGTAGGAAAGCGGACATCACTATTTTAGCCCAAACCGATCTGTTTCCTCGCCACCTCGTTTCAGTCCGTAAGGATTTGGATCCGACGGTGAAGAACCGCCTGAAGGAGGTGTTGCTTTCCATGCATCAAGACGACGAAGGCCGAAGCATTATGCAACAAACCGACAATACAACGAAATTCGACCTCCTGCCCGGAGGAGAAGAGATGGTTCGGCGAAAGCTGGTTGAAACGTTCCGTCGCCGCTAGCAAAAGGGCAGTTCTCGAAGGACGCATGAAGTTTAAACTATCTCTTCTCGTCTTAGTTTTAGTATTCTTGTGCACGGCCGGATGGGGTCAGGAACGAGCGCGCCTCAGGGTAAGCACTCTCTTTATCGGTTCTTCGTTGCTGCCGATCTGGATTGCGCAGGATCAAGGTCACTTCAAAAATGCCGGGGTAGATATAGAACTTATTTCGATGCAGTCTAACTTATCAACCAGCGCCCTTCTTGCCGGTGAAGTTGATATCATTTTTGGTAGCCCGCAAGTGCCCCTTACCTTATTGAGCTCGAAAAATCCGCCTGATTTCGTCTCCATTGCCGCATGGGCGAGTGGATCCGAACATTGGCTAGTGGTCAATCCCGCCATCAAGTCGGTGAAAGATCTGGAGGGCAAAATGCTGGCGACCAGCCGCCCCAAGTCAGCGAATCACGGCTACCAACTCGTTATTCTCGAGAGAAACGGAGTCGACACTCGGCGCGTCACATTCCTATCTGCGGGCGGACAATCCGGGCGGGTGGCCGCCGTGGAGTCTGGAAGAGTTATGGGATCCGTCGTCAATCGTTACTATGCTCTCCTGCTTAAGAGGAAGGGATTCCAGCCCATTGAGAGGTTGGAACGTCCAGACTATCCGTTTCCTCCCGCAATCTTTGTCGTAGGACGAGATAGTTTACAAACTAAACGTAGCGCTCTGAAGGCATTCCTTACCGGACTGATCGAGGGGACGAAAAAACAGAAAAACGACAAGGAGCTTTCACTGAGGCTCATTCGGAAACATCTGCGTTTGGATAGTCCGGAGGTCATAGAGGCAGCGTACGAAGACGGGACCACGATGTCTTACCCGTACTTCACGGAGCGACAGTTCCAAGTAGCGTTGGATCTTCTGAGTAAGAGCCTCGGTCAATCTACGGATATCTCTTATCAACGTGTGGTAGACCACAGTTTAGTCGAAGAGATTGCCCGCGCCGGGGGTCTATAAAAGATCGCGCTTCGCTCTCCGACGCGCAGCTTCGAGGAAGGAGCTAAGAGCACCATGAGTGTATTGCCGCTTACGATCGGTTTAAATCCTTCACCCTATACGCAAGCTTTGTTTGACGGCTCGGTTCGGCCGAAAGATGTCGATCTCAATCTTCAATCACGCTTCGGCGAAGGCCTCGACAACGTCGGCGCGCGCCACCGCGCCATTATTGCCGGGGAGCTTCACGGCGGCGAGCTTTCAATTTCCTCTTTCATCTTGGCTCGTCTGAGAGGCGTCCCGCTTAAGGCGTTACCGGTTTTTCTCTCGCGCCGCTTCCGCCTGCGCTGCATGTACTGTCGGGTGAACTCCCCCGTAAATCATCCTTCAGAACTGGCCGGCAAGAGCGTCACCGTGCACCGCTACAACGCGACGACGCCGGTTTGGCTCAGGGGCATCTTGCAAAACGAGTTCGGTGTGAAACCCAGCGATCTCGATTGGTATGTAGCGGAGCCCGATATTGCCGAAGAAAGTCTCAAACCTCCACCTCCTGAAGTAGGGGTGCACTTTATAACGCCGCCGCGTACTCGCGAACATGCAGTGGAAATGGTCGAAAAGGGAAAGATCGAGGCCGCTCTCGAACCTTATCACCTGCACGACAATCCGAAGATGCGTTATCTCATGAGGGACTTTCGCCAGGCCGAGAAACAATTCTTTCGCCGCACCGGCGCCTACACGCTCAACCACCTCTTCGCGTTGCGAGAAGAAACCGCGAAAGAGTATCCCGCCGCCGTCAACAATCTGTTCGCGGCTCTCAAAGAGGCAAACTCTCTGGCAGACCGATATCGCGACGAAAAGCAAAAAGAAGAGGCGGCTTGGGAAAAGGAAGTAATAGGCGAAGAGTTTTCTTATAGTTTAAGACAGGGCTGTGCCCGTAGATCCCTTGAAACCTTGATGGAATACCAGGTCCAGCAAGGTATTCTCGACAAGATACCGGAGATCGGGGAGCTTTTCTTTCCTGAGACGTTGGACGCTTAGAGTTGGTGCCTCGTCCACCGGCTATTTGTAGCTTGGGGGTGAGTCAGTTTTCCAAAAGCTTTCTCACCCGTTCGATGACGTCCGCCGGTTGGTTGACGACTTCCCGTGCCATGCTCTGCATTTCTTCGGCGGAAACAGGATCCAGATCGTATTGTCTCTTTCTTACCTCGCCGACAAAATCGGGGTCCTTCAACATTTTTCCGTAGGCGTCACGCAGCGCGCGGGCAACATCCGGGGACAGCCCCGGCGGCGCCACCATCGGCCGACCAAAGCCGCCGGCTGCGAGGATCACCGTGGTCATGCGCCGGTGCGGTTCGGAAGTCTTGTACTGGTCCATAAGCTCATACAAGGTCGGGACTTCAGGCAATCTATGATCCCGTTTCCGCCCCGTCTGGATCAGACTTTTTACCACCCCGGTCTTATACCAAGTGCGTGTCGGTTCCCGGGCGATAAAGCTGCCAAGATCGAAGGCCCGGCAGTGCAGCTCGCCGCGCTCCACAGCCAGATCGATTTCGGCGCCGCTTTGGTATCCGGTCACGGTTTTGAACTTTAGTCCCAGAGTTTCTTCGAGAAGCTTTGGAACGTAATAGCCGGTGGCGCCGGTTCCCGCTCCGCCGCATCTCGGGGGCTCAGCGGCGTGGCGAATGTCTTCGAGCGTTTTATAGGGACTATTCGTCCTCATGTAGAGTTGAGCTTCGAGTCTCTCGGGTGAACCGATCCAAGTGAATTTAGACCAGTCGAATTTGACGGAGTCACGCCCCAGGATCTGATCAAAGTAAACTCCGGCCTGGAGCGCTCCCAGCGTAAGCCCGTCCGGTTTTGCCACATTGTAGATATAGTTCGCAGCTACGACAGAGCTGCCGCCGGGCATGTTCTGCACGATCACCGCAGGCTCTCCGGACAAGTGCTTTGGCAGATGCTGAGCGATTAGGCGCGACCAGAGATCGACTCCTCCTCCCGTACTGGTGCCGACAACGATCTTGACCGTTTTGCCTTTGAAGTCCGGTTGTCCCTGTGCTCCGGCTCCGGCGACACAGACAAACTCCAGGGCAGTGAGGATCAGCAGGCAAAACACCTGAATTCTTGTCTTCAAGACTTTTCCCATAAGCGACTCTCCAGTTCTGTTCTTCTACATATGGATCTTGGCATCTAACACCAACGCGGCGGAGGAATTTGACCGCAAGCCGATGGGGTTAATATCCACGGCGGCGATCTTGCCACTGAGCTCCACCGCGAGATCGGATAAACGCAAAAGGGTGTCGGTCAGGGAATCCAGCGAAGCCGCCTTTTCCAAAATCGGGAAAGCCTTGAGCGACGATACCATATCCTTGGCGTCATGCGTGGTCAGCGGCGCCAGCCGGAGCGCATAGTCTTTGAGAATTTCGGTAAAGACACCGCCGAGACCGCAGAGAATCACCGGACCAAAGGTCGCATCGTATTTCACGCCAAGGATCACCTCGAAGTCGTGGGTAAAATATTTTTCGACGCTGATGACCACGATTCCTTTTGCCATTTCCCGGGCCTTCGCTTCCAGGGCAGCGTATGCCGGCCGAAGCTCCTCCTCGTTGGCAATCCTGTGGCTTACCAAACCCGCATCACTCCTATGCGCAACATCTGCAACTATGCCTTTGAGAATAACCGGGAACCCGAGCCTTCCAGCCGCGTCCCACGCTTCATCGTAGTTGGACACGAGGCAATACTCTGCACATTGAAGGCCGTAGTGCTTCAGCAAATCGAACGTCGCCGAGTGGGGCAACATCAAGATGCCTTGGTGTGCTTTCAGAATCGCCTCCGCCTTGGCTCTCGTCCCCGAAGCGCTCGTTTTCTCCGATGGCTTGGAACCGCTCTCCCTCAAGAATCGGCCATGATCGATGTAGCCCCGCAACATCTTGAAACAAGCATCCGTCGCCGCGTCAAAGACGGGAATGTGATGTTTTTGGAAAATATCGCGCATCTCTGGCTCGGAGAGATTGATAATTGCCGCAGCGGTCTTGCCGAACTTCTCAGACGCCGCAGCAAAATTTCTGGCGTACTCCTGACGCACCGCCAGTGGTCCCATGAACATCAGGAGGCAATCGTTGGCGGGTATCGGACGCGAAGGCTTCGCAAACGGCGGAAAGAAAGCCCGGACTTCTCGATGCGCCCGCGGTATCGAAAGGATTGGTCAAGATCGCGCTGCGCCGCTCGGGTATTCGGGCCTTAGCCTCCTCGGAAATATCGGCGAGATCGAGGCCATATTCACTGGCCTTATCGGCCATCAGGCTCGCCCCCGCCCCGCTCGAAGTCATGACAAGAATGCGACCACCTCGAGGAACAGGTTGATGAGCGGCGAGTTGAGCAGTGCCCAAAAATGTCTCCACCGTATCTGTCGATATCACCCCGAACTGGCGAAAGGCGGCTTCGTAAACTTCTCCGGAGCCGGCCATTCTCGCCGTGTGCGCCATGGTTGTGATCGCACCGCGCTCGGACTTGCCGACCTTGAGCACGACGATGGTCTTCTTCAACTCATGAGAACGGCGCGCAAGATCGAGAAACCTCGGGCCATTCTTGAGCCCCTCCATCAGTACGGCCACAACTTGGGTGGTCTCGTCTTCGAGAAAGAATTCCACGAAATCGCACAAGTCTAAATCCATTTCATTGCCATTGCTAACCAGATAGCTGAGACCCTGATTCGCCTGCACGGCGCGATGTCCTAACACTCCAAGGAGCGCGCCACTATGGGACGCAATGGCAACCGGACCGGGCTTGAGCGGCAATGAGAACGAATGATCGTAGCCGACGGGAATCCCTTTGATGACGTTAAAAGTGCCATGACAGTTGGGCCCGCACACCCGGATATCGTATTGTTTCGCGATCCGGCTCAAATGTTCTTGGCGCTCACGGCCTTCCTCACCCGCCTCGCTGAATCCAGCGGAACCGATGACAGCTGTCTTGATGCCTTTACGTCCGCACTCTTCGAGGACTTGCGGCGATAGCCGCGCGTCCACCATGAGCACAGCCACGTCGGCTGCTTCTGGAAGATCCGTTACCGATGGATAACAAGGAAGGCCGCTGATCTCCTTGGCCCTAGGATTGACGGGAAAGATTTTCCCCGAAAATCTGGATTGCATCAGGTTGCGCAAAGGCAATCCCGAGGCCTTCGTCGGATCGGAAGAGGCACCAACGATGGCAATCGATTGCGGTTCAAAAAGAAGTCGGACGCGTTGATCGGACAAGAAATTCCTCGGTGAGTAGTCTTGCCTGTTGGGTGGGCGTGACGGGAGACCGTCACGCCATCGTCGAAATTATGAAGGTAACCACCTTGGACTTGACGGGTCCGAGACCGGCTCGGTGGGTGAATCACCGTTGGATCTCATCGTCTCGGGACGCTGCGGGCTCTTGATCGCTTCTTTCCACGGTGAGGGAGCGTCTTTGTATGCTGCGGGTCCTTTGATGAAGTGGCGGGCGTGCTCCAGAGTCTCGACGAAGGGCATATCCATGGCGTAGAGTTTTTTGCCATTCGGCCTAGGTCCGCTCTTGGAAACGTGTCCCCAGAGCGGATGACCCACCATCTCTTCCGCCATCCAGACCGCTTCGATGACTTTTTCCAGATCTACGCCCGTTTCGATTCCCATCCCTTCCAGCATGTGAATCAGATCTTCCGTGGGAGCAAGACCCGCGGACCGGCCATTGCCGCAAAAAGGACAACCTCCCATGCCGCCGATCGCCGGTTGCAGCAGCAAGGTATCGGTAGTATCCAAAACTTTCAGGCAAACATAAGAAGACGTCAACGCCATACCGCGTGTGTTATGGAGATGAAGGTTGAAGCTTTTAATCGACGGCCAGCGTTCCTTGATCGCCACCAACTGCCGCTCCACTTGATCGGGCATGTTCCAACCCATGGGATCTGAGATGCCTACTTTAGTGACAGGAATCCCGGCCTCCTCCCACAGCCGATACTGCCGTTCGAGCATCGTCATGCGGTCGGCCTGAGTAACCTCGCCGGTCCAGTTGGATCCCCAGGAAGCGCTGATGCCGATACCCGCCGCTTTAGCACCCTTGGCCTTTGCTTCCTCAATGGCTTTGGGCCAGCGCGCCATCTGTTGGGCGATGGTTCTATTAATATTGCGCTGCGCGAAAACGTCGCACAGATACACCGCGGTCTGCGCCTGGTATTTTTCATCCGAGAGCGGCGGAATATATTGCCGCAGCCTTTCTCTGCCCATCTCATTGAGTGCGGTAGCGGTATAGGTGACGCCGGGCTTGGGATGAAAGCCCTTCACCAGCTCGTCGATGCAAACCATTTGCGGCACCCATCTCGGACTTACGAAGGAACCGACGGCGATTTCTTTCAAGCCCGTTTCCGATAACGCATCCAGCAACCGGATCTTATCGGCCACCGGAATATCCGGGCGCTCGATCTGCAGGCCGTCGCGCATTCCTTCTTCGGTCAATATGACTTTTGCATAATTACTCATGTGGTCTCCCTAAATATTTGTACAACTCTGCTCGGCTGACCGGAGTCTAATCATCTTTCCACGACGCCGAACGTTTCTCCGTGAAGGCCGCAGCGCCCTCTCTCGCGTCTTGGCTCTCATAAGGACTCGGTCCCGGCGCCATCTTCAACGCAAAGAAAAGCGGCGACCCGATCGACTTTACCGAAAGCTCTTTAATCCGGCGCAGCGAAACGGGCGCGTTCTTAGCTATCTTTTCAGCTAAAGCCGTGGCGGCCGGCAATAGCTCGGGCAGCGGAACGACCTGATTGACCAGGCCAAAGCGCAAGGCCTCTTGAGCGGTAATCGGCTCGCCGGTAAAAAGCATTTGCATTGCTATCCCTCTCGGCATCAGATATTGGAGCATCACCGTGGCGAAGTTCGCTCCGCGGCCCCGCTTCGCCTCAGGCAGTCCGAAGCTGGCGTTCTCAGAGGCGATCCGAATATCGCATGCCAGCGAGAGCTCACATCCGCCGGCCAGCGCGTAACCGTTGACCGCTGCAATGACCGGCTTATACGTCTCGATGACGATCGCGCTTGAGTGCGGCGGCTCGTCCAAGGCACCATAATCCGGCCCCACGCGATAGGACTTTTTCTTAAAGATCTCATTGTGTTCCTTGAGATCCGCTCCAGCGGAGAAGGCCTTGTCACCTGCGCCTGTAATGATGGCTACCCTGATAGACGGCTCGTAACGAACTTTCATGAACGCATCGATGAGCCCCTTGCGCACATCCTGGCCTAACGCGTTCATACGTTCCGGACGGTTGAGTGTGACGTAGGCGATGTGCTCTTTTTGTTCAAACAAAACGTAATCAGACATGATTAACTTTGCCTCAACAAACTTTTCCGACTCTCAGCGCGGGAAATTATCACCGGGGAAGGAGAACTTCAACGTGTGTATCGCGGAGGAGAGACCTACGGATGCACGGTTTCCAGAAACCAGTCGGTGGGAATCTCGTGCCCTGCTCCCCTGCTCTTTGCTTCAGCGTAGACGGCTGCGCCGACTGCGGCGAACTGGAGGCCGATGCCTAAATTATTTAGAAAGCAGGTGGTCTCTTCCGCCGTGGCTCGACCTGGGACTTTTCCAGACACGAGCTCTCTTAGCTCGGGAGCGGCGAGCCAAAAGGGATGCTCCACGAGTGAACCGGCGGCTTGGCCTGGACCTTTTTTAATGATGTCGATGGCGTCGTGAGCCGCTATACCATCGTCTCCGAAACCGGCGACATAGTTTTCTGGAGCATGCTTGTGCGAGTGTATAACCAACCGGTCTACCTTTCGAATCGTCTCATCGCCCAGTTCCGGAACCCGGACACAAGTCAAGTGCATACCCGGCCGCACCCATTCCGGGCTGACCACCCTCGTTAAAGAATTCGTCGTGGTTGCAATAATATCCGCATCACGCACGGCTTCTTCGGGACTTTCCACCGGCCGTACTTCAGCCTTAACTTTTTGTTGCATTTCTTTTGCGAACGTTTCGCGATTGCTTTTCGTGGGGCTGTACACGTTTACTCTTTTTAGATTTCGTACCGTGCACATAGCTGGCAAATGGCTCCCCGCCTGCCAGCCGGAACCGAAGAGAGCCAAGGTACTCGCGTCCTCCCGCGCCAGGCAGCGGGCCGCTATCGCGCTGCTGGAAGCCACGCGCATGCGCTGGACGACCCCATCGGGAAAGATCGCGAGCGGTTCGCCGTTCTCCGTCGAGAACAACATAACCAGGCCCACATATTTGTCGCCGGGAGCGGCAGGAACCTTGGTCTTTAAAACCCGGCCTCCCTGTTGTCGCCACCGGATAATGTCGGAATTGATGCGCATCGCGACGATGGGCGGATCGACAAGTCCTGCCTCCATCGATTTGAAAGCATAAACGCCGGACTCATTGGGCAACGGCAGGACCAAATCTGTGCGCGGACGATTGATCGCCGCGCCTTTATCCCAGCTCTTATAGGCTTTCTCGAGCGCGTCGATACATGTGGCGATAGATAAAAAGGACTCGATTTCTTCGTTGCTCAATATCAGCATGATTGCTGGCATATCAACGGCATTGATCCAGGTCAAGCAACAGGTCTGCGGAAAATTAGGGTAATGCTAAAATGGATAGGCTATTTCTGATAACTTGCACAATTTCTACCGGAGTCGAGTCGGCGTCGATCTGCAAGGCCTCGTTGGGCTCTTCGAGAGTATCGAACTGACTTTGGACGAGATGCGGATTCATGAAGTGGCCGACTCGGTTTTTTAATCTTTCTTGAATCAAAGCAATGCTAGCTTTGAGGTATACGAAGCTCACTTGTTCGTCTATCTGCAGCATCCTGCGGTAGGATGCCTTCAAAGCGGAGCAGGCAATGACGGTGTTCTCGCTCCGGGCAATCGCCCCATGGATAACCTCTCGAATCGCCTCCAGCCAAGGCCTCCGATCTTCGTCATTCAACGGCTCTCCGCGCCGCAATTTTTCGATGTTTTCCGTTGAATGGAAATCATCGCCTTCAAAGAAGCTCCAGCCAAGCTGCCGAGCCAGGAGTTTACCCACTGTACTTTTACCGGAAGCTGTCACGCCCATCAGCACTATAATCATCTGATTGTCCCGGTAAATTTCTCCGAACTCACGTTCGGGACTACGATCAGTTCTTCAGTCGCTGGCGGACGCCGCGGCGCGCCAAAAGCATCAGCAACGCGGATGCACCCAAGGTGTAAAAGAGATCCCACAAGACAACCGGAGAGAACTCGCCGCTAAAAGATGCCCGGGCGAGCCGAACCGGATGAAGCAGGGGCAAGGCTTCCGCTACCCATAACCACGGTTGAGTGAGGCGCTCCTCAAGAGGAAAAAACACATCAGAAAACAGAAATAAAGGAGTCAGAAAAAGCGTAAAATAAAAACTGAAAAGATCGATGTTCGGGATGCGCAAGGAGAAAACCAGTCCGATCGCTGCAAAAAGAAGTCCCGTCATCGGAATCAACAATAAAACCCAAAGGGACGACGGCATTGGGGCAAGGCCGAAGAGGGCCAGCACAACAAAAAAACATCCTCCATAAATAGATGAACGGGTGATCGCCCACAGGACCTCGCCGGCGAGAATGTCATCCGGCTCGATGGGCGTTGTCAGCATAGCGTCGTAAGCCTTCTCAAAAATAAGCCGGACATAGATATTATAGGTGACCTCGAAGCTCGCACCATTCATGGCCGCTACACAAACCAGTCCCGGGGCAAGAAACTCGATGTAGCTCGTCCCGCCCATCTCGGAAACATAAGCACCGACGCCGATACCGATCGAAAAGAGATAGAAAACCGGCTCGAAAAAATTGGGCAAGATATTCCACTTCCATGTGCGCTGGTACATGGCCGCGTTCCGGCGCCAAACAGCGAGGGCGTAGGGAGCAGAAAGACTCATGAGTTCCCCTCTAGACTCGTTCCGGTTAGGGAGAGAAAGACATCCTCCAGATTTGTCGGCCGGACAATGACTGAGCGGCGATCGCCCTGATCATGATGCCGAATCCGCTCGATGATAGGGGCGGGGTCATCAACGTACAATATGAGCCGCTGACCTATACGCAACCGCCGGTTCGACCGCACGAAGCCGTCAACTAGCGCCGCTTCCTCCTGCGGAGCGGAGTCAAATTCCACGGCTTCAGGCGCAAGTAGAGTGACGATAAGTTCCGCAGGCGCCCCAGCGCCGATCACCTTGCCTGCCGAAACAATTGCGACGCG
>Ga0184626_10000512_pt1 | contig 12193 bp, 11 predicted proteins | sample PLM3_60_b1_FD_133142 | JGI IMG/M metagenome (GOLD analysis project Ga0184626, IMG submission 133142) | Groundwater sediment microbial communities from an aquifer in East River, Colorado, USA - PLM3_60_b1 | ecosystem: Environmental > Terrestrial > Soil > Riparian zone | place: USA: East River... | reverse complement strand
GGAGACAATCATGGCAGTAAAAGCGATTCCCGAGGATCACCATACCGTCACGCCCTATCTCACCGTGCGCGGCGCGGCGAAAGTCATCGACTTCCTCAAGCAGGCCTTCGGCGCAGAATTGAAGTCCGGGCCGTTTAAGCGGCCGGACGGAAAGATCATGCATGCGGAGATCAAGATCGGTGACTCCCCCATTATGATTGGCGAGGAGAGCGAAATGGCAAAGGCGACGCCTTCATCGCTCTACCTTTACGTTGCGAATGTCGACAGCGTGTACCAGCAGGCGGTCAAAGCCGGTGGCAAGACGGTCATGGAACCGATGGACATGTTCTATGGCGATCGAACCGGCTGCGTGAAGGATCCGTCAGGCAATAGCTGGACGATCGCAACACACAAGGAAGACATTGCGCCGCAGGAGATGGAGAAGCGCGCCGAGGCCTTTTTCAAGCAGCACAAGCACAAGGTGGCTTGAGCGGCAATCAGGAGTCTCCACCTTCGTTAGAGGCACGGTGGGACGCCAAGCCCACCGCATCTGCCGGGTGCCGCAAGATACTATCGAAGATAGTGATGGGAAGATGCATGCCTTGTCCGGCAGCTAGGGACCCTGTCTGGTCAACGAGTCCATCAGGAGGTCTTTGAGACCATCGCCCACCCCGCCGCAATAGGTGACAGAACCGGATGCGCGGGTGATCTGCGGCCGATCGGATTCCAAGCCGACGAGCAATCCGGTCGAGCCAAGCGCAACGCGCCACAGCACGGGCAGCCGATCGTCCTCGGCGATCCATGCGGAGGCCCTCGCGCAACTGAATTGCTCCGGGTGGAGGACGTAGAGTGCTGCGAGGGCATCGAACGGGTAAAAACCCGGCAGGCCGATGTCTCCCTCCCAATGTTCGAGCCAAGGTCCAGCCCTTTCCGCGAGCCACGCCGCCGCGCGCGAACCGCCCTTCATTCGAGCGAGGTCCCGACGAATCACCATGACCTCGCGGGCCGCCGCGTATGGCGTCAGACTGATGCGTTCGGCGAACCCCAAGACGATGGAAGCCGAGGTTCGGTCTTTGGAGAAGTTGAAGTCGCGGAAGATCGGTCCGTGGCCGAAGAGAATGCCAGTCGAACTCCTGCCTTCTGCCGGATGGAAGACGTGGCCGGGGCGCCGGCCCATGACCAAGACCAGCATACCGATGTTGTCTGCCAGATCCGGCCTCCTCCGCAGCGTCGCCGCGACATTCGTCAGCGGCCCGAGACTGACGATGGTGAGGGGACCGCGCTCAAGCGCGCGTTCGAGTGCCGCATGCGCGGGTTCGATAGGGGTCATCCGTTCAGTCTCCAACGCAGTCGACGAGCCGCTGTGGACAAGGATGTTCGAGCTTCCAACAACACGCCCAACCAGATCGCGCGTCGTTCGGTCGACGACGGACAGCGGCGCATTGCCGAAGACGGTCGAGATGCCGACGATCTCGACCTCTGGGGAGTTCATGAGGACGAGCATCGCAAAGCAATCGTCCGGATCGGCGTTGCCGCCGTTGCACGCAGCATCCGTATCGATCCATACGCGCGACGGCCGATCCACATGCGGTCCACCGCGCACCAGCGACAAGGGTGCACCCTCGGATTCGCCAGTCCGCCAATTTCGAACGGGAACGGTGCACGTAAGCGCGAGCAGAGCCGCCGCCAGGAGCAACAGGAAAACCCCCACTCGGACGAACGCCTTACGATTTGGCTTCATCGCGGCTTCGTGATCGGCGGCTTGCCACCACGGGTGCTCGCAGCCGCATGAGGTAGAGCGCGATGGGTAGCAGGAGGATGGGGAGCACGTAGCTCACCGCAAGGGCGAGGACCGGCTGATCAGCCCAGCCGGCGCCGATGGCCGCAAATGCGAACGCCGCAGGCACGCTGCCGATGGTCAGCGCCGCGGTAAATTTTCTCATCGGCATGCCCGCAAGTCCGGCGAGAAAGACCATGGCCTCGGGGATGCTGTAGGGAAGACTGCGCGTCAGGACAATCGCCCAAGCACCGCCCCGGTCGAATAGACTCTCCATCTTGCGCAGAGACCGGGGCCTAGCGAAGCGTCGCGCGAAGCGCCGCGCGGAGGTGAGCATCAGGGCGTAGCCCAGAAGACCGCCGGTGATCAGGCCGAGGCTGCCCAGCAATCCGCCGAGCAGTGTCCCATAGATGATGCCAAGGGCGGCGATCACGGCAGTCTGCGGAATTGGCAACACCAGATCGGCCCAGATGAGAGCAATACCCACGGCCCACGCCCAGTTCTCGTATTGTCGGAGCGTCAGAACGGCATCGCTGGCCTCCTGGGGTGTCGGGATCGCGCAGGAGGCAAGCACGAGCGACAGAACGCCGCCCTCGATCAAGCCTGATCGTGCATAGGTCCGGGAACACGTAGCGTCGGCGCCGCGGGGCCAGCGCTGCTGTCCGAAGGCTACAGCCAACGGCGCACGCGGACCTTGTAGTCCCGATAGGCGTCGCCGAACCGCCGCTCCAGGTACGCCTCCTCGCGCGCGACGACGCCGTAGCGGATCGTGATTGCCAGAGGCAGCGTGAGGATCAGGGTCCACGGGCTTTGTGCGGCTACGCCGATGCCGCCGTAGAGGAGAAATATGCCGAGATAGATGGGATTGCGGGTCCAGCCGTGAATGCCGGTCGTCACCAGCGCGCGCGTGGGCTTGATCGAGCGTACCGGCGTCCCTGCCCGTGAGAAGTTGCGAATACCCGCGGCTGCAAGCGCCAGACCGATCAAGATCAGCGAACCGCCGATGATCCACAGGACCAGATCGATCCCCGGAGCCGGCAACGGCAAACGCAGCAGGCGATCCAAGGCGAAGCCGATCAGAAGAGCGGCGAGAAAGAGGAGGGGCGGTCTCGCGATGAGGCCTGCGGTTCCGGTGTCGGTTGCTTGTTGTCCAGTCGGGTCCATTTGTATGTCCGCTCTCGCAGATACTGGAGCCTATCCAGGAATGACAACTAAGGTGTCATACTAGAAGTTGACAACACAGGTGTCAATCGCAGAAATTGGCCCAGACAAAGGGAACGGAAGCGATGGCGCCGGCACGACACAGGACCGAGGCGGGCCGAAGGGCGGGGGCGGGCCCAATCGTTGACAGCAGAGCCGAGGCGATCACCGAGCTGATGCTCGAAGTGGCCCAGTGCTTCTTCAGGATACGGGCGCTCGGCCAGAAGACAGGGCTCATCACCAGTTGGGGCGGCGGTGCGTTCGGTTTCATGCGAAGCCTCGCGCTGCTCGGCCCGCTCACCGTGCCGCAGATCGCCCAGATGCGGCCCACCAGCCGTCAGCGCATGCAGCGGCTGGCGGATGAGCTTGCAGCCGAGGGGCTCGTCAAATTCATCGACAACCCGAAGCATCGGCGCTCGAAGCTTGTGCAGCTCACGCCCAAAGGCGACGCGCGCTACCGCGAGCTCAACGCCCGGCTCCTTTCGATCGCATCCACTATGGGCGTCGCTCTCAGCGAACCGGATATCCGTACGACGACTGAGATCGTGCGGCAGCTGAGCAATGATATGAAGGCGCGGTCGGAGCGTCTGTCGTAGTGTTCGGCGCCATCCGCGTCAGGGAAAGGGCGGGAGCTCACTTCAGGATATATCGGATAGATGGCGCGGGAGACGAGAACACAGTATTTTCCGGACTCGACATCCGACCGGTAAGTAGGGTGGTCGGCGAGGAGCTTGCATGCCCAGCAACGCCGACAACCGTTATGGCAGGCTTTCCGCCTGGGCCTACGACCTGGATAAGCCGATCGGGCATTCCTTCGGCGATGTGGAGTTTCTTCTCGGCAGATTGGCCGGCTGCAGCGGGCCGATTCTGGAGCCCGCCGTCGGCACGGGGCGCGTGCTGATTCGGCTGCTTGAAGCCGGGCATGATATCGAGGGGTTCGATGGTTCCAGCGAGATGCTGGAGATCTGCCGCCGGAACTGCCGTGCGCGCGGGCTTTCGCCGCGCCTCAGCCAGATGCGATGGGATGCGTTCCAGTGCGACCGCAGGTTTGCCGCCATTATCATGACCGCCGGCACATTCATGCTGATCGGCGAGTTCGAAACGGCCTGCGCTGTCTTGCGCCGGTTCTACGAGCATCTTGCGCCGGGCGGCCGTTTGATTTTCGATATCAGCCCGGATGATTGCTTCACCAGCGACCTCAGCACGAGAACCTGGACATCGGCCGATGGCGATGTCCTGACGCTGCAGGAGAACAAGACCGAGCTGGATTATGTCATGCAGCGCTCGATGACGCCGATGCGCTATGAACATTGGCGCGGCGGGAAGCTGGTCGAAAGCGAGCTTGAGATACTCACTATGCGCTGGTGGGGCATGCATGAACTGGCGATGGCGCTGACATCAGCCGGATTCGCGGCGCCGGTGATATCCGGCGGCTTCCAGCATGGACGGGCACCCCGCAGCGGAGATAATGTCATCTCCTTCGAGGCAGAGCGCCGCTAGAATACAAGTCGCGTGTCTGCCGCGTTCGTCGTCCGAGTTTCTCCAGAGGGTGCCGCTTGGATTCCTCCGTTCATGCCACGGAAACTGCCGTGGTCAGCACGCTGATACAGCTGATCATCATCATCCTGTTTGCGCGCGTCGCCGGCAGCGTGGCGCGCGCGGTGCGCCAGCCGCGCGCGGTCGGCGAGATCGTCGCCGGCCTACTGCTGGGGCCGTCCTTGTTCGGCCACCTGTTCCCTGAACTCTCGGCCTCTATCTTCGGCGCCGATTCATCGACGGCCGTGCTGATCCTCAGCCAGATCGGCCTGATCCTGCTGATGTTCCAGATCGGCAGCGAATTCGAGTTCGGCCATTTGCGGGATTCGCAGAACAAGCGGGCCGTCCTCTATGTCTCCGTCGTCAGCATCTGCGCGCCGCTTGCAACCGGTCTGCTGCTGGGATGGTGGACGGCGCCGATCCTGGCGCCGGGAATCGATGGGTTGACCTATTGTCTGTTTGTCGGCGTCGCCTTCGCGATCACGGCGGTGCCGGTGCTGGGCCGCATCCTGCGCGAGTATTCGATGACGCGCACGGAAACCGGCGTCATCGCCATCACCGCGGCGGCGGCGAACGATGTCGTCGGGTGGGTCGCGCTGGCCGGCGTTGCCGCTTATGCCTCGGCGCAGTTTTCCGCAGTGCAGTCGGCTTATCAGATCGGCGGCATCCTGCTGCTGCTCCTGGCGCTCTGGTTCGCCGGCCGGCCGGCGGTGAGCTGGCTGATCAACCGCTTTCCGAGTGAAGACGGTCAGACCTCGAACAGCTTGCTGGCCATCGTCCTGGCGCTGATCTTCCTGGCGGGCATCGGCACCGAGCGGCTGGGCATCTTCACGATCTTCGGCGGCTTTCTGCTGGGGCTGCTGTTCCACCGGCATCACGAGTTTGTCGAGGGGTGGCGCAAGCAGGTGGGCCAGTTCGTGCTGGTGTTCTTTCTGCCGATCTTTTTCACCTATACGGGGCTGCGCACCAATGTGCTGGGGCTGGATTCGGCGTCGGATTGGGCCTGGTGCGGCGGCATCGTCCTGGCGGCGGTCGTCGCCAAGGTCGTTCCGGTCTACATCGCCTCGCGCCTGGCCGGCCTCGGTTCGCAGCAATCGGCGATCCTCGGCGTGCTCATGAACACCCGCGGCCTCATGGAGCTGATCGTGCTCAATGTCGGCCTGAGCCTGGGGTTCATTCCGCCCGATGTGTTCACCATGCTGGTCATCATGGCTGTCGTGACCACGATCATGACCGGCCCGCTGCTGCAGATCATGCTGCCGCGCACCGGCCACCGGGTGGATAAGCTCATCGAGGCGTAGGCGGGTTAGTGCTCTTTCCCCGCCTGATACTGGGTCAAGGCGAGGCGCAAGGACGTGGCCGGACCGATGAGCGGCCCGAGGCCGTGATTGGCGGCCTGGGGGAAGCTCATCATGTCGCGCACGAGTTCGCTGTCCCGGCCCAGGGCATATTCGGCGATGGCCCGGCCGGCGAACGTGCCCTTGGGCACGCCGACGCCGTTGCAGCACACCGAGGCGAACAGGCCCGGGCCTAGGGCGCCCCAGAACGGCGCGGAATTGCGCGACAGGCAGACAAAGCCGGCCCAGGTGGCGACGATCTCGACTTCCGCGAGATCAGGATAGCGGGCGGCGATGGCCTTGAGGTGGCTCTTCCGCGCCCGCGCCAGCTCGCGGTCGCTAACGGCGGTATTGCCGCCGTAACGGAACGTGTTGCGCATCATCAGGCGATTGTCGGCTGTGCGGCGGACCGTCGAGCCCATGCGGATGGTGCAGGTGACGCCCCAATTCTCATCGCTGCCGAGCTTCTCCAGCTGTTGGGCGCTCAGCGGTTCGGTCAGGCTGGCATAGGTGACAATCCGGATCAGCCGGTTCTCCAGCAGGCCCCAGCCGTCGGTGAACCCGTTGGTCGCCAGGATCAGCCGCGGCGCCGTGATCTCTCCCTCCGACGTTTCAAGCCGGTGGGGCGGGCCGTAGTCGATGGCGGTGACCGGCGACTCCTCATAGACATCCACATTGCCCGGCAGGGAGTGGGCGAGGCCGCTGACCAGAGCCGCTGGCTGCATCAGCACGGTCCCCGGCTGATAGACCGCCGCGGCGTAGTAACGGGTGCCCAGACGACCGGCCACTTGGTCGCGGTCCAGCCGCTCATGGGGCAGGCGGAGCTTATCCGACAGCGCGACGATCGGCTCGGCGCCGGCGACGCCGGCCGGCGTCGCGGCTACGCGGTATTGACCGCGACGCGCCCAGTGGCAGCGGATTTGATGTTTCTCGACAAGCTCTTCCAGCCAATCGATAGCAAAGCGGTTGAGCTTCAGAATGCGCCGGTTCGCCTCTATTTGTTCGGCGGAGTCGGCGTTATGGGGCGCATCGATCACAAAGCCCGCATTGCGGCCGGAGGCGCCCATGCCGGCGCGCTGCGCCTCTATCAGGACAATACGGCTGTCCGGCGCCAGTTCGGCCAGGCGGCGGGCGGCGGCAACGCCGGTGAAGCCGGCGCCGACAACGACCCAGTCGGCCTTCTGCACACCCTCCAGCTGCCGGGGCGGCGGTGCCGGAGGCATGGTGAGATACCAACCGCTGGGCCGGGGGTCTTGGGGGAATACGGTGATCTGCATTGCTTAAGGATGAAACCGCCGATGAACGCCGATGAACGCCGATGTCATTTGCCCTGCTCGAAATCCTGTACGATACGCCGAAGCTCGACTCGAGGTTTGCCAAAATTCAGCAGTAAAGCAACGTGCAATCCGGGGGCCTTCAAGTAATTCATGCATTGGGCAACGTGAATATCGTCCAACGCCTTTACAGCCTTGATTTCGACGATGACTTCGTCTGCGACGACCATGTCAGCGATATACTCGCCGACGATGCTGCCCTTGTAGCTGACGGTCATGGAATGTTGCTGCGCAACTGGAAGGCCAGCAGTACGCAACTCCACAACCATAGCTCGCTCGTAGACCTTCTCGACAAAGCCGGCCCCAAGAACATTGCTGACGGCATAGGCGCAGCCGATTACCTGCTTGGTGATCGCATCCAATCGGCGTTCATCGGCGTTCATCGGCGGTTTGTCTACTGCGGGAAGGCTGGGCATCTGCGTTAATCTGCGGATTCTTAGTTTTCTCAGATGATCGGGGCGCCGCCTTCTTCGGTGCGGCGGGCGATGTAGGCGTCCAGTTCTTCGGCGCGGGCGGGATCGAGGGGCGGTTGCACATACTCCGCCAGCATCGTCTTCCAGATCTTGTTGGCGCGCTTGGTCGCATCCATCGCGCCGTCGGCGGACCATTGCTGGAAGGTTCGCCAGTCCGATAGCAGCGGCCTGTAGAACGCAGTCTCATAGCGGTCGAGCGTATGCTGGGTGCCGAAGAAATGGCCGCCGGGACCGACATCGCGCATGGCCTCGACGGCCAGGGTCGATTCATCGACCACGACCGGCTGGAAGAACTCCGACATGATCTGCAGCATCTCGGCGTCGATGATGTATTTCTCGTAGGAGGCGACGAGGCCGCCCTCGAGCCAGCCGAGGCCATGGATCATCATGTTGCAATGGCCCATGAGCGCGCCCCAGATCGACATGGCGCCTTCATAGGTGGCCTGGGCGTCCGGATGGTTGGAGGCGTTCGTGTTGGAGGAGCGGTAGGGCATTTTGTAGTGCCGCGCCATCTGGCCGCCGATAAGCGCCGCTTTGATGTATTCCGGCGTGCCGAAGGCCGGCGCACCGCTGCGCATATCCACGTTCGAGGTGAAGCCGCCATAGACGAGGGGCGCACCAGGGCGAACCAATTGCGACAGGGTGATTGCGCCGAGCGCCTCCGCGTTCTGCTGCGCCAGCGCACCGGCGAGCGTCACCGGGGCCATGGCGCCGGACAGGGTGAACGGAGTGATGCAGAGCGGCTGGTTGTAGCGCGCCATCTCGATGACGCCCCAGGCCATGGGTCCGTCGAGCTGCAAGGGTGAATTGGTGTTGATGACGGAATAGTAGCTCGGTTCGCGCAGGAGCTGTTCTTCGCTGATGCCGCGGACGATCCGCATCATTTCGAAAAAATCGCGCATCCGCTGCGGCGTTATGGTGGGGGCGAACGGCACCTTGTCGGAGTGGGTCAGCACCACGCGGCCCATGATCATGTGCCGGATCGGCACCTCGACATCCGTCGCTTCCGGCGCCGATCCCGCCAGGAAATGGACGATGTTCAGGCTGTGGGCCAGTTTCACCAGTTCGGTGAAGTCGGCCAGCGTGCCCGGCCGCCGGCCTCGGTCCAGGTCCGAGGCATAGGGCGGACCGCCGACGGTGCCGAAATTCGTGTAGTTGCCGCCCATCACGATGTTGCGCTCGGGATTGCGCGCATGGACGGTGTAGGAGGCGGGCACGGTTGTCAGGGCGTGCTCGACCAGGTCGCTGTCGAAGCGCACCATCTGGCTGTCTTCGTCGACCGCGGCGCCGCCCTTCTTCAGAATTGCCCGCGCCTCCGGCAGCAGCACCCGCATGCCGATTTCTTTCAGGATTTTGAGCGCCGTGAGGTGAATGGTCTGGATTTGGTCTGCCGACAGCGGCTCGATCGGCGGGTAGGGGTTGCGCACCTGCCGCCAGGGCAGCTGGTGGATCGACTGCCGCCGCGCTTCCGTATTCCGGCGACGCGGCCGCCGGTGGTCGGTTACCGTGGATTCCATGGGCACCTAGCCGGTTTGTCGCCGCCGACGCCATCCAATGCTTGCCACTCGACGCGTCGCGGCGCTCGATTCAATCACAATACGCGGCGGAGGCCGCCTGTAACAAGCCAGCCGTCACAAGACCGTGATCCGAGCGCGGAATTGTTGCGCCCCGCCCGGTGGTGCCGCTCTGGACATAAGTGTCCGGGGTGGCGCTGGCACCGAGGCGGGCCGGGCTTCCGCATTCGAGAAACTTAAGCAAATTTGCTTGAACCCCTTGCCCAAACAGTGCTTTGCTATCGACAAGATTAAGAAACAAGGCTGGTGAGGCGCAGATATGGGGTGGTCGCGATGCCCAGGGAAAGTCCGGGCCGAACCGCTTGTACTTGAACCAGATCGATCTGGAGTCAAACAAAGGGAGACGCATGACCAATGAGCGATAGAACCCGCTTGGAAGAAATCCATTCCTATTTGCCGAAACTGGCGCAGGACTTCAGCGAGAAGAAGTTCGGCCGCCGCGAGTTCCTGCGCACGGCGACCCTGCTCGGCCTCTCGGCGAGCGCCGCCTATGCCATCGCCGGCCTGCCCAATCCGTGGACCAGCCGAACGGCCCATGCGGCGGGCGGCACGGTGCGCCTGTCCATGCGCGTGCAGCCAATCGAAAGCCCGCACACCTATTCTTGGATCCAGGATTCGATGATGTCGCGCAACGTCATTGAGTATCTGACCCTGACGGGCGCCGACAACATCACCGTGCCCTGGCTGTGCGAGAAGTGGGAAGCCAGCGATGACCTCAAGACCTGGACGCTGTATCTGCACAAGGACATCAAGTGGTCCAACGGCGATCCGTTTCTGGCGGATCATGTGATCTGGAACATCGCGCGTTGCCTGGATGCGGCGACGGGCTCCTCGGTGCTCGGCCTGATGAAGGGCTACATGCTGAAAGAAGTCGACACCGGAGAGAAAGACGAGAGCGGCAATCCCAAGATGACCACGGAGTTGTGGGATGCCAACGCCATCGAAAAGGTCGACGACCATACTGTCCGGCTGAATGCACAAGTGCCGCAGCTCGCTGTGCCTGAGCACTTCTTCCACTATCCGTTCCCGATGATGCATCCGAGCTCGGAAGGCAAGTTCCCGGGAGTCGGTTCCGTCGGCACCGGCTGGGCGGAAATGACCGAGTATGAGCTTGGCAAGAAGTGCGTCGTCACCAAGCGCCCGGGATACTGGGCCGGCGACGGCGCGCTCGATACCGTCGAGTTCATCGATCACGGTGACGATCCGGCGGCGGCTCTGGGCGCCATTGCATCCGGTCAGGTCGACGGCATCTGGGACGTGGATACATCGCAGATCGCTGCCGTGCAGAAGCTGGCAAATATCCAACTCTACCAGTCCGCCACGGCGCAAACCGGCGTTGCCCGCATGCAGCCGATCCATGATCAGTGGAAGGATGCGCGGGTGCGCAAGGCCATGCGCCTGGGCGTCGACACGGAGAAGGTTCTCCAAGTTGCCTATCTCGGCTTGGGCGAGCCCGGCGAACACCATCACGTTTCACAGGTGCATCCGGAATACGCCAAACTGCCGTTCATGAAGCGGGACATCGAAGCGGCGAAGAAGCTGCTGGCGGAAGCCGGCTATCCCGACGGCTTTGAGGCGGAACTTGTCTGCATCAAGGACCCGGACTGGGAGTCCAAGGCCTGCAACGTCATGGCCGAGCAGTGGAAGGAGATCGGCGTCAATATCAAGGTGAACGTGCTGCCGGCTGCCCAGTACTGGGAAATCTGGAACGCAAACACCAATCCGTTCGCATTCACCGCCTGGACCCATCGTCCGCTCGGCGTCATGATCCTGGGCCTCGCCTATCGCACAGGCGTGCCGTGGAACGAGAGCTTCTGGTCCAACGCCAAGTTCGACGAGTTGCTGGGCAAGGCGGAAGGTATCCTGGATCCGAAGGCGCGCAGCGAAGTCGTGAAGGAGATCGAGATCCTCATGCAGGAGGAAGGTCCGATCGTGCAGCCGCTGTGGCGTTCGGTATTCTCTGCCATGGACAAGAAGGTAAAAGGCTACGAGGCGCATCCGACCCTCTACATTTTCCCGTGGAAGTGGTCGATCGAAGGCTGATGCCGCAGGGAATCCGGCGGATGTCTCAAAGGACATCCGCCGGATTGTCCCGCGCATCCCCGCACTGAATTGCCTTTCGGCATCGGTGAGGCAGCATGCTGAAGTTCTTTGCCAAGCGCATCGGCAGCTTGCTGCTCACGATGCTGGTGGTATCGTTCCTGATCTTCCTTACCTTTGAAATCTCGCCGAAGGACGTGGCGACGTCGGCGCTCGGCCAATTCGCCTCGAAGGAATCGAAAGAGATTTATCACAAGGTCCACTGTCTGGACGATGGGTTCTTCCAGCGCTACGGCTCATGGCTCGGCGTGGTCCCCGACTGTCACGACAAGCTGTCGGGATTGCTCCAAGGCGATCTCGGCGAGTCCCATCTTTGGCGCACCGACGTAAATACATTCATCTGGGACCGGATCGGCCACACTGTCATTCTGGCGTTGCTTGCATTTGCCATCATTGCGCCGCTGTCGGTCGTTTTCGGCGTAGCCGCGGGCATGCACGAAGGATCCTTGCTCGACCGGACGATCTCGCTGTTGAGTACGATCACGACATCGATCCCGGAATTCGCAATGGGCGCAATTTTGTCATCGATATTCGTGGTCTGGCTGGCGTTTCTCCCGGGTACAGCGCCGATGGACTCCAGCGGAGGCTGGTCGCTCACAGCGCAGATTATTCTGCCGGTGGCAACGCTGACGGCCTACTATCTAGGCTATCTGGTCCGAATGGTCCGCGCCTCGATGGTGGAGGTGATGACGCGGCCCTATATCCGCACCGCAGTCCTGAAGGGAATGTCTTTTCCGGACGTCGTGGTCAAGCATGCCATGCGCAATGCCTTGATCACCCCATTCACCGCGATCCTGATGCAATTGAACTTCTTGTTCACCAGCGTCGTAATCGTGGAGGCACTGTTTGCCTTTCCGGGATTCGGCCGCATGATCGTTGACGC
>Ga0184626_10000511_pt1 | contig 12204 bp, 9 predicted proteins | sample PLM3_60_b1_FD_133142 | JGI IMG/M metagenome (GOLD analysis project Ga0184626, IMG submission 133142) | Groundwater sediment microbial communities from an aquifer in East River, Colorado, USA - PLM3_60_b1 | ecosystem: Environmental > Terrestrial > Soil > Riparian zone | place: USA: East River... | reverse complement strand
GGTTTGCTGTGAGGTAGCGCGCGCGATGGATGGAGAGGAGCAGCGCTTCCACAAAGTCCCTTGCGCTGGTGCGCCCCATCTGGCCACGGTTTTCGTAACTCGCCTCCGTTGTGAGCATGGAGGAATCGAGCGGTGCATCCAATTTCGGCGCGCGCTCGACATCCAGCGGTTCGCCGCTTTTGACGTGCCATTCGCCGGCGATTTGCAAGCGGTTCAGGTTCGCCTCGCTGTAGCGCATGATTTGATCGGGGCGATAGCCATCTTCTTTGGGATCCACCGCCTGCCAGTATCCTGGATGCACATTCTGTGCAAAAAGTCTGATTGCGCGGCCAAAACAAAAGTTCGTCTGAAAAATTTGCTGATCATTGCCGACCGGACCGCTCTTCCGATCCATGAGTCCCTTTTTATCCGTCTGAACCGGACCAAATCCCTCATCAAAAAAAGCGTTCGATGCAGCGAGACCGCCTTTCACTTTTGGGTGAAATCCCCCGGACCAGTAAGCGGTAAGCAGATTCCGGAACGCCGCGAAACGCTGTTCCGTAGCGCGGAAGGAGCGATCATCCGGATTCGGCCAATCGAAGATCCAGTTAGACAATTCGGGATGATTCAATTTATCCGCAATATCGTCTGCAAGAAGACTTCCGGTCAGGTACGTTTTTGCCGACAGTGAGAACTGGGCGCCTCCGTGCGCGATGGACGGCGATAGACCATGCCGCAGGGGCACCTTCCAGAGGAACTCTTCCAGGAAACGAACGAATCTCTCATCATAGAACCAGAGAAGCGGAACCGGCTTGATGCTGTATTCGAAAGTTTCCGGATCGAGCGTGAACCGCACTTCGAAGTCGTCGATTCCGTCCTTATCCCAAACGAAGTGGAGATTTTGACGCTGTACCTTCCACGGATCCTGATCCTTTTCGCGCTTCACATCCAGAAAGAAACAGGCCCGATCTCCTTGTTCCTTTTTGCGTCGATAACGTTTGACAATCGATTTGGCTACCTCTTTCTGTGTATTGAGCATGTAAGGATCAAGGAAGTAGGCATCCTCGCCACCCACTTCTTCAGACATCTTGCGCCACTTCTTTACCGACTTCGCCGATTGAAAAGTCGGTTCCATCCCAACCCATGCATCCTCAAAAGATGTCGTATCCGTGCGCCGAAATGTTGATAGAACCCGGATCAGCAGATCTTGTTCTGAGCTGTGCGAGGCCTTGTTTTGTTTCATAAAGAGTGGGACATATTTTAGCAGAGGAGCGAAGTCCGAATATCCAATATCGAACTCAGAACCGCAGAAGTGAGCGCTTACTTCTGCTGTTCGGAGTTCCTTGTTGGATATTCTGCGGTTCTTTCCCCTATCCCCACATCTCCATTATCTCCACATCCCCCTTCTTACACTCCTAGTTTATTTCTGCATCCGCAATGTCATCTTCATACCGAAACGCGGCCTGAGTGTAATTGCGGGAAAGGGCTCTACCGGATGATTCGGGACAAGCTCTAGCCGGAATTTTTGTGCAATGGTTGCGAGTAGCAGAATTGCTTCCATCATTGCAAAAGAATTGCCGATACAGAGTCTGGGACCGCCACCGAAAGGAAAGTAAGCAAATCGTGGAAGCCCCTTCGCCAGACCATCCGACCATCGGTCAGGACGAAACTGATCCGGCTCATCGAAATACCGCGCATCACGATGCATGACCCACTGGCTCATGAAAACCGTGGTTCCTTTCGGCAGCGCGAATCCATCGATCCGGCAATCGCGGATCGTTTCGCGCCCAAATGCGTACGCAGGCGGATAAAGACGCATCGATTCTAGGATGACCATTTCCGTGTAGCGCAACTTTGGTATATCGCTGACCTGCGGGGAACGTCCATTCAGAACCGTTCGGAGCTCCGACACCAGTTTCGTCAACGACTCGGGATTTTGCGATAGCAGATAAAACGTCCAGGTAAGCGCAATCGCTGTGGTCTCATGACCCGCGAGAAATAATGTGACGGCCTCATCGCGCAACTGCGTATCGCTCATTCGAGTTCCATCTTCGTCTTTCGCCTGTAACATCATGGATAGCAGATCAGTCCCATCTGCTGCGGAACGACGCTCGCGAATGATCCGGTACATTAACGCATCCAGCCGCTTCACAGCTTTTTTGTACCGGAGATTTCCTGGAAGAGGAAGGAATTCAGGGATTCGAATTGGCCGCCGGAACCGTACCGCGACTTCCTGAATCGCTATGCTGAAAGCTTTATCCACTTCGCGCATGTCCCGATCAATATTGGTGCTGAACAATGCTTTCGTAACAATACGCGATGCAACATGCATCATCTCCTGGTGGATGTCGCGCGTTTCGCCATCTTTCCAATCCGCAAGCATTCGTTCTGCAAAATCGACCATTAATTTTCCGTACCCTGCAATCCGTTCTTTGTGGAAAAAGGGTTGCGACATGCGGCGTTGGCGGAGCCAGAAATCGCCTTCACTTGTAAGCAATCCTTCTCCAAAAATTCCACGCACATGTCTCCAGAAAAAACTGTGCTTTTGAAAGCTGCGGCTATTTGTAACCAGAACTTGCTCAATGTAATCAGGATGATTGATCAGGAACGCATCGTGCCGGAACAGTTTCATTTTCACGATATCCCCGTATTCGCGTGCGCATCTGGTAAAGAAGCCCAGGATGTCGCGTCCGAATTCCGGAAGATTGCCGAAAAGGAAATGACCAGGTGGACCTGACGGCCGCTCCGCATCTGTCATATTCCGATCTTACAATAGGATGCTGAACATGAACTCTCTCGTAGTGTAAGAAGGGAGATAAGGGGATGATGGAGATTTCGGATTTCGGATTTCGGATTTCGGATTTCGAAATCCCCCCATCCCCCCGATCTCCACATCCCCCTTCTTACACATGCTGCGCATCAGGGTTCCAATGAAGTGATTCCTTGCCGGACAGCATACTTCACCAGGTCGGCGATATTTCGAATCTCAAGTTTGTCCATGATTCGTTGGCGGTATGTCTCTATCGTTTTCACGCTGACACCCAGCAACGCGGCGATTTCTTTGGATATTTTTCCTTCTGCAATCAACTGCAACACTTCGCGTTCGCGATCCGTAAGGACAGAAAATTGAGATGCATCTTCTTTGTTCTGTCTTCGCAAATATTCCTTCAGCACTACATCGAGAACCTGCGAACTAAGGTAAGTCTGATGGTTCATCACTCTCCGAATCGCTGTGATCAATTCCTCAAATGCGGAGTCTTTCAGGAGATAGCCGGAAGCGCCTGCCTTGAGGACTTCTGCTACAAAACGACGGTCCGAATGCATCGAAAGAACGATGATCTTGATCTTTGGAGAGTCGTGAATGATCTTCCGGGAAGCCTCGATTCCGTTCAACTGCGGCATGGAAAGATCCATGATTACCAGATCAGGCGACAATTCTTTGGCCAGACGAACGGCAGCTCTGCCGTCTTTTGCCTCACCAACAACTTTGAAGCCCGGCTGTTTTTCGAGGAGCGCGCGTAACCCGTCACGCACAATCTGGTGATCGTCCGCTAAAATGATCTTCGTGCTCATGTGGATAACGACAACGGAAGCGACAAGGTCACAGAACTTCCGTGACCGGGGTGAGAATCGATGGTGAGAGTTCCGCCAAGATGCCGGATCCGTTCGCGAATACTGAAAAGGCCAAAGCCATCATGCCTGAAGAGCCGGCTTTGAAGCGTCGATGCATCAAAGCCTGAGCCATCATCACGGACTTGAACAATCAGCTGATCAGCATCTCGTCTAACTGAAACCCATGCGTTGCGCGCGCCGGAATGTTTTACGACATTCTGAAGCAACTCTCGAACCATGGAGAAGAGAAGGACTCGAACCGATTCTTCCAACGGCTTCTCCTTGCCGTCACTTTCAAAGGTAACGGAAATTTTGTGCTCTGTTTCGATCTGTTCGGCAAGCCATTCCAATGCGGGTTCCAGGCCAAGCTCAGACAGAACCGGTGGACTCAGCGCAAAAGAGAGCGAGCGGACGGAATGAATCGTTTTGTCGATCAGTTGCCGGATGTCTTCCAAAGGTTTCTTCAGCTCAGAAGAGTCGATGGATGCCTGAATCGCCCCCAGCCTGACTTTTGCCATTGCCAGCGGCTGCGCTATGGAATCGTGCAATTCAGTGGAAATTTGTAATCGCTCCCGTTGCTCGGTCAAGGAAAGTTGCGAAACCATCGAGCGGAGCTCATCCTGGTACACTTGATTTGCATCTTCCGCCTGTTTGCGCTGAATCACCTGTCCTAACCACTTTCGAGAGCCCGTGAATGAGATTTCGTTCCTCTTTCAAGAACGGGCCCTCATCACTTTGCGGTCTCCGCTCTATATAAAATACCTCCAGCGATCCGCAATCCTGGCCATGTACGGTGATTGGGGCCGACTGCCTCCAGGCGGACTCCTGAAAGGGTTGCGTCGCAAAGATCCGGCCGGATTCCGGCAGTCAACCTGCTGTCAGGAATTTCGAAGCCTCAGATCAGTAGAAATACCACTGCCCTCAGCGCATCAACGCAGCGATGATTGGATTGAATCAGGAGGTCATCATGTCATCTGCAGCAATACTGGAATATGAAAAAAGTGAGCCCGCGCCTGCCATTGATCCAAAGAGAGAGAGCCGGGAAACATGTACGATCTGTCTCGGGGAAAGTGGTGTGGCTTTTCCTCTGACACATGAATGCGATTTTGCAAATACCGATCAGACAGCGGGCTTTGTGACATTCAGTTCTTACGATCTACGTCGAATATACCGGGGACTCCGCCCTTTATAGGCCTTCCGCGCCTCGCAGTCTAAGAAGAGTGTAAGAAGGGGGATAAGGGGACATTGGAGATGTGGGGATATAGGATAAGGAACCGCAGAATGTCGAACAGAGGAATTTCGAACTGTAGAAGTTCGGAGCAACTTTACAGATATGGACGCTGTCACCATCCCTACTTCTGCGGTTCGAAGTTCCTTGTTGGATATTCCGACTTTCTCCTCGTGAATTTGGTCGCCGGCTAAGCCGCAGTTACGCGCAGGTGCGAAAACAAATCCCATCCCCTTATCCCCCTATCTCCACATCCCCCTTCTTACTCGTACTTGGTTGGCTGCACCCTCGAGTCAGCGGTCCCGCGGAATTCCGGTCATCCAGTTGAGAACCACCGTTACGCTGGAGAAATACTGGCTGTCGGATGGAGTGGATAACACGAAGCGCTCGCCGTCGCGGGACACATCAAAGAGGGTATCGTCCGCCAGAGTCGGTGGCGCCGTTTCGAATAGGATTTTCGGTGTGCCGGATTCAAATTCCGGATCCAGTCTGATCTCTGCAGCCATGATTTTCCGCCCGTTGCGGTAAAAAATTTCCTTACCGTCGCCGCGCCAGACCGGACAGACGCCACCTGTACTGGAAATCTGCCACTTACCTGCATCGGAATCCGGAAATGGTCTCACATAGACTTCATCTTTTCCCGATTCTGTGGAATCGTACGCTACCCATTTTCCATCCGGCGAAAATCGCGCGTCGTACTCGTTATATGGTGTGGCAACAAACGGGAAAGGTTTGCCTTCGCCAAACAACGGAAGCACCCAAAGGTCTAAAAGTGTTTGCCGGTTATCCAGCGAGAACAGTTGATACTTTCCATCACTCGATACGTCCAAGGTAGTCTTACCCAGTCTTGATTCGAAAAGAGGTTTTTCCGCGGTTGTACCGCTGACCGGTTTCTCGAAAAGATCGCGTGTGGCGTACTGGATCTTCTTTCCATCGGGTGTCCAGACTGCTGGACTGTAAATTAGTGTTTTGAATGTGAAACGGCTCATGTTTCCTTTCATCAAATCCAGCAACCATATTTCTCCCGGTTCTATGTGTGACTGATGCCGGACTGCTGAGAGTCTTTTGCCCTCAGGAGAAAAACGGGGATAACTATAGTATCCCGGTTCCCCGACTTCTGTCACTCGCTTACCCGAGCGGTCTACGATGACAAGCCTGGAAGGAGGAACGGTATCTGCCTGGTATGCAAGTACTCCTGCTGCAGATACCGAAAAAGCAGCGAAAACACGCGCGTGATTTTGCACCACATTCTGGTTCGAAATGCTTACGGCGTCTCCTTTCAATTCCAGACGCTTCAAATCCAGTTGCTGTGCGATCAATCTTCCGTTTTGAACAAACAGAACATAGTTCGGCGGCGTGAAGAGCGCATTGGAAGATTCACGGACCAATATCTTTTCTTCTTTCGAATCCATCGAACCGATTTTGATCGACTGATCGATATCGGAATCGCTAAACAAGAAATGATTGTCGTCGGGCAAGAATGACGGCCAGCGATAACTGACCCCTTCCTTTGGAGTCAGCGTTACTTGTTCCGGTTTGCCGCCTGTTGCAGCTACGCGGAAAAGTGCTCCATACTTATCCGGCGCAAACACGATCCATCCATTGTGATTCCACGTTCCACCGCGGCCCGCCGGAGCATCGCAGAGTCTGCGTACTGCTCCGCTATTGATGTCGATCGTCTTGAGTTTCCCATCTGCGAAGAATCCAACATTTCGACTATCCGGCGACCAGAATGGATAGGCAATCGTTTCCTCCGTACCGGGCAGCGGTCGTGCGATCGGATTGTTGAACTGTCGATCCCATAAAACGAACTTGCCCGTTTCATCAGGAGCCCCAAAAACAAGGCGTGTTCCATCAGGCGAAGCGGCCATTCCAATGGCAAGCGAGTCGAAAGAAATTCCAACAGGAGCATTGATCGAAAGCGAAACCGGGGCTTTCGGCGCCGGGATGCGTTGAAAATAGCCGATCGCAAACACAACGGTTGCTATCGCAAGAAAAGAAGCGATTGCCCAGGGAAAAATGCGTTGCAATCGGCCTGCGGTTGCGGGCAAAACCGGCGAAGTAACAGTGGTGCTGGACAATCCTGAGAGTGTCTCTAAATAGATGCGGACATCCCGCATAGATTGCAGTCTTTCTTCTGGATTCTTCTCCAGACAGTGCTGGATGATCCGAACCAGCGGAAGGGACAGATCCGGATTGCTGTCCGAGAGTTCCGGCGGATCCTTTTGCAGGATTGCGCTCAAGGTATCCGCGTTGGTGTTTCCCTGAAATGCACGCTTGCCCGTCAACATTTCATATAGAACGGCGCCAAATGCAAAAATATCCGAACGGTGATCGGAGCTGAGTCCTCGCACCTGTTCGGGTGACATGTACCCGACCGTTCCCAGCATCATACCTGGAGTGGATTGCCCTTCTAGTGTTTGGAGTTTGGATTGGTTCGATGCAGCTAGCGGAGTATCAGGGTAGATGAGTTTCGCGAGGCCGAAATCCAGGATTTTTGCCCGGCCATCGCGTGTGATGTAAATGTTTTCCGGTTTCAGATCGCGATGCACGATTCCTTTGTCATGTGCCGTCGCCAGGGCAGATGAAATTTGCAACGCGTGTTCGATTGCCTTCCGGCGCATCAGCGGTCCGGTCTGGAGTCTCTCGCGAAGCGTTTCCCCTTCCAACAGTTCGCTGACAATATAAGGTCGTGACTGATCGGTGCCGATATCAAAGATCGAGAGGATGCCCGGGTGATTCAAAACGCCGGCCGCATGAGCTTCCTGCTCAAAACGCCGTAACCGGTCCTTGTCCACAGCGTAAGTCTCGGGCAGTATTTTGATCGCGACTTCCCGCCCGATCCGCGGATCGCGGGCACGGTAGACCTCCCCCATACCTCCCGCTCCGATCCAACTAGTAATTTCGTAAGGACCCAGTTTCGTTCCTGCCTTCAGTTGCATGTACTGTCATTGCAACACAATTCACCCAGGCAGTAAACACCGTCCGCATCCGCTTCGTTTGACCCGGTGTAAGAAGGGAGATAAGGGGATGATGGAGATATGGGGATAGTTATTTAAAAACAAACCCCATCCCCTTATCTCCCCTATCCCCCCTATCCCCCCTATCCCACTTCTTACACAGCGACCAAGGTGCGCTCTTCTTTCAAGTGGTATCCTGAAAACAATGAAAAAACAGTTTCCATTGATTCTGCTGCTACTGTTAGTCCCCACGATCACGTTCGCGCAGCGGCTGCCTTCAACTGTCGTCCCCGGTCATTATGAGATCTGGTTGAATCCAGACTTGCGCACCAACAGATTGCAGGGGAAAGAGAGCATTTCCGTTGATCTCAAAACGAGGATGCAATCCATCCTGCTTCACAATGTTGATCTTTCCATTACCCGCGCGGAATTCATCTCTGATGAAAAACGCTGGAAAGCAACTCCGCTGATCCAAAAAGAAACCGAGATCGTGGAGTTGAAGTTTCCATCAGCCCTTCCTGCCGGATCAGGCAAGCTTGAAATTGAATTCGAGGGAAAACTCCGCAACGATCTGAGAGGTCTTTACGCGATCGAAACTTCCTACGGCCGGTATGCGGCTACGCAATTTGAAGGCACGTATGCGCGAATGATGATTCCCTGTTTTGATGAGCCTGAGTTTAAGGCGACGATTTTTTGACAATGCCGGAAAGATGAAGAACGAATCGCCCGAACTCTGGCAGATTCCGGTCTGTATGAGATGGTTAGACGCACCGGGGAATCGAAAGTGCGAGCTATTAACAGAACGGACAAGAACTGTAGCGATTGAGAGATGTGAACCTCTGGTAATCAATGCGGGCGGCCGGGGTTACTATCGTGCGGCGTATGATTCGCAGACGTTCGCAAAGATCGCGGCTTCTGCCCAGACAGCACTTACTTCCGCCGAGCTCATCGCGCTTTTGAATGATCAATGGTCGCTTGTGAAGATCGGAAGAGTGGAAATCGGAAACTACATGAAACTGGCCGAAGTTCTGCAAAACAATACAAACCGTGCAGTAATGGAAATCGTCATGCCCCAGCTGCAAGAAATCGATCGGCACCTGATTTCGCAAGCGGACGGGGCCTCCTATCACCGGTGGTTTACCGCATGGCTGAAGTCCGTGCAGCAACAACTCGGGGCGGAGGCCAAAGAAGGGGAAACTGATGATCACAAGGCGTTACGATCAAGCGTTTTCCAGGTAATCGGTAATCTTGGAGATCCGGATGCGATCAAGACAGCAAACGATCTTTTAATCAAATTTACAAAGAATCCGGATTTGGTGGATCCTTCGATGGTGAGCGCAGCCTTTCGGGTCGCTGCCTCTCATGGAGATGAAAGACTTTATGAAGATTTTCTTTCACATCTGAAAACGGCGAGCTCTCCGGAAATCTATCTGCGTTACCTCTATGCATTAGCATCGTTCAACGATGCTGAGCTTACACGCAGGTCCACCGATTTCGCAATGTCACGGGAAATGCGCGGTCAGGAAACGCCCGCGTTTTTTGGGCGGCTTCTGGAAGGTGAGAATCGTAAAATCGTCTGGAGCTTTATGAAACAGAACTGGCCGTCTCTTCAGAAAAAAGTTGTTTCTTTCGGTGGCGGGCCCGCGATGCAGGCTCTGGGAAACGCTTGTGATACAGCTTTTCGAGACGACGTAACCGACTTTTTCAAAAAGAACCGCGCTCCTGCCGCCGAATGGTCGGTGAAACAGGCCATCGAAAAGATCGATAACTGTATCGCCTTCCGCGAACTGCAGCAATCCAAAATGCAAGAGTGGCTGCAACAACACGCACGATAGCTGAATGTAAGAAGGGAGAGTGGAGATGTGTGGAGATGTGGAATTTATTTTAGCAAGAGGGAGGAAGTCCGAATATCCAATATCGAACTCCGGTTGGAAATTCTCTTGTTCAAATATTCTGCGGTTTCCTATCCGCAGCGCATCCCACATCCCCCTTGTTACACTTTTCACTTTCTATTTGACAGGCTTAGAGACTTGGAATAGTTTGGAGATAACCTTTTTTGGTAAGAACAGAAGAGGGAGGACTCACCGTTTCTTAGGATTGCATAAGCTAACACCGTAGGAGTAGATGAGGCTTTCTATCATCTCGATTTTTCTCATCCTGTCCGGCGTATGCGCACATTCCGACGATGTCCGCAGCGTCACACTCAACCAGGAATTCAACATCAAAGTAGGGCAGCGCGTCGAAGTCAAAACAGAAAAACTGCAAATCCGATTCACAACTGTTCTGGAAGATTCACGTTGTCCGAAAGGCGCGCAATGTATCCAAGCGGGGAATGGAAAGATCGAGCTGGAATTGGTCCGTGAAAAAAACGATCCCGCATCCGTCTCACTCAATACCGATTCCGGTTCTTCGGAAGCTGACTATCAAGGATATACGATTCGGCTGATTGCGCTGAATCCTTATCCTGTGGTGAATCAGAGTATCCGCCAAGAGGAGTACGAGGCAACATTGGTCGTTTCGGTTCAAAAAAAGGGGGAATAACCTGTATTGTGGCCCGGTCCACGTACCTTTGTGAGGAGCCAACCAATGCGACGATTTTTTTTGATAGCCATGATTTTCTTCATGGCGTTTCAGTTGACTTGTTTCGTTGATGCAGACGAAAACAAGGCCGGCAAGCAAAAAGTCCTGGACCCACTTGGGATCCAGCGGCTCAAGAGCAACAGTGACGGCAATACCAAAATCTCTATCTCAGATGCTACCGGTGGCGCACGTTTCATCGGATTTACTGCTGGTGGTTTGAGGGGACTGGAAAAAGCGGCGTCCGTCAAGGATCGATCCTCCCTATTTTTCCAGCAATATGGCAGTGTTTTCGGGTTGAGAAATGCTCTGACTGATTTGAAATTGACTCATGAAAAGAAAGATTTTAAAGGCGATCAGCATCTTTCTTATGAACAGTTCTATTCCGGCGTTCCGGTATTTGCCGGAGTCATTAAAACGCATTTTGATGCTACCGGCCGGCTCCGTGCCGTGAATGGCAACATCATTCCAGAAATCAACGTGAACACAAATCCATCCAGAAGATCGGATGATGCGGCAGCCGCCGCTCTCGCCAGGGTGATCGAAGATAAGGGAGCCGGCAAATCGATTTCGGTTCGCAGCACGAGGCTCATGATCTATCGTACTGGACTCGCACAAGGTGTCCCCGGTCAGAATCACCTTGTGTGGGAAGTTGAAGTTGGTAACGGTGCCGATGTCCGCGAATTCGTGTACATGGACGCGCACACCGGAAAGTTTGTTGACCAACTTACTGGAATTGTTGACGCGATGTTTCGTCGTGCTTACAACGGCAATTTCCTTCCGGAATCGCAAGTTCCGACATTCTATCCAGGTTCACCGTTTTGGGTAGAAGGGCAGCCCTTCCCGACCGGCAATTCCGAAGCAGATAATATGATCCTTGCTTCCAAGGACACGTATGATTTTTACAGTTCCTCCTTCGGTCGAGACTCTTTCGACGGCCTGGGTGGAACAATGGATTCGATTTTCAATCGTGGGTACGGCTGCCCGAACGCTTCGTGGAACGGCACATTCATTTCGTTCTGCAACGGTTTAACCACAGATGATGTCACCGGCCATGAGTGGTCTCACGCCTACACGCAGTACACGCACGGCCTCATCTATGCCTGGCAACCCGGTGCACTGAACGAGGCATACTCAGATATCTTTGGTGAAACAATTGACCGGATCAATGGTCGTGACAACATCGGCAACAGTGCCACCGATCCGTTGCGTACCGCCGGCAATTGCTCGTCTTATAGTCCCCCACGCGCCCAGTTCCTAATAAACTCACCGGGCTCCATTGCTGGAAATTTTCCGGCGCAAGCCGCTTTATTCGGCCCGGCGCTGAGCGGCACGGGTGTGACGGGCAACGTGGTGCTTGTGGTTGATGACAATACACAACCGGGCCCTGACCCGAACGACGGGTGTGGGAACATTACCAATGGTGCTGCAATCAGTGGCAACATCGCGCTCGTCAAACGCGGCACATGCACTTTCAGTGATAAGGTTTTCAGAGCACAGCAGGCCGGCGCTGTCGCCGTGCTGGTTGCCAACAATGCGCCGACGGGACTGCCCGGTATGGCCGCTGGCGTCAACGCCGGTCTGGTCACCATTCCTTCCATCGGTATTACACAGGCCGAGGGGAACAAGCTCATAGCAAATATAGCCATTCCTCCTAACGTGACGATGCGGTCTTCGACAGGCTCGCTGGATACTTCGACTCGCTGGCTCATGGGCGAGGACGACACAGGCGCTCTGTCGGGAGCCCTGCGCGACATGTGGAACCCGACCTGCTACTCCAACCCCGGCAAAGTCTCCGACACCGCTTATTATGTATGTTCGACTGCCGACCAGGGGGGCGTCCATACC
>Ga0184626_10000510_pt1 | contig 12218 bp, 14 predicted proteins | sample PLM3_60_b1_FD_133142 | JGI IMG/M metagenome (GOLD analysis project Ga0184626, IMG submission 133142) | Groundwater sediment microbial communities from an aquifer in East River, Colorado, USA - PLM3_60_b1 | ecosystem: Environmental > Terrestrial > Soil > Riparian zone | place: USA: East River... | reverse complement strand
GAGTTACTCGCCAAACGTGCGGGAAGCTTTACCGATGAAGAAGGGGCTTTCGCAAATTATCTGAGCCGGAGCGCGAAACCTCCCTACAAATCTCGCGAGGAAGCAAAGAGTTCGCCGGATTTTCCGAAGGTCACTAAGCGTTCACGGGAGCGGTGGACAAGAGCCACGGCAGCGACTGCACATTATGACTACCTCTTGGCGCGCGACGAATTGACGACTCATTTTCTCAAGGTCATGGCCGACAACAATCTGGACGCCATCGTGCACAAAGCGGTGGAACATCAGCCGACCTTCATCAAAGACGGAGTCAACCCGCCTTTCGTTGATCAAAAGGGCGCGCCGCATATCAACACGTTTCTCGTCTTCGTCCCTTCCATCGTCGTCCCCGCGGGTTTCACAAGCGACAATCTGCCTGCCGGGATAACTTTTCTGGGCCGCCCCTACGACGATGGCAATATGATCAAATTCGCCTACGCCTACGAGCAGGGAACGCATCATCGCCGCCCACCGGCAAGCACAACCCCGTTGTGAGCAACTCTCCGAAAGTATCACGGAGCGGTTCACAATAGCACTTATGGGCCGCCATAAATTTCTGTGACTAAGTCCTGGATTTCGTCATTGGCCAGGGGGCGTCAGCATACTGCATTAGTCGGTGCCGAACCTGGCCGCATCAGCAAAGCCTCTGGCGACACCATTTTCAAAGAACAAGAAAGAGTGGTCACCGTTATTAATACCGACACGGATGGTGGTACCGGGATCGGTTTGGTTGCGATGATCGAAGTGGTGGCTCTTATGATCGGTGATATCGTCCAGTGCTATAGCGAAACGCAATATCTCGATCCCGCACCGTTCAGAGAGGTATGTTCCTGCGCAAAGGTTATCCCAAAAGTCTATATCGCCCGGGCAGCAGCACGACCGTGTTGCTCTTTCAGGAAAGCCGCGTCGATTTCGCTCCCGATCTACTGCGTAATCTAAATCGTCAGAATGTTTTGAGTCGATTCTCCGAAAGCTTGGGAGATCACTGGTGGAAACGGACCTCAAAGTCCGTTCAACAATTGGAGCCAGGAAAGAACAGACGCGCACGAAGGCACGAACTAGCCATCGAAGCGAGTGACAAGACAGCTTCACTGTGATACACGGGCAGGCTTAACGAGCAAAGTGATTCTCCCTGACGTCCGTCCGCCAACTTTGATGGTCTGCCGTAGTCTGAGGATGGTATGACGATTCAAGAAGCCACAAGCCGCTTTGAGTCCTGGTTAGAAAGGCAGACGCCTCTCGATCGGTCGCATCTTGCCTTGAAACACAAACTCATGAGTAAAGGAGCGTTCCCATTCCTGCGCGCGACGTTTTACCGCTGGATTCAGTTGTTGGCGGCGGTGTGCCCGGAATTGATCGCCGCCCCCAAGGTGCTGGCGGTCGGCGACTTGCATATCGAGAACTTTGGCACCTGGCGGGACCACGAAGGACGGTTGGTTTGGGGTATCAACGATTTTGACGAGGCGTTTCCGCTGCCTTACACGCAGGATCTCGTGCGTCTGGCAACCAGTGCCGTGCTAGGTATTTCGTCGGACCTGTTGAGAATTAAACCCAAAGAGGCCAGCGCGGCCATCTTGAGTGGCTATGCTGAAGGAATCAAAACCGCCGGTCAACCGTTCGTGCTCGCGGAGCGGCACAAGTGGTTGGCCGCTATTGCGCTAGCGCGATTGCAGAATCCCGCTCGCTTCTGGCGTAAGCTAGAGGATTTTCCTGAGGTGCGCGGAAAAATTCCTGCGGCGGCTCGAAAGGCGCTGGAGAATCTCATGCCGGAGGCTGGCCTATCTTACAAAACCGTGCGCCGAGTCTCCGGACTCGGAAGCCTCGGCCGACAACGCTTCGCGGCGATCGCTGATTGGCTTGGCGGAAAAATCGCGCGTGAGGCCAAGGCGCTAACGCCGTCGGCATGTGTCTGGGCGCAAAACCGCAATGCTGCGAGCCCGCTCTATTATCAAACGATTTTGGATCGAGCGGTTCGTTGTCGTGATCCTTATTTCCGGCTCGACGGCTCTTGGATTGTCCGCCGGTTATCCCCGAACTGTAGCCGCATCGAACTGGAGACTTTGCCCGGCGATCGCGACGATTATCGGATCTTGTATAGCATGGGTTGGGAAACGGCCAATATTCACGTGGGTGATAAGAAACGCCTTGCGCCGATCCAGCGCGATCTTATGCAACGCCCGCCCGAGTGGTTGCGCAAAGCGGCAAAAGCCATGGCAAAAGCCGTAATCCGGGATTGGAAAGAATGGAAGCGCGTCTAAACAGCGTAGATGATAAGACGACGACTTACAGCCGAAAAAACGAGCTTATGAAAAGCTCCTTCTTGTGGATGAGAGGAGTCGGGTCTGCTCGATGCCGGTTTTGGCCACAGACCTTCATTTTGATGTGTTGATTGCGCTAACGGCGCGGCGAATCGGCGCCTACCTCATCACCTGTAACCTTGATGTTTTAACGCCGTTCGTGAATTTTTGGTTTCAATCTTATTTGCTGGTAGCGAACCTTAGCTAAAGCTCTCAGCATGTGGTCGGAGAGTCACCCTGGGGACGAGCACGCACGAGCAATGGTTGCTTGATTTCAGAGATAGCTAAATCCGCCTTCGCAATTTTTTCGATGCGTCGTCTCCAAGCCCTCACGATCCGTAACTAGGGGCAGTGTCGACTGGAATCGGTCCCCCTCCCGCCCACATATGCGTGTTGACTACACGTGGCAGTCAGGGCCATTGTCCTCGGATTGCTGTCCTTGCTGTCTCACTAAACAATGACCCTGACTGTATTCCCCGAACTATATCGGGATGGAAGCTCATCTCTCCCTTGTCCTGCCCAGCGAGGGTGCCCCATTCATTAGTGTAGGGGCTGTGGCTCGGCGTATATAAAGTCATCCATCATAACAATGTCCACTTCCCCATCATCCGGCCCCGGAGCTACGTTGCCGGTTGTGATTCGGACCCGCGCGATGCGTGCGTCATCAAAGAGGATGCCGAAGAAGGAAAGGCTCGCATCGCCTGGCGAAGCCGGGACGAAACTGCTGAATATCAGCGTGCCGTCACGGTCGAAGTACTCCATCAGCGTGCTGTCCCCACGGGGGTTCGCGCGCCTCCCTCTAGGCCCGATCCCATCCGACTCGTCAACATCTGTGAAAACTGCGCCGAAGCCACGGACCGTTGCTGGCTCGGCCCCATTGGTGCCGGGTATAAAAAACGCAGCTTCAGTGAGGTTGCTGCCTACCGGGGTGAACAGGCGCAAAGGGCTGAAGGCGCTGAAGGTGGCACCGTAAGTGGGGTTGTTGAAGAGCACTTCAAGGCCACCTTCAGGCCCGCCCGCTGGGGGAGCCTGAGTAAGGCCTATTCCCAGCGTGGTGAACTGGCCGCCCCGCGTGTTTAGGAACACGTTGAATGGCGTTACCGGGGGTAGGGGTGTAGTGTTGTCCACGGGGGGGCCGCCGCCGTCCCAGTTAATCTCGCGACGACCGCTTGGGAGCGGCCCTGGGTTATTGGCGTTATTGGGATCGCCCAGAGCAGCGCGGTACGCATCGACCGTGCTCTGAATCGAGTCGGCGGTTGGTCCAGCCGCCTGGAATATAATCGGCACAACAAGGTTCTTTGAATTTTTGCCTTGCGCTTGCGCAGTCTGGAAAACTGGGACTAGCACCATAACCGACAGCAAACCAAAAGCGACTACGAGTGTAGAAAGCGTATGCTTCTTCATGATTGCATGATCCTTTCTATATTCTTTGAATTGTGAACACGACGAGCTTATATATCGCCGTCACTTCCTGTGACGGTACGAGAAATGGCCCGGAGGTGAGCGACAATTTCGTCCGCGCGCAGCGTGGAGTTTAGGCCTTGCCATACTCTGCTCCTTCCATGGAACAGCACGTCAACCTCTTACTACCACGCTATCATTGAACTGAGATGGATCAAGTTAGGAAAATGCCGGATTTGTGTTTCGATATTTCTTAGGGAGCCTAAGGAAGATCGATTCACCTTTGCAACTAGGCGAACTTGAGATCAGAGGAGTTTAGAAAAGCCTAGATCCGCTACAACTTTGCGGACCTGTTCCAGAGCGGCTTCGCAATCTTCGAAGATTTCCTAAGCAAGAAGTCGGGACTGTGGAGATTGTCGGATTCTTCGAGGCTCTCAGTCCTCAGAGAGGTCGCATTTCCTTTTTCTCTTCTTCGTTCCGATAAATGAAAAGGGCCAGTGGGACCATCGCTTTATGAGGAAGACGAGGTCGGCGGTGCTGTTGTGCTGTGTCGCGTTACGGAATCTGCCCGATCACCGGATCTGCTTCTGCCGCCACTCGACATCGGCTAGGCTGTCGAAACAGATTCATGGTCATTGCCGATCACTCTCACTGCGCGTCGTGGAAAATGATGCCGACCGTATGACGGTGTCCTGACCGGATGCGGCTGACGCCGTGCCGGAGATTCACGCGATACGCGCCGCGAGTACCCTGCACGGGGCGGTTATGAACCGCAAACACAACACCATCACCCTGCCGAAGCGGCACAACAATCGGCCGCGACTGCATACGGGGCCGCTGCTCCGTCATCACGAATTCGCCGCCGGTAAAGTCTTTGCCGGGTTTAGACAACAGAATCGTGAGCTGGAGCGGGAACACATGCTCGCCGTAGAGGTCCTGGTGCAGGCAGTTGTAGTCGTCGGTCCCATACTGGAGCAGAAGCGGTGTCGGCCTGACCTGACCGGCCCGATGGCAACGCTCAATGAAATCGGCGTGCTTCTCGGGGTAGCGAACATCAATATCCATGGCGTTGTTCCAGCGATTGGCGATCGGGACAAGATGCGGGTAGATGGCTGTCCGAAGCGCTGCAATAAGATCAGGCAGCGGATAGCTGAAATACTTGTACTCGCCACGCCCGAAACCATGCCGCTCCATCACGACACGACTGCGGAAGATGTCGTCCTTCGGATACAGTGCGGCCAATGCCTGGCATTCGTCCGGAGAAAGAAGACACTCGATCGTCGCGCTGCCTTGCGCATCGAGATCCTGCGCCACGCGCGCCCAATCGATCGTGTTGACTCGTGTCGCGGTACTTTTCGACGAAGCCATGGGCGTTTCGATTTCTCCCATAATATCCGCGCATGAAAGACGTCTCTGATTGTCGAGAACCTCCGGTGTTTGGAGCTTAGCGACGAGCAGACGCAGCGTTAAGCGAGGCAAGCCGGCTTGAGCACAGCTTCTCTGCATGAGTTTCGAAAAGCATGCGCTGGAAGCGATCGCCCCGAATTCTAAATCACCCAAAATGACTCATCCACCGATCTTCATCGCCGCGGGGCGCGTCAGGAGACGATCGACGTAAGCCTCCAGCTTTGGCCGATCCGGCTGGTCGGTGAACATCCGCCTCCAGATAAACATCGAACCGATCATCACGTCAGCGGCGGGGAACCAGTCGCCGAATAGGTAGGGCCCGTCGCCCAACTCGCCCTCGATCACGTCCTTGGCTGTCTCGAAATCCGTCCAGCCACGTTGCGGTGTTGCTGGCTGCCTGCCCAGCAGCGCGTCGCCCATGGCAGGCTCGAGTTGAGAGGTCGAGTACACCATCAGCGAGAGATAGCGACCGCGTTCCGGCGCGCCGATTTTGGGCGCGAGGTTGGCTTCCGGGACTTTGTCGCCGAGATACAGGCAAATCGCCGCGCCCTCGAAACTCCTTGAATCGCCATCGACGAGGGCGGGTAGCTTGCCCGCCGGGTTGATCTTGAGGAACTCCGGCGTTTTGTGCTCGCGCTTTTCGAAGTCGACGGGCACGATCTCATAGTCCACTCCGCATTCATCAAGCATCCATTTGGCTATCACCGCGCGACTCCGGGGATTGTAGTAGAGCTTCATGGCATCACCTCGCGTATGGAAAAAGGGTCGATACTAAAGTCTGTGCGAGAAAACTGCGAAAATCAACTCGGTCTCGCTTGTGCTGGAAGGTCCATCCTCTCTCACGCTATAGGCGTGCCGATTCTTCGGCATCCGCCGAATTTCGGCGTGGGTTGAAGGTCAAGCAAATCTTTCAGTTCACAGTGTTGTCCAAGTTCATCTAAATTTAACAGACTGTTGATTGACAGGATTTCTGTAAGGAGTAGTCCTCGGTCGAACGAGAAATGGGAAGGAGGAACAAACCATGAAACATTTTTGCAAGCACGCAACAATGCAGACTGGGCGGCGCTCGTTTCTGCTGGGCACGGCAGCGTGCAGTCTGGCTGTCGTCGCCGGAAACAAATCAATTATGACGGTTTTGGAAGATATAGCCCGTGAAAAGAACTCTGCGCTTATCTACCAACATGAAAACCAGCCATACGAGGAATTCTTCAAAAAGTAAGGAGATGAGCGTTTAGCGAATAATAGCCTGCTGAATATCACCTCTACTTGGATGAAGGAGGCCCAACGTCTTCGTCCGCAACGGTTGAGCGCGGCGCTACGGCAGTCTTTAGCCTAGAGCATAATCATCCCGCCTCGAATACCGATGGTAACAGCCTCGGTGCGACTGGAGGCGCCGAGCTTGGCGAAGATTGAGCTAATGTGAAATTTAACGGTATGGTCAGAAATTCTCAGCTTAGATGCGATTTCCTTGTTACCCAACCCCTCGGCGATCATCCGCAGCACTTCGATCTCTCGCGGGCTAAGAATCTGATCCGAAGGATCGAGTTCTGCTTGTTCCCCGGAGGAATGTGGAAACAGTACCGAGCCAAGCGCATCAGGGTGTAACACGACTAATCCCGCCAGGCTTGCTTGAATCGCAGCGACAATCTCTTCGGACGTCGCCGCACGCGGTAGTATGGCTCGTACTCCTGAACGCAGAGCGTCAGCCACCGAGAAGTTCTCAGGATTGTCGGTTAAGATGACTAGGGCCGAGTTACGCACCATGCCGCCCGATTCGATTGCTGGTGATATCGACTCATCGGCGAGAGACTCCAAATCCAAAAGCACGACGTCCGGTTGTAAATCCTCAAACTGAGCCAACGCAGTGCCGATCGGAAAGCTTCCCACCACTTGAAACGCATGGGCCATAGCCAGCAAGGACTCCAGTCCGGCCCGTACGACTTCGGAATTTGCTCCTATAAGAACGCGAATCACGCGGCCTTTACCTGTTTTTACTCAAGATTATCTTAGTTACTTCTTCGTCTTCGTTCACCGATGGTAACGTTGACCTCAACCGGTTTGCCACTCCGAATTAGGGATACTGGGATTGTTTTGCCCACAGACTCCGGTTCGAGAAAGGCTTGCAAATCACGAATGTTACTCACGGCTTTACCCTCGAGAGCTACTATCACATCACCCAAAAGCACGCCTGCCTTGCTACCTGGCCCTTGCGGCTCCACGCTTACAACGATTAAGCCCGAGTCGGCGGATAGGTTCAGCGCGCTCTTCAGGTCTTCCGGGAGTGGTATAGAGTACATGCCCAGGCCAAGGTAGCCCCGGCCGATGTGGCCCTTTTCCAGCAGATGCTCCACTACACGATTCACTGTAGAGACTGGAATAGTCAGCTCCATATTGCGCGAAAGCCCCGAGGTGTTAATACCCAAGACGCGGCCGTGAGCATCGACCAGCGGCCCGCCCGCGGCGCCCGGGTGGAGGACGACATCCAGACCGATGAGTTGATCGATTATTCCACCGCGCCAGGTACGCCACGCACCACTTAAAACCCCGACGATGCCGAAGGTTGCGTTTAGACCCCGCTGCGCACCACGCCCCACGGCAAGAACAACATGACCTACCTTGAGCTGTGAAGTGTCGCCGAAAGGCGGAGCAGAAAGTTTTGCATTGTTGACCTTGAGCACAGCTAGATCCGTACTTGGATCGGCGCCTGCCAGAGTGGCCGCGACCGTTTCGCCGCTCGACAAAATTACGGAAATGTCCTCCGTCCGTCTTAGCGTATGAGCAGCCGTGACTATGACACCATCACGCCAGCAAACTCCGCTCGAAGACAAATGACGCCGGGCATTAACCGCGACCACAGCCGTGCTGGCTTGCTCAACGACATTAGCCAGATCGCGCGACAACGACTGCAACGTAGTGTTGGTTTCGGATATGCTTTCCATTGGATCCCTCCAGAATTTTTAAATTAAGGCGGAACGATGAGTTCCGTCTCGAGTAGACAATAAACATTTTTTACCGCAGCGGGTATCGGCCAAATGGCTAGGTCTTTACCTGGAAAAACGGCTAGTGGCGCGCGACACTGAGCTCGCGAGAAATCTATTCCGCACGCCGACTATTTGTTCTCTGGATTTCGAGGGCGCATTTCAAGCTGCGGCCAAGGGGCGTGCGAGCGCCCTCATGACGATAAGGGATGCGCTGATTAATCGTTACCGAAAGCGGATTGCGGAGACCGTGCCATAAAAAACCGACAGCCTTCGATGTACGAGGGAAGTGAGTATGTAGAGGACGGTGGCCTCATGTCCTATACGGCCAGCGATGCTGAGAATTACCGTCGCGCCGCCACTTATGTGGACAAAATTCTGAAAGGCACAAAGCCTGCCGACCTTCCCGTCGAGCAGCCAGCGAAGTTTGAGCTGGTGATCAATCTGAAAACAGCAAAGCAGATCGGCTGACGATTCCACCCAACGTGCTGGCTAAAGCGGATAAGGTGATTAAGTAAGACGCTGAGCGTATCACTGAAATTTTGCTTCGACGGCAAAAGTTATCTGCATTCTCCGTTGACGAAGATGAATCGATCTTCCTTAGGCTCCTAAGGAAATTGGAAACGCAAAATCAGGTATTTCCTGTAGGCTCTTCACACAAAATTAACTTGACGTCCCTCCGGTCAGTGATAATGTCGGACACTAGAAGTTTCACCATCACTCATCGCTATTGTCCGTGCGGTTCCGCTGTTCCATGGAAGGAGCATGCCGATGAAGCCGTCGAGAATTTTCTTGTCATTCAGATTTTCCACTACAACTCATCTCTTTCATTTCCTCGCGATTCAAGTGGTGGTTCACGACATAGCTCCCCCTTAGGCAACGCAGAACATTCTCTCTCTCGCTACATCAATAACGAGCTCCAACTACAATAAGCTTCGTTAGCAAAGAAAGGAGCCAGTCATGAATCGTGTCATATGTGCTTTAAGAAATTTCATGCGGTCGTCGCCACTACGTGGAGAGGAGGGGTGGGTCGCGCCGCGGCCCGTGATGGCGCTCGTCGCAGTCTTGGTGGGCCTGGTGGGCCTCGGCGCCGCGGCTCAGAAAAAGGTTGCCCCAGCTTCCGTAGCGGCAACACCAACCCACTCGACCACCATCGCTCTGACCTCCGACGAGCAGCGTCTCGTCGTCGTCAATCGCGAGGCGAACAGTGTGTCAATTATCAGAGTCAAAAATATGCAGGGCGACGATATCGCCACCAAGATTGCCGAAATCGGCGTTGGCGAAGAGCCTCGCTGCGTAGCGATCCACCCTACCGATCGGGCGGCGTACGTCACCAACGGCATCACCGGCACCGTCTCGGTCGTTGACCTAGTGTTGCGCAGGGTAGTAAAGACGATCAAGGTTGGCACCGAACCGCGAGGCTGCGCCCTGACGCCGGACGGCTCCCTGCTCTATGTGGCTAACCATACCGAGGGAACGGTGTCGATCATCGTCACTAGCAATCCGCTTAACCCTGTCCTTGATGGGGCCGTGCAAGTGGGCGGTAGACCTACCGCTATTGCGATCACGAATAAGGGCACCGGCAACATCTCAGACGACACGGTCTTTGTCACCGAGATCTTCGCTGAACTTGTCGACGGCGGCCCCGGCGAGGCGCGCGATCTCGGGAAACAAGGGGTCCTCCACGCTTTCCCGGCGGGCAATGCCAGTCCGCCGATCACCAAAATCACCCTAGCCCCTATAGCCAATTCCGGCTTTAGCGCCAACCGCGTGACGCCTAATAACTTCTGCAACACCGTCCCGCCCGGCCAGTCTCTCGTCTTCTGCCCGCGACCGGACTTGCCTGTCACTGACCCTGCAAACACGAACAACCCGCAGGGAGTGTTCCCGAGCCAACTCCTGTCGGCGTTGATTCGCGGCAATCGCCTGTATCTGCCCAACATCGGCGCCCAGCCTGAGCCACCGGAGGTATTCAACGTGAACGTGCAGGCTCTCGTCAATGCCGTGGACACTGGGACCCTGATGGAAGTGGGGGCCGGACTTACGAACAGAAACCTAAACGTGCAGATCGCCGTGGAGGACGCCGCGCCGCCGCCTAGTCTCGACAGAACGTTCCTCAACGACATCGTGGCCATCGATGCCAACCTCGCGGGCGACACGTTCCTGATCGTCAGCCGGGGCGGCAACCAGGTGCTCCGCGCCAAACTCGCGGATCCGGCAACCGGCGAGCTCAACATCCAGAACGCGGCCGGAACTGGAGTGGACTGCCGCATCCAGACGGGCAACCTGCCGAGCGGAGTAGCCATGCGACAGGATGGGACCCGCGGCTACGCCAACAACGAGGCCAATTTTTCGGTTACGTCCATGAACGTCGATGATGGTTTTTGCCTCACCTTACAACTCGACATCGACTCCGCCGAGCCGCCTAACCCTGGCAGCTTCGAGCACGCCGTTCTGGTGGGCAAGCTCGCCTTCTTCACCGCCCTCGGCATCCCAGACAATGATATCTTCGGCACCCCGATCCGCAATTTCGTACCGCGGAATTTTCGCGGCAAGCAATCGCAAGACGCCTGGAGCAGCTGCGGGTCCTGCCATCCGGACGGGCTGGCCGACGGTGTAACCTGGATTTTCGGCACCGGGCCGCGCCAGACGAAACCGCTGGACGGGATGTTCTCTAAACAAAACCCGGATGATCAGGGCCTCCTCAACTGGAGTTCCATCCGCGGCAGCAACAACGACTTCAACTTTAACTCCCGTGGCGTCCAGGGGGGCTGCGGCTTTGCCAGCGCTAATTTCACCGGCAATGGTCAGGATCCTCCTGTCCCGTGTACCAATAATGCTATGCTAACGCCGGTGAATCCCGCCAACTACGACCACGGCATCGTGCAGGGGGCCAGCGACGCCCTCGACGCGCAGACCTTGTGGATTTTCGCCGCCGTGCGGCCGCTACACCAGCCGCAGCCCAGCAATGTGGGGGCCGGCCAAGCGGTCTTTATGACCAATTGCGCCTCCTGCCATGGGGGGGCCAAGTGGACGAAGAGCCAGATCTTCCACCGCGATAATCCCGCCGCCGTTGCCCAGAACGGGGCTGCATTGGACCCCGGCGTCACCAGGCTCGCGCCGGCGCCGCCGGTGGCAGCAGCACCGGCGAACGAGTTCTTCTCGTTTACCTGCAACGCCCTCACCATCAAATATCTCGAGAAGGTGGGGACGTTCGATATAACCAATCCTCTGGAGATCCGCGACAACGCCGCCGCCAGCACGGCGTTTGGGGTAAATGGGTTCAACGTGCCGTCGTTGCTCAGTATCAACTACCACGCGCCGTACCTGCATCGCGGCCAAGCCCAGACTCTTGAGGATGTCTTCCGGCTGCACGGGTTGGGGCCAGATGGGCAGGAGTTTCCGCCGACGACCACGATTCAGACACAGCTAACCGCGGCACAGCGGGGGGATCTGCTGGTGTTCCTGAAAGCGATCGATGGCACAACCTCCCACTTCCGCTCCGAGGGGGATGTGTTCAGGGATAACTTGAGACTACAGGGCACCTGTCCTCCGCCGGTACCGATGGCACCGATGCCTTAGCACGCCTGAAGCAACGTCGCCATCGAACGCGTAGGGCGACATTGACTCACACCGGGATAAGCACAGGGCCAGCCATAAAAGGCTGGCCCTGTTTGCTTTGGCCATCGCCAGCTGGGTTATTCCCGCTCTTATTAGTATGGAAGGCGCACCGTTCGGATAAACGCCAAAGAAGCACTTAAACTAGCACGAGATTTCTGATGGGAGCGTGGGGATTTGTTTTCCTAGCTTATGGGATTGTGTGGTGTGCGATCTTGATCTACTGGCTTACACTCAAGCGCCGGCTTCGTCGCGCGGAGACAAAACTAGCGCAATTGGGGGAGTACCGGGAGTCACAAAGAAATGCTCAGACGTAGGCGTTTTGTCATTGGCGGTTTGATCATTCTCGCCGCCCTCACCTACATCATATACGGCGGCATGCAGGAGGCCATCGTCTATTTCGTTACGCCGTCGGAATTGAAAGCCAAGGAGAGCGCCTCCACCGACAAGTTTTTGCGCATGGGCGGGATGGTAGTTGCGG
>Ga0184626_10000509_pt1 | contig 12222 bp, 12 predicted proteins | sample PLM3_60_b1_FD_133142 | JGI IMG/M metagenome (GOLD analysis project Ga0184626, IMG submission 133142) | Groundwater sediment microbial communities from an aquifer in East River, Colorado, USA - PLM3_60_b1 | ecosystem: Environmental > Terrestrial > Soil > Riparian zone | place: USA: East River... | reverse complement strand
TATTCGATTTGTGTCTCCCAGGCCCAGTCGCGATTCAGGTCAAATAGGTAGTGGTTCGCTCTGCCTCCTGGCCAGGGTTCTCGATGCTCGCGGGCATCACCGCTTGAATTAGCGGGAAGATTAAAATACTGATTGTAAAAATTTGCGTACCGGTCGCGACCATCCGGATTAATGCAGGGATCCATTATTACAATGGTGTTTTTCAGCCACTCCTGTGTTTTAGCATTATTTGGATTCGCCAAATCAAACAGCGTCAACATGGATGCCTCGAGTGAACTTGACTCATTACCGTGTACGTTATAACTAATCCAGACAATCGCCTTCTTGTTCCCGGACGGCGATCCATCCGTCATGCCAGTCCTTTTTAAATTATCAATACGTATTTGTTCCCGGTTATTAAAATTTTCGGGTGAGGTAATAATCGCATACACCAACGGTCGGTGTTCATACGTTTCACCATAGGTTATAAGCTCCACACTCGGAATTTCTGCATCTACATACTTGAAGTATTCAATCACCCGGTGATGCCGGGTGAAACGATCTCCCAATTCGTATCCTAAAAATTCCTTTGGACTGAGAAGTTTCTGTCCGTAAACTAATGTAAGAGTGCACGAAAGTAGTAAGGCTGCCAGGTAAAATTTCTTCATAAGACAATCGAATAAAATATGTCTGAAAGATGCTCAAAAGGAATTTGAGAATCCAATTAATGTTACAAGAGGCGCTTGATTTGTGGTAAATGGTGTTGGAAATGTTCCCGCATAAAGATCAGGCATTGAAGGATATCGAAGCGGCCAGCCACGGGGTGTTTGAAGATCAATTTGTGCAGATTTTTTTCTTCTATCGTCTCCAGGAAATTCTTTAGCTCCGCTCGGGAAGCGCCCCACCGCGCCTGAAGCTCGCCGAACGGCACGACATCTGGCGTGTTCAGAGCAATGTGTTTGGGAACCTTATACTTTGCAAACGGCAGGCGTTGTGACGTCTTTAGCAACTGGATTTTCACAAGCTCCAAAAGTCCGGCGTTTTTTAGTTGATCTATCCCGAGCGATTTTTTCGTTAGGTAAACGAGAGTAAGATGTTCGGAGGTTAGTAAATGTATTAGGATGTGATTGACCGACCACTTTTTCGAGTCTGGCCTGTAGTCCAATTTTTCATTGGGCAAGGCAGCAAGTTGATCCAGGAGTTTTATTCTCTCGGATTCCAGTCTTTTAAACAGAACTTGAACCTTCTTATTCAACGTGAGCTCTTTACGTGACTAGTGTAATTCGTGGAATTGGAAGGTTGATTTTAATAGTTTAGATTTAAGAAACCTAACCCCTAAATTACTATGAATACAAATTATGCTGGATTCTGGCAACGGTTTTTAGCCGTGCTCATCGATGGCCTGGTCCTTGGAGCCATTCAATGGATTGCCGTTATGCCCTTCCTCGGTCTCCTCGGCCTCGGAGTCGCTAGTGACATTCAAAATTTAGAAAACATGGATGAGTCGGAAGCCATGGGGATGATGGGTCCGATGATGGCAATGGCCGGTGTTGCTTATATCGGATTCTTCATAATACAAATATTCTATTTTGCTTTGATGGAGTCTTCCAGCAAGCAGGCTACTTTGGGCAAAATGGTACTAGGACTTAAAGTCACCGATGTCGACGGCAACAAGATCGACTTTACTAAAGGCCTCGTTCGGAGTCTCTGCCGCATTTTATCAGGAATGATTATGTGCATTGGTTATCTCATTGCAGCATTTACAGAAAAGAAGCAGGCCCTTCACGATATGATTGCCAACACACTGGTTCTAAAAAAATAATTGAAAAATAAGATCTCCCCGAGGGCGATGTCAATTGTCCTTCGGGGAGCCTCTTTCCTCTCTGATCATTTAATTAATCAATCTTCTTACGCATATGGAAACTCAGGCACAATCTCAGGTATTATCCGTCAAGGATTGGATAATTACCCTACTGATTACGGCTATTCCAATAGTTGGAATCATCATGTTATTTGTATGGGCCTTTGGTTCAAATGAGAACCCTAACAAATCCAATTGGGCAAAAGCAGCTTTGATTTGGACGGCTGTTGGTATCGTTCTTACGATCCTTTTATGGGGAACGATTGCCGCAATATTCATGGCAGGAGGGGGAGGAGAAAATTTTGATTTTGATTAAACACGAAATGCCTGGCCATACATTTCCTTTGACGTGACTGTTCGTAGACTGTCAGATCACTTGCAATTCTTTTTGATCTCCGCCTTGGCCTCCGTTGATCCAAGTTCTTCCGCACGTTTGAAGTCCAGGCATGCGTCGTATTTGTTGTTCATGGTCAGTTTAACCATGGCGCGTTGGTAATAGGTTTCAGGATCGGTAGGATACAATCCGATTGACGAAGAATAATCCTCAACCGCACCGGCAAGATCTCCTTTTTCAGTCTTGCTCAAAGCCCGATTGTCAAAATAGACGGGATTAGTATCGTCCAATTCTATAGCCTTCGTGTAGTCGGCAATTGCTCCGTCGTGGTCGTCAAGGTTGTACTTCGTTACTCCTCTCAAATTGAACGTTTCAGGTTCCTCCGGATTGAGTTCAATGGCTTTCGAATAATCATCCAGGGCTTCTTTAAAATTTTGTTTTGAGCCTTTCGCAAGGGCGCGGTTTTCATAGGTTTGGGCATCCTTTGGATCAAGTTTTATCGCCTCATTATAGTCCGCGATGGCAAGGTCCAGATTACCTACGTTGTAGTGTGCAACCCCCCTGAAGTTATAAAGGCCGGGATCCGTTTTATCTAATTCGATGGCTTTTGAATAATCATCGATTGCGCTTACAAACTCGCCAAGTTCAGCTTTGGCTACACCACGGTTAAAGTATTTATCGGCGTCTACCGGTCCGAGTTCGAGAGCCTTTGAAAAATCAAAGTACGCTCCCTGAAGATCTTCAACGTTGTACTTCGCGAGCCCCCGGTTGCTATACGCCTCGGAAAACTTCGGATTAAATTTAATGGCCTTGTCAAAATCAAAAACTGCGCCCTCATCGTCACCCAGCGCCATCTTCGCCTCACCTCTGTTATTTAGTGCGTCAGCGTACGTCGAATCCGTTTCCAACGCAAAATTGTAGTCTCCGATCGCCCCGTAAAAATCGTTCAACCCGGCCTTGGCCTGTCCGCGCAGATTTAGCGCAATCTTATTTTTGGAATTGCTTTCAATGACCTTTGTAAGATCTGCTTTGGCGCCTGCAAAATCATTTGCCTGAATTTTCTTTTTGGCGGCTTCCAGAACTTGATCCTGAGAAAAAGCGACGATGCTTACAAAAAGAAATACACTTACCAACCAGTTTTTTTTCATCCTTGTGTATTAATGTATTGCCAAGTTAAAAATAAATTGACGTAGCTCAACGGGTCATTTATTTTTGCCTCCTCTCTAAAACGATTCTCGCCGGGATTCAACGCGTATCCCCCTAAGTCTGGTGCTCAAACAAGGTTTAATCCGTCTGGAAAATTTATCTCACCAATTAGGGTATTCCACGTATCTTAATGCACGATTTTACATCTATGAAAAAAATTGCCTTTGCGCTCGGTTCTTTTCTGATATATGTATCAGCCTGTGGTCAGGAGAAGCCATTGGATATGAAGATGGATTTTGAAGATTATGATCCTCCCTCATCTTTGGTTGTGCCCGAACACAAATCAACACGGGCAAAATTTCCTTTTATTGATGTGCACAATCATCAATTCAATATGACTTCCCAGGATCTGACCGAGTTGACCAAAGAGATGGACAAATTGAACATGGCCGTAATGGTAAACTTAAGCGGTCGTGGTAGAGGAAGCTCCGAACACCTTGAAAAGTCCCTGCAAAATGTGAAGGAATCTTACCCTAAACGTTTTATCGTTTTTACCAACATGGACTTTGCGGCGATCGATGATCCTGAATGGCAGGCGCGTATGGTAAAGCAGTTAGAAGAAGATGTGAAAAAGGGAGCTAACGGGTTAAAGATTTATAAAAGTCTCGGGATGTTCAACAAGGACAGCAAGGGTAACCGAATACACATTGATGATCCACGGATCGATCCGATATGGGCCAAGTGTGGAGAGCTGGGAATTCCTGTTTTAATTCATGCCGCAGATCCAAAACAGTTTTGGCAGCCCATCGATAAGAACAATGAACGATGGCTGGAATTAAAACTTCATCCGGGCAGAAGGCACGATAGTGACCCGGTCTCCTGGGAAACCATTATAGCTGAGCAACACAATATCATTAAGAAGCATACGAAAACTAAATTCATTAATGCTCACCTTGGATGGTACGGAAGCGACCTTCAAAAATTAGCTAGTCTAATGGATCAGTTTCCAAACATGTACACAGAAATCGGTGCTGTTATTGCGGAATTAGGTAGACAACCAAGGGCTGCACGCGCGTTCCTCATAAAATACCAGGATCGCGTTATGTTCGGAAAAGATTCGTGGATACCGGAAGAATATGCAACATATTTTCGCGTGCTTGAAACAGCCGACGAGTATTTCCCATACCATAAGCGTTATCATGCATTCTGGAGAATGTACGGATTGGATTTACCAGACGATGTGCTAAAAAAAATATACTATAAGAATGCACTCAAGGTAATACCCAACATCGATGCGAGCCAGTTTCCAAAATAATTACGAACGGAGTTAGTACTCCGCTCCTGAGTCCTTTTCCTTCTTATTGCCAAATAGCCTGAATCCAAGTCCCGTGGAGAACTGGAATGGCCTGTATTCAAAATACGTTGAGCTTACGGGTACAGTAAAGCCGGCCTGGAAAACGAAGAAGATATGATTATCCATCAAATTCACCTTGCCGATAACGGCGGGCTCGATGAATATATCGGGATCGTTATTAAGGGGTTGTACGGCAACGTCGCTTGAAAATTCTGTGAAATCGACTATTGAAATTCGCGGAACAAAAGATACGTGCATTATTTTCTTGTTGAGTCCGAATGCAGGTTGAATAAAGTAACGCTCAAATTTTCCCGTAGCCCGCTGACTTTGTGCTCCCCACCACTCATATTCATCATAACTTGCGCCTTCTCCTCTCCCATATCCGGCGAAAATTTCATAACACCAGGCGCCCTGATTTTCATAATAACCGATACCGCCTTCGAAAAATTTATGATAATGATACCCGGAATCGTCATCAGGGTCGAAGTTGGTGCTGTTTCTATCAGCATAAGAATAATTAGCCATCAAACCGATATGATTTGTGACGGACACAGCGCCCTGCAAATCAAGCCCATTTCCCAGCTGCATAGAGCCTTGAAATTCTCCGGCCTTTTTAAATAGTGGTGAATTCCGCGCGTTCGGAACGTAAACCGGAGCACAGGATGATGCTACAATGAGAAGCACTATAAATTTCTTCATGTCAAGAAGCGTTGATCTTGTAAATTTGGCCTAAAACACCACAATGAGTCTTAATCCAGAAATGATCAATAAGGTAATCGAGAGCCGCCGGTCTGTTTTTCAGCCACAGTATAACGGACAAACAGTGGATGACGCCATTGTGCGGCAAATACTTTCTAATGCCAACTGGGCGCCTACCCATAAACTAACAGAGCCCTGGAGATTTATTGTCTTCACAGGTGTCGGCTTGAAAAAGCTTGCAACGTTTCAGTCTGATTTATATAAAACAATAACCCTTGGGGATGGGTCCTACAAAGAGGAGCGTTATCAAAGCCTGCTTACCAAACCAATGTTGTCGTCTCACATTATTGCAATAGGCATGAAGCGCGACGAAAAAAATTCTGTGCCTGAGATAGAAGAGGTCGGAGCAGTTTTTTGTGCCGTGGAAAACATGTACCTCACTGCCACAGCTTACGGAGTAGGATGTTACTTGAGTACGGGTGGAGTTACTTATTTTGAAGAGGCCAAAGAATTTTTCGGACTGGGTAAGAATGACAAATTACTTGGGTTTCTTCACCTCGGCATGCCAAAATCCAATTTAGGGGAAGGAAAAAGAAAGCCGATTGAGGACAAGGTAAGATGGGTTATCTGATCTTTTGCGCGATCAGGTAATTCATCCCTTTGAGGCATTGCGAATATAAGATCTTAAATTCTCTTTCGAGAAGTAATTCCATCTGTGCTACACCCATTCTTAGCTTTGGATATGAACTTACTTTTTGCATCCATTTACCTGAATGTCTTTCATGTAGGATATCATGCACCATAACGTGGGTGTCGAAGTACTCAAGAAAGCAAGTATGGATACGATTTTCGTCGCTGCGAACTGGTATGAATCTATCGTCGCCATTCAAATTTTTCACAAGATCTCTAAAAGACAAAATCACCTTTCCACCGGGGGACAGATGATTTGAAATCTCCGCTACCAATAATTCCACCTGGGTGATACTTTCTAAATGCGTGATTGTGTCTCCCATGCAGATGATCAGCTCGGCTTTTCCGTCAAACGCCTTCATGAAATGAAGTGCATCATCGACGACCGTTTGAACGGGCAGATCCCCTTTATTACTATTTAGTTCATCCAACAATTGTCCGTTGAAGTCAACTGCAAATACGTTAAATCCCAATCGTGCCAAGCCAACACTTTGTAATCCATTGCCTGCACCAAGGTCAATGGAGATTTTATTAGACTGAGGTTTAATATCATTGACTTTGAAGAGGTGTTCCTGCTCGAGTTGTTTTTCCGCGAAATTTCCAATCATCCATGAATAAAAATTTGCCAGGTGATTTTGGTAATGATCTTTTGCGTTCATACGATGTCTTAACGAAAGAATTTCTGCCAGGTTAGAACGATTACAATTAACGAGAGCATATGCCCAAAAGTGACCCTTTTGGAAACGTTGATGTTCTAAAAAATGCAACTTAACTGCAAAGCAGGCTTTACAACTTCATAAACACTTAGAACACCATTTTGAGACCCCTCAATCTGGTACGGTTTTAGTAACTTCACTTTCAAATAAAACGTTATGAAAAAACTAGTTTTGGTGTCTGTTGGGCTTTTGTTATCCATTGCATTGCAGGCTCAGGTTGTTGGAAAGATGTTTCCAGACATGGAGGCTGAAACGGTGGAAGACAAAAAAGTACAACTTCCTCAGGAAGCAAAAGGTAAATTTACTTTGCTTGGACTGGCCTATTCAAAGAAGTCTGAGGAAGAACTAAACTCCTGGTTTCAACCCGTTTTTGAAAAATTTATACAAAAGACCAATGGTCTGATGGCAGGCTTTGGGTATGATGTTAATGTTTATTTTGTTCCGATGTTTACCGGCGTCAATGCAGCTGCCACAGGGACTGCAAAACGCAAAGCGTTGAAAAATATTGATCCACAATTGTTGCCCTATGTTCTCTTTTACAAAGGCGAACTAAAGCCGTATAAAGAAGCGCTCGACTTCGAGAAAAAAGATATCCCCTACTTTTTCGTTCTGGATGCGACGGGTAAGATCGTATACGCAACTTCAGGAAAATATACAGACGCCAAGATGGACCAGGTTGAAGGGGTCATGGAGTGATTTTCGTCGTGTGGTAAATTGATGAATTACATTTACCTTGAATCATCAATTTATCTGAATGGATGTCTTAAGCCTGCTTTCTTTAGCACTTGCTCCGGGGTGCGCCATAATGCTTTACATTTACCTAAAAGACAAGCACGAGCGTGAACCGCTTATGTTGCTCGTTATTAGTTTTCTCTATGGCGGGCTAAGCACATTGGTTACACTATTCATAAGCTGGCCTGTTAATCTTCTAATTTTAACCAGGGAAGATGACGTCATAGATCAATTTTTTAATGCATTCTTCAAGGTTGCGCTTATCGAAGAATTCAGCAAGTTCATTTTTGTACGCTTTATACTTTATAACAACAAAAATTTCAATGAACCATTCGATGGTATAGTTTACGCGGTAATTGTCAGCATGGGGTTTGCCACGATTGAGAATATTCTGTACGTTTTCGAATTCGGTTATACCACGGGAATTCTCCGCATTTTTACTGCCGTTCCAGCTCATGCCGCGTTCGCCATACTCATGGGATATTTTCTAGGGAAGGCCAAGTTCACGCATCGAAAGGAACTCTATTTTAGTGCTATCGCCCTATTGGCGCCAACACTTTTCCACGGATCATACGATTATTTCTGGTTCATCTCTTACGTTCCTGGCATTTGGATAGGAGCCATCGTATCGCTCGTTATTTCATTCATTTTGGCACGCAAGGCCATTCGGCTCCACCAACAGGCGTCGCCGTTCATTACGGAACCTGTTGTAAGCAACAGGCAGGGAGGGGAGCTAGATGAAGGGAAACCATGAGCTCAGAAAGGACCTAATTAATTCGCTTCATTCGAATTGTTTTTTTGAAATATCCCTTTTCAATGAGTTTTACTAGTTGCTTGGGTGTGGGGTCAATCTGATAAAGTTTTTCTCCGTTAACTTCCAGCGAATCCAGTCGGACGTCTTTCGAAATCTTTTTTAGCAGCCCGTTAAATCCAGTCTCATCCTCTTCCATGGACATATAAACAAGATCTCCGTTTTTCTCCTGCTGGAGTACACGCAGCAGCCACTCCGGCTTCTCGTTAATGTTTACGAAATAGTAGCCCTTGAATTTTTTTAATATCAGACTGTCGCCAAGAAGATTTTGTTTCTTATCGCTAGCGACGAGATAACCGTTCGCGCTAACAAATAAAGTGTCTGCCGCCCCTTCTTTATCGTCCACTAAGAGGTACGTACCCCTAAGTTGCTTGGGAACTTCGCGAAGCACCTTTTTACCCGTCGGTTGCGGTTCTTTAAAAGAAATTTCCTTGCACGAAAATGCAAGTGTCAGAGCTAAAATAATCGCGAGCTTATTCATTAGAGGGGTCATTCCCTAAAGATAGCGAAGCAGTTTGAAAAACTAATGAAGCCTTAATGCTTCTTCTATATCTTTTAGGAGTTCGTCCTTGTGACCTGGGAATTCGTTCTTAGGCTCTTTTGCGACCTGAATGCGAAGTGCGCGCAGGCCGATTGCCCCCGGAAGTTCTTCCAGTTCCAACTCTTCTATTTCGCCCGTTATCAGTTTTTTGCCCATCAGGTAATGGAAGTAACGTCTGTATTCATCCTCGACTTTCGCCTGATTATAAACGATCGCGATCTTTCCTGGCTGCGTCAATCTTTCTCCCGTGTTTTTGATATATGCCTTATCAATTCGCTTTTTCACGATTTCATAACGAATGTCATACGCGCCGTCGACGTCAAACCTTTTTTCATCGGCTCTGAATCGAATAGAAATTGGCTGGTCGTGCACAAGAATAAGCTGGGTGATATCCAGGTTGTTTTTAAGCTTCGGCTTTAAGATCTCCATTTTACGGTGAATCTCAACCATTGTCATCAATTGCCATAAATGGAAATTCCTTAAATAGAACAAATCAAACGTTTTGTTTTTTACGAGTGAACTTCCCAGGTACAGGGTAAATTCAACGCCGTCGGTCTTATATTTTTCAAAATAATGCGGAAACATTTCCTGTGCGCTAACGTCCGCCTCATCAAGGTGACTTGCAATCATTTTATTGATCATTGCCAGGCTTTCTTCGAAAGATTTTCTCCGCTTATAAACAACCCCGAACACCGGGTCGAGATGAGCACGGTAACGCACGATATGTTTCTCGAGCATTTCTTCTTCTTCAAAATGTTCAACAAGCGGATTTATTTCTGATTTTAGAAATTCCAGCACGTTTGTCTCATCTCCGGATGCCAGGCCGCGATTAATCTTTTGCAACTGCTCTTCTGTTTTGAACATTACCTCCTCCACAATCGGAAGTTTTTTCTCCGCATAGATCTTTTGTAACAGTTCTTTCGCCAGTTTCAAATTTTGCTGAAAGTCCTTTTGAATAGCTGTATTTCGTTCAGTAGATGAGTTCCGAACATCGGCTAATCCAAAGAGCGGATACACATCCTTGAACACAATCTCTTCCATAGACTCCTTCTCGTCACTTCTCCGCTTGTTCATGAGATTCACTCCGGCTTCGAAGAAGCGCCACTGAACACTTGGATGTATTGATGTACATTCCTCCTGAATAAGCGCACGGACTTCTGTTGACATTTCTTCTTTCACACGCTTCACCGCAGCCGTGAACATCGGCAATACATTTTCAACTCTGTTCGCACTTATTGGGTTCAACTTTCCGGGTGTGCCCGTAGCGAGTTCCAACATCCCGATGGTTTCTCCATCATCTATAAGGGGAGCCAGCAAAATATTTTTTACACCATTGGCAATGAGGGCTTCCTCCACTTTAGAGGGGAAGGGATATTCACTGAGGTTCTCTACGGTAACATAACGTTTCTCCATCCAGCTTCTTTCATAAACCGAACCGGTATAGTCATCGCATGGGCGATTAGCTGGTTGATCTGCCAGGCTTTTCCAACAATCTGGGGAACCATTGTTAAGGATCAGGTTATTACTTGGATCGAGATACGCAATGCCAAGTTTCATCTCAGGGATTTCAAAAAGCGAACGCAGCTTTTGTTGAATCAATGCAAAACTTTCTTTCCTGATCACCGCGTTCTTCTCCAACAGATCATATTTGATGGATGAAAGCATTTCTTGCTCGGTCACGTCAACAAGACGAAGCACCATGAATCCGTGAAATTCATAATCTTCAGGACGTATATATTGGAGCCAAAGATCAAGGTCGTATACTTTTTCCATTAAGAACTTTATGACGTGTTTCTCAATGGGCTTGGGGGTGGTCTTTGCGATTATCTCACAAAACTGAGAATGAATTTCGACTTTATATACCTTATCGAGTCCCGTGTTCGGATTTCTAATAGTGAACAAGATGGGTTTTTCAAAAGTCATCTTTACATTATAGAACTTTTCAAGAATCATCAGATAGGCCTTCACAGTTTTTCCCTTCGACATGTGATTATCGGGAAGGTTAGTAACGACCTGTTCATCCAATTTGTCAAAATTCAAAGTCGTATCGAAGGCACGCGTACTAAAGAGCGCCTTGAATTGAAAAGGGAGAATAGCTGCAGCTCTATCAGTATCCTGATGTGCGCGTGGCACAACTGCCGTCATTAAGAAATCAATGAATGTCTTGTGCTTCTCCAATACGGAAAGGTCTTCGACGGGAACTCTTAGCTCGGGAGCACTTTGGATATAGTCCAGCATTTCCTTTGCAAAGAAGGGAACCTCACCGCGTTGTATTGCCTGTTCCCAATATTCAATCAGCATCCTTAAATTAAGGACCGATCGAAACGGAAATTCTTTATAACCCGTAGAATGTTGCATAGGCCTTAAAAAAGTTGATGGTACTAGAACGATAAATCTAAAAGCAGAGTTTCTAAATATTAAGACGAGGATGTTTTAAATTTAGTGTACGAATTTTTACAAGGCGATGGTCGTGGATCTATCGTTTTCCAACTTTTACCCATAGCTAAGTGTCTATGGCATAGCAATTACAGAATATGAAAACGTGCGGAAAGCTGATTATTTCGATTGTTTTGGCGGGAATGTTTGGTTGTGAGCTCTCTTCAGACGAAAGTGGCATTTTGGTGTTTAGCCATAATTTTGATTTTAGTCAAAGCCAGGACAGCTGGGAAGTAGATTTTACAGACTTCCCTGTCGGGCAGGATTCCCTCTATGCGCTAAAATTTGCCTATACCGAAAGGCCTGCGAATCTTGGAGCCAATCAAAAATCGATGATGTTATCAGGCAATAACTATAGTGATGACCTTTTTATGTTCATGAAGCGAAAAATCACCAATCTTTCGCCTAACACTGACTACACCCTCGTTTTCGAGGTCGAATTGGCCTCAAATGCACCAAAAGGTGCAGTCGGCGTTGGTGGTGCTCCTGGCGAAAGCGTATTTCTAAAGGCGGGAGCAAGCGGAACGGAGCCAAAAAAAGTCATTGAGGATAATCATTACACATTAAATATTGACAAGGGCAATCAAGCCAGTGCCGGAGAAATTGCAGTCTTGCTGGGGGATATTGCAGTGCCAAACGATACTAAAGACTATACCCTGATCACACGAAACAACGCAGGGAGCTCCCCATTTACCGCGAGAAGTAACAGCAAGGGCGAAATGTGGCTAATCGTTGGCACGGATTCAGGGTTTGAAGGAACAACTACAGTCTATTATACAAAGGTTAACATCGTCTTCAGCACATCTAATTAGTCATTTGCCCCCTTTCGTTTTCTTCGTTTCTTTTCCAATTCTCGAATCTCCTTTCAAAATCAGTTCGCATACAAGAAGGACGGCCTCTTCGAAATCGTTGGCACTGGCAGG
>Ga0184626_10000507_pt1 | contig 12230 bp, 9 predicted proteins | sample PLM3_60_b1_FD_133142 | JGI IMG/M metagenome (GOLD analysis project Ga0184626, IMG submission 133142) | Groundwater sediment microbial communities from an aquifer in East River, Colorado, USA - PLM3_60_b1 | ecosystem: Environmental > Terrestrial > Soil > Riparian zone | place: USA: East River... | reverse complement strand
GTCGGCATCCGGTCCGTGCCCCGACATGCAGTTATGAAGGCTGGCGCCGCCGGGCATGAAGCCTTCGGCCTTGGCATCGTAGACGCCGTGGATCAGTCCCATGAATTCGCTGGCCACGTTGCGATGGAACCACGGCGGTCGAAACGTATGCTCCATTGCGAGAATGCGCGGCGGAAAGATCACGAAATCGAGCGTATCCACCCCCGGCGTATCGCTTGGCGCCTGCAACACGAGAAAGATCGACGGATCCGGATGGTCGAAGCTGATCGAGCCGATCGCGTTGAAGCGGCGCAGATCGTATTTGTACGGCGCATAGTTGCCGTGCCAGCCGACGACGTCGAGCGGCGAGTGGTCGATCGCGGCCGACCACAGGTTGCCCATGAATTTCGTCACCAGCTCGAAATCGCCGTTGCGGTCCTCGTACCATGCGTGCGGCGTCAGGAAATCGCGCGAATTGGCGAGGCCGTTGGAGCCCAGGACCCCAAGATCGGGAAGACGCAGCAAGGCACCGTAGTTCTCGCACACATAGCCGCGCGCGGTGTCATCGAGCAACTCGACGCGAAAGCGTACGCCGCGCGGGATGACGACGATCTCCTGCGGTTCGACATCGATGCGCCCGAATTCAGTGGCGAAGCGCAAGCGTCCCTGCTGCGGAACAATCAGCAGCTCGCCGTCGGCATCGTAGAAGAAGCGATCGGTCATCGAAAGATTTGCCGCGTAGAGGTGAATGCCGCAACCGCTCATCGCCGCCGGATCGCCGTTGCCCGCCATCGTGACCAGGCCGTCGATGAAATCGGTCGGCGCCATCGGCAGCGGCAGCGGGTCCCAGCGCAGCTGGTTGGGCGGCGAAGGCACGTCGTCAAACGCACTCACGATGCGTCCATTGCCGATCAGGCCAAACGGCGCATGCATCGCGGCGGGGCGAATGCGGTACGTCCACGAACGACGGTTGGCGCCGCGCGGCGCCGTGAACGCCGTCCCGGAAATCTGTTCGGCGTAAAGACCATAGGGCGCGCGCTGCGGCGAATTCTGTCCCACAGGCACCGCGCCCGCGAGCGCTTCGGACACGAACTCGTTGCCGAATCCCGATTGGTACGTCAGCGGAAGATCGGCCGCGCGATTGTCCACGTCGGCGGGCGCGGAACGGTGTCTGGTTGCAGTGGTCATGTCGTCTGCCTTGGCGTTATCGAAATTGCCGCCAATCAGGCGGTCCCGACGACATCGGCGCGCGCCGCCGCCATGGCGGCACGCAGGACGTCGGGATCGCCGATGTGATTGGCAAGGAGCAGGATCAGCTTGGCGTTCACGAGTGCGCTTTGGGCGTCGGTCAGCTCGCGATGCAGGCCGATCAGCTCTTCGTAGAAATCATCGGGCTTGGGGATGTTGGAGCCGGTCTTCAATGCGGCCATGTCGAAAATAGCCTCCGTCATTGCCCGGTCGCACGCGCGATGGCGGCATGCACGGCGTCCACGGCGAACGCGCGCCAGCGCGCGCACACGTGCTGATCGGGCCGGAAGAGATAACAGCTTCCCGGCTTTCCATCATAGCGCGCGGCCACCAGGCCGGCGTGGTCATCCACCACGATCCGGTCATGGCGCTCGATGCCACCGACCTGCACGACGCGGCACGCGATCGGTCCCCGAGCAAGCTCGGCCGCCCGCACAGTATCCACAACGTCACCGAATACGAGCAGATCGAAGCCGCCGCCCAGGTGATCGAGCAACCAATCGCCCCGCGGGCCGCTCACCGGCGCGTCGGCCGCAACCGCGCCCGGCACCATCGATCCGTCAAACGTCGCGCCGTCGGGTGTATTGAGCGGCGACTGCGACAGCACCTTCGGCACCGACAGCCGGCCACTGTTCACCAGCTTGCGGGCGAACGGGTAGCATCGTGCGAGCGACAGCACCGCGTCGCGAAACGTCCGCGAGACGGCGCTTTTCGGCGTGATGAAATCGGTCGCGCGCGTGGAGTTTTGGATGTTCTCGTCGGCGGCGGCCACGCGTTCGGAATCGTAGGAGTCGAGCAGGCACTCGGGTGCGTGACCGCGCAATACGAGCTCCAGCTTCCAGACGAGGTTGTCCGCGTCCTGCACGCCGCTGTTGGCGCCCCGCGCGCCGAAGGGACTCACGAGATGTGCAGAGTCGCCGGCGAACAGGAGGCGGCCATGCCGGAATTTCTGCATGCGCCGGCACTGGAACGTGTAGACGCTCGCCCACTCGATCTCGAACTTCGCGTCGGGTCCGAGCATGGCGCGAAGTCGGGGCAGAATGCGCGCCGGCTGCTTTTCGAGCTCGGGATCGGCGTCCCATCCGAGCTGGAAGTCGACGCGCCAGACATCGTCCGGCTGCCGGTGCAACAGCACCGACTGGTTGGGATGGAACGGCGGATCGAACCAGAATCGCCGCTCGGCCGGAAAATCCGACGTCATGTGGATGTCGGCGATGAGAAAGCGGTCGCGAAATACCTGTCCCTCGAAATCGAGGCCCAGCATGTGGCGCACCGGACTGCGCGCGCCGTCGCAGACCAGCAGCCAGTCGCACGTCAACGCGTAATCGCCATCGCTGGTGGTCACGCGCAACGTCACGCGGTCGGCGTCCGGCACGACGCCGCTGACCTCGTGCCGCCAGCGAATCTCCAGCGACGGGAGCTCCAGCGCGCGTTGCACCAGACACTCTTCGAAGTAGTACTGCTGCAGGTTTACGAAGGCAGGCCGGTGATGTCCACTTTCCGGGAGGACTTCGAACTGATACGCAAGCTCGCGTCCCTGATAGACCTTGCCGATGTTCCAGCCCACGCCTTTGCGCGCAATGGGTTCACCACACCCCAGCCGATCGAGGATCTCCAGCGTCCGTTTCGAATAGCAGATCGCCCGCGAGCCCACGCTCACCGTGTCGTCATCGTCGAGCACGAGGACCGGGATTCCGCGTTGCGCCAGATCGATCGCGGCCACAAGGCCCACCGGCCCGGCGCCGACAATGACCACCTGACAATGGCGCGTCGGCCCGTCGAGCTCGGGCGCTCGCCGGTATTCGTACGTCGGGTTGGTATAGGTCTTCACTCGACGAGGTAAGGAGGTGAAGAGGTGAGAAAGTGAGGAAGTCAGAATCGAAACGCCGTCGCTACGAATCTGACTTCCTCACCTTCTTACCTTCTCACTTCTCGCTATCCTTCAAGCGCCAGCCACATCTCCTTGTCCCGCTGCGCGGTCCAGATGCGCGGATGCGGATATTGCGTGGCCTCGTCATAGGCACGCGTCACGTCGAACGGCAGGCAGTGGTCGAAGATGACCCAATCGCCGAATTTCGGCTTCAACGCCGCGTAGGTCTCCTTGTACACGGTGCGCAGATCCTTGCCCGCTTGCGCGCCGCGTTTCACGCTGTCGAACATCGCGGTCACGAATGCGCGCGTGCCGTCGAGACCGGCCTTGACCTCCGCAGGATTGCCAAGCGATGCGCCGCGGCCGGGCACGAGCTTCTCGGGTTGCAGCGCGGCAATCGCGTCGAGCGTCGCCGGCCAGTCGGAGAGATAGGCGTCACCCGTATAAGGGGTCGCCGCATATTCGACGAGGTCGCCCGAAAACAGGATCCGCTCCTGCGGCAGCCAGACGACGGTATCACCCTTCGTGTGCCCGCGGCCGAGCTGCATCAGCTCGACCTGCAGCTTGCCGAGCCACAGCGTCATGCGCGTTTCGAACACGATCGTGGGCCAGGTGAGGCCGGGGACCGATTCGACCGACCGGAACAGCCGCGGAAAGCGCTCGATCTCGCTTTTCATGTCCTGCTCGCCGCGTTCGATGATGAGCTCGTACGTATCGCGGCTGGCGATGATGTGGTCGGGGCGGTAACCCGACGCGCCGAGCACCCGCACCGCGTGGTAGTGCGAGAGCACGACGTAGCGAATGGGCTTGTCGGTGACCTCGCGGATCCGGCGCACGACATCCTGCGCCATGACGGGGGTGGCCTGCGTGTCGATGACCATCACGGCGTCGTCGCCGACGACGATTCCCGTGTTCGGGTCGCCTTCGGCGGTGTACGCATAGGCGTGCTCGGACAGCTTGTCGAAGCTGATCGTCTTTTCCTCGAGATCGGCCTGCGACGCGAATTTCTTTTCCTGCATGGTCCACTACCTCACGTTGCGTTGGACCGGGATCGCACCGCGACCCGGTTGGCGCAGTGTCGCGCGGGCAACCCGCATTGACAACTCGCCCAAAACAAGGGCGCTTCGATGGAAGGATCTGATTATAGCAAATCCGTTAGACATCACCAAATACACCGCGAACGCTGGCCGAAACGTTGGCACCGGGCGCGCCACGGTCGCGGGCGAAGCGGTGCCGCTGTTCGAGCGCGCCATGGCGCGCCTGATGGACGAGCGCTCGCTGGCGGCCGCTTCCGGGGAGGTCGGTTGATCGACGCTAGGGAAGATCGGCGAGCGTCGCAGGCCTCGGGCCCGGGGTAATCAACGTCGGCCATTGGTGGGAGCCGAATGGCACCAGAGGCGGCAGGAATGGAGTTATTCCGCGCTTGGCGCTTTCATTGATAATCGCCGCGCGCGTTGCCGCCCATGAGCTCGTAATCCATCAGGTGATAGCTGCCGAAGAAGATCGCGCCCACCGAGCGGTCGGCCATCCGTGACATCGTCCGTCAGGGCCCGCCGTAACGTCCTCCCCAACCGACGCCACCGATGTACACGCCTTGGCTCCACCAGCCGCCGTTGGCGGCGATGTCGAATTCGTTTTGCATGACGGCATCGTTGTACGCCCACCGTTCGGCGCTGATGCCGCCATCGCCGCCGAGCGTGCGGCTGTAACCACCGTTACCTGCATCCCTGCGGCTCCAGCCATCGCCGGGATCGCCGGTGAAGCGCGTCGTGTTGCTCATCCCGTAGGACCCGGCTTGCTGACCGGCCGCCTCGGCCCGGCCGCGCGCCGAAGCTTCCGCGTCCACTGCGGGCGGCGGCGTGGGCGCGGCCTTCCAGCCGGTGGACGAGTGCTGCTGCCAGCCGTTGTCGCCTTTGCGGTACACGTTGCCGTCCGCATCCGCGTAATGGTTGTTCGTCGTGGCAGGCGGACTCCAGGTGCCGGACTGCCCCAGGTTCGCGTAGTACTGATTGGCCGAAATATAGGACGTGTTGTTGCCCGCCGCCGCCATTCCGGTGGCCATCGGCGCGGCCTTTGCGGCATTGCCGGCTTGATTGGCGATCGCTGGGCTCGTTGCGTTTGCCGCAACCGCGGCGGTGCCCTTGGCCGCGGCAGGCGGATTACCGGTGATGCTCGCAGGAACCGCAACGCTCGCACTCGTCGTGCCGGATACGGCGCCCTTGTCGGCGATCGCCTTGTCCGTGCTTTTCGCGCGCGACTTCGAAAACGCGGCGCGGCCCCAGAAACGATACACATTGGCGCTTGCAGAGCCGCAGCATGGATAGCCGCCCCAATAGCCGGGATGAAAGTGCGCGCCGCCCGCGAACGGTTCCGCCCACGAGGGCGTCGCGAGGCTCATCGCGAACCCGTACGTGTAACCCACGTACGGGTTGAAGACCGGCGTGGCTGCGACGCCGTACGTGGAAGGGGACGGATACCACGCGTTGCCGATCCACGGTGCGTAGGCATAGCCGGAGCCGAACACGACGTTGCCCGTGGGCGCGACCATCGCACCCAGGTAGCCGGGCGTGTAGCCTTCGAATACGACATCGGGTGTGGCGCTGTAGATGCGCACGAAGGTCGCATAGAAAATCGGCGACGTCGGCGGAATTCCGTAGATTGCGGCGGGAACCGACGTGGCAATCGTCCACGGACCTGTCGGCAGCGCGGCCGTGAACCAGATCCCCGCCGTCACCGCAAAGTAGGCGCCCGGAGTGGCCTGGATTACCGGCACCGCGGCATTGGTCGCGTACGACAGGGGTGTCCCCGCGATCGCAACGAACTGCGGAGCGCCGTCGAATTTCGCCGTGAACGTCGGCCCGCCTTTGAGCGGCACGGTGGCCGTCTGTGGAATCGAATTTTCGATCGCCGCTTCGCGCGCCTGCGCCGTACCCGCAACGGACGGCAACACGACACCGGCGAGCGACGTCGCGGGAATCTGCGCGAAGTCCGGCGGCAGCGCGTCGCTTGCAACGAACGTCCAGGGGCCGGTCAGCGCCGCGGCGCGAAACCAGCGTCCGGCCAGCAATGCGTAATAGTTACTACCCGCCGTGTCGAGCAGCACATCGCTCGCCGTGTTGGCTCCCCACTTGAGCTTCGTGCCGACGATCGGCACGAATTCGGGCTGGCCTTTGAATGCGATCAGTTCCGCGGGCACCTGGCTGGTGCGAATCGCGGGGATGCCCTTGGCGAGCGAAGGCTTGGGGTTGGCCTTCGGGCCGCCGTCCAGAAGGTCCACGATGCCGGTCGCCGCGATTCTTTGCGCTACAGCATCGATACCGGAAGGCGCAATGAATGGCTGCGACCACGGACCGTCAAGGGAGAGCGCCATCAGCCAGCCGTCGTAGACGTGCAGGAAGAACTGCGGCTCGGACGCACTTTTCACGATCAGCGCCCGTGTGTTGATCACGCGCTGGAAGCCGCCACTGTCGGGAATGGCCTTCAATACCGGTGCGCCATCGATCGGCACGAGGATCGTCGGCGAATACGTAACGATCACCTGCGGTGGCGTGTTTTGCACCGCTACTGTCGCGGGCTTGCTGCCGGCCGCCGCGAGCGAGGATTTCAACCGGTCGAGCGAGATGCTGCGAATGCCGGCGGCAAATTGCTTCTGCAGGTCCTGGCTGTACGCGACGCCATGATCGGACAGCGCCGGGAAGTCGCTCCTGGTGATTTTCAGATCGTCGAACACCACGGTGCGCGTCGTCCTGTCCACATGCGTGCGTGCAGTGGCGAAGACCACACCGAACGTTTCTTCCTTGGCGCCGGTCGGCTTGATTGCCATGGCGGCGCGAAAATCGATCTGGCTGTCGACCCACCGCTCGACTTGCGGCTGGTAGACGAGGACTGCCGCGCTCGACAGATTGATTGCGCGTGGCCAGGGAGCGACAGGCGGCTGGGCCTGAGTAGGGAACGAGGCCGGGTCCGCCGCGATGACCGGCAGGCCAACGAGCGCCAGAGCCAACAGCGCTCCGCGAAGCTTGCAATGAAATTTCATGAAATGCCGTTTCTGATGGGTTCTCGAGGGCCAACTATTGAGGATTACCCAATTGCGTGACAACTACTCCGTCATTCCCGCGAAGGCGGGAATCCAGCGTCTTTCGCGCGACGTCACTGGGTCCTTAGCCTTCGCGGGGACGACGCCGGGTTGAATCGATGCATGTCACGCACTTACGTAAAGCTCAATAATCGTGGGTCCGTGCCGGACCGCGCTTCGATTCTACGGCAAGCGCAGGAATGCCTCACGCCGGAACGACCGGCGCGCTGCCCCATCCTCGGCGAACGCGGCGACGATGCGACCGAGTCGGAAGAGAAGTCGCCGTGGAGCCGCTACCCCCGGAACCTGACCGGCGCATCAATCCTTGAGTCGCCCCAGGGTTTCCTGCAGAACTCGAATGACGTCGGCGCAGCTCTTGCCGGTGAGCTTTTTCTGATCGATGATCAGCAGCAATCCATCCTGCTCCTGCCGGATTACGCGTCCTTCCACTCCGGATTCGTCGTGGAGTCTGACGACCCGGTACGTCTTGACCGGCCTGGGAAAGCCCTTGACCGTGATGGTCCCGGTCTCCTCGGTCAGGACCGTATCCTTGACCAGCGCATAGGTCTCGTGCGCGAGCAGAATGCCTCCCAGGTCGGCATGCGTCTGCAATCGCGCCGCGAGATTCACCTCGTTGCCGATGATCGTATAGTCGACGCGGGCATCGCTGCCGAAATTGCCGACCGTGCAATAGCCGGTGTTGATCCCGATGCGCAGCTGAAACACGTGCTCCTGGCCGCGCTCGCGCCACTCGGCCTGCAGGTCCCGCATCCGTTGCTGCATGGCGATGGCCATCCTGACGCACGCCACGGCATCCTCTCGCGCGCCCCGGGTTTCCGGATCGCCGAAAAACAGCATGATGGCGTCGCCGATGAACTTGTCGATGGTGGCGCCATATTCGAGTGCGATCGCCGACATCTCGCGCAGATACTGGTTGAGAAGACTGGTCAGCTCTTCCGATTCCAGCAGGTCCGTGGTTTCGGTGAAGCCCGCGATGTCCGAGAAGAAGATCGTCAGCTTCTTGCGCTGCGATGCAACCTCGACGTTCTTTTCTCCGCTGAAGATCGACTTGTACAGCTGCGGCGAGAGGTATTTCGACAACTTCGTCGAAAGGGATTCGAGCATCTGGTTTTTTTCGGTCACGAGCTTGTTCGCGTCGTCGACACGCTGTTTGGCGGCGAGCAGGTTCATCTCGGCCTCCTTGAGCTCGGTGATATCGGTGATCACCGTCACCGTGCCGCCGGTGCCTACCTTGCGGCGGTGAACCCGGTAGAAGTTGCCATCGGGCGTCTTGTCTTCGAAACTCTTGCCTGAGGGATTGCGCAAGCTGTCCACCCGCTTCGCGACCAGCGCATCGACGTCGCCGTCACCGTAGTAGCCGTGCTCGGCGAGATAGCGCAAGAAGCCGGGATAAGCGCTTCCAGCCTGCAGCAGCTCCGGCGGCACCGGATACATTTCGATGAAACGATCGTTGCACACGACGATGTTCAGGCTCTCGTCCGTGTACGCGAGAGCGCCCGGCATGTTGTCGAGCGCGACGTGGAGCTCGGCTTCCTTGCCGGCGAGCTGCGCCTCGACACTCTTGAGTCGCGTGACGTCCGTGATCACCGTCACCGTGCCACCAGATTCCGCCTTGCGACGATACACTTCATACACGTGTCCGCCAGGTGGGCGATCCTCGAACGTCTTTCCGGAGGGATTGCGCAAGCTCTCCACTCGCTTGGCAACAAGCGCGTCGACGTCACCATCGCCGTAATAGCCATGCTCGGCCAGGTAGCGCAGCAGGTCGGGATAGGGACGGCCTGGCCGAACCAGATCGCTCGGAACGCCATAGATCTCCGCGTACCGGTCGTTGCAGACGACGATGTTCAGGTTCTCGTCCGTGTACGCAAGCGCTCCCGGCATGTTGTCGAGCGCGACGCGAAGCTGCGCCTCCTTCCGCGCCAGTTCCTGCTCGGCCCGCTTGCGCGCAGTGATGTCGGCGTACGCGAGCACCATCCCACCCTGGGCGATGGGCGTGTACTGCACGTTGAGAATCTGTCCGGAGGGCAGTTGGTATTCGAGCGCATGCGGTTGCCTCAACCGCACCCGTTCCATGCGCGACGCAGCGTGCACTTCGACGTCGCCCGGCCCGTAATCGCCGCGCTTCGCGTTGAACCGGTAGAACTCGATCAGGGGGGTGCCGGGCTTGCACAGCGCGGCAGGATACCCGCGCAGCGTGCGAAATGCCTTATTGCTCGTGACGAGCCCCAGATCGCAATCGAAAATCGCGAAGCCGAAATCCAGCGTATCGAGACCTGCGTGGATCAGCAGCGCGGAGTTATCCGGCACTGCCTCCATCGTCGATGCGCGAGGTTGGATTCGATTGGGCATGACCAGACTTCATTCCGGGCGCATGAACGCCACGCATCCGGTCGGTCGCCGACGAGTGTTCCCGAATCGGGACGCCACTGTCAAGTCGAGGACAAGTCGCCCGCAAATCGTCGCGCGCTGCAAGCGCCGCGCGCCGCGAACAGTGATGAAAAGGGCGCGCCTGTGGACGTGCCCCGCGTCAAATCCGGATCCCGGACGATCGCTCGGTCTTGCGCCAATACGGGACAACATCGTAGTAGCCGTGCAGCTCCGTCGCCCAGCGTGAATCGGCCATCGACGGCCAATGGTCCTTGTCGAAGCCGGGGGCACTTTCCAGTTTCTCCTTGCCGACGTCGAGGATGAAGTTCTTGGCGCGCGCGTCGAGCGCCAATGCGTTCCACGGAATCGCAAACAGTTTTTCGCCGACGCCGAGAAAGCCGCCGAACGACAACACCGCGTAGGCAATCCGGCCGGATCGAACGTCGAGCATGATCGCTTCGATCTTGCCAAGCGCATCGCCCGTGGGCGTTTTCACCGTCTCGCCCGCCAGCGTCGCCGCATTCATGATTTCGGGGCCTGGGCCGTCGGCGCTATCGTCATCGCCGATGATGCGTGCGCCCTCGGGACTGGTCATATCCATCGTGCCGGGATTCGTCGATGTGGCCATGAGCGTTCCTTCGCGTTGAGCTGACTACAGCCGGTTGCGGCATCAAATCGCCTGTCGGCAGTCACCTTGCTCGGCCTCCAAATGGTATTTCGGCCGCGCGCCAGGGATCGAACGGACGCGATATGATGCGCTTGCGCATTATCCCGCAACCTCACGCGCACCACTGGCGGACGTTCTCCGGCGCAACCACCGCCTGAATTCGGCTCGGATCCTCCGGATGCCGCCGCGCGAACACGCGCACCTCGCGCCCCTCGACCAGGACATCGGTGTCGCGACGAATGACATGCGACATCACGAAACTCTTGCCGCGCCATTCGTCGATTGTCGTGTCGACGTCAATGACGTCGCCATAGGTGGCCGGGCGCAAGAAACGAGCCGACGCGTCCACTAGCGGCGTGCCGATGATGCCGCTCTGCGCCTCGAGTTCGCGCCAGGGCGGCACGCCGGCCGCGCGGAAAAACCGCAACGCCGCCACATCCATCCAGCGAAAGAAGTTGGGATAGAACACGATCTGCGCCGGATCGCAGTCGCCCCATTCGACGGTGAACTGGCTGATGTGGCGTCTAGTCATCGCGCTTCCTTTATCGCATTGCCGATGGGCGCCGGCGCAGCGCGTTTTTTCGCCCATCGGACCGGTTGCGAGCATGACACAGTTTTTGGAACTCCCATGGAATCCGGGCATACTGGATACATCGATTTCGACCCGCTGCAAACATTCTCTCCGTGCACGCTACGCCAGCGCATCGTCGCGCTGCCCGGCGAGGATCACCAGGGCCAGAGTCGACTTTCGTGCGGAGTCGACACCTTCGAGTATTCTTCGAAAGTCGACTCTGACCCTACGCCATGGCCAAATCGCAACGCGGCATCCAATCGATCGAAGTCGGCGGCACCTTGCTGCAGGCACTGGTCGACGCGGGTGCGCCGCTGCCGCTGCGCGAGCTCGCGCGGCGCGCCGCGATGAGCTCCGCCAAGGCGCATCCCTACCTCGTGAGTTACGGGAAGCTCGGCCTGATCGAACAGGATCCCATCACCGGTCATTATGGTCTCGGCAGGTTCGCGTTGCAGCTCGGGCTCGTGAGCTTGCAACTGCTGTCGCCGGTGCGCATCTCGATTCCGGCCATTACCGCGCTCGGCGAGACGATCGACCACACGGTGGCGCTCGCCGTCCTGGGCTCGCACGGGCCGACGATCGTCTACATCCACGAATCGCGCCGCCCCATCCACGTGAACATGCGCGCGGGCACCGTCATGTCCACGGTCAATACGGCGACCGGGCGCGTGTTCTCGGCATTCCTGCCGCCGAAGATTGCGCAGCATCACATCGGGCGCGAATTGAAGGACCCCGCAGTGACTGCGCAGGAATCCTCGCGGCGGCCGAAAGCGGAACTCGACGCGCTGCTGGCCGAGGTGCGCGAGCGCGGGATGGCACGCGCGGTCGGTCAACCAATCCCGGGCATCAACGCCTTGTCCGCGCCCGTCTTCGATCAGACGCGCGGGATCGTCCTCGCCGTCACGGCGCTCGGGCCCGCCGGCAGTTTCGACGCCGCGTGGAACGGGCCGATCGCATTGAAGCTGCGCGCGTGCGCGGAGGAGATTTCGTTGCGGCTGGGATACAAGTAGCCGGCGCGTGTCACTTCAATCGCGTCGTCCCCGCGAACGCGGGGACCCAGTGTCTTTCAGCGACAAAAACAAGACGCTGGATTCCCGCCTGGGCGGGAATGACAACCGATGGTTACTTTGGCCGCTTGTCGACGATCCGCTTCGCCTTGCCAAGCGATCGCTCGACGCCGCCCGGCGCCAGCACTTTCACGTCGGCGGTGACGCCGATGAGACTCTTGATCAGATGCGCGAGCCTTGAGCCGGCGGCCTCGCCGTCGGCGCTTCCGGCACTCGCCGCCCGCTCGACGAGCACGGTCATTTCATCGAGGCTCTTCGGGCGCGTGATTTCGATCTGGTAGTGCGGCGCGAGCACCGGGTCCTTCAGCATCAACTCCTCGATCTGCGTCGGAAAGACGTTGACCCCGCGGATGATCATCATG
>Ga0184626_10000506_pt1 | contig 12245 bp, 10 predicted proteins | sample PLM3_60_b1_FD_133142 | JGI IMG/M metagenome (GOLD analysis project Ga0184626, IMG submission 133142) | Groundwater sediment microbial communities from an aquifer in East River, Colorado, USA - PLM3_60_b1 | ecosystem: Environmental > Terrestrial > Soil > Riparian zone | place: USA: East River... | reverse complement strand
GGACGAGATATCCCTCGTCCTATGCTTCCGTCAGAAGCAGAAGGGCCGGCACCGGCCGAAGGGCAACGCGGCCGCCAGGCGATCACGGAAGTCAGCGGGCGCGCGACTTGTCCCAGGCCGCAAAGCTCGCGCCCGCGCGCGCCAGGTCCTGGAGCAGTTGCGCCGGTTCGCTGCCCGCACCGGAACGACGATGCATCTCTTCCACATCGGTGAGAACCACGGACAGGCCTCGCGCATCGGCGGCGAACAGCGGGCCGCCGCGAAACGCCGGAAATCCATAGCCGTTGGCAAGCACCAGATCGATGTCGCTGGCGCGTTGCGCGATGCCCTCGGCCAGAATCTTCGCGGCCTCGTCAACCATGGCCGCGGCCGCGCGCCGCTGAATCTCATCGGCCGCTATGATACGCCGCTCAATCCCCTTCGCAGCGGACTCGGCATCGATGATCGCGCGCACCTCCGGATCGGGCACCGGCCGCTTGGCGCCCTCGGGATAGAGATGCCAGCCTCGCCCGGTCTTGCGCCCGAAACGTCCCGCCTCGCAAAGCCGATCGGCGATCGCGACATAGCGCTGGCGCGGATCGCGCGCAGCCGCCAGACGCTTGCGCGTCGCCCAGGCGATATCGAGGCCGGTCAGGTCGAACACCGCGAATGGTCCCATGGCGAATCCGTAACTTTCGATCGCGCTGTCGATCACTTCGGGATACGCACCTTCCTCCAGCAGATACTCCATCTGCCGTCGGTACGCGGCGAAGATGCGATTGCCGATGAAGCCTTCGCAAACGCCGGCGACGACCGCGACCTTTCCCAACCGGCGGGCGAGCGCCAATCCGGTCTGCAGCACATCGGGGGCCGTGGCATCGCCTCGGACGATCTCCAGCAGCCGCATGACATTGGCGGGGCTGAAGAAATGCAAGCCCAGCACATCCTGCGGCCGGCGCGTCGCTTGGGCGATGAGATTGACGTCAAGATATGAGGTGTTGGTTGCGAGGATTGCGCCTTGCGGCGCGATTTCGTCCACCCGGCGGAAGACATCGCGCTTTACCTCCATGTCCTCGAATGCCGCTTCTATCACCAGATCGACAGCGCCAATCGCCGACCAATCATCGCCGCAGGCAATGCGGCCGAACCGTTCTTCTGCCGCCGCTTGTGTCAATCGTCCGCCGGCGACGAGGCGATCATAGATGCCGCGCACCCTCTGCCGCCCGCTTTCGACGGCGGCGGCATCGCGTTCGATCAGCGCCACGGGCAGACCCGCATCCGCCAGCGCGACGGCGATGCCGGATCCCATCGTGCCGGCGCCGATGACGGCAGTGCGTTCGACCTTTCGCGGGCGCGCATCGCCGAGACCCGGCACTTTCTGCGCCTTGCGCTCGGCGAAGAAGAGATGGCGCAGGGCCTTCGCTTCCGCGCTTTCCCGCAAGGCCAGGAACGCTGCACGTTCAGCCTTCAAGCCTTCGGTGAAACTCGTCGCCCCCGCGAGACGCACCATCTCCGCCGCCTTGCCAACCGCAGGCACGCCACGCACCGGGCGCATGGCATCGTTGGCTGCTCTCTCAATCTCCGTCGCATTCGATGGTGGAGCCGATAGCTCTGACAGTCGTCGCTTTTTGAGGCCGGCCAGCTGAGCGGTCGCGGCGGCAATCAAATCGCCATCGACCACATCATCAACAAGTCCGAGCGACCGCGCCTCCTTGGCGCCGACACGCCGCCCTGCGGCTATCAACGCCGTGGCCTTGGCCGTGCCGACGAGACGCGGCAGCCGCTGGGTGCCGCCGGCGCCAGGAATGATGCCGAGCTTCACTTCGGGCAATCCGACGATGGCAGTGGACGTGGCGATGCGCCGGTCGCTGGCTAGCGCCAACTCGAATCCGCCGCCCAGCGCATTGCCGTTGATGGCGGCAATGATCGGTTGCGGACAGGCTTCCATGGCGAGGATGACGTCGGGCAGCGACGGCGCTACCGGCGGCAAATCCATTTCCTTGATGTCCGCGCCAGCGACAAAGTTGCGTCCTGCGCCTGTGAGCACGATGGCACTTGCGCTCCCATCGGATGCTAGCGCTTGGAACAGCAGCAGCAGTTCCCGGCGCACCGCCAGCGACAGGGCGTTGACCGGCGGGTTGTCGATGGTTGCGACGACGACCGCGCCGATGCGTTGAATTCGCACCGTCGATGAGCTAGCCGGCATGTCGCTTGCAGCAATAGGTATTGAGGTCAAACCGCATCTCCAATGAGCGCCAAACTGGCGGTGAGAGCTTCCCTGCCGCAATGGCTTTTGCCAAGGGATGAAATCCGATCCGGTGACGTTTGCCATACCAGCGATGACGCCTGTAGTCTGCCGCCTCATGGACGACCGATCACTTTGACCCCGCGCCATCCCATGGCATTTGACCCGGAAACATTCGAGCAGCTTCTCGACACCGTCGGGCGATTTGTTCGCGAGCGGCTGGTGCCGAATGAAAGGCTCGTCGAGGACACCGACGCGATTCCCTCGGAGATCATCGCCGATATGCGATCGCTTGGCCTGTTCGGCCTGTCGATTCCCGTTGAGTATGGCGGCCTCGGCTTGACGATGACCGAGGAGGTGCGCGTGGTGTTCGCGCTGGCGCAGGCCTCGCCAGCGTTTCGCTCCCTGCTCGGCACCAACAACGGCATCGGCGCCCAGGGCATTGTCATCGATGGCACGGACGCGCAGCGACAGAAGTATCTGCCGAAACTGGCCAGCGGCGAAATCATCGGCAGTTTCGCGCTGACCGAGCCCGGCTCCGGCTCCGACGCGGCGTCCCTCAGCACCAGCGCGGTGCGCGACGGCACGGACTATGTCCTCAACGGCAGCAAGCGCTTCATCACCAACGCGCCGGAAGCGGGCCTGTTTACGGTGATGGCCCGCACCGATCCCGCCGATAAGCGCGCCGGCGGCATTTCCGCATTCCTGGTCGAACGCGGTACGCCGGGACTCAAGCTCGGCCCGAACGACCGCAAGATGGGCCAGCGCGGCGCCCATACCTGCGACGTGATTCTCGAGGATTGTCGCGTGCCGGGGGCACAGTTGCTGGGCGGCAAGGAAGGCCTGGGATTCAAGACCGCAATGAAGGTGCTGGATCGCGGCCGGCTGCATATTTCCGCGGCCTGCGTTGGCATCGCCCAGCGCCTAATCCGTGACAGCCTCGCCTACGCCCTCGAACGCCGGCAGTTCGGCAAGCCCATTGCCGAGTTCCAACTGGTGCAGGCGATGCTGGCCGACAGCGAGACGGAGGCGTATGCGGCGCGATCGATGGTGCTGGATGCCGCGCGACGGCGGGACGATGGCGAATCCGTCACCCGCGAAGCCAGTTGCTGCAAATTGTTCGCCTCGGAGATGGTCGGCCGGGTCGCCGACCGCGCCGTGCAGATCCATGGCGGCGCCGGCTACATCGCCGACTATGGGATCGAGCGCTTCTATCGGGGTGTGCGGTTGTTCCGCCTCTATGAAGGCACCAGTCAGATCCAGCAATTGATCATTGCCCGGCAGATGATCGAGCAGGCGCAATCGTGAACGACACCGCGCCGCCTCCCCTGGCGAAGCGTGGCCTCAAGCGGCTGTTGCAGCCCACCTCGATTGCCATCATCGGCGCGTCGGAAGAGCCGTCACGCATCGGCGGCCGTCCCCTCGCCTATCTGCTGGCGGCGGGCTACCGCGGCGCGATCTATCCGGTGAATCCCAAGCGCAGCACGGTTCAGGGCCTGGCGGCTTATCCTTCAATCGGTGACGTACCGGGGACTGTCGACCTCGCCATCATCGCCGTTTCGGCTAACCAGGTCGTCGATGCCGTTCGGGACTGCGCCTCCCGCGGGGTCGGCGCCGCTGTCATCTTCAGCGCCGGTTTTGCCGAGACCGGGGCCACCGGCGCAGAACTGCAGGAGCGCGTCGCCGCCATCGCCCGCGACAGCGGCATGCGCGTGCTCGGGCCAAACTGCCTCGGCCTGTACAACACGGAAATCGGTTCATATCCGACCTTCACGACTACGCTGGATCGTGGAATGCCGCCCATAGGCAACCTCTCCGTGGTCAGCCAGAGCGGCGCCTTCGGCAGCCATCTGTTCTACGCCGCCGTCGGCCGCGGCATGGGCATGCGCTATTGGATATCCACCGGCAACGAGGCCGACGTGGATGTGGCGGAATGCTTGCAATGGGTCGCCGAGGATCCGGGCACGGACGTCATCATGGCTTATACCGAAGGCGTTAAGCATGCCGGCCGGTTCATCGCCGCGCTCGAGGCGGCACGGGCGCAGCGCAAGCCGGTGATCTTCATGAAGGTCGGGCGCTCGGAACTGGGCGCCGCCGCCGTCAGCTCCCACACTGCCGCGCTGGCCGGCGCCGACGAGGTGTACGGCTCGGTGCTGCGCCAGCATGGCGCCTATCGCGCGAACACCGCCGAGGAGATGATCGATATCGCCTATGCCGCCAGCCGGAAGATCTATCCAGCGACCCGGCGGCTCGGCCTGATCACCATCTCCGGCGGTGTCGGCGCCTTGATGGCCGACGATGCCGCCGACCGCGGCATGGAGGTGCCGCCGATGCCGGAGGACGCGCAGCGCCGGCTGAAGGAACTCGTGCCTTTTGCCTCACCGCGCAACCCCATCGATATGACCGCGCAGCCCTTCAACGACATCAATCTGGTCGCACGGTATCTGGAGATCATGCTGCGCGAGGGCAACTACGATTCCGTCGTCGCGTTCTTCACCAGCGTTGCCGGATCGCCGGCGATTGCCGAGCCCCTGCGCCTGGCCATCCGCGACCTGCGCAGGATCCGGCCGGATTGTCTGTTCGTGCTGTCGGCGCTCATTTCCGATGAATTGCGCGCCGCCTATGAAAGTGACGGCATACCCGTGTTCGAAGACCCGACGCGGGCGGTCGCCGCCGTGGCCGCGCTTGCCGCCTTCAGCCAGGCATTTCAGCTGAACTCTCAACAGCGCATTTCGAAAACTCAGGCCGCAAAGAAATTGCCCGCCGCGGTCGGCGAACTGGAGGCGAAACGCCTGCTGGCGGATTGGCGAATCCCGATTCTGGAAGAGCGGCTGGCGCGCACCGATGCAGAAGCGGTGGCGGCTTTTCGCGACCTGGACGGTCCGGTGGTGCTGAAGATTGCTTCGCCCGATATTGCTCACAAGACCGAGATCGGCGGTGTCCTATTGGACCTCAAGGATGCCGATGCCGTGCGCAACGGATTCAATGATTTGATACGACGCGCGAAAGTGCAAGTACCAGAGGCGCGCATCGATGGCGTGCTCGTCGCGCCCTATGTCACCGGTGGCGTTGAAACGATCCTCGGCATCAAGCGCGATCCTGTGTTCGGACCCGTTGTCGTGTTCGGTCTAGGCGGCGTCTTCGTCGAGGTTCTGCAGGATGTGGCGCTGCGATTGGCGCCCGTTGACCGCGCGCAGGCCCTCGAGATGATCGGCGAGATCAAGGGCCGCGCCATCCTCGAGGGCGCGCGGGGCCGCCCGGCGGGCGATATCGATGCGTTGGCGGACGCGCTGGTGAATCTATCGCAGTTCGCCGCGGCGTATGCCGACGAACTCGAATCGGTGGACATCAATCCCTTCGTCGTGTTGCCCCGCGGTAAGGGCGGCTTTGCGCTGGATGCGCTGATCGTCAGACGTCAGCGGTAGTTCACGCAATTACCGATAGCATTTCGATTTGGAATCGAGGGCAGCAATTGTCTTCGGGATACCAGTTCATTTTCTCTCGCCATGAAGATGATACATGATATATCATTCTCGACGAGGCGACTGGTTGGGGAAGCGTTGGCCGGAAATGGCATCAAAATCATGAACTTATCTCGCACCTCCGCTGATGCCGCCCTACGAGCCCGGGCGCTAAAGGCGATCCCCGGCGGCATGTGGGGACACCAGAATGCGGCGCGTCTGCCGGCCGCATACCCCCAGTTCTTCTCGCGTGGCGAGGGCTGTCGGCTGTGGGATGCCGACGGCCGCGCCTATATCGACTTCATCTGCGCCTGGGGCCCGATGGTGCTGGGCTATCGCGATGCCGATGTCGAGGCAGCGGTCGATGCGCAGCGCCAGAAGGGAAATGGGCTGAACGGCCCGACGGACCGGCTGGTGCAACTCGCCGAACTGATGGTCGAGATCGTCCCCCATGCCGACTGGGCGATGTTCCAGAAGAACGGCACCGACGCGATGACCACCTGTGTCGTGATTGCCCGGGCGGCGACGGAGCGGCGGAAGATCCTCGCTGCTCGGGGCGCCTATCATGGCGCCGTTCCCTGGTGCAATCCCTACCCCGCCGGCGCCACGGCGGAAGACCGCGTGCATTTGGTCCCTTACGACTATAACGACCCGGAGAGCCTGCGGACCGCCGCCGCCTCGGTCGAAGGCGATCTCGCCGGCCTCATCGTCTCCGGATTCAAGCATGACGTCGGCAAGGAGCATGCGCTGCCGACGCCGGAATTCGCCCGCGCGGCGCGCGAGCTTTGCAACAGCACCGGCGCGGCGTTGATCGTCGACGATGTGCGCGCCGGCTTTCGCCTGGACATCGGCGGCAGCTGGGAACTGGTGGGAGTGCGGCCCGATCTCTCCGCCTGGAGCAAGGCGATAGCCAACGGCTATGCGCTTTCGGCGGTGACCGGCAACGACAAGTTCCGCGAGGCGGCATCGAAGATTTTCGTCACGGGATCGTTCTTCACCGAGGCAGTGCCGATGGCGGCCGCGATTGGGACACTGAGCAAGCTGCGCGCCATCGATGGCGTCGGCAAGATGCGGCGCATGGGCCAGCGTTTCCGCGACGGCTTGGCAAAGCAGGCCGGGGGCCATGGGCTTCCCCTGCGTCAGAGCGGGCCGCCACAGATGCCGGTACTCCTGTTCGACAACGATCCCGAGCGCAAGATGGGCTGGCTGTTCTGCACCGAAGCGCTGAAGCGCGGCGTCTATCTGCATGCGACGCACACGCTGTTCCTGTCGGCGGCACATAGCGAAGCCGACATCGATCAGGCGCTGGACGCAACCGACGGGGCGATGCGCGAAGTCGCGCGCCAGATGGGATGAGCCGGGCATGAGCCGCAGCGCCGCCACTGCCGGGATTGCCGGTCCCACACTCGACGAATTGAGCCTGGAGCGGATTGAGACTCCGAGCCGATCCGACCGGGTCTACCGGCAGCTTCGCGAGCGGCTGATGCGCGGCATCCTGAAGCCCCATCAGCGGCTGCGCATTCGCGAACTGGCGGCCGCGCTGGGCACCAGCGAGACGCCGGTGCGCGAAGCGATCTTTCAGCTCGTGCGCGACGGCGGCCTGGAACTCAAGCCCCATCACTATATCCGCGTGCGCCGGTTGTCTCTGCCCGAGTATTTCGAGGCGCGGGACATCCGGCTGATGCTGGAGCCGCTGGCGGCGGAGCGGGCCATCGACAACATCGACGACGACATGATCCGCCGCCTCGAGGCCATTCACGAGTCGCTGATCGCGGCGGAGAAAGCCCGCGACTACGATGTCGCCATCCAGGCGAATTTCGATTTCCACTTCGGCATCTATCTGCGCTCGGAAATGCCGCAGCTCATCGCCATGCTGGAGAATTTGTGGATCCAGCTCGGTCCGATGTTGAATCATCTCTATCCCCACGGCCATCCCACCTATGACGGCCCGCACCAGCACCAGCTGGTGCTGGAGGCGCTCCGGGCGCGGGATTCCACAGCCCTCGGCGCCGCCATCCGCGCTGACATGCTGGAGGGCGGGCGGCTGTTCGTGCGGCATCTGGAGCGGCTGGAGCGCGAGCAAGCGGAGGCGGCCGAGACATGATCGCGAGCGCCGCCCCGCATGGCCGGAATATTTCGGCCGATTTCCTCGCCGACCGCGCCAAGTTCGTGCGGCTGGAGACGCTGCGCCTCGCCCGCATCTGCGGCGCCGGGCATTACTCGAGCACCTTCTCCGCTGCCGAGCTGTTCGCCGCGCTCTATTACGCCCATCTGCGGATCAATCCCGCCGAGCCCAAATGGCCCGATCGCGACCGGTTCATTCTCAGCAAGGGTCATGCGGCGATCGGCCTTTATCCGATCCTCGGCGATCTCGGCTATTTCGATCCGAAGCTGCTGGATAACTACACGAAGCTGGGCAGTCCGTTCGGCGATCACCCGGACATGAAGAAGATACCGGGCATCGATTTCAGTTCCGGATCGCTCGGCCACGGTTTGTCTATCGGATTGGGAATGGCGCTCGCGGGCCGCGTGCAAGAGCGGAATTTCCGCGTCTATTGCATGCTGGGCGACGGCGAACTTGCGGAAGGCCAGATCTGGGAAGCGGCGATGGCCGCCGGCCATTTCCGCCTGCAAGGGCTCGTGGCCATCGTCGACCGCAACCAGCTCTGCATCGACGGCCATACCGAAGAGATCATGAAGGTCGAGCCATTGGAAGAAAGGTTCCGCAGCTTCGGCTGGGATGTGCAGCGGATCGACGGCCATGATTTCACCGCCATTCTCGGCGCGCTCGATCGACTGAAGCCGGCCGGCGAAGGCCGCCCGCAGATGATCGTCGCCGACACCATCAAGGGCCGCGGCGTCGCCCGCATGGAGCTGTCGCTGGATTGGCATGTCGCGAACCTTGTGGGCCAGGACTATGACGACGCCGAGGCGGAAATTCGGGCGGGGTTGAAACCGCGCATAGCTGCGGGAGCGTCCCATGGCTGAGAAGCGTGCAACGGCGCAAGAGAGCCAGGAACAGGACGCGATCTTCCGCGGCACCGGGGGCGGCGACGCCACGCTGAAGGACAAGGCCTCCGTCCAGGGCACGCCGGCGCGGCTGCTGCCGGCCTTCGTGCTTGGGGAAGAGTTGGCGGATATGGCCGACAAAGACACCCGCATCGTCGTGATGACGGCCGATCTTGCCTCGGCCAACCGCACGCGGGATTTCAAGCTGCGTCATCCCGGGCGCTTCTTCGACTTCGGCATCGCCGAGAAGAACATGATCACCGCCGCAGCCGGAATGGCCGCCGCCGGTCATATCCCCTACGCCGCCACCTTTGCCTCATTCTCCGCTATTTTGGGCGCCGAGCAGATCCGCACCGACTGCGCTTATCCGCGCATGCCGGTGCGGATTGTCGGTCATCATTCCGGAATGTCCATGGGCTTCTACGGCACCAGCCATCACGCGCTGGAAGATCTGGCGATGATGCGCACGATCGCCGATCTCACCGTCGTCTGCGCCGCCGACGCCAATCATCTGCGCGCCATTCTGCGCGCCTCGCTGGAGCAGCCAGGCGCGATGTATATCCGCCTGGGGCGCGGCCGCGATCCGGTGGTCTATCCCGAGGTGCCCCCGGATTTCCGCTTCGGCAACGCGGCGACGCTGCGCGAGGGTCGCAATCTCAGCATTATCGCTACGGGATCGGTACTGCGGGCGACGCTGGATGCAGCGGAGCAACTTGCGGCCGATGGCATCGCGGCACGTGTCGTCGATATGCACACGATCAAGCCGCTGGATGTCGATGCGATCCGCCGCGCCGCCGCCGAGACGGGCGCCATCCTGACGGTGGAGGAACACAACATCACCGGCGGCCTGGGCAGCGCCGTGGCCGATGCCCTGGTCGAGATGGAACGCGTGCCGTTCCGCAAACATGGCGTGCCCGATGAATTCGTGCCAGTCGGCCCGCCCGCCGCGCTGTACGCGAAGTATCGGCTGGATGCGCCGGGCATTGCCGCAGCGGCGAAGGAATTGCTCGCATCGGCCCGCAAGTAGAGCACGCGACTTCCGTCGATTAAGCCGCCCTACGCGCCGAAAACCATGTCATGACGAACGGAGCGAAGCGCCGGTTATCCGATCTCCACCGCGACGAGGCCGGCATCGACGCCTTCCTGGCCTTCCTTGATATGCACGGCCTTCACCGTCCCGCCCTCGCCCGCCATATGGGGCACTTCGGTCTTCATCACTTCCAGGATGAACAGCGTGTCGCCGGCGCTGACCTTGTCGCCGGGATTCACCAGCACCTTCCAGACATTGCCCGGCACCATCGTTTCGACTTTTTCGGCCATGTAAGTTCCCCCTGCTAGATGATGCTCGAAGGGCTGCAGACGGCATTGAGCTTCTTACGCAATGCCTGCGCCTCGTCGACGGTGACGGATTTGAAGCGGTAGATATCGCCGGGCTTGGACTGCCCCAGCTTCCAGAAGGTCGCCGACGGCACGGTGTAAGGATTGATGAACCCGCCCATGCTCGGCCCGTCATTCACCAGGATGATCGGCGTCTGACCCGACAGATTGATCGCGCCCATCGGATAGCCCTGATCGATGATGTTGGACGGCTCGGAGCCATTCTCCGGCGCCTTCTTGGTGGCCTTCTCGGTGAAGGTCCAATCCGGCCCGTCCAGGCGGAAGCCGGTGCGGGCGTTCTTCGCCGAGAGCTTCCAGTCGGTCGACAGGAAGCGCTTATGGCCGGCTTCGTCGATCCAGTCGTCGTTCGGGCCGGGCACAACTTCGATGGTCCAGCTCTTGTCGGTGCTGATGACGGGCCGGCAGTCGGGCTTCGCTTTCTTGCCCGGCGTACCCTTGGCCTTGGCGACCGGGATGACCTGTCCCTTCTTCAGGGCATGCCCTTCCATGCCGCCGACGCCGGCCTGATGGAAGGTGGAGCGCGAGCCGAGCCAGGGCGGCGTATCGATGCCGCCGGCAAAGGCGATATAGCCTCGCGCGCCGACCTTGCTGGCGGTCATCGCCAGGGTCTGGCCGGCCTTCACGGCCACGCTCTCCCACATCGGCAAAGGCTGACCATCCAGCTTGGCCTGCATATCGGCGCCGGTCACGGCGATGACGCCATCACGCTGAAACTTCACGGTGGGGCCGATATACTGCGCCTCGAGGCCCGCCGCGCCGGCATCGTTGCCGACCAGCAGATTGCCGAGGCGGAACGACCAGCTGTCCATCGGGCCGGAGGGCGGGAAGCCCTGGTTCCAGAAGCCGATGCGGCCGGGATAATCCTGGATCGTCGTCTCCAGGCCGGGTGTGATCACTTCGAACATGATGCGTCTCCCTAGAACCGATCGTTCTTGTTCAATGTCTTCACCCAGTTCTTGTAGTTGCGCACGGAGAAGCGCTGATACTCGACCACGTTGTAGACATAGGTGCCGGCCTTCACTTCGGCCTCCACGAACTCGAACTCCTGGGGACTGACGGGAACGAACTTCACCCGGTCGCCCGGCTGGAACAGGCAGATGCTGCGCTCGAACTGTGGGAAGCGCTTTTCTGTGTCCCAGATGGGGATCGGAATGCGGGCGAAGATCTGATAGCCGCCGGGCGTTGCGACAGGATAGATGGCGGTGGAGGCGCCGCCCATGCCGACCGTCCCTTGCGGCGTCCAAGTACGGGCCGGATTGTATTTCGGCGCGGTGATGACGCAGCGGGGATCCAGCGCCATCATGAAGGGCAGCCCCGGCCAGAAGCCGAGCGAGGCCACCCAGTACTCTGTGCCGGAATGGACGCGGACCAGCTGCTGCACATCTTTCAGCCCGTTGATCTCGGCGACGAACTCCGGGTCCCATTTCTTCGGCTTGATTTTCGCCGAATAGTCCTCGACGCAGGCCTTGGTCCAGGGATCGAGATAGCAGGTGGGGAAATAAAACAGCCGGCTATCGAGCTCGATATCGTCGGAGGGGCCGAGGCCGTCGATCAGCGTCTGCATCTCCTTACCCAGATCCTTGAAGCTGATCTTGTCCGGATCGTAGTGGATCAGCATCGAGGCGAAGCAGGGGGCCGTTTCGATGACGCCGGTGTTCCGGCTCTTCTCGATGGCGCTGGCCAGGCCCTGGGCCATGAAGTTCAGCTCCAGGTTCATCTCGTTGCCGAACTCGATCAGCATGTAGCGATCGCCGCCCGGCAGGAATCTCGGTTCCTTGTAGATCATTGTCGCTGCTGCCTCCCCTGACTCTGTACTATCCCTTCAGCAGGGCATTGCCATGCTCGGCCACAAAACCGGTATGGGTATCGCCGGCCCGGAAGGCCGGGTGATCCAGGACTTTCCGCAGGAATGCGGCGTTTGTCACCACCCCTTCGACATCGACCGCGCCGAGCGCGCCCAGCATGCGCCCGATGGCGTCCTGCCGGTCGCTGCCATGGGACACCATCTTGGCGATCATCGGGTCGTAGTGAAAGGTGATCTGGTCGCCTTCGCGCACGCCGGTATCGATGCGCAGGCCGTTTTCTGATGCGGGCAGTTGGAATCGTTTCAGCAGCCCAGGCGACGGCAGAAAGTTCATAGCCGGATTCTCGGC
>Ga0184626_10000504_pt1 | contig 12250 bp, 9 predicted proteins | sample PLM3_60_b1_FD_133142 | JGI IMG/M metagenome (GOLD analysis project Ga0184626, IMG submission 133142) | Groundwater sediment microbial communities from an aquifer in East River, Colorado, USA - PLM3_60_b1 | ecosystem: Environmental > Terrestrial > Soil > Riparian zone | place: USA: East River... | reverse complement strand
GGCGTGTTCGCGACGCTCAACGCCCAACTGATCAAACTCCAGTGCCCTGAGGTGGATTTTATCTGCCGTGGTGATGGCGAGCAGCTCCTTCTCGATCTGATGGAGCATCTGGACGATCCGGAGGACGTCGGGGGGCTGACCTGGGCGAAGGACGGCCACGTCATGCACAACCTTAACCGCCCGATGGACCGCAATCTCGATCAGTGGCCGTTCCCGGATCGCGAGAGTCTGCCGTTGGACTTTATCGAGTCGATGCCCCTCGATGTGCCCGCGGTGTTGTCCATGGAGCGCTTCACGACCATGCAGACTTCCCGTGGGTGCCCTTGGCCGTGCGTGTTCTGTGACATCCCGATCTTCAATGAAGGGAAGTGGCGTTCCCGCAGTCCGCAGCACGTCGTGGACGAGCTCACTCACCTCCAGAAGCTCGGCTACGGTGCGGTGGCCTTCGTCGATGATCACTTTCTTCTGCAGCCCCGGCGGATCGAAGCGATTTGCAAGGGCATCACCGACACCGGGATCACGATCCACTGGGGCTGCGAGGGGCGGGTAGACTCGGTGGTGCAGCATTTGTTCCCCGCCATGGCCAAGGCCCATTGCCGCACGGTGATGTTCGGCATCGAGAGCGGCAGCCAGAAAGTGCTGGATCGGTTAAAAAAGGAGCAGACACTAGCGGAGGTCGAGACCGCGGTCACGAACGCCAAGCAAGCAGGGATTGAGATCGTGCATGGGTTCTTTGTCGTCGGGAGTCCGGACGAGACCGTTGAGGATATGCGAGCCACCTTCAGGTTTGCGTCCACGCTCCGTCTGGACACCTTCGGGTTTAACCGGCTGTGCGTTTACCGCGGCACGCCGCTCTGGCAGGAATATGTGAAGCGGGGGTTGGTGAATGAGCGGATCGACTGGTACAAGTACTTCAAATGTTCGGAGATCGATCCCACCTGTCTCTCCGGCGAGGTGATCAACTCGGAGCGTCGTGCCGGCCTGCGATGGCTGTTTCTGTATAAGCTGACGCATTACCCGGTTCAAACCTTTCGTCTGTTGCGCCGCTTTCTCCGTTATATGCCGGTGCGTGACGTCGTCTACCTCATCCTCAAGCCGTTCCTTGGGAAGAGGCGGGGGGCCACGAAGGCTGAAGGGCTGTCGCGCGCCGTTGAACACGGCGCGCTGAAGGAGGCTGCGGCTGAGCTGACGCAGGTGACTGACGCCGCGCTCGAACATGTGATGAAGGAATCGAGGGCCGAACGCCTGAGAATCCAAAGTGAAGCGGACAGGGCACGCGAGATTGCCCTATCGACCTAGTGTCGACGGAGGATGTGTTCCCGAGCAGGCGGTGTAAACAGGCGCAGGCGGAGGACATCGCCCACCACGCTGATCGAAGACGGCGGCCTGCCTAATCCTTCCGAGACATTCGCCCGGACAGTCGCTTCAATCGTTGTCCTTCTGATAGCTCTCCGGAAAGGCATTAGATAGAGAGCCGGTCAGATGGCTGTGCTCATGTTGTGCTCACCGCCACCACTCTCCACACTACTCCACAGCACTCCAGCCAAAGTTCCCCTTTCGCCTAAACCTTGGCCAGAGTGGGCCTGAGCGAGCTCTAGTAGGCCTCAGTAGGGTGGCGACGCGGTTTCCTAAACCGCGGTCCCGTCCGTTCAATCTGATTAGTAGAGCGCAGCTGCTTTCATCGGAAGGGCCGGGCTGCTGGAGCCTGCATCAGGGCCGAGTTGTGATTTGCCTTATTTCCAGAACCGGGCGTCTGTCGGGGCGATGGGGGGAGCGACCTTGCAGCCGAGCCATGCTGATGTGCCGGGTACCCGTTGCTCTCTCCTGTGCAACGGGTGATGAAGAACGCGTGAGGCCCGACCGCCCTTGGCTGGAGCATCAGCCATGGGCGGATCGGAATACGCCCCAATTCTGATTGGGGGATGGGGGGTGCCGCAGCCGTTCTGCCGGTAGCTACAGCAGCAAGGCGAGGCTGTACCGGAGCGGGGTCATCGCCCCGACGGACGCCCCTATATTTTCATTGCCTCTTTCACTTCTTCTAGTGTCTGGTGCGACACCGCCTGCGCGCGCTTGCTGCCGTCGCGGACGATCTCCTCGACCTGATCCGGCTTCGCGGTCAGTGTTTTTCGTCCCTCCCAGATCGGTGTCAGTCGCTCGACCATCACATCCGCCACCAACTTCTTGCAATCAATGCACCCGATCTCGGCCGTGCGGCATTCGCGGTTCACGCGCTCGATCACCGGCACTGGCGAGAAAATCTTGTGGAAGTCAAAGACGGGACAGACATCCGGGTTGCCGGGATCGGTCCGTTTCACGCGCGCAGGATCGGTCACCATCGTCTTGAGCTTCTGGCGCACGACCGGCTCTGAGTCGGACAGGTTAATCGTGTTCCCATAGCTCTTGCTCATCTTCCGGCCATCGGTCCCGAGCACCTTGGGGAATTTCGTCAGGTGCTCCTTGGGTTCCGGGAAGACCGGCCGGTACAGGCTGTTGAAGCGTCGCGCCAGCTCTCGCGTCAGTTCCAGGTGCGGAAGCTGATCTTTACCGACCGGCACATAGTCCGGCATGTAAAGCAGGATGTCGGCGGCCTGCAGGACGGGATAGCCTAAGAATCCGTACGTCGAGAGATCGCGTTCTTTGAGCTCCTCCTGTTTCTCCTTGTAGGTGGGATTCCGTTCGAGCCAGCGGATCGGCACGATCATGGAGAACAGGAGATAGAGGATGGCGTGGTCCGGGTTGCGCGACTGCACAAAGACCGTGGCTCGCTGCGGGTCGATACCAGCGGCCAACCAGTCGATCAGCAGTTCTCTGGTAAACTCCTTCATCCGGCTGGTGTCGGCATAGTTGGTCGAGAGGGCGTGCCAATCCGCCACGAAAAAGAAGCAGTCATACTGCTCCTGTAGAGCCTTCCAGTTATCGAGCGCGCCTAAGAGATTGCCCAGGTGGAGCAATCCGCTCGGTTGCATGCCGCTCAGCACACGTTTGCGGGTTCCTGCCTTGGTCACTGCAATACCGTTGAAAGAATCGTGCCCGCCAAGACGTTGACGAGCGTGCCGGTGATGGTCCGGATGACGTGGATCTGAGGATCCAGGATGATGAGTCCCACGATGATCAGCATGCCGTAGGGCTCTAAACGAGCCAGGGCCACCGCGGACCTTGCTGGGAGCAGGCTCGTGAGGACCCGTCCTCCATCGAGCGGGGGAATCGGAATGAGGTTGAACACCATCAAGACGACATTGATAAATACGGAGTAGAGCGACATCGCTGCCAGAGGTAGCAGCAGCATCCCGAGAAGGTCACGGCGCGGCAGTTGGCCTGGCTGTGGTGGCCAAGAGGTCGCCAAGGAAGGATCAATAGATAGCAACATGCTGAGCAACAGCGCGCTCGCAATCGCCAGCAACAGGTTCATCCCCGGTCCGGCCGCGGCCACGAGCGCCATGTCGTGGCGCGGGTTGCGGAGTCGCGCTGGGTTGATCGGGACCGGCTTCGCCCATCCCAGGAAGAGTCCGCCCGGAGCGAGGAGGCAGAGCAGGGGGAGGATGACGGTCCCAAACGGGTCCACGTGTGCCAGCGGATTCAGCGTCAACCGTCCCTCCAGTCGGGCAGTGGGGTCACCGTAGCGATTCGCGACCCATCCGTGGGCGTACTCGTGGAGGACTATGGCCAGCATCAGGGGCAGGGCCATATAAGAAATCGTGTACAGGATCTGAGGCAGTGAGTTCATTGAGTCCTTATTCGAGTTGAACCAGTTTGCCTTTCTTGACCTGGATGACGAAGACCCGCCGCTCGAGCGTGCCTCCCGGATCGAACCCGGTCGGTCCTCCCAGCGTTGGCAGGTCACGGAGTTTCATGAGCTGATCGCGGACTTCTTCGCCGGACGTCGCGCCTTTGCGAATCGCTTCCAATACCAGCCTGGTGGCGTCGTAGGCCTGCGCTGCGAACAGTGACGGATTGGACTGGAAGCGCCGCTGATACCGCTCGGTGAAATCCTGCACATTGGGATCAGGACTGTCAAGGAAGAATCCATCCACGAACGTCGCGCCTTCAATCGAGCGATCAGCCAGGCGAAGCAGGTCAGGCTGATTCCAGCCGTTGCTCCCCAACAGCGGGACCTTCATATCATAGAACAGCAATTGCGGGGCGATCAGCGCTGCCTGGGCGGAATTGCCCGGCAGGAAGATGGCGTCGAAGCCGGGAGTATAGTCGATGCGAGTGACGCCCTTCGTGGTCTGCGTGGTGGTGGATGTGCCATCTCGTTTGAGGTCTTCCGCCTTTAATCGTCGAATCTGGGGGCCGAAATCCGTGTCGGTCTCCTTGTAGGATTCCACTGCAATGATTTCGCCTGCCCGCTGCCTGATCTCCTGGCTGAAGAGCCGGGCCAGTTCCCGACCGTAGGTGGTGTCGGGATGCAGAATGCAGAAACGGCGGTGTCCCAAACGGCTGCTCGCATACTCTGCGATGCGGTACGCCTGCTGCGAATAGGTCAGCGCGGTGCTGAACAGATAGATGCCCAGCCGGCGTACGTTGGGCATCGTGGCTGACGGCGTGATGAACGGCGTCTCCAGTTTATCCGCGAGCTCAGCCACCATCGGCAAATTGCGCGAGAGCAGCGGGCCGATGACCGCGAGTGGCTTGTGATCGGCCACCAGTTCATACAGATCGGAAAGCAACAGGGTCTTGTCCGGTTCCGTGTCCTTGATCACTAACCCGATCGAGGTCAGCCCCAGACTGTCTTTCCCCTTCTCCAATGCCAGTTGAATACCGTTCAAGGATTCGGTTCCGTAGAGGCCCATTCGGCCGGACAGCGGAAGGACCGCGGCCACGACGTATTGGCTGGCTTTGAGCTTGGCTTTGTACGAGCGAAGCTTCTCGGTCGCCGTCGGCGCGTACTCGTGGGCCGGAAACCGGGTGAGAAATAGATGGATATTCCGTTCCGACAGATGCTCTTCTCCTCGTGCGGCATACAGCTCGATCAAGCGGATCAAGGCCACATCGCCGGGGAAATCCGCCGGGTACGTGTCGCGCACCCGAAGCAGCGTCTTCTTGTCCAACTTGGCGGTCACCAGATCATGAATGCGCTCGCGGGGCGCAGTCTTTTGCTCATCCAGCGCGAGGTCCATTTCTTCAAGCCACGCTTGGATCGCTCGCAGGAAGTCCTTCTTCCGCGTCAGGATCTCTCCGGTCAGTTTGAGCGCTTCGCGCTTGGTGCCGGGGTCGGAGGTCAGGCTCCGTACTTCCGCGAGAGCGGGGAGCGCGAGGTCCAGGTTGCCTAACTGGGCCTGCGCGGCACCCAGCATGAGCCTGGCGCGGTCCGCGAGGTCGGATTTCGGAAATTCGCTCAGGAGTTGATTGAGGTAAGAGACCGCCTGGGCATGCTCTTTGGTGCTTATCAAGGCCGCAGCGATCAGGAGATAGGCGTCATCCAGATACGCGGAGTCCGGGGACGACGCAATGAAATTTTTCAGCACCGTTATCGCAGCATCCGGTCGGTGAGTCTCCAGCATTGTTTTAGCCTGTTCTAGGGTCGCCTTGGCCGGATGTGTTGTCCCGGAATCACGTTGCTCTGCCCGGGCACTATTCGCTTGCACTGACAAGAACCCAACTGGAACGGAACTGCCAATGAGGGTCAATGAGAGCAAAACGGCTAGGAGCAAGGCGAAGATGAGACCGGCTGGTTGCTGTGACGGAACAAAATTGAACATAGTCTCAGAAACATATCAGACACTCGAACAAAAGGAAACCCACTATAGGAGACCGGGTTCGAACGTGTCAAGGCAACGAGGCTTCGTATCCTATTGTGTTTTCAAGCCTTCTTGACTATAGTCGCGCAGGATCGCCCGACAATGGGTCTTGGAGGGCCCAGTATGATGGAGATGACTGACCGTGTGTCCTCTTCTATGGACAGCCTCGTTGAGCGATACATGAACGATCTTCGCGTCGAGGCGGGGCTGGCCATAAATACGCTGGAAGCCTACAGGCGTGATCTCCAGAAGCTTCAACATTATTTGCACGCGAAGGGCGTTCATAGTTTTGCCGGGGTCACGCGGCAAACGATCTCGGAGTTCTTGGGGCATTTGAGACGATCCAATCACGCGCCGGCCTCCACGGCTCGCTGTGTGGCGGCCCTCCGGGGATTCTATCGGTTTCTCTCCAAGGAAGGGTTCATGCAGGAGAGTCCGATGATCGGGGTAAGCAGGCCCCGACCCTGGATGAGGCTGCCCAAGACCCTCACGCAACTCGATGTGACTCACTTGCTTGAACTCGCCGATGGATCGCGGCCGGAAGGCAGGCGCGACGCGGCCATGCTTGAGTTGCTCTATGCCACGGGGCTGCGGGTTTCCGAGCTCGTGAATTTACGACTCTCGCAACTGAATCTTGCCGTGGGCTATGTGCTGGCCGCCGGCAAAGGCGCGAAGCAACGAGTGGTGCCCATGGGAGACGTGGCGCGACAGAAGATCAGGCTCTATTTGGACAAGACTCGCGGGGCTCTGCTCAAGAAGCGGGAATCGCAGCACGTGTTTGTGACGAGACGAGGGAGGCCCATGAGCCGCCAGGGATTCTGGAAGCTGCTCCGCGCCAGAGCGAAGCAAGCCGGCATTACCAAGCCGATCTCTCCACATATGCTGAGGCACTCCTTCGCGACTCACCTCTTGGACCGCGGAGCTGATCTCCGATCCGTCCAGGCGATGCTGGGCCATGCGAGCATCTCCACCACGCAGATCTATACGCATGTGGAGCGAGCGCGGCTCAAGCGACTTCACTCCGATCTGTTCCCGCGTAAATCGCGCCGCCGCGACCGTACCGCTGACCGTGCTCCAGTCAGCTCGAGAGAGAAGGGATTCGGTGCATCTTTGCAATAAGGGTGCGAGATTCGGTTGACAAGGCATAGAGGACTTGATAGCATTCGCAAGCATTCGGCATGGTTGAGGATTCGGGCGGATAGCTCAGCTGGGAGAGCGCTGCCCTTACAAGGCAGAGGTCACAGGTTCGATCCCTGTTCCGCCTACCAGTTGCGCTCTAGTATGATGGTCGCGGAATAGCCCCGGAAAGGACTTCGGAGATCTTCGGGATTGCTTCGTTCTTTGGTGCCGGTAAGACCTGGACGGCATCAGTTTTGCCGGTCTACATCTTTCCTGCAGGGGGCCGTCGTTCAGCCTGGTTTAGGACGCCAGATTGTCAATCTGGAGGTCGCGGGTTCAAATCCCGTCGGCCCCGCCACTTTCCCCAAGACATGGTAGTATTTTCTGTGCCCAGTACATGCATTGACATGGGAGGAGATGCGCTAGGGTAATGATATTTCAAGCCGGTCCCATGGGCCTCGTGGGTTCGCTCGGGACGGTCTCAAAAATCATTCTTCTCATTCTTTTCCTGTTCTCGGTCATTTCTTGGGCTATTATTCTTTACAAGTGGCGGGCCTTTCGTTCGAGTGATCGAGAAGATCGGCGGTTTCTGGCTGCCTACGCGAGAACGCAGGATAAAGAGGAGCTCCATCGCCCCGCGCGACGGATGGCGGCCAGCCCAAGCGCAGCGGTCTTTGTCGGGGTGATGGACCGGATTACTCCGGAAAAAGATGGGCCTGCCCGCGGTCAGTCGGCCAATAGTCCGAGCCGGGAACCATCGGATGAGCCGGCCGAGCTCGACCGTCATTATATAGATCGAACGGTGGCATATATTGTGCAGGATCGAATCTCCAGGCTGGAGACCTATCTCCCTTTTTTGGCGACAACAGGCAATATCACGCCGTTTGTTGGACTGCTGGGGACCGTGCTCGGGATCATTGATGCGTTTCGGGAAATTGGGCAACAGGGAACGGCCAGCATCGCGGCGGTCGCGCCGGGGGTCGCGGAAGCGCTGATCGCCACGGCGGCTGGTCTGTTCACCGCGATTCCCGCTGTGATTGCCTACAATTATTATTTGACGCGAATCCGACGGACCGCTTTCCGAGTGGAAGCGTTCAGCGTGGAATTTCTGAACGCGCTGAAGCCCCGTCCAAGACAGGTAGGGGTGCGCGGGTGATCTTCGAAACCCGACATCGCCGGTTTTTGGCCGAGATCAATGTCATCCCGCTGGTGGACGTTGTCCTGGTGCTGTTGGTGATCTTCATGGTGACGGCTCCCATGTTGTACCGCGGACTCGACATCAGGCTTCCGACCTCCGCCAGCAACACCATCAGGCCGGAAGAGCGCATCATCCTCACGATTGAGCGGGACCAGAAACTGTATCTGGACAAAGATCCGGTCAGCGTGGGGCAACTGGAGCGCAGGCTGAGGGCGATGAAAGAGCGGAATGCTGACCTGTCAGTCTATCTCCGGGCCGACCGCGAAATCCCTTACGGCACCGTGGTCCAGGTGATGGACGGGGTGAAACGGTCTGGAATCGAGAAGCTGGGCATGGTGACTGAGCCGATGGGGCATGAGCGAGTGACGGAAGACATCATTCAACAAGGAGTGCGCCGCAAAGTGGTGCAGTAAGGTAAGAAGAATCGGCACGACGCTATGTCAGTTGCAGCCATGAAAAATCGGCCGGGGCCAACGATGTCCATTGAGGGGTATCCAGGCCTCCTCTCGCTCGTCCTGTCTGATAGCGATCGCGTTTCGGGTGGCCAGCGGGTCAGATGGACGGTCGCCTCTCTTGTGTTCCATCTCTGTCTGTTGACGTTGGTTGCGCTGGTTGCCGGGCTTCGTTTCTCAACGACGGGTGAGCGTCCGCTCGCTTCGTATCAGGTATCTCTTGTCTCGCTCCCTGCTCCTAGCCGGGTCGTTGAGCCTCCTCCAGCTCCGCCCGTCACCAAGGCTTCTCCACCCCTTGCCCTAGCGGCCAAGCCGCGCCCCTCGAAGCCCGTTCCGGCCACACCGCCTCATCGTATGGAGCCGCCTCCCAATGCGCCCAAGTTTGGCGACCTCAGCCCAGCGCGCGCGACGAAGGTTGATCCGACTCCACCGACGCTCCGCAAGGAAATCGACACGCTCCTGAATACTCTCAAGGTGCCGGATGTGCCGTCGCCACCCAAAGAATCGATCCAAGAGGTCCAAGAGCACCAGCCGCGGCCATCGGTGTCTAAAGAAATCGATAAAGAGTTAAAGAAACTTCAGCCGCCCCCCGTTGCTCCAGCCGTGGCCGCGAAGACGCCTGATCTGAAGAAGCCTGAGACCGTGATCAACGTGCCGGGAATGGCCTCGGGGTTCAATCAATATCTGTCGCGGGTGCAGCTCAAAATCAGCAGCCAGTGGAATGCGCCGCCGGTCGACCTGACGGGTCGGTCGCTGGAGGTGATCATCAGGTTTCGGTTGCATCGGTCCGGCACTGTGAGCGACGTCATTGTTGAGCGCACGTCCGGGAACGAGTATTACGATCTGGCCGGCAAGCGGGCCGTGCTAAACGCCGATCCGTTACCCGCGTTTCCACGAGAGATGGCGGATGCCTATCTCGACGCGCATTTCAGTTTCGCAATCGGGGAGCGGTCCGGTTGAGTCTCATGAGAGTCGTCGTCTTCATCGCCTATCTGGCCGTCTGTGCCGCGCTTGTGGGGATCATGGAGTCCGGCGCGGCTGACGTCTTCTTGGAAGCCACTCGCCCGGATTTCCAGAAAATCCCCATCGGCGTCCTTGGATTCCAGGGGAAGACCGCCGTGGATGGATCTGCAGGGCAGGTTGCGGACATTCTCAAAGCGGACCTCCGCCGGTCCCAGATCTTTTCGGTCGCGGATCTTCCCAAGCTGGGGATCAAGGTGAGCGACGTGGATGGTGCGGAGAAAGCATTGTTCAAGCAGGCTACGGAGAACGGGATCTCGGTGCTGGTCTGGGGCAAGCTGGGTGTGAAAGAAGCGGACGTGGTCTTGGATGGATATGTCTATGATGGGGGGGAAGACGAGGTGGTGGCCGGCAAACGGTATGTCGGGCCCTCTTCCGTCGTGCGCCTCATGGTGCACCGCTTGGCAGACGAGATAGTCTTCCGCTACACGGGCGAGCCCGGGATCGCCAGGACGAAGATCGCCTATGTGTCCGAACAGGCGGGAGCCCGTGAGCTGTACGTCATGGATTATGACGGCTATGCGCCCCGGCAGGTCACGGCGGATGGCTTCCTGAACCTCATGCCACGCTGGTCTCCGGATCGGCGGTTCCTGGTCTTTACGGTATACCGAAGTCGCCTGACCCAGGACATTGACATGATCGAGCTCGCAACCGGGAAACGCTTGACGCTGGTCTCGCTCGGCGGGTTGAACATCACGCCGGCCTTCTCGCCGGACGGGAACGATTTGGTCTTTGCCACGAGTCAGGACGGCAACTCCGAGCTCTACAAGCTCGACACGCGCACAAAAGTCCTGCAGCGGTTGACGAATAACTCAGCGGGTGATCTGTCTCCGTCCTGGTCGCCCACTGGCCGTGAGATGGCCTTCACCTCGGATCGTGGGGGAGGGCCTCAAATTTACCTCATGAGCGCAGACGGGTCCAATGTGCGCCGGCTCACCTTTGCGGGAGACTATAATGCCGCCCCGGCCTGGTCGCCCCGTGGCACGTGGATCGCGCATGTCTGCCGGACGCAGAAAAGGGAGTACAAACTCTGTCTGATCAGCCCCGACGGACAACAAAGCCGCCAAATTACCACAGGCCCCGGCGTCGATGACTCACCCTCGTGGTCACCAGACGGCCGACACCTGGTGTTCAGCTCGACATTGGAGGGGAAGAGCCATATTTATATGATCAACTGGGATGGAACTGAATTGGAGCGCCTGACATCTGGCGGAATACACCACAGCTCCCCGTCCTGGTCACCCCTCTAGAGTGGATCTTGGGAACCGACTAAGTGCGAAACCCTCAACAAGGAGTACGACCTATGTACACACGTTACGTGACAGCATGCCTGATGGGAGCGGTTGGGCTGATGCTCTTGATCGGACCGGCCTGCAGCAAGAAGGAGATTCAATCCACCTCTGGCTCCAAGTCCTCTGAACAGGCCATGGCCAAAGGGGCAGGGAAAGGCTCCACGAGCGGTCGCACGGAACCCGGAATATCGGAACAAGATCTACTCAAGCAGGGAAAGGATCCCTCGGCGGAAGGAGATATCAAAGTTGCGAAAATCCAGCCGTCTGACGCCACCGGTCGACTCGCGGAAGACATGCGCCGGGAGCAAGCGGCTACCGCCGCCGCCGGACTCAAGGATGTCTTCTTTGCATATGACAGTTGGAATATCACGGAACAGGCCAGGCAGGCTCTCTCGGCCGACGCCGAATGGATCAAGGCGAACCCGACCATCTTGCTCAAGGTCGAGGGGCACTGCGACGAGCGTGGCACCCAGGCCTACAACCTGGTGTTGGGCGAGAAACGGGCCAAGGCGGTTCGGAACTATCTAGCTGAGCTGGGCGTGGGGGCTAATCGTCTTGCGGTCGTTTCCTATGGAAAGGAGCGGCCCTTTTGCCAGGAGCACGATGAATCCTGCTACCAGCAGAATCGGCGTGGACACATCGTGGTCCGCCCGAAGTAGGGTAGGTGCTGGTCCGGTCGGACCTCTCACGGCATGGCGACCAGCTTCGCGTGTTTGAAGTGCCCTCGGCGTGCGAGGGAGAGTATGCACAGATGAGAAAGGTTCGATCCATCAGGTTGGAAGAGCATGTGGCGGTCCGTTTCTTCACGATCGGGCCACCGGCGTGCGCGCTCCTCTCTCTGCTGCTGTCAGGGTGCTTCGCGCAGCAGGCGGACTTGGCAAAGGTTAAATATGACTTGGATAAGAGGATCACGAGGCTGGATCAACGGGAGAAAGAGATCGACCGGAAAGCGGAGGAGGCGAATCGGCAAGTTGACAAACTCAAGAAGGAAGCGGACCAGTTGGTCAGTGAGACTCGCGCCAGGCTCCGCCATGAGATCGCCGACCTGAGGGAAGACAGTCTCCCGAAGATCCAGGGGAAATTGGACGAGAACCGACATTCCTTGGACGAACTGAATAAACGGCTCGACGATCGGCTCGCGAGTCTGGACCAGATTTCCAGGAAGCGCGACAACGAGCTCAAAGCAGATCGGGATCGTCTTCAGGAAGAACTGGGCAAGGTGGCGACACGCCTGGATGCGGTGCAAGCCGCCCTTGGCACCCTAGGCAAGACGCTGGATGCTCGTCTGGAGGAGCATGACAAGGGGATTGGCGCGGGCGATGCCAGGACCGGCGCGGTGGAGAAAAAGCTTGACGCCCAACTGACGCAGTTCGGCAAATCGCTCGCGGACTTCAAGCAGGCGATGAACGGTCTGGGGGAAAAGCTCGT
>Ga0184626_10000502_pt1 | contig 12268 bp, 14 predicted proteins | sample PLM3_60_b1_FD_133142 | JGI IMG/M metagenome (GOLD analysis project Ga0184626, IMG submission 133142) | Groundwater sediment microbial communities from an aquifer in East River, Colorado, USA - PLM3_60_b1 | ecosystem: Environmental > Terrestrial > Soil > Riparian zone | place: USA: East River... | reverse complement strand
TTGCCGTTCAGCCCAACGATGTGTCCTTGGGGTTTAAGCCTGCCTACGCTTACAATACTAATCGGGCCACCGGAAACTTCTAGCGTGTCATCGACGTCAAATGCATAGATCTTCATGGTGCGGTTCGGTTCTTATATTTCTTTGGGATTCACGTGTTCCCCACCCAAAGCCACCGCGATTTGACGGAACAGTTGAGGGCGGCTTCGAGGTCTTCGACGATCTCCTGGGCAAGGACGTCCGGATCGGGAAGATTGTCGGGTTTGTTCGAGTTATCGTATCGGAGACAGAAGATGTCGATGTGAGTTTGGCGCGGCTAACGAGAACCAGCCCCTTAATCTCCCCGTCCTCCGCCAACCCAAGGAGCTTGCCAGCGTTCTTGCCGAAATTTTTTAGAAATGAAAGCACGACCCCAAGTGGTTAGCATTAACGCAGGAGCACCAACGCGACTGCCACAAGCGCGGCAACGAGTGCAGTGCCGGCTAACCCTAGCGCCATCAGTATTGCGGTCCGCCACCGCGCCTCCACCTGTCGCCACACATTAACGGGATCGGGTGCTGCAACGCCGCCCTCGGCGAAGAGCGACTGCTGCATTATGGCCTTTGCCGAGAGTACCTCTTCCGTGGCACATTCGAAATGCCGCTGGCATATACGCTTGCCTAGGTCAGGGCCTGGTTCGGCCGCAGCTGCGGCCGCGGCCTTGATGACCGCATTCTTGATATCGCCACCGCTTACCACGTACCGCTCGGCGAGCCGCCGGAAATCGACGTCCGGTGCCAGCGGCGTCTTTTTCGGGTGAATCTGCAGCTCCCAAATCCGCTCACGCTCTTCCACTCCTGGCATCTCAAACAGCACATGGGTTCGGATGCGGCGCTCAAAGGCCGGGTCAAAGTTCGCCGCTAGATTGGTCGCAAAGATCACGATGCCGTTGAACGCCTCCAACTCGCGAAGGAGAACGTTAATGGTCAAGTTGCTCTCACGGTCATGTGGCAAAGGGACGCCAGCCGAGCGACGCGTCGCGATGGAATCGGCTTCGTCAAAGAAGAGCACTGCGTTTTGCTCGGCCGCCGCGCGAAATGTAGCGACTATGTTTTTCGGAGTCTCGCCGAACCACATCGACTCTGCCTCGGCGTAGTCGACAACGAGAAGCTTCATGCCGAGCGTATGCGCGATAGCCTCGGCGCAGATCGTCTTTCCAGTCCCAGGCGGCCCCGCAAAGTTAAACGCTAACCCACGTCCTGACGTGTGCCGCTCACCTAGACCCCAGCGGTGGAAGATCAGGGTGTGATTCCGAACTTGGGCCAGCGCCTGCTCCAGCGTGCGCCGGGTTTGAGGCGGGAGAACCACATCCGCCAATGTACGCTCTGGCGTGACGGTTTCCACCACTCGTCGCGAAGCGAGACTCGTAAAGAACGAAATTAGAGGACTAGTCATACCTGGTTCTGCTCAGATCGGGCGGCCGGCTCGCACTATCCAGATCCGCTGCGATTTTGACGGAACTGTTCGAGGGCGGTTCCAGGTCTTCGACGATCTCCTGTGTACGAAACGTCTGGATTGGTACCATTTTCTGAACCCTCAAAGCTTTCACGACTTGAACGGTTTGACCCTCGTGCTGAAGGTACACGATGGTTTTTACATTGAACCTTGAACATTGAACTTTGAACCGCCCTTTGAACGGCTTGAAGCGGAGCTGCTTAGCCGCCCAATGCGTTCCCCAGTCGGATTCCTCCAGGGCTTTCGTCTCTCAGCCAGAAGATGTCAGGGCCGGGAAAAGACTCCCGACCCGCTTACTCGATGTCGGTTTTTGTGTTGAGGCGTGCCGGTTGCCTACACGGTGTATCGAATTATTAGCGTTGCGCCCTGCCCGCTCTTAGGTTCCTTCACGACGGTTCCTTCACGACCGAATCATCAGCACGCATCATTCTTCTCATCACTTCACAGCAAACCGCATCTTGTGATTCGAGTTTGCATACCCGCCCACTTGCTGGTGGAGATTACCTGATTCTACATCTACGTAAGATTGCCCGCTTTGCCGGGCGCCGTTTAGAATAGCCATGAGTTGGTTTTGAAAATCCCATGCAGTAGGTGACATGATTTTCTCCTTTCGAGTGCGTTCAAGTCTGACGCTCAACATACTCTGTCGGACATTGAAAAGCTGTGCAAGCTAGTGCACCTGCCAAAGTCCCGGCCGTTGCTCCCAGGCCTCTTCTTCCGAAGTCGCCAACAGCTTTCTCGGGAAGATCGTCTCCGACGAGACCAAGGCATTCCCGTTACCAGGATTACCGAATCGACAATCCACTTGAGGACCGAAGCGTCGCTGCCGGAAAGCTTGTATCACTTGCTCTGGTTAATACTAGGCACGAGTTCAACTTTTACCGAAGGTGCTTGATGTCTTATGGGCTTCGGCCGATTAGCCCCACGCCGTCCTTCATTTGAAGCAAAATGATTTCAAAAGATCACCGCGTTTTGATCAGCAAACAGCAAAAGGTAAAGACCTCAACCTGAGCCTCAGGTGACTCTCAATCTGTGCGCTAGTTCAACTTACTTTCGTCCGGAACTTGGTACCACTTCGCACGACATAGTCGTTGTTGGAAATAAGTATCCTTGGGCCAAATCCACTTCTGGCTCGCTAGCTGTTCTCCGTGGTAGGTCGCTCCATTCACTTTGCTCTGCAAAAAGACAAGCTGCCAAAAGCTGGGTTTTTCCAAATCGCTTTCATGGGTTTTCATTTGTTTTCTCCTTTCAGCCAAACGGGAAGTAAGTTCAATCACGCCTGACCAACTCGGCCATAGATAAAAGGGCTTTCAAGCCGTACGCTAAGGCAACCCTGATGCCATTAGGCAGTTAGCAAGCTTTTGGAAGTTTTTTGGAGCTTACGGTTAGATGTGGAGCGCTGCAAGGGCTCGTGCCTGAAGGATTCTCCTACATCTCCTGAGAGACAAGTTAAGACACTTCATTTGAGCCGATGTACACCACGCCCTTCAGCGAGTTGCGAAAGGTGCCCGGTGGCTTACGAGATCAAAGCCAGAAGATATCGAGGGCTGGCTTTATCGCGGTTGAAAAACCAGTCTGTCCCGTTACTTCCCGCCCTGCAGTGCCGTCTGCATGTCGCGACCCAACGCACCACTCACGCGGGCTTGACGCCTGCAGCCACCAGCACCTCGGCGGGCGCGACAAATCCCGTCGGGGTTTCGAAGGTCTTGAGCGTCTCTGCCACCTCCGCCCAGGCAGCTACCCGCACGGCCTCGGGCCTGTCACTGACAACGGCCCGATAGGCCCCAAACGCCTCCTGCATCATGGCTAACGCCTGCGTAGCGGACGGCATCCGCAACGGCAAAGCCAAGGTGCGCTGCTCGACGCCCACGAAGCCACTGTCGGCCAACAAGCGCTCGATCACGCCGGGAACGCCGAGTGAGAAAATCCCAGGTTGTCCCTGCGCTGGCGGCGTCTTGCCGGCGTGGCGCTGCAGAATTTGCATGGGGTGTGCCATAAACGCATTCGCCGCAGGCGTGGTGAAGACCACAACAGCGACTTTTCCTCTGGGTCGTAAAGCGCGCCGCATCGCCACGAGTGCTTTTGCCGGGTCGACAAAGAGCATCAGGCCGAGAGGACAGATGACGGCATCGAAGCTCTCAGCGGCAACGTAAAGGTCTTCGGCCGCACCAGCCAGCGTCGTGACATTGGCCAGACCAGCGGCGCGGGCGTTCTCCCGCACGTGGTGCAGCATCGTGTCGGCAATGTCACTCGCGACCACATGCCCTTGTGCGCCAACCCGGCGGGCAGCCCGCAAGGTCTGGCTCCCCGCGCCACTGGCGAGGTCGAGCACCCGGGCACCGACGGCAACCCCAGCCATGGTAAGCATGGTTTCTGTGGCAGGCGCCATCCAGGTGGCGACAGTTGCTTCCCAGCGTGCCCAACCGGGGGCGGCGCCTTCCCACTGTGTACGGATGTCCGCCTTCTGCATGTCTTCCCCCTCACGATCCCGCTCTTAAGTCGATGTCTTCTCCCATGCCGAACGTATATAGCGGTGACCCGCGCGAGTGGGCGGGCGAAGCAGTGGTTGCAAAGCGTCGGTGTCCACCGCGGGGTTAGGCGTCAGTGCGAGACGTGGCTAGCGCACTAGCTTCGACCGCACCCAATCAAGACCTCTGATTCGACTGCGAACGGTCCATCGGACCGTGACGCCAAAAGGACGCGGTCCACCTCATCACGCACCACCTGTCTGTTCTCCGGTGACAAGGCCACGTATGTGGCCCCCGAGAGACCACCACCCGCTTCCATCGTAGACCAATAATCCTCCCGGGACTCGAATGGAATCGCGCGGATCTCGCGCGTTACGGATACTTCCCGAAAGCCGGCACCCGAAATCAACGTCTCAAGCGCTCGGGGATCACTGAGCGCAAAGTTCCAGCTCATGACATCCCGCCCGGCGGGAAGGAAGCGCCGAGATGCCGCAAAGACTCTCCCGTACACACTGCGTTCCGGCGTGGTTGGTACACTGACCGCCATGCAGGCCCCCGGGCGAAGCACGCGCAGGAACTCGTCCAGCCCGCGCCCTACGTTGGGAAAAAACGTGAGACCGAGGTGGCAAATCACGGCATCGAAAGTCGAGTCGCCGCAGGCAAGGGCCTGGGCGTCCATGGCAACAAGACTCACCGGCAAATGCTCAATCTTGGGCTCGGCTTTCTGCAGCATCGGGAGAGAAATGTCCGTTGCTAGCACAAGTCCGGACCGACCCACGACGGCGGCGGCGTCGACCGTTGAAGGCGCCGTTCCGGTAGCGACATCGAGCACGCGTTGACCTTCCTTGATGTGGGCGGCAGCCAAAAGCGCCGGAACATACAAAGCGGAGAACCGCGTCGAAAAGCGGTCCCATGCCGACGCACCCGAGTCGAATGAAAGTTTCGTCACAACTGCATCCTCCACGATCGGGTCCCTCTTTTACGCTGCCGCGCCAACTGTGTGACCCCTTCGCCTAACTATGAAGTGAGCCGCTTTAGGAGGCGACAAATACCGATCCAACTCGTCAAGAATCTTCTAAACGCCAAACACCGCGTGGCATGGCGGCCTATCTCCCTATTGGCCCGCAGCCTATTTCGTCCGCTAGACCGTCGTCAAGTTCCTCAATGTGGCTGGGACTGGATTGATCGACGCTTCGTTACAATCATAAAAAAGTGCTGAGCAAGCGCACAAGTGCGCCGTGATACTGAGAGCAACTTCCGAGTGATCGCTCATCTATCAATCTTTCTATGCACGCACGTCGACGATTAAGTCAGCTGAGATTTCCCGAAACTGTTCCAGGGCGGCTTCGAGGTCTTCGACCCATCGACGCGGTCCACGGCCTGGGCCGTGGATCCTGGCTCAGGGTCGTCCCGAGCGAGGAGAGTCGAGGGACGACGATCTCCTGGGCAAGAACGTCGGGGTCCGGCAGGTTGTCGGACTCTTCGAGGCTTTCATCCCTCAACTACAAGATGTCGAGGCTGGCTTTGCCGCGGCTGGTGAGTTCTTCATATTCTTCTTAAGCATGCATCATCCGTAAGACGTCAAGAAAATCGAGACATCGAAGTCTGATCCTATGCAGCCTTCACAGGTTTGATACGTCGCCGGACCTTCACACCGTCATATCCCTCGCGTCACGCCCCCATCCACCGTCACGCAAGTCCCTGTCATGTAACTCGACTGCTCGGAGGCCAGAAAAACCACGACGCCGGCAATCTCTTCGGGGCGGCCAAGCCGCTGCAGCGGGATATCGCGCACGCGCGCTTTCAAGAGTTCGTCGAGGCTCACTCCCCTTATGTCTGCTTCCCGCTGCCGATTGCGAACTTGGCGCGGTGTTTCAATCGAGCCTGGCGCGACAGTTGTCACCAAAATGCCGTCCGCCGCATACTGCAGGGACATGGATTTCGTCCAGTTGATGACCGCGGCATTGCTCAGACCAACTGCCATCGCGGTATTACTAGGCTGCCATCCGGCGGTTCCGGCGATACTGATGATCCGCCCCCAATGGCCCTTCCCTATATAAGGCACGACCTCTCGCGTCACTCGGATGTAGCTGAGCAGCTTCCCCTCCAACATTTGATGCCACTTCGCGTCATCCACGTCGGTGAACTGCATGCTCGGAACGCTACCTGCATTGTTAATGAGTATATGGATGGCGCCGAAGCGTTGCATTGTCTCCGTGACTAGTCGCTGGACGTCAGGCAACTGTTGAACATCGCACGTCACCGCCAGCAGTTCAGCCCCGGTCTTTTTCGCGATCGTATCGCGCGCCTCGGCGAGGAGGGCCTCGCGTCTGGCGCATAAGACAACACGGACCCCTTCTCGCGCCAAGGCATAAGCCGTCGCATACCCGATTCCGTCGCTGGAACCCGTCACAATCGCCACTTTTCCTTGCAAACCCAAATCCATCGTTTCTCCTCCCTATATTACTCCTCTACCCATTTTTATCAGTCGCTTCTGTACCCAAGTCCGCGGCGATTTCACGAAACTGTTCGAGGGCGCGGCTTCGAGGTCTTCGACGATCTCCTGTGCGAGGACGTCGGGATCGGGGAGGTTGTCGATTCTTCGAGTGTTTCGTCTCTGAGCCGGAGGATGTCGAGGCTGGCTTTGTCACGGGTTGAAAAACCAGCCTGATCCCATGTCTTCATCCGGGTTCTGCACAGACAGGCGGGCCTACCCCTGCCCGCTCAGAAAGCGTTCTAGAGCAGTGAGCACCACTGGTTCCACCAGCGTCGGCGCATGTCCCACGCCGGGCACCGCCACCAACTCTCCGCACGGCAGGACTTCTACCATTCGCCGGGCTTGCGCCTCCGACAGGACATCACTTTCCGTTCCCCATACCACCAAAGTCGAGCAGGGCAGGCGCTGAAGCACAGGCCACAATGCGGGCCGTGGTGGCGCGCCGTGCTGCATTCGCTGCTCAATGTACGCAGGGTCCATCTTCCAGACCCAGCGGCCGTCCGGTCGTTGCCGAAGCACGCCGAGCGCAAGTTCCCGCTGGTCCTCCGCGCTGCGGCTGCCCATGACGGGCATTGCTTGGCGACGGTAAGCCATTGCGTCGTCTAGCGTTGCAAACTTGTCTGGTCTACTACCTACCGTCTGAGTAATCCTCTGGGTGCCCTCCTCCATGTCTGGCCCGATGTCGTTGATGATTAAGCGCAGCAGCCGTTCCGGATGTTCCCCAGCGTAGACCATTGCGATGATGCCCCCCATCGAGGTGCCGATCAGAGTAAACCGTACCAGCCCCAACTGGTCGACGAGCTCTGACAAGTCACTCACCTGATCGCGATATTGGTATTCTCCGGCGGGGGACCACGCGCTCTCTCCGTGGCCGCGCACATCAGGGGCGATGACGTGGAAGCGATCCTGGAAGTGCCGGGCCGGCGCGTTGAAAGCTTGGGCACTCGACGTGTAACCGTGGACGCAAACCACAGGTGCGGCACCGGCATTGTCCCAATCGAGATAGTGCAAGCGCAGGCCATTCACCGTCAGGAACTCGCTCTTCGGTTGCGGTAGAGCCGTCATGGAGGGCCTCCTTTCTCATTCGCCGGTTTAGAGGTGTCCCCTTTATATTGCTATATCTTCCCACATCTTTTCAGGTAACCCCTAGCAAGCTTAGCTCTCTCCGGCGTCAGCTTTCTCGTATTAAACTCAGCGTCGATACTTTGTCGTAGTGCGAGATGTAGCCCAAAACACTACGCTGCCCTCGCATAATGGTTTCCGCAGTTCATTCTGTAGGGAATTGAGAACAAAATGTATGAGATTATAGCCAAGATATTGCATTACAGACATCGATACCAGGCAAGATCTGCAGCGAACAAGTTGGTACTAAAATTGCTGTTTTTTAAATACGAAAGAAATCATGCAATGCAAGGATTACTAAGACGAAGCATGATGTTCACTTTGGCCGCCGGCCTGATTGCTTTGTTATTCAACCCCGAAGCCCGCGCCCAAGAATCACCCGCGCAGAAGACAAATATTAGCGACGAAGAACTCAAAGTGGTTACTCAGACTCGGCAGCAAAAGGTCAAGGAGGATAAAATGATCAAGAATGGTTCTGTCGTGAGTTTTGAATACACGATCTCCGATGAGAATGGCAAGTTCATCGAATCGAATCGAGGAATGGAACCAGTGACTTACACCCACGGGCAACAACAGATTATCCCGGGCTTGGAAAAGAAGCTTTCAGGAATGAAGATAAACGAGGAAAAGAGTGTTCGTCTTCCACCGGAAGAAGCGTTTGGGCCTGTCGATGCCAACGGATTCCAGGAAGTGCCCAAGGACAACATTCCCGCCGAAGACTTAAAAGTCGGGACCACCGTTCAGGTTCGCGGGCGACGGGGTGAGGACCTTGATCTTCGCGTCCATGAGATCAAAGAAGAAAGCGTGGTTCTGGATCTCAATCACCCTCTGGCCGGGAAAACTTTGAACTTTGGCGTTAAGGTGCTGGATATCCAAGCAGGCGAGTCTGAGTAACGGCGAACGATGGCATCGCCCTACGATTCATCGCCCTTCGAAGTCAAGTCGGCGGCGATTTCGCGGAATTGTTCGAGGGCGGCTTCGAGGTCATCGACGATTTCCTGGGCGAGGACATCACGGATCGGGGAGGTTGTCGGATTGTTCGAACCTTCGTCTATGAACCAGAAGATGTTGAGGCTGGCTTTGTGGCAATAATGAAGTAGATCAAAAGCGAAAAAGTTCTCCGATCCGAATTACCTCACCGCTCGTTAGCTCGCATATTTCAGAGGAAGGGCAACTAAAGCCCACTAGTAAATGCAATCTGTCTCTTCAAACCGTGCAGCTACACGTGCTCGTGCAGGCGGTATTTAGCCTTCTACCAAAAACGATTGCGTGAAATATTGAAGTCGTTAGGCGGCGAAGTTAAGCAGCTCAGCGAATCGAAGGTGGAGGTTGAACAGGTTGTTGCTTGCTGTCTGTCATCGCCTGGACACCGCTTGTATTAGCGGCTCTTTTCGCCGATTCCATTTTCACCGTGGGGAGCCCCAAACTCTTCGCTTGCCGCGCACATGAAGGGCATACAAGCATATTAAGCATCACAACCCCTCCGTCTTCCGTGGTGACGCGATACGGTTTTTGTTTTGTAGTGTGGTTGCAGCGACGACAAACAAACTCCATGGCCTATCTCCTTTCGATTTGAAGCGTGAACGCTTTAGAACTGGCCGCTAAAAAAATTTCAGTGACGAACGTGAAGTATTAAACGCAAAGTACAGCAACAAAAGCAAAAGGCAAGAAAAAAAAATTCTTTGATTGCGTGCGTCGGTCTCGCCAACCTGCGTTATCCACAAATTTATGTGGATAAGTTGTTTATAACCTCCGTCAAGCTGCTATGCGGGGCGCCTGCTGCGTCACATTGCCTAAAGCATGAGCGAAGGGAAACCCAAAAATTGCGGCACTATACATATTGTGGTTCGTATAGACTAAAGAGGACAGCCACTTTATACGGAAATATCACGTTCCGACTAGTCCGGTTCTTTTTGGCAGTCCAGCAAGCGTGAGCTTATGTCACATCGCGTATATAGTGCGCGTCCCAAAATGCTTATGCAGAGATCGCGATTCGAGCCCTAGCCTTTGGCGTTCCAGATCAATTGACGCTGGGTAGTAGCGAGCAAAGCACAAGGGTGAACTGATGACTCAGGAGGAATTACAATTTACTCTACGATCTCCGGATCTTGCTCACTCACACTGTTAGCACGTAGGTCCCCGGCGATTTCGCGGAATTGTTCGAGGGCGGAGATCTTCGACGATTTCCTGTGCGAGAACGTCGGGATCGGGGAGGTTGTCGGACTCTTCGAGGCTTTCGTCTCTGAGCCAGAAGATATCGAGACTTGCCTTGTCGCGGTTGATGAGTTCTTCGTAATCGTATGCGCTCCAGCGGCCGTCGGGATTTTTTTCGGACCAAGTAAGCGTCCGTTGATGGCGGTTTTCCGGGTTGTAGCACTTTACAAACTCGTCGAGGTCTTCCCGCTTCAAGGGATCGGTCTTCAAGGTGAAGTGCTTGTTGGTCCGGAGATCGTAGATCCAGAGCTTCTTGGTCCACGGCGTCTCACTCGCCGGCTTCTTGTCGAAGAACAGAACGTTGGCCTTGACACCCTGGGCGTAGAACAAGCCCGTCGGTAATCGGAGAAGAGTGTGGACTTCACATTCGTGCAACAGCTTCCGGCGCACCGTCTCCCCTGCGCCGCCTTCGAAGAGGACATTGTCAGGCACTACGATCGCCGCACGGCCGTTTTGTTTCAGCAGGGTTTTAACGTGCTGTAGAAAGTTGAGTTGTTTATTCGAGGTCGTCGCCCAGAAATCATCGCGCTCGATTATTTCTGTTTCCCTCGCCACTTTGCCGTCATCCGCCACGATGGTCGTGCTGCTCTTTTTCCCGAAGGGCGGATTCGTCATCACGATCTCGTAACGGTCACCGGGATCTCCGGCTAAAGAATCCGCGACGACAAGCGGAAGCTCATCGCCGCCGATACCGTGCAGCATCATATTCATGGCGCACAGACGAGCCGTGCTTTGGACTAACTCACGCCCGCGGAAGGTCGATTCTTTGAGCTTCCGCTTCTCATCCCTCGTCATGTTCGGATAATGCCGGATAACGTACTCATTAGCCGCGAGAAAGAATCCGCCGGTGCCGCACGCTGGATCGCAGATTGTTTCATTCGGTTTCGGGGCGATCACATCGACGATTCCTGCAATCAAAGGACGTGGCGTGAAGTATTGGCCGGCCCCTGTCTTTACGTCCTGCGCGTTTTTTCCAGCAAACCCTCATAGGCATCGCCCTTTACGTCCGCGCTCATCACCGACCAGTTCTCTTTGTCGATGAGATCGACGATCAGCCGCCGCAACTTGGCCGGGTCCTGAAACTTGTTCTGGGACTTATTGAAGATCAGACCGAGTAGGCCCTTCTCGTTGCCGAGCTTCTCTAAAACGTGCCGGTAGTGATCGAATAACTCATCACCGTCCTTTTTGACGAGGCTGGGCCAGCTGTATTCCAGCGGAACGACGCTCGGTTCGCTATACGGCGCCTTCGTCCGTTCATCCGCCATCTTGAGAAACAGCAAATACGTCAACTGCTCGACATAGTCGCCGTAACTCATCCCGTCGTCACGAAGAACGTTACAGTAGTTCCAGAGTTTTTGGACAATTGCTGAGGAGGTCATACCTCTCTGTCCGTTTTGGCCGATAGTGTACTTTGTATGTCGTAATTCACAGACTCGATGAATTACTGCATTTTGAGTGTAGTTGCTGACCCGGAGGACGCTCTCTCACGATGAGGTTATGGCTTGGCTGCCGAGGAGCCCGCTGAAGCGAGTGCCGCACTTTCTCGATCAAGCTCGGTTAGTGCTCTCTGAATAAGATCCACCTCTCTCGCTTCAAAAAAGGGCTCTCCGCATTGCGTGCACACCCACGCCGGAATGGCATCCCACGAGACGTGATACCCATTTCGGTCCAGACTAAATGGAGCCGTTCCCCGAACCATCCGACCTTTGCAATGCGTGCATTCCATTAGAAATCCTCGCGTCGTGGTTTACTCAGCCAACTGAAAATCTACCTTTCGCGTGTCCGTCACGCGCCTTGACGCGTCAAGGATCTCAAGGGAGATCAGGTTTCCTTCCTTGTCGTAATCTAGAATAACCCCCGGCTTATCCTCATCGCTCTCATGTACGGGAGTATTATCCTTGAGAATGACACTCAGTGTGTCTGTTTTGGAATCATATTGCACTTTCATAACTAAACCCTCCAATATTTGAGAACCTTACTGGTGCGGTAAGCTGTTACTACTTCAGCGGGCTTTCGGTCAATATCCACGAAAACCCGCACCAAATACTCCGAGCCGGATTCTTGAACTCGCGATTGCAAGACCACTCGACCAAGTCGAACGTCCAGCCTTTGCTCCGGGCTTTTGAGAACTCCGTGAATGGTTTCCGTAGTTAGCCCACGCCTCTTAATTTCTATCGCCGCATGATCGGTAACAATATAGTCCGTGATTGGCTCTGCCGCCACAGTCATCCTTTACCGAGACACTCTAAAGCCTCGGCTCTTTGTGTGTTCGACCACCCTTGCCGCTTTGGCGGAGCTTTTCAAGCTCGATCGTAAGTTCGCTCGGCCGCCATCTTGAGAAACAGCAAGTACGTCATTTGAAGTGGGACCAAAAAATTCATTGATAGAAACCCGCTCCTCTGGCGTTAGAGGCGTCGCATTGGGCAAGGTTTCTTTGGCCAACCGCATCAAATCGAGTGGAGTGTTTTGATTCGCG
>Ga0184626_10000501_pt1 | contig 12269 bp, 10 predicted proteins | sample PLM3_60_b1_FD_133142 | JGI IMG/M metagenome (GOLD analysis project Ga0184626, IMG submission 133142) | Groundwater sediment microbial communities from an aquifer in East River, Colorado, USA - PLM3_60_b1 | ecosystem: Environmental > Terrestrial > Soil > Riparian zone | place: USA: East River... | reverse complement strand
GAGGACGCCGATCACGAAGGTGACGGGCCGCCCCGGGAAATACGCGCGCAGCGACGCGGCGAGGGCCCGAGCCCCCGCCGGGTTGTGGGCCCCGTCGAGGACGACCAGCGGGTCGCGGCGGAAGATCTGGAAGCGCCCGGGCCAGCGGGCGCCGCGTAGGCCCGCGCGGATCGCGCCCTCGTCCGCCCCCAGCTCCCGCGCCGCCGCCGCCGCGAGCAAGGCGTTGCCCGGCTGGTAGACGCCCAGCAGCCCGCAGGCCACGTCGGGGATCCGCCAGTCCGGCCCCTCCAGGTGGACCCGCTGCGCCTCGAGGGTGAAACCGAGCGGGGTGACGCGCAGGTCGCGCCCCTCGAGCGAGAGCGGCACGCCGGTCTCCGCGGCGCGGCGGGTGATGACCGCCTCGGCTGCCGGATCCTGCCGCGCCGAGAAGGCCGCACCGCTCCGAATGATCGCTGCTTTCTCGGTCGCGATCAGCGCCAAGGTGTCGCCCAGCTCGTGCTGGTGGTCGTAGTCGATGGGCCCGAGGACGACCACCCGCGGCTTGCCCACCGTGGTTGCGTCGAGCCGGCCCCCGAGGCCCACTTCGAGGACCGCCACGTCCACCCGCGCGCGGCAGAAGTGGTCGAGCGCGAGCGCGGTGCCCGCCTCGAAGACGGTGAGGTCGAGGCGGGTGATGAGCGTGCCGAGCGCGTCGACACCGTCCACGAAATCGGATTCGGAGATCGGCCGGCCGTCCACCCGGATGCGCTCGCGGTAGTGGGCGAGATGCGGCGAGGTGTAGAGGCCGACCCGGCGCCCCGCGGCCTGGAGTATGGCGGCGAGCATGGCCGAGATGGAGCCCTTGCCGTTGGTGCCGCCCACTTGCGCGATGGTGAAGGCCTGCTCGGGCCGCCCGATCGCGTCGAGCACCGCCTCGATGCGCTCGAGGCCGGGGCGCATGCCCGCCCGCTCCCCGCCGCGCAGCGCGAGGATGCGGGCTACGGCCTCCCCATACGTCATGGGGCGGGCGCGGGGGCGCGACCGCTGAAGAAGGCGAGGATGCGTCGGAGCGTGGCCCGCAGCTCCCGCCGCTCCACGACCAGGTCGAGCTGGCCGTGCTCGAGCAGGAACTCCGAGCGCTGGAACCCTTCGGGCAGCGGCTGGCGGATGGTCTCCGCGATCACCCGCGGACCCGCGAAGCCGATGAGCGCGCGCGGCTCGGCCAGGATGAGATCGCCCAGCATCGCGAAGCTGGCCGTCACGCCGCCGGTGGTGGGATCGGTGAGGAGCGAGATATAGGGAATGCGCTCGGCGTCGAGGCGCTGGAGGGCGGCCGACGTCTTGGCCATCTGCATGAGCGAGAGGATGCCTTCCTGCATGCGCGCCCCGCCCGAGGCGGAGATGATGAGGAGCGGGATCCGCTTCTGCAGGGCCAGCTCGATGGTGCGCGTGAGCTTCTCGCCCACCACCGAGGCCATGCTGCCGCCCAGGAACGCGAACTCGAAGACCGCGATCGCGACCGGGTAGCCGCCGATGCGCGCGGTGCCGGTGATCACCGCCTCGCCCGCGTCGGTCTTGCCGCGGGCGGCCTTCAGCCGGTCGGTGTACTTCTTGGTGTCCTTGAAGTTTAGCGGATCCTTCGAGCGCAGCCCCGTCTCGCGCTCCTCGAAGGAGCCGTCGTCGGCCAGGAGCGCGATGCGCTCGCGCGCGGAGATGCGGAACGGGTAGCCGCACTTGGGGCAGACGCGGCCCGCGCGCTCCACCTCGGGCCGGTAGACGATCTCCTTGCAGGAGTCGCACTTGACCCACAGCCCCTCGGCGATGACGACCTTCTTCGGCGGCCGGTCTTCCTCGCCCTCTTCCTTTTTCTTCCAGAACCAGGCGGCCATTCTAGCCTGTCAACCCGGGAGCCTGCGGACAGTCGGATCCGCCCCTCTGTCTAATGCGGGGGCCCAGACATGGCCCCCGCACTCCCCCACATGGCGGACAACCGCTTACTTCTTCAGGCTCTTCAAATGCGGGGGCCCAGAAATGGCCCCCGCACTCCCCCAGTCGGCGGACAACCGGCGCCCGGCGGACAATCGCCGGTGGGCTGATCACCGATCTCCTTTCAGGGGGGCTTTCAGCGCGGCGATGAAGTCGCCGACGCGCGGGAGGAGCTCCGCGGAGGTCCCGTACTGCTCGACGAGGCGCACGATGGCGGAGCCCACGATGACGCCGTCGGCGGCGCGGCCGACCTCGGCCGCCTGCTCCGGGGTGCTGATGCCGAAGCCCACGCAGATCGGCTTGGTCGTGATGTTGCGGAGGGCGCGGAGCTGCTGGGCGAGCTCGGGCGCGAGCGCGCTGCGCTCGCCGGTGACCCCGGTGAGCGAGACCATGTAGATGAAGCCCTCGCTCGCCCGGGCGATCTTGCGCATCCGCTCCGGGGTGGAGGTGGGCGCCACCAGGTGAACGACGTCGAGCCCGGCCGGGCCCGCCTCCGCGCGCAGCGGATCCGCTTCCTCGGGCGGCACGTCGGCCACGATGACGCCGTCGATGCCCGCCTCCACCGCGGTGCGGCAGAAGGCCTTGAGACCGAAGGCGAGGATCGGATTGTAGTAGGTCAGGAACACGAGCGGCACCGACACGTCGCCGCGCATCTCGCGGACCAGCTCGAGCACGCGCGGCAGGGTCACGCCCGCGGCGAGCGCGCGCTGAGTCGCCCGCTGGATCACCGGACCGTCCGCGAGCGGATCCGAGAACGGGATGCCCAGCTCGATCACGTCGGCGCCGCGCCGGGCCGCCTCCCCCACCAGACGCCGCGTCATCGCGAGCGAGGGATCGCCCGCCGTGAAGTAGGCGACGAGGGCGCGCTCGTGGCGCGCCCGGAGCGCCGCGAAGGTGGCGGCGAGCCGCGAGGCCGGACGCGGGGCGGCGGGACGCTTCATGGGTGACCGCCGTCGAGGGCCTGGGCCACCGTGTGCACGTCCTTGTCGCCGCGCCCCGAGAGCCCGATCAGCACGCTCTGGGTCTTCTTCATGCGCGCGGCCGCCCGCATCGCGTGGGCCACCGCGTGGGCGGATTCGAGCGCGGGCATGATGCCCTCGAGCCGGGTGAGGGCCTTGAAGCCCTCGAGCGCCTCCCGATCGGTGATCGAGACATACTCGAACCGGCCCACGTCCTTGTAGTACGAGTGCTCGGGGCCCACGCCCGGGTAGTCGAGGCCGGCCGAGATCGAGTGCGCCTCCGCCACCTGCCCGTCGTCGTTCTGCAGCACGTAGCTCATGCTCCCGTGGAGCACGCCCACCGCCCCCGAGCCGAGCGAGGCGCCGTGCTTGCCGGTCGCGATGCCGTGGCCGCCCGGCTCCACCCCGACGATGCGCACGCGCCGGTCGCCGATGAACGGCCAGAAGAGTCCCATCGCGTTGGAGCCGCCGCCCACGCAGGCCACGATCAGGTCGGGCAGGCGGCCGATCGCCCGGCGGGACTGCGCGCGCGCCTCATCGCCGATCACGCGCTGGAAGTCGCGCACGAGCATCGGGTACGGATGGGGGCCCATCACCGAGCCGAGCAGGTAGTAGGTCGTGCGCACGTTGGTGACCCAGTCGCGCAGCGCCTCGTTGACCGCGTCCTTGAGCGTCTTCGAGCCGCTCTCCACCAGGATCACCCGGGCGCCGAGCAGCTTCATGCGAAAGACGTTGAGGGCCTGGCGCTCGACGTCGACGCTGCCCATGTAGACCTCGCAGTCGAGGCCCAGCAGGGCGGCGGCGGTGGCGGAGGCCACCCCGTGCTGACCCGCGCCGGTCTCCGCGATGATCCGCGACTTGCCCATCCGCTGGGCGAGCAGGGCCTGGCCGAGGACATTGTTGATCTTGTGGGCGCCGGTGTGGCAGAGGTCCTCGCGCTTGAGGTAGATGCGCGCGCCGCCCACGTGGCGGGTCAGCCGCTCCGCGAAGTAGAGCGGCGTCGGGCGGCCCGCGTAGGTGGACAGCAGCTCGCGCAGCCGGCGGCGGAAGCGCGCGTCGGCCCGCGCGGCGCGGTACGCTCGCTCGAGATCCACCAGCGGCTGCATCAGGGTCTCGGGCACGAAGCGGCCACCGAAGCGGCCGTAGTGGCCGTTGGCGTCCGGGAGCGACGCGGGCCGCAGGCGCGCCGGGCTCATGGGGCGGCGGCCGCCGCGCGCGCCAGGCTCACGAAGCGGGTCACGCGCGCCTCGTCCTTGCGCCCCGGGCGGGCCTCCACGCCGGAGTTGACGTCGACCCCGTACGGGCGGACGCGGCGCACCGCCTCTCCCACGTTCTCCGGAGTGAGCCCGGCCGAGAGCAGCACCGGATGCCGGCGCGCCATCTCCGCGGCCACGTCCCAGGGGATCACCGGCCGCGCCTCACCCTCACTCCAGCGCGCGGGCGAGTCGAGCAGGAAGGCGGCGACGCGGTAGCCGGCCATGCGGTCGAGATCGGCGGCGCCCGCGACCTTGAGAGTCTTGATCACGGGCAGCCGGAAGTCGTGCAGGTCCTCGGGGGCCTCGTCGCCGTGGAACTGGAGCGCGCCCAGCCCGCACTGCTCGGCCACCGCCTTCACGTGGCCCGGGGCGTGGCTCCAGAAGACGCCCACCGGCGTCACGAAGGGCGGCAGGGCCGCCACGATCCGGGCCACCGCCTCGGGGGTGACGTAGCGCGGGGTGCCCTCCACGAAGATGAAGCCGAGCGCGTCGGCGCCCGCGGCCACGCAGAGCCGCGCGTCGTCGAGATTGGTGATGCCGCAGATCTTGATCCTCATCGCAGCGAGAGCTCGCGCACCTTCGCGGCCACGTCGCCCGCCCGCAGCAGCGTCTCCCCCACCAGCACCGCGTGGGCGCCCGCGGCCACCACGGCCGCCACGTCGGCCCGGCTCGCGAGCCCGCTCTCGCTCACCGTCAGAGGCCCCGGCGGGATCTGGGGCAGCAGGTGGAGCGAGGGTTCGAGGCTCGTGGTGAGCGTCTGGAGGTCGCGATTGTTGACGCCGATCACCGGCGCGCCCAGCCGCAACGCGCGATCCAGCTCGTTCAGCGTATGCACCTCCACGAGGGTGGCGAGCCCGGCGCCCTTGGCGGCGTGGAGCAGGTCGCGCAGGGCCGCGTCCTCGAGGGCGGCCACGATCAGCAGCACCGCGTCGGCCTCGGCCGCGCGCGCCTCCCAGAGCTGGTACTCGTCCACGATGAAGTCTTTGCGGAGCACGGGGACGGCGACGGCGCCGCGGACTCGCACGAGGTCGTCGAGGCTGCCGTGGAAGTAGCGGGCGTCGGTGAGCACCGACACCGCGGCCGCGCCGGCCCCCGCGTAGATCCCGGCCTGGGCAACCGGATCGAGATCGGCGCGGAAGAGCCCCTGCGACGGCGAGCCCCGCTTGACCTCCGCGATGAGACGCACCCGCTCGCCGGGCGCGGGGCGGAGGGCCGCTTCGAAGTCGCGCGCGGGGGCGAGCCCGCGGCAGGCCGCGATCAGGTCCGGGAGGGGACGCCGCGGCTTGAGCGCGGCCAGCTCGGAGCGCTTGTGGGCGACGATCTCATCCAGGACGCCCATGCGGCTAGTAGTCGCCGCGCAGCCCGTGATCCCGCCCCGTGATGTCGATGCGCGCCATCTGCTCCATCACGTACTCGCGCAGCGTGCGCGGCGGCGGCAGGTCGCGCACGAGACGGCCGCCCGCGATCAGCGGCTTGAGGAGCGCTTCGGCGGGTCGCCCGTCGGGTCCCACCGGCGCGGGGGCGGTGGCGGGAAGCACCATGTTCTGCAGCGAGCCCGGGAACCGCCACACCTGCTTGGCCCCGGAGCGCTTGCCGCGCTTGGCCATCGGTAGGCCCTCGATCTCCATGATGTCGAGCGCGAAGGAGAGGACCGGGGCGTTGGCGATCGAGGTCCCGACCCCGTAGCCGTCGACCAGGGAGTTCAGCTTGAGGATCTCGTACTCGTCGATACCGCCCGAGGCCAGGATCTTCACGTGCCCGAAGCCGCGCAGGTCGAGCTCCCAGCGCACTTCCTCGATGATGCGGAAGAAGTCGCCGCGCCGCGAGGACGGCGTGTCGAGTCGCACCGCGTAGAGATCGCGGCCGAGGGCCTCCGCCACGCGGATGGCCTCGAACTTCTCGTCCTGGAGCGTGTCGATGAGGGCCACCCGCCGCACCTTGGGATCGATCACGTCGTGGAAGGCCCGGAGCGCGGCCACCGTGTCGCCGAAGAGCAGGACCAGGGCGTGCGGGATGGTGCCGGTGGGATCGGCGTCGATCAGCTCGGCGGACTTGGTGACCGCGACGCCGTCACAGCCGCCCACGAAGGCGTTCCGCTCGATCATCGGGGCCAGCGCGGGGTGCATGCGCCGCGCCCCGAAGGAGATCACCTGGCGCTCGCCCGCGGCGCGCTTGCAGCGCGCGGCCTTGGTGGCGATGCCGGAGGCCTGGCAGAGGAAGCCGAGAAGGGCCGTCTCGTACTTCGCCCACTCGGGATAGACGCCCTCGATGAGGAGCACGGTGTCCTCGGGGCCGAAGAGGGTGCCCTCGTCCATCGCCCACACGTCGACCGGCAGGCCCTCGAGCAGCGCCGCCGCTTCCTCGATGCCCGCGAGGATGCCGAAGGTCCAATCGGTCTGCGGGAAGCTCTTGAGCCGGATCTCGGCCTTGACCCGCTTGTGGAGTCCCTTCGCGCGGAGAATCTCGACGGTGCGCTCGAAGTAGACGTCGGAGACCTCGCCCGCCTTGATCTCGGGCTCGGAGGCCGTGTGGAAGGCGCGCTTGGGCTGGCTCTTCATAGAGATGGAGACACCTCCCGGCCCGGCAATAAAGTGCACGGATTGTCCCAGAAAGCCCCGGGGAAGTCAATCAATGGGGCGACCGTCGTGCGTGGCAAAGTACCGCCCCACAAGGTCTTTCCCCTGGGGCGGCTACAGCTTGAGGCCCTTCAGGTACTCGCGGAAGGCGTCGGCCAGGTCGGGCCGGGCCAGGGCGAACTCCACGGTGGCCTTGAGGAAGCCGAGCTTCTCGCCGGTATCGTGGCGCTTGCCCTCGAACTCGACGGCGTAGATGGGCCGCCGGCCCCGCAGCGCGCGGAGCCCGTTCGTCAACTGGATCTCGCCGCGGGAGTCCGGCACGGTCTCTTGCAGGATCGGGAACAGATCGGGGGTGAGCACGTACCGCCCGATGATGGCCAGGTCCGACGGCGCGTCCCGCGGGTCCGGCTTCTCCACGAGATCCTGCACCTCGTAGACGTTCGCCCCGAGGCCGCGCGCCGCGATCACGCCGTAGCGGCCGATCTCTTCCCGCGGCATCCGCATCACCGCCAGCACCGGGCCGTCGTGCCGCTCGTACACGTCGAGGAGCTGGCGCATGCACGGCACCCGCGAGGTGATGATGTCGTCGCCCAGGAACACGCCGAAGGGCTCGTCGCCCACGAGCGGCCGGGCGCAGAGGATGGCGTGGCCGAGCCCGAGCGGCTCCTTCTGGCGCACGTAGGAGACCGACGCCAGCTCGGAGATCGTCTTGATCTGGGCCAGCTCCTCCAACTTCCCGCGGTCCTGCAGGTAGTACTCGAGCTCGAAGGCCGCGTCGAAGTGGTCCTCGATCGCCCGCTTGTTCCGTCCGGTGACGAGGATGATCTCCTCGAGCCCGGAGGCCACCGCCTCCTCCACCACGTACTGGATGGTGGGCTTGTCCACGAGCGGCAGCATCTCCTTCGGCTGCGCCTTGGTGGCGGGCAGGAAGCGGGTGCCGAGTCCGGCGGCGGGGAACACGGCCTTCCTGACCTTCATCGAGGTCGACGATACACGAGGCGGATCGGAAAGGGAACTCAGGCCGGGGGCGGGCCGTCCTCGGGCGTGCGCACCTGGATGCCCAGCTTCTTGATCCGGTACCAGAGGCTGCGCTCCGAGATGCCGAGGATCTTGGCCGCACGCGCCTGCACCCCCTGGGTCTGCGAGAGCGCGTCCAGGATCATGCGGCGCTCCCATTCCTCGAGTGCTTCGTCGAGCGAGCCCGACATCACCGGCCCGCTTTCCGCGGCGGGCCGGGCCTGGGCCGAGCGCTGGATCGCGGGGGGCAGGTGCTCGGGGTTGATCACGCCGTCGCTCATCACCATCGCGCCCTCGAGCACGTGCTGCAGCTCGCGCACGTTGCCCGGCCACGCGTAGGTCCACAGGCAGCGCAGGGCCTCGGACGAGAGGATGGCGGGCGCGCGGTTGAGCCGCCTGGCCGCGCGCTCCAGGAGATGGGTGGCCAGGAGCGGCAGGTCGTCCACGCGCTCGCGCAGCGGGGGCAGGTGCATGCCCACGCCCTGGAGGCGGTAGAATAGGTCCTCGCGGAACGTCCCCTGCGCCACCGCCGCCTCGAGGGTCCGGTGCGTGGCCGCGATCACCCGCACGTCGGCGGCGATGGTGCGGGTGCCGCCCACCCGCTCGAACTCGCGCTCCTGGAGCACGCGCAGGATCTTGGCCTGCATGGGCATCGGCATGTCGCCGATCTCGTCCAGGAACAGCGTGCCCTCCCTGGCGAGCTCGAAGCGGCCGGGCCGCGCCCGCACCGCGCCGGTGAAGGCCCCCCGCTCGTGGCCGAACAGCTCGGACTCGAGCAGGCCTTCGGGGATGGCCGCGCAGTTGACCGGCACGAACGGCCCATCTTTCCGAGAACTGAGTCGGTGGATCCCCCGCGCCAGCACTTCCTTGCCGGTGCCGCTCTCGCCCAGGATCAGCACGGTCAGGTCGGTGGGGGCGGCGCGATGGGCCATCTCCACCACCCGCTTGAGCGCCTCGCTCTGCCCGATCAGCCCCTCGACGCCCCCCGGCTGGCTCTCGCGCAGGACCTTGACCTGCTTCTGCAGCCGCCGCCGGTCGAGCGCGCGCGAGACGACGACCTGGAACTCGTCCATCTTGAGCGGCTTGGTGAAGAAGTCGTAGGCCCCGCGCGTCATCGCGTCCATCGCGGTCTGGCGCGTGCCGTGCGCGGTCATCACGATGATGGGCGTGTCCGGCGCGAGCTCGCGGCACTTCGGAATGGCGTCGAGGCCGTCCATGTCGGGCAGCCGGACATCGAGGAGAATCAGGTCGTAGGCGGTCGCCTTGAGCTTCTCGAGGAGGGCGCCCGCGGTGGGCGCCACCTCGGGCTCGTAGCGCTGGCGGCGCAGGGCCTCGCGGAGGACGAAGGCGAGGTCCTCGTCGTCCTCCGCGATGACGATGCGCTCGCTCATGACGCGGGGGGCCCCGCGAGGCTCAGAACATCCGCCGGCTGCCGAGCTGCGGGTCGAAGCTGCGCGCGAGCCACAGGGGCACCGGCAGCCCGGTATTGAAGCCCCAGGTGTTCGTCGGCTCGGTCCGATAGGTCCAGCTCAGCGCGACGCGCACGAGCCCGCCCTCCGAGGTCACCTTGATGCTGGCGGGATCCACCTGGACGCCGGCCCGGCGGGCCCCCATCAACACGCCGCTGCGCAGGTCGGCCAGGAAATCGGCCGAGAACAGCTCGGAAGGGTTGCGCTGCCGCTGCCGCTCCCAGGCCGCCGTGAACGCCTGCTCCGTCAAGTCGTTGGTCTGGAAGTAGGAGTAGATGGCCTGCATGCCGTTGTAGCCGACCCACAAGAACACGGCCACCCAGAACGAGGCGACTACGATCGTGCGGACTCGCATGCATCGAGTGTAGACGTTTCCCCACGGCGGCGGCAACTTCCCTTGTGCTAGGCTGGGTTCGGTGCGATCCCTCGCCGCCTCCTGGCGTGTCCTCCTGGCAGGGAGCCTGGCCGGCCTGGCCGTCGTGGTGCTGGCCGTCGCCAACCCGCTGAGCTTCTTCGAGATCGCCGAGCTCAAGGCCCTCGACGCGCAGTTCACCCTGCGCGGTCCGCGAGAGCCGCAGTCACCCATCGTGGTCGTCACCATCGACGAGGACTCGTTCGACGGGCTCAACCTGGCCTGGCCGTGGCCACGGGCGGTCCACGCCAAGTTCCTCGACATCGTGGGCCGCGGCGGGCCGGTGGCGATCGGCCTGGATATCCTGTTCACCGAGCCGTCGTCCCGAGGCCCCGCCGACGATGCCGCGCTGGGCGCCGCGGTGGAGCGAGTGCACGATCGGATCGTGCTCGCGGCGGCCCTGACCACGGTGGGCGACGCCTCCTTCGTGAAGCAGGCGCTGAACCCGCCGATCCCGGTGGTCCGGGGCCGGGCCGCCTTCGGCTCCGCCGACTACGACTCCGACGCCGACGCCTTCGTCCGCCGCGCGACCCTCGAGCGCATCTTCCAGGACCGGGAGTGGGCGGGCTTCGACCTGTTGCTCTACCGGCTCGGGGAGCGCGCGGGGCTGACGCGCGGAGCGGCCCCCGCCGGCCGCGAGCTGCTCGTCAACTACCGGGGAGGCCCGGGCATGTTCCCGATGGTCGCCTACCACCGCGTGGTGACCGGGGAGATCCCGTCGGAGGCCTTCGCGGGCAAGATCGTGCTGGTGGGCGCCACCACCCCCACGCTGCACGACATCTTCCCCACCCCGTTCGCCTCGCAGTCGGGCATGGCGGGCGTCGAGATCCACGCGCACACGCTGGAGACCCTGCTCCAGGGCATCCCCCTGCGCCGGACCCCGCGCCTCCTGGTGCCGGTGGTGGCGGTGCTGGCGGGCGCGGCGGCGGCCTGGACCGCCACCGCGCTCCGGCCGCTGCCCGCCTTCGGCATCGTCGCGGCCGGGGTCGGCGGCTACCTCGCGGCCAGCCACGGCGCCTTCCTGTGGGGCCGCTACTGGATGGAGGTGGTGCCGGTGCCGCTGGCCCTCTTCATCACCTACGCGGGCACGGTGGCCAAGAACTTCACCCAGGAGCAGCGCGAGAAGCGCCGGCTCTCACGCTTCTTCTCGCCCGACGTGGTGGCCGAGATCGTGCGGCACAAGGACGACGCCAAGCTCGCGGCCAACCGGCGCCGCATGACCGTGCTCTTCTCCGACATCCGCGGGTTCACCTCGATGTCGGAGAAGATGCAGCCGGAAGAGGTCGTCACGTTCCTCCGCGAGTACCTCACCGTGATGACCGAGGCGGTGTTCAAGCACGGGGGCACGGTGGACAAGTACATCGGCGACGCCATCATGGCGCTCTACAACGTGCCCTTCGAGGCGCCGGACCACGCGCTCCGCGCGGTGCGGACCGCGCTCGAGTTCCAGGAGCGCCTGCGGCCGCTCGCCGAGCGCTTCGCCGCGAAGCACGGCGGCCTCCTGGCCTGCGGGGTGGGCATCCACACCGGCGACGCGGTCGTGGGCACCATCGGCTCCGAGCAGCGCCTCGAGTACACCGCGATCGGCGACACCATCAACCTGGGCTCGCGGCTCGAGGGGCTGACCAAGGAGTTCAGCGTGCCCATCATCATCAGCGAGGCCACCTACGCGGAGGTGCGCGACCACTTCGGGGCCCGCGACCTGGGCGAGGTCACGGTCAAGGGCAAGGCGATCCCGGTGAAGATCTACGCGGTGCTCGGCGAGCTGCGGCCCCATGGCCGCGCGCTCGACGCGGGCAAGGGAGCGGCCTCGTTCAACTCCCGCAGCGCCCCGCGCCTCATGATGAAGGGCCGTGTGTCCATCTCGGACGGCGAGCTGACCGTGGTGGCCGAGGCGAGTGATCTCTCCCGCACCGGCCTCGCGGTCCACGCGGTGCCCCGCCGTCTCGAGCCGGGCGAGATGGTGTCCCTGCAGATCGCCCTGCGCGATCACCCCGAGGCGTTGACGATCGAGCGGGCCGAGGTGATGTGGGTGCGCAAGGACACCGCCGGGCTCCGCTTCGTCGAGCTCTCCCCCGCCGCCCGCGCCGCCATCGACACCCTGACCACCCCGTAGCGCCGATACCGGCAAGCCGGGGTGGCAGGGCTCCCCCGCTGGAACACGCTGAGCCGCAGGCGCGAGGGGGCACTCGAACGAGCCACGAGACGGGAGCTTCGCGCTTCGCTTTCCCGCAGAAGACACGGTTCCAGCGGGGGAGCCCTGCCACCCCGGCCCGCCGGCCGCTCGCCGACCTGCTGCCCTAGTCGCGGGTGGCGGAGAGCTGGATATTGATGGCCTGCTCGAGGTAGTCGAGGTTGAACGGCTTGGGGACGTAGTCGGCCGCGCCCAGCTGGAGCAGGCGCGCCGTCGTCTCCACATCGTCGTTGACGGTGACCATGATCACCGGCAGCGAGGGCGCACGGGCGGCGATGCGCTTGAGGGTCTCGAGGCCGTCCAGCTCCGGCATGTGCATGTCCAGCAGCACGACGTCGGGCGTGAACGTGTCGAGCGCCGCCAGCCCCAGCCGGCCGTTCTCGGCGATGCGCACCTCGTAGCCGCGCTCGGTCAGGAAATG
>Ga0184626_10000499_pt1 | contig 12295 bp, 12 predicted proteins | sample PLM3_60_b1_FD_133142 | JGI IMG/M metagenome (GOLD analysis project Ga0184626, IMG submission 133142) | Groundwater sediment microbial communities from an aquifer in East River, Colorado, USA - PLM3_60_b1 | ecosystem: Environmental > Terrestrial > Soil > Riparian zone | place: USA: East River... | reverse complement strand
GCGTCTATCGCGTCGTCGCGTCTATCGCGTCATTGCGGCAAAAGAGACCAGGGGCCTTCAGGATCGTTTTAGGACCAGCAGCGTCCAGTCGTCCTCCTGATCTGTTGCCAGCCACTGCTCCCGGATCTCCCGGATGATCGCTTCTGTCAGCCGTGCAGCAGTCAAGGATTTATTTGCCTGCGTGACTTGCATCATTTGTTCCAACCCGTACTCGTTGTCATCCTGATCGCGAGCTTCCGTCAATCCATCGGTATACAGCACCAGAGTATCTCCCGGCAGAATTTCGGATTCGCCTTCTGCATAAGCCTGATCTGGAAACACACCCACAGGCATCCCGCCCAGTTCGAACAGTTCCGGACTCCTCCCTTCCCGCAACAAATACGGTGGATTGTGTCCAGCATTGCAGAATTTCATTTTTCCGTTCGACGGAGACAAGACCGCCACAACCATGCTGATAAATTTTTCTTGTGTGCTGAACTTGTAAATGAATTGATTGATTGCAGTGACAATTTCACTCGGGCTGGAATACTGATCCGAAAAGATTTTCATGATCGCCTGGACTTGCGACATCAGCAGAGCGGACGGGAGTCCCTTTCCCATCACATCGGCAATCATCAACACGAGAACACCGTCGCTGCGCTCATGCCAAAAATAAGCATCTCCTCCTACTTTTCGGGTCGGAATCGTGATGGCAGAAACATCGTATCCCGGCAAATCAGGGGGCGAAACGGGAAAGAATTTACGCTGGATTTCAGCGGCTAAATTCAGTTCTTGCTCCAATTGTTGTTGTAAAAGCGTCTGGTGCCACAGCTGGTCATTTTCCCATTTGATTGCCATCAGATTGGCCAGAATGGCGAACATTTCCAGATCGCTGTAGCCAAAATTGCGGGGAGAGTAAATAAGATCCGCATACAAAAACCCGTGAATCTTCTTGTTATTCCACAGAGGGGCACACATCACTGAAGTGATATTCTGGCGCTGCAGGCTATCGGACGCGTTGAATCGCTGATCCTCCAACCGGTTGGCAATCAGAAGCGCCTCTTCCGCCGTTTCGAGCTGCCGAATCAGGCTGGTGCTGATTTCGAGTGTATCTCCCGTTAATTGCGGATTCTTTCCATAACGCTGCGTGGCAATTTGCCATTCACCGTCCGGTTCGCGCAGCATGAGACAACTACGGTCCGGTGTCCATACTTCATGAATCAGTTCCAGCGCGACTTCTCCGAGTTCAGCAGATGGAAATTGCTGCAGCAGACCAGCGCTAAAACGGTACATCAATTCGACATAGAGTTCACGCTTTTCAGGCCGAAAACGGCGTGAATCTACAAGGTCAGATACAGGGAAACGCTGAACCGCTTCTGAAATTGTTTTTTCGCGTAGAGGTCTGGTTTCTTCCATACAAAATCGAGCATGGATCTCCCCAAATCCGACAATGTCGCCATCCCGCAAGGGGGTCTCGCCAAAGATCCGCGCGCCGTTCACGAAAACCCCATTCAAGGATCCCCGGTCAGTAATAAAAAAAGCATCCCCCCGGTGATTGATCTGAGCATGAAACCTGGATAGTGAATCGGAAGGAATGATCAAATCGTTCTCTCGCGCCCGCCCGACAAAAAATGTTGCTTTCTTGATAGGCACCTTCCGGGTCTGCTTTTTGTCCGGCAACAGTAAATAGGCCATCGGAGTTTTCAAACGAGCTGGGACTGGAGCCCCGTTTACCAAATCGCTATAATACATCGTATGAGACATAAATGGTTGACTCTACTTTTCGTTTTAATTTGCAGTTCCCTGCTGTTTGGACAGGAGACTGCAAAGGGTAAATACGATGAGCTGGCACAAAAAGTTGAAAAAAAGATCCGGGAAAACGAAAAAATTCAGATTGAAGGCCTCAAGGTAACAAATGATGGCGGGGCGATCTACCTCGAAGGTATCGCGGACCTGTATGGTTCCCGGTACCTGGCTGGTGAAATTGCCGCCAAAGTTGAAGGGGTTACAAAGGTGGAGAACGAGATTGCCGTCCGCAGCGTTGAAGTCAATGATCTCAATATCGAGTCCCAGTTGTTCGATAAGATTCAGAAGCATTTGCGAGGCAACGCTTTTGATCTGGTGTCTGTAAGGGTGAGTCACGGTTTTGTAACTCTGTCGGGAAATGTCCGGGATAGTACGCTAAAAGATGATGCGTTCAAAGAAGCGATCTGGATTCGTGGAGTCCGGGGTGTGGATAACAAGATTGTCCTCGCTTCCATATCTGCAGGTGATGAGCGTTTGCGTCAGGCAATTTTCCGGCGTCTGAACGCGGAATATGCCCAGTATTTTGTTGGTCGACTTCCTTCTATCGTGATTCTGGTCGAAGGAGGCAAAGTGACTCTGGTTGGGAATGTACGATCCGCAGTAGACCAGCAGAAGATAGGGAATACAGTTCGCTCCCTTCCCGGCGTGCTTTCGGTCGATAACCAGCTCGTTGCAGACTGACATATAAGGGGCGCAATTTCATTGTGTCCCGGTTGTATTGAAATCACGCCCCTATCGCGGTCGTAGCCATTTGTCCATCAAACAAGACATCCGAAGTGTCTTCATAAGTAATTCCCACGACGAAGATTTGTTTGGCATGCTCCTTGCTTCTTGAAAGCAATGGAGGTTTTGATTTATGAAAAAGGCGCTTCTGGCTGTGACTTTCCTGTCAGCGTTTTTGCTCCTGGACATCTCTTCCGCCTCGGCATCGAACCGGCGCTATTCCTCGCATCGGCATCACAATGGCTGCGGGCATTCGAGCTACTATTCGGGGTATTCTGGTTATTCCGGCTATTCCGGCTATTCTCGCTACTACAATAACAATTACAGGAGTTACCCGCGTTACAGCGGTTACAACTCGTACCGGCCGGTTTACCGGTATCCGTCGTATTGGCATAATCACTACTACGGCGGACATTCGTATCGTTGCCACTACTATGGTGGCCACCACTACAATCCGTACTACAACAGATCGCGTTCGGATATACATTTAGGAATCAGCATCTTCCGTTAATCACAACGAATCCGGGTGGATGATTCCGTCCGGATTCTGCATTCAAACAAACAATAGCATGCAGATTCAGGTGGAGGCGAAAATGAAAATGAAAACTCAATTCCTGTTGCTGGCCCTGTTGATCAGCGGGACTGTTCTTGCGGCGTCCACCTTCGGAAATTTGGAAAACAAGATTCTGGAGAAGACCCGGATTGAGCAGCTTGCAATCACACAGGAAAATGACCACGTCCTTTTAGAAGGACGCGCAACTGTCTTAAAAGACAAAATTGAAGCGGAGAAAATCGTGAGACGCGAGTTGAAAACAGATGTCGTAAATCGCATTCAACTTAGCGGAAACGTGAAATCTGATCGGGAAATCACCCTGGATGTCGTATCACGAATTCAGGGCAAATCCAGCCGGAGTTATCTCTTCAACACTCTTTCGGTAGAAACAAAAGACGGGACTGTGATCCTGACCGGAAAAGTGCGGGATGCGTATCTGGCAAAACAGGCCGAAGAAGCGGCCATGGAAGTCTCCGGAGTCCGTTCGGTGGAAAACCGGGTGCAGATACTGAGTGTATCCGCCGGAGATGATCGTTTGAGGAACCTGATCTATAGACGCTTGCAACGTGATGATCGATTGTTTGCGTATTTTATTCCGGCGCAACCCTCGATCCAGATTATCGTGGATCGTGCGCGGGTAACGCTGGTGGGATTCGTGAACACCGAAGGTGACCGTGCGAGAGCAGCGATTCTCGCGCGTCAGGTCACAGGCAGTCTTGGAGTTGAAAACCGGCTACAGGTGGAATAAGAGCATCGGTTGTGGGGCGGTGATGCCGCCCCACATTTCCGAATTTTTCAGCCCGAATTTTTTAAGCTTCTTCATGTCTGCCGAAAATCATCTTTCCAACAGTCGTTTGCAATACACTGGTAACGACAACTTCCACATTCCTTCCAATCAACTTTCGCGCATTGTCCACAACGACCATTGTCCCGTCATCCAGGTACGCTACACCCTGGTTATATTCTTTCCCTTCTTTGAGAATGAAAACCTTCATGGTTTCCCCCGGCAGTACGACAGGTCTCAACGAACTGGCGAGCTCGTTAATATTCAGCACGTGCACACCCTGGAGCTGAGCGATCTTGTTTAGGTTGTAATCATTTGTAACGATCTTCGCATCCAGTTGTTTAGCCAATTCGATCAATTTCATGTCCACTTCCGGCACATCCGGGAAATCGGTTTCGGTGATCGTGACATTCAATTCCGGTTTTTTTTGCATCCTTTGCAGGATTTCAATTCCTCTTCTTCCGCGGTTCCGCTTTAGAGAATCAGGCGAATCCGCAATGTGCTGCAATTCCCGTAATACAAATTGCGGCACGACAATGGTCCCTTCGATAAACCCGGTCTCGGTTAAATCGGCGATGCGGCCATCTATAATCACACTCGTATCCAAAATCTTATGGCTCTTCTTTTCACCTTTTTCTCCGAACAAGGCCAGCAACGTTGCCGGCTCGAACCAATTCGCGTTTTTGCTTCCAAGAAGTAAACCGATGTAAATGAAGAAGAAAAATGAGAATGTTTGAAGAAACGAATTGTTCCTGCTGCTCAACGCAAGTTTTCCAATCAAAACACTTACGAAAATCGCCAGGATGATACCAAATACCAGACCAATTGTGGAACCGATCAGCACCTGAGGACCAACGCCCTTGATCCTGCTTTCCAGAAAGATTATAAGAAGACCCAGGACTGTGCCAAGAGCCATCCCCAGAATCGGATCCGGTAACTGAAAAGGCTGGATGTAATACCCGGCGACTGCCAGCAGAACAACTAGAAATAGTCTGCTCAAAAGCAAACTCAAATTGTTCACCTCCTTTTATACGTAGTTTCATCATGATATTTTTTTGATGATAATTTTTTTTGATAGACATCTCATTGTAATACAAAACTTCAGGAAACCATTGCTCCCCTTCTCCTCCGCTCGCAAAACCGCGGGCGGACACGGAGGCCGCTCCTGTTATAGATCAGGGCTTATTGAGGATTGTCAGGGCTTCCTTGACATTCTGGCAACCTACTACTGAGATGCCGTTCTGTTCTGATTTTGAGTTTTGAGGAGCGAGAATCCTTTGAAAACCGAGGTTTTTTGCCTCGGATATGCGGAGGTTGAAATGACTGATTGAGCGGATTTCCCCCGTCAGGCCGACTTCCCCACAGAGGACCGTATGCGGATCTATTGCCTTATTTTTCAGGCTCGAGACGATCGCTGCGCAGATAGCAAGGTCGGCAGCAGGATCCTCTACCGTCAAACCACCAACAACATTCAAAAAGATATCCTGGCCTGAAAGATGATAACCAATCCGTTTTTCGAGAACGGCAACCAGCATATTGACCCGCGAACTGTCCAGTCCTATGGACATTCTTCTGGCGGTTCCATAGGCGCTCTCGGAAACAAGCGCCTGAAGCTCTACCAAAAATGGTCTGGTTCCTTCCAGACAACACATGACAACGGAACCGGGTGCGGAAACAGGCCTCTCGGACAAAAACATTTGTGACGGATTCTTGACCGGGATCAAACCGGTTTCCGCCATTTCAAACACACCGATCTCATTGATCGAGCCGAATCTGTTCTTTACCGCGCGCAAAATCCGGAAAAACTGCTTGTTGTCTCCTTCAAAATAGAGAACTGTATCCACCAGATGTTCCAGCATCCGCGGTCCTGCAATCATTCCTTCTTTGGTGACATGACCGGTTAAGAAAACTGAGATGTTGCTTTGTTTGCCAAAAGAAAGAAACTGCATCGCCGTTTCGCGCACCTGGCCAACGCTGCCTGGAATCGCGGGAAGTTTCAGCGTGTACATTGTCTGAATCGAATCTGCAATAATCGCAAAGGGACGGATCTTCTCTGCTTCGGCAAGGATTCGTTCCATACAGGTCTCGGTGTACAAGTAGATGTGATCGCTGCGGACATTCAGACGTGTTGCGCGCAGCCGGATCTGTTGTTCAGATTCTTCACCCGAAACATACAACACTATCTTTTGCTGATCCGCAAGTTTCTGTGCGAGTTGCATCATGATTGTGGATTTTCCGATGCCGGGATCGCCGCCAATCAAGACAAGGCTTCCTTCAACGATTCCTCCTCCCAAAACACGATCCATCTCGGCGATTCCACTGCTCACCCTTGGAGCATCAGGAACCTCCGTTTCTGCGCTTAACACAACAGGTTGATTTTGCGAAAGACCCGTCCAGGTACCGGTCTCCCGCGCTACAGTAGATTCTTCCACCAGGGAATTCCAGTTTCCACACTCAGGACACTTCCCCAACCATTTGCCGGTGACGGCGCCACACTCCTGACAGACAAACTGTGTCGACTTTTTTTTCATATTTCGAGTAAAGCAAAGAATGCTAGCAACAATTAATCATAGATGCGTTCCGGGAAGCAACCGTGCATACGGGTTCAGTGCCCAGCTGATTCTACAGAAATTCGATATGTAACCAATCTGTTACATATTAGCGGCCGTAATTGCGGCCGGTACGGCGTCTTGGCTGGATAGCAGGTAGTTGCGCGCCGTACATTTCCTTTTCTCCTTTCCGACGCAAAGCGCATGCCCGCCTGAAAGCTTCGCGCTCTCCGTATTTCAGAATGGAAATTGAAGTCCGTCGTACTATACCAGGTTTTGGAAACCAGCAAACCTCGTACACCGGTCCCATCTTTCGACCATCACGGGTCATCGCTTTCGCCGTGCGGCGAACCCCAACCACACCGCTTCGATTTCGTGGACTGAGCATCGCTACTGTTCGCTCCGTGCGCGGCTTCCCCAGCTTGCGCTCGGTCCGATTCCGCCAGGCAATCGCCGCCTTTAAGGAAGCTCTTTTTCCCTTATGAGCAATATCACTAAAAAACTGTTGATGCATTGCGCCTTGAAACGGCACTCTCACCAACCAGCCGTACGCGTGTTTCGCTTTGTGATCCACTCTGGAAATACTCTTGTATCCGCTTGTAGCCATACATAGACAAAATATCCGCACTGCAGGAATAAGGCAAGAGTTTTTACTCCTTCAACTGCGGGCGCTTGAGGTGAAAGTCGGTTGCGTTCTGATAAATGGCGGCAACACTGAGAGCTTCCGCTTCGCCAAACAGCTTGCCGGTAAAACTGATACTGGTGGGCGTACCATCTTTTTTGAATCCATTGGGAACCACAACACAGGGATGACCTGTTAAGTTGGTGAGCAGCAGATTATCGCCTTTGAATGATGGTGAAACATAGACATCGAGGTCCTTCATGATTCGCGCCATTTCTTGAATCAGCAAGGTGCGGATCCGGTTTGCCTGAATGTACTCAACGCCGGGAATCAAACGCGCTTGCCTGAACGTGTTGGGCCAGGCATTCTTCTCCTGTCTTTTCATGAGCGCGAGCTTTCCACTCCGTGTTAGCTGATCAAATGCCGCGGCGGCCTCCACATCTAATATGATAGAAGTTGCTTCGACCGGCAGTTTGGGCAGATCCACAGGGACCAACATTGCGCCCAGCTCGCGCAATTTAGCAAGCGTCGCCTGATCATTTGCCGCGGTCTCATCCGTCGGATCTTCCGGATTTTCAGGATCATCCGGCCTTTCAAAATCAGACTTCAGGTATCCTATCTTTAGATCGTTGAGCTTTGCAGACGGATTGTAGTTGAATGGAACGTCGTAAACGGTTGGATCTTCGCCATCAGGACCGCGAATGGCATCGAACACAATCGCGCAATCTTCCACATTACGGCAGATCGGACCCAACTTGTCCATCGACCAGCTTAGCGCCATGGCGCCTTTGCGGCTCACACGACCATAACTGGGGCGTAAACCCGTAATACCGCAGCGAGAAGAAGGAGAAACGATCGAGCCCCATGTTTCGCTTCCAATGGCAAATGGAACCAATCCAGCGGCTGTGGCTGAAGCAGGTCCTGCGGATGATCCGCTCGATCCCTGTTTGTAATTCCAGGGATTTTTCGTTGTTCCTCCGTACCAAACGTCTCCCCATGCAAGTTCTCCAAGCGTCAGCTTTGCAACCAGTACAGCTCCTGCTTTTTCCAAACGCGCGATCACAGTGGCGTCTTCGTCAATCACTTGATCCTTGTAAGGAGCTGTCCCCCATGTGGTCCTGATGCCCTTTGTGGCAAGCAGATCTTTAGCGCCATACGGAATTCCATGAAGCAGGCCGCGATATTTACCTGACGCAAGCTCTTCATCAGCGCGCTTCGCCTGTTGCATCGCAAGATCTTCAGTCAGGGTAACTGTGCATTCCAGTTTCGGACCATATTCTTTCAGACGATCCATATACATTCTGGTCAGATCAACGGATGAAATCTGCTTTGTGCGGATCAGAAGTGCAAGCTTTGAAATCGGATAAAAGGAAAGCTCATCACGATTCGCTGGAAGCGACACGGCACCCGGATCGCTAAACTGAATGGGCTTTTGAACGCTTTCGAGCGTCATTCCGGGCGGAATTGGATTCAGAAGAATTGCCGGCAGGACACTATTGGACAGCGGCACTTTCCGGATTTGTTCGTAAGAGCCTTGTTTATCGTTCAAACCTTCCAGCATAAGATCCCGATCTTTGTCAGAAAACTCCAGCCCCAGCAATCTCTCTGCGTTCGAAACAACTTTGCGTGTAACGGGATTCTTTGCGGACCGGCTTTCCAGGAGTGCGCCGATGAAAAGAGAAACAGCACACAGAAATGTAACAGCGGAGATTTTGATCATTCTCATGGTTGTTTTCCTTCGTGGCGGGCGTCTCGCCCGCAAAATGTCGCGACGAGTTTAAGGGAGACTAGCGGACGGGACGTCCCCACCACATGTAAATACCTACGGATAGTACACGTCACAGATCTGGTCATTCTTGTAATACACGCGCGGAACGCGCGCACCGATCAGACAGGTAACTTCGTACACAACCGTGTCCAGTAAACGGGCCCAATCCTTTGCAGTTGTCCGCGGGCCGATCAAAGTTGCGGTATCGTACAACTGAACGCTGTTTGCAATTTCGGTTACATCGATGGTTGTCAAATCCATGCTGATATTGCCCACTGCAGGGCACATCGTTCCGCGGATTTCAACTTCTAGACGATTCGAAAGATGTCTGCGCAGGCCATCGGCATAACCAATCGGAATTGTCGCGATCAACGTATCCCGTTCGGCGCAAAACGATCTTCCGTATCCTACGGTCTCCCCTTTCTGAATCCAGTGCATATACATGATTTTGCTTTTTAAAGTCAGAATCGGAACCAGCCCAAGAGTTTCGTCCACCGGAGAAATGCCGTACAACAAAATGCCCGGCCGGACCATGTCGTAGTGTGACTCCGGATAATTCACAATTGCAGAGCTGTTTGCTGCGTGGACCAGCGGACCCTTCTGCGGATTCTCCAACAGAAATTGACGAAAGAGAGCGAGTTGTCTTTGCGTATAGGGATCGTTTGGAATTTCTGCGCAGGCAAGATGGGTATATACTCCGCCGATCTTTACAAACGGCAACGCATGACGGAGCACTTCCGCAGCGTCGGATAGTGTAAATCCAAGCCGGCCCACACCCGTATCGACCTTGACGTGGACGAGGACTTCTTTGTTTTGCGACCGCGTGTATTCATCGAGCGCCTTCAGGAATCGCATGTTGTAAATGGCGGGGATCAAATCGTATTGCAACAACAGGGGAAGCTGTTCCGGAGTCAAACCGCTTAACACCAAAACCGGAATTGTAATCCCGGCATTTCGCAGCTCAATCGCTTCGGTGACAGTAGCGGTACCGAAATATGCTACGCCATCCTGCTGAAGTTTTCTGGCGACCGTAACCGCGCCGTGTCCATATCCATCCGATTTTACAACCGCGAGAATCCTGGCAGGAGAGGCAATCTTTTGTATTACTAAAACATTAGAACTAAGAGCATCGAGATTGATCTCGGCCCAGGTAGGACGCTGAAAGACCAGCTCACTTATATTTAAGTTCAAACCGCGTGAATTCCTTCAAGAAGACGAGTTCGATTTCACCCGTAGGGCCGTTGCGTTGCTTGCGAACAAGAATCTCTGCCAGTCCCCGGTTGTCATCTGTAGGCTCGTATAATTCTTCCCGGTAAATGAAACACACTACATCGGCATCCTGTTCGATGGATCCCGATTCGCGAAGATCCGAAAGCACCGGTTTGTGATCCTTGCCTCTCGTTTCCGGACCGCGGTGAAGCTGTGAAAGCGCAATCAACGGAACGTTCAGCTCCTTAGCCAATTCCTTCAACGAACGTGAGATTGCTGTGATTTCCTGTTGCCGGTTGTCCCAGCGTCCTTTCATGCGGAGCATCTGCAAATAATCGACAATCAGCAAGTCCAGACCATGTTCCGCTTTCAGACGCCTTGCTTTGGCCCCCATTTCCAGCGGTGTGACTCCGCTGGAATCATCGATGAAAATCTTTGAATCGCTGAGTATTGTCATCGTGCGGAGCAGCTCGGACCATTCTTTTCTTGTGAATTCTCCCGATCGTAAATGATGCGCATTCAGTCTCGCTTCCGAACAAAGCAATCGCAGCATCAGTTGTTCTTTGGACATTTCCAGACTGAAGATGCCTGCCGTCTTCTTCAGGATCGTCCCTGCGTGAAGCGCAATGTTTAGCGCCAACGCGGTTTTTCCCATCGAAGGGCGTCCGGCAATGATAATCAGATCGGAAGGCTGAAATCCGGAAGTCAAATCATCGAGATCTTTAAAGCCGGTGGACAAACCGGTCAGCTCGCCGGGATGATCCTGCAGATACTTGATCCGCGTAAACGCATCGTCCGCGAGATCCTTGAGCGGCTGAAAGCCAGTCTGGATGCGGTCTTCGGCGATAGAAAAAATAGCGCGTTCTGCTTTGTTCAGAATCTCGTCAGTTTCTTCTTCCTGTTTGTAACAGGAATCAATGATCTCATATCCTGTGCGGATCAAACGGCGTAAAACCGCTTTTTCCTTGACGATCTGCGAGTAATGCTGAATATTTCGCGCGGATGGAACGCTGTCAATCAGCGAAACAAGATAACTCAATCCGCCGATCTGATCGAGCTCACCTGTCTTTGTCAGCTCATCACGCAGGATGACAAGATCAATGCTGCGCGTGGCGGTGGTTAGATTGACAAAACACTCATAGAGGAGCCGGTGGTTTTCTGCATAAAAATCCTCACTGGAAAGTGCATCCAGAACCTGATAAATCGATTCATTTTCCAGGATGATGGCGCCCAGAACGGAACGTTCCGCTTCCAGACTATGTGGCAAACCCTTTTCTGTAATGAGATCGACCGGCATACAACCCTAAGCAAGCGGGATCTATTATAACTCACCACATCAAGTAGGGGTTGAGCATTTTCGCAGTGAGCAGCAGAAAACAGATTTCTCGCAAAGACGCGAAGCGCGCAAAGTTTTTTATTTATTCTACTTTGCGACCTTTGCGAGAAATCCTACCCCTACAGGTTATTCTTTGACGACGGAAACTTTGATTTCGGCGACCACCGATTTATGAAGCTTTACAGGAACCGAATAATCTCCAAGACGCTTGATCGGCTCTTGCAATTCGATCTTACGTTTGTCAATTGTATATCCTTTTTTTTCCAGCATCTCCGCGATCCCTGCAGAGGTTACCGAACCGAACAGAACGTCGCCTTCTCCGGCCTTCATAGGAAATTTCAGCGCGACCTGATCCAGTTCTGCTTTTAGCTGAGTCGCATCCTTTTCTTCCCTCGCTTCTTGAACGCGCTGTTTCTTTCCCGACATTTCGACGCGCTTCAGGTTGCTTTCCGTAGCGGCAACAGCCAGTTTGCGTGGAATCAGGAAGTTCCTGCCATAACCGTCGGCTACGTTCAAAACAGCGCCCTGTTTTCCCAGCCGGTCCACATCTTCAAGCAATATGATCTTCATTCTCTATTCTCCAACATAAGGAAGCAGAGCCGCCACGCGAGCGCGCTTGAGAGCGGTTCCCAGTTTGCGCTGGTGCCAGGCGCAGGTGCCTGTAATTCTTCGCGGCATAATCCGGCCGCGCTCAGGAACGAAACTCTGCAACAGGGACACATCCTTAAAATCAATGTAGTCAATTTTCTCACTACAGAATCGGCAGACTCGTTTTCGGCGAAAGAAGTACCGGCGTCCACCCATTCCATCTTGCTGTTGTTGCGGTTGCTGTCTATTCATCTGAGCCATGACTTCCTCCTAATTCTTGCGCGGGCTGTTCCGGCGCGACTTCGGCAACTGTTTCTTGGGGGCTTTCCGGTTCGGCGACAGGTTCTGTTACCGGTTCTGCCACTGCAACAGGTTCGG